>Ga0315900_10000991_pt1 | contig 45675 bp, 30 predicted proteins | sample LakEriMetagenome_FD_203521 | JGI IMG/M metagenome (GOLD analysis project Ga0315900, IMG submission 203521) | Freshwater fungal communities from buoy surface, Lake Erie, Ohio, United States - Buoy 12 MA114 | ecosystem: Environmental > Aquatic > Freshwater > Lake > Lake biofilm | place: USA: Lake... | reverse complement strand
ACAGTCGGCCAAAGGAACTGCCCAGAAATGCGAAAACCCCTGGGAAAACCAGGGTTTTTGAGCGGAGAGGACAGGATTCGAACCTGCGGTAGGGTTTTACCCCTACGCCGCATTAGCAATGCGGTGCTTTCGACCACTCAGCCACCTCTCCGGGGTGTCTTTCACGTGGGGGGAGGTTTTCTCTTCTCACCACGACTCGACTATTGTGCCTTTATCTTCGCTTTATGCAACAACCCTGACAAGACAAATTTCACACTTTTCCAAGCTCGGTGCGATTCCGTTCGCAATCGGCGTAATATTCCAGCTGGGAAAGTTTTGATGCTGCCTTTATGTCCACTGCAATCGTCACCCGCGAATGCAATTGCAGTGCCGAACCAGGTACCAATGATGTAATCGGCCCCTCGACCGTCTTCTGAATTGCATCCGCTTTCCCCTCGCCGCAAGCAAGCAGAAGAATGGATCTCGATTCCAAGATCGTGCCGATCCCCATCGTCAAAGCCATTTTCGGAACCTCGTCAAGCGATCCAAAAAAGCGAGCATTATCCTCACGCGTTCTCCGCGTAAGCGTCTTAACTCGAGTGCGACTGGCTAGAGATGAGCCAGGTTCGTTGAAGGCTATGTGACCGTCTGTACCAATTCCCAAAAGCTGGAGATCGATTCCTCCGGCTGCTTCAATCGCCCTCTCGTATTCCTCTATTTCCTTCTCGATGTCATTCACATCCCCTCGCGGAACATGAGTGTTGCCCGATGATATATCGATATGGTCAAACAAACTCTCTCGCATAAATCGGTGATAGCTTTGCGAATGATCGGGCGACAATCCAAGGTATTCATCCAGGTTAAATGTACAGACCCGCCGGAAACTGATCCGACCCTCTCGATGAGCCTTGATCAATTTCCCATAGGTACCAAGCGGCGTGCTCCCGGTCGCTAAGCCCAAGACGCTATCAGGTTTACCAGACACTTGATGAATAAATTGAAGGGCTGCAAATTCAGCGACCGCCTCAGCATTTTCTAAAATGACAACACGCATGGATGCAACGATTTCTAAACTAATTAATTCTGAAAATGGAAAGCCTAGCCGGCGAATCCAATAGCTTTCAACATCAGCACAAAGACCAAAGGATCCGGCTTCATCGGTCGACTAGGCAACTCGATGCGTTCTCTAGTATCGCAACAGTTTTATGGTACGTCTGAAGAATGCCACCCCAGGTTCGGGTTGGGGCAATTCGTTGGCCAAATTTTTAAGCCAACCATCGATCCTAGCAAGCTCTGCAGCAAACATTCGCAACGAATCGAGCCGGCAGCCCTTCAGTTCCCAAAAAGTCAAACTCGGATGAGTTAAGGCAACCATGGCGATTCGGCCAACCTCTGTGATTCGTAAGTTACGCTGCTTTGCAAGGCTTTACAAGAACCGGTCGAAGCGTCCCAAGTCCGAAAAAAAGCCGCAATCGTTACGATCGTTACTTTGCATCTTGTTTACCAGCAAGTTCTACACTTCGGCTCAGCCTTGAAACTGAGATAACCGTTGTATGTTTCAGAAACTTTTTCTCTTTCGTTTAAGGCCGATATCCATGGACGCTTCCGCGGTCAGTAGCTCACCAGCAGTACGGCAAATTAATTCACAACTTGCAGGCGAAGTCGCTCGAACCAATATCGCTTATGCCGTTGCCTCAAAGCAAATGAAGGTCAATAAGCAAGTCGCTCAAGCAGCCCTTGAGCTGTTAGATACTGCTAGTCAGATAGGGGCGGGGCAGACCCCAGGCCGTGGAATTGATGTCAAAGCGTAACAACTCCTCTGAAACCAATAAGTAAAGCGGAAGTTTCCGAAACCACCGGCAGTCATTTGCGGACATTTTTGTCGATTATACTCCTAGAGCTCCGTCAGCCGCTTCGACTCTTCTTAGACGTTTTGTGTGGTTCAAAGTGATTTCCGACTTGTCTTTGTGCGCGGCTTGTAAATTCCCCAAATTATTACCGGAAATCAGTCCAGGCTTTAAGTCTTGAGCTTGTGCTAGTGGGCGATTTGAGCCACGATGCCCGGGCCTCAGCAATTTCTAGCAATTTGCTTGCAAAACGAGCGATCGATTCGCGCGCAAGTTGACAAAGGAATGTGTTGCCGAGGCGCTTACAGAATCCGATTGCAGCGATTGGGTTGTGAGCATTGTTGCAACCGCTTGACTGCTGGAAGGAATGCGCCGTGAGGGAAGCCAAGGAGCTTTTACTGGCTACTAAACCGTTTGCTAAAGAGCATCGTTGGCGCAGCTGGTGGTACCTTTGGTCAACTCTTGTACTCTACTTTGCCATTGCAGCCATTTCGTGCCTGCCTATTGCGTGGCCCATTCGACTCGCAGCCAGCGTGCTGGCAGGTCTGCTCATCGTGCGTTTGTTTATTATCTACCATGACTATCAACATGGTACGATTCTGACCAAATCTCGCTTAGCCCGAACGGTGCTTAATCTTTTCGGTATGTTCGTGCTTAGCCCGACGAGTATCTGGAATCGATCTCATAACCATCACCACAGCAACAACTCCAAAATTAGCTCCATCAACGTCGGTTCGTTTCCGATCATGACACTCGATGCGTACGCCAAGGCGAGTTGGCGAGAACGGTTTGCTTACGCATTTTCCAGGCATCCGGCTACAATCTTCCTCGGCTACATTACCATCTTCTTTTATGGTATCTCGCTGAGGTCATTCATTATTAATCCTCGCGAGCATGCTGATGCAGGCGTCGCTGTCGCCTTTCATTTGGCTCTAGTTATCGCCTTGGCGATTTGGAGTCCACTCACCTTATTGTTTTTGGTCATCATCCCAATGCTGTTGGCTTGTGGTTTGGGATCGTATCTGTTTTACGCCCAGCATATTTTCCCGGGCGTAAAATTGCTTACCAAAGAGAACTGGAGCTACGTCTCGGCAGCAACGGAATCGTCGAGCTTTATGAAGATGAGTCCCATCATGCACTGGTTCACTGGCAATATCGGCTATCATCATGTGCATCATCTCAATGCAAAAATTCCCTTCTATCGCTTGCGGGAAGCGATGGATGCGATTGCTGAGCTTCAGGCTCCTCGGACAACATCGCTCGCCCCTTGGGACGTTTGGCGCTGTTTATCGCTAAAGGTATGGGATGATCGCAGGCAGCAATATATCTCCTTCGCTGCTGCTCGAAGTGCCATCCAGCACGCTCGCTCATAGCATTTTCGACTATCCATAAGTTCCGCGATCTTCACGCACCTGTGGGCTTTGCATCGCCTTCGTATTCACGTCTGGTGTCAGTGGCTCGGACGCCGAAATCGTGTTACGGCAGCTCAATGGATTGGTTTGTCAGGAGCGAAAATTACGATTTCCCTGAAGGGAATCGAAGAACGCAATCTCTGAGAACTCGATGTCGTATCCTGTAAAGATCGCGTTGAATTGAGAGTTATTGAAGATCTCCCCCAGGATCGCTTGATTTACCGACTCCCCCTTATGGTACAATTGAAGTTCCTGGAGCATGAAGGAATTTCAAATCCCTAGGCTGCAACATGTCGATATCCCGCCCTTATCCCTCCTACTTAATCCAGTTCTGCTGCATCTGGTTTTGCTTGACCTTCGTCGGCTCTGTTTTCTCAGTCGCCAATGCGGAGGAGAAGGGAGCGTTGCGTCCCAAAATCGATTACCAAAGAGACGTACGTCCCATCCTGTCGAATTATTGTTTTTCGTGTCACGGTTTTGATGACGCTAGCCGCCAAGCTGATTTGCGTCTGGACAACGCAGAGTCGGCCTTTGCGAAACTTGGCGATCATTCGGCCATCGTACCAGGCAATCCCGAAGAGAGTGAATTGGTAAAGAGAATCTACTCCGATGATTCGGAGTTGCAAATGCCGCCACCGACAAGCAACAAGGTGATGACGATCGAACAGAAAGAAGTGCTGCGGAACTGGATTGCGGCGGGAGCTGAGTACAAAAAACATTGGGCCTTTGAACCGATTGTTGCGACTGCTTCACCTGTTGCTTCGGGCGATGCTGTTTCAAGCAGCACCGCCATCAATACGATCGATACTTTCATTCAAAAGCAATTGCAGGAGCGACAACTGCAGCCAGCCCCGCGCGCCGATCGCTACACTTTGATCCGCCGTTTGTATCACGATCTGCTGGGCACATTACCAGAGCCCGCTGAGGTCGATCGGTTCGTCGCTGATCCAAGTCCGGAAGCCTATGCGCAACTTGTGGATCGGCTTCTGACTAGCCCTCGGTTTGGCGAGCGATGGGGGCGTCACTGGTTAGATCACGCGCGTTATGCAGATTCCAATGGCTTTACAATCGATGGCCCACGAGTCATGTGGCCGTATCGCGACTGGGTGATTGGTGCGATCAATGATGATATGCCATTCGATCAATTTACGATCGAGCAACTCGCCGGCGATCTTCTTCCTTCACCGACCAAGAGTCAATTGGTGGCGAGTGCTTTTCATCGAAACACGATGATCAACGAAGAGGGAGGTGTCAAGCCGGATCAATATCGACATGAAGCAATCATCGATCGCGTCAACACAACAGGAGCCGTGTGGCTTGGTTTGACGATCGGCTGCGCGCAGTGTCACACTCACAAATACGATCCGGTGAGTATCGATGACTATTATCGAATGTATGCCTTCTTCAATGCCTGCGCCGATGCGAATTCGACCAATCCAGTCATCGAAGTTGCCGAAGGTGAAATGTTTGGCCTAAGCGATAAAGTGTTGGCTGATATCGAGGAACTCAAGTCGCTGAAAAAGGAACAAACCAAAATCGAGAAAAGAATCAAAGATGCGAGCGAGGCTAAGAAGCCCGAGCTTCAGTGGAATGCAGCGATCGTGAAGGAATCAAAGCTGCTTTCAGGAATGGAATTGGAAAAACTTGAGGATGGTTCTTGGCGAGCACCCAATACGGCGGGTGGAAATGAAGCTTATCGAGTCGTTGTTTCTGTAAAGAAAGGAACCCGCTCTATTCGGCTGCGCACCTTGACCGATCCCACGCTTCCTGAAATGGGGCCAGGTAAAGCGAGTAACGGAAATTTTGTCTTGACGGAATTCGCGGCCAGTTCAGCTGGCAAATCGCTTAAGTTTTCCCGCGCTTGGGCAGATCATTCTCAGCCCAAGTATGCCGTTAATGGAGCTATCGACAGCGATGCGAAAACGGGTTGGGCTATCAATACAGATGCAGAGCAAGTCAAAAAACAACCTGATCTGAAAATGAATGCTCCTCACGAGGCGATATTTATTCTCGCAGAGCCGATCGATAAGGAGGATGTCTTGGTTGAGATCACCTTGAAGCATGATCTCAATAAAGATTACTTAATTGGCCGCTTTGCGATGGATGTCAGTTCCACAGTGCCCGCTGTGGAACCGCCCGATGCAAGTGGTGAACTAGAACAGGTAAAGCAACGAATCGCCCAGCTACAAGCGAGATTGCCTGGCGGAGGCGCAATCGTAACGCAAATGGTGTCACGCGATATGCCACAGCCGCCAGCCACCTACCGCTTAACACGCGGAGAATTTTTGAAACCCGACAAAGATCACGGTGAATTGACTCCCTCTGTCCCTGCGGTTTTCATCAGCGATGCCAAGAACAGCATGGGAAGTCGCTTGGATTTGGCAAAGTGGTTGGTGTCGGGCGATAATCCGCTCACGCCGCGCGTCTATGTCAATCGAGTTTGGATGCATCTCTTTGGTACGGGTATTGTGGAAACGGAAAACGACTTTGGAATGCAAGGAGCCTCGCCATCGCATCCTGAGTTACTGGATTGGTTAGCAAGTGAAATGATACGCAGCGGTTGGTCGACCAAGAGTTTGATTCGTCGTATCGTCAACTCGGAAACGTATCAGCAGAGTAGCCAGTGGCGACGTGACGTGGGAAGTGTTGATGCAGCCAATCGTCTGCTCGCTCGTCAATCGCGAATGCGAACGGAAGCGGAAATCGTTCGCGACATGGCGCTATCTGCAAGTGGCGCTTTGGTCAATCGAATCGGTGGACCAAGCGTGCATCCTCCGCAGCCCGAGGGTATATACAGTTTCACGCAGAATGTGAAAAATTGGCCAGACGAAAAAGGAGAAGGGCGCTTTCGACGTACGCTTTACACGGAGTTTTATCGCAGCGCACCGTATCCGCTGTTTACGACTTTTGATGCTCCGGACTTCAGCACCGTGTGCACTCGTCGAAGTCGTTCCAATACGCCTCTGCAAGCGTTGACGGTTGCGAACGATAAAGTCTTTTGGGAATTGTCGCAATTGCTCGCGACACGCGTGCTTAGAGAGCCGTTTACTTCGACCGATCAAGTCAATCGCGAGCGACTCAGGTTTTTGTTTCGAGTCGCGTTATGTCGACCACCTACTGAGAGCGAATTGTCGACCTTGGAAAGTCATTTGCAATCGATGCAGAAACGGTTGAGTCAGCCTGATGCCGTTAAGCAACTTGAAGAGATTGCTGCTGGAAAATCCAGTGACGTAGAGTATGCCGCTTGGGTGTTGACGGCTCGTGTGATTCTAAATGCTGATGAATTCGTGAATCGTGATTGAGTACAAAAAGTATGAGTCGCAAGAAAGAATTTAACTTGCCTTCGAGTGAGTTCATTCCCGAGTTGATGGAAATTCATACGGGTAATTCGTTTGCGTTGACTCGGCGCGAGTTGTTTCAGAAGGCACCGATTGGCTTAGGGGCGATCGCGTTATCACAATTGTTGGGTTCGCAGATTCCGGCTGATGAGACAATGGTTAGCAGCGGATCGGTCGTACATTTTCCTCCCAAGATCAAGAACGTTATTTTTCTTTTCATGGCAGGCGGTCCAAGCCAGCTGGAACTGTTTGAGGACAAGCCGGTTTTAAAACGTTTCAGTGGACAATTGCCTCCCGATAGTTTGACGTCGGGTCGTCGCTTCGCGTTTCTACCCAATGATGCCAAGCTGCTTGGTTCGATACGCAAGTTTGATCGCTACGGTCACTGCGGAATGGAACTGAGCGACTTGTTGCCACATCATCGCGAGATTGTCGATGAAGTTTGTTGGCTGCGAGGAATGAAGACCGATGTTTTTAATCATGGACCGGCCAAGCTGTTTATGAATTGTGGCTTTCAAGCACCGGGTCGGCCCAGCATGGGATCGTGGGTTACGTATGGCTTGGGAAGCGAGTCGAAGGATTTGCCGGGATTTGTGGTGCTTCAGTCGGGGCCACGAGGACCGCGGGCGGGCAATACTCTTTGGTCCGCTGGTTTTTTGCCATCGAAGTTTCAAGGTGTTCCCCTGAGGAGTAAAGGGAGCCCGATTTTGAATCTCGATAATCCCACAGGCGTAAGCGGAGATGTTCAGCATCAATTCGTTGAGACGGTCAACGATCTGAATCGATTGCGATATGAGGCGGTTGCTGATCCCGAAATTGCGACACGCATCGCCGCTTATGAGACGGCATTTCGTATGCAATCGAGTGCTCCAGAGCTAATGGAACTTGGAAGTGAATCGGTTGAAACATTAGCAATGTATGGTGCGGAGCCTGGCAAGAGTTCTTTTGCTAACAACTGTTTGCTTGCACGTCGCTTGGTGGAAAGAGGAGTTCGGTTTGTACAGTTGTATCACACCGACTGGGATCATCATGGTGGAGCAGGGGCCGATCTTGAAGCATCGCTGAAAAAGGTATGCTTGGAAGTCGATCAGGCCTCTGCAGCTTTGGTGCTGGACTTGAAGCGTCGTGGAATGCTGGATGAGACGTTAGTGATTTGGAGCGGTGAATTTGGTCGGACACCGATGGGTGAGCAGCGCGACACCGTAGGCCGAGACCATCATATTGACTCTTTTACATCCTGGATGGCTGGCGGTGGAGTTAAAAAAGGTTTCATCCATGGCGCGACCGATGAACTTGGTTTCAAAGTAACCGAAGGTTTAGTTCACGTTCACGATTTGCACGCCACGGTACTGCATCTTCTCGGGATCGACCATCAACGATTGACTTATCGTTTTCAGGGGCGCGATTATCGATTGACCGATGTGCATGGAAATGTAGTCCGGGAAATTTTGGCGTAACGCTGCGCGATTTGCGGCGGTAAAAGACCATCACTCTAACAGGCTTGGCTTCGCCAAGGATTAAGAAAACCTTGCAAACATTTAGGATCGGGTGTTGAGATGGTTGATGATGACGAGGGCATCCATGGGAGAGCAGTAGGAGTCGCCGTTGACATCGATCGCAAAAATGGGGTAGGGGGTGTCGAGAGTCGGATCGGGTAACTGAGAGGATCCGCTGTCGCGATTGAGTCGATTGATGATTATTAAAGCATCAATCGGTGTTACCGCTAGGTCGCGATTGACGTCGAGGTGCGAGTCGGCGTTGGTCCACCAAGAACGCTGCCGAAAGTTGATGTCGATTTTCGACAGACTTACATTCATGTCAACTTGGATCGATTGCGATTGCAGAGCAAACATCTTCGATCCAAGTTGTTGGCCTGCATTATTTTTGAACCGTAATTCGTGAATGCCTCCAGCAACGGGTAATGAATAGATTCCTTGTGAATCGGTCTGTGTGCTCAATTCACCACTGGTCACTGTGACTTGAGAAACACCTTCTCCGGCATCGTAGCTACCACTGTTGTTGGTGTCTGCGTAGACAACTCCGGTGATGAATCGTTCTCCCGTTTGTCGCCCAGCGATTTCAACTGCCCAGTAGTTTTCAAAAGTGGCATCGACATCGGCGGCTGAACCGATACCGATCTCAGTGGCGAGTGAAGCGGTGCCTGCAGATGGAAAAGCGAGATTACGCGCGGAAGCATTTTGCAGCAGTTCGCGAATAACGACATCAGCGTCATCGAGCAATTGTCCCGCGACGATCGATTCCACATCATTGCGATCACCTGGTAATGTGCTCGGCAATGGATAGCCCGCATCCCGAAGGCGTTGATTGGGCATACGCAGAGTCGATGGGCTTTGATGAGCGAAGTAGTCTTGGCTTGACATATCCAGGGCATGTCCCTGCGCAGCATTGCGAAGCGTGCTATTCCAAGCCAACGGAGCCGAGGCAGGCCAGGTAGAACTGTTACCTGAAATCGCAAGTTTTGCGAGAGCTTCAACAGGAAGGATACGCAAGAAGTTGATTTTCCACCAAAGCTCGGCACATTCAGCGATACCAGTCGCGAGCGTCCGAGGTTCAAGTTGTTCCATCGACAAGAGCTTAGAGCGATGAGTTGTCATAGGAGGAGAGTTGTTCAGAAATCATCGATTTCAAGAAACGCAGCGCAAGTAAGCCTAACGATCTCCGGGCTTGCTACTCGCCACGCTCCTGCCATGTCCGAAGTCATGCTGTGGCGAAGTCCTAATGACGATAACTGCGCGAAGCGACAATGTCAAAATATATCGGTTATTCAGGGGGCATCGTTTTTAGCGATCTTGGCAATTGATTTGAACCGATCCATTATGCCGACATTGTTCTCAATTTAAATCGACGTGCGTAGGGATTTCGTCATGAAGCCTCTCGGTATCGCAATAGCATTCGCGTTGTTATTTATCCATGGGCCTTCGGGGCTCGCTCTGGCGATGCAATCCGATAGTCTGCAGACTGAATTATGCTCAGAAGTAAGCTGTTCAGAGTCGGATGCATTTGTGTGGAGCAGCGGACTCGATATCGTCTTGGCAAAACCTTTCTATGGTCGCAATCCATCGTTGCTCCGAGTGAGTCAGCCGCAGTCGCAGCAATTTGTGATCGATCAACAAGAGTTTGATTTTGATTTCACGAGTAGTCCGCGAGTTTGGATTGCGGGCGAATCAGCAAGTGGCGTGGGCGTTCGTGCGACGTGGTGGCAATATGCCAGTGAAGCAGAACCGGTGTCGATGGCACCGGCCGCTAATGGTTTCGAGAGAATTGAACATCCTCTCTTCGGAGATGTTGATATATCGGCGATTACACCGACCGAGCGTTTAAGTGCTGCGGCATCGTTGGAGGTTTACTGGGTTGATTTGGAAATAACGCGCAGGGCGAAGCTTGGCATCGGTGAGATTCTATTGTCGGGTGGCTTGCGATTCGCATCGCTGGAGCAACATTATCAAGCAGAGCAACTCAATGCAAACGCTTTGAAGTCGGGAGAGATTGATTATGTCAATCGAGTGCGCGGTATTGGCCCGACGATTTCGGTTACTTGGATGCGGCAGATCACCAATCGTTGGAACTGGGAGGCAATGGGGCGAGGGTCGCTGTTGGCGGGTGAAGGAGATGAGCGATTAGATGCTGCCGAAGATCTTGATTTCATCAATCCACAGTACACGACTCGCACAGGTGGCCGAGAACAATTGCTTCCGATCGCCGACCTGCGTTTAGGTACTGCTTATGCTTTACGACGATTTCTTGGAATCGATCCTTTGCTGAGAGCAGGCTGGGAAACTAGTTGGTTTGGTGACGTCAGCAATTGCTCTGGTTCGGCAAGCGATTTGGGATTTCTCGGTTTCTACACCGGAATTGAGGGGCGATGGTAGGGGGCATGGGGTGTAGTAGGACCCTATTGTGGGGCTTGTTATTGAGGCTTTGATCGACAAATTTCGGACAATCCTTCGATTAGGTAGTTTCTGATTTTAGCCGAGTGATCCATAATCGAGCGGATTCAAGGCCTCATCCTTTTTATAGCGAAGCCGAACTTTAGCCGACTTTTTTGGCGTGATTAGATTTATGGCGATTCAACTGCAGTGTCATTCGTGCCAAAAAGTATTACAAGTCGCTGATTCTGCTGCGGGGAAAAAAGCACGTTGCCCAGGTTGTCAAACGTTGATTGATGTTCCTGTTGGGGAAAGTGCAGTTGCCAAAGCAGCGCCGGCCAGTAAGCCAACTCCCACGCCGGAGCCTGTGAAGCCTGCTGCGAATCCATCGCAAATCAAAGTGATATGCCAATCTTGCGATAAAGTGTTGCAAGTTCCAGTCACGGCTGCCGGTAAAGCGGTGCGATGTCCAGGTTGTCAGAACGTCGTGAGTGTTCCCGCCATTCTTCCATCGAAGTCATCTTCGGGAAGTGGCGGGTCAGCATCGACGGGAAACATTACCAAGCCAAGTGCGCCTAAGGCAAGCGAAACTCCCCGAGCGCCCAGTCGACCAGCTCCAGCGCCGGCCGTTCAAACTCCTGCCGTTCAATCGGATTTCTTTTCAGCTCCTTCAGCCTATCCTGTCGCTCCCGCAGCGACTCCTAACCAAGGTTCAGGCAATGCGCTCTGGGATGCGCTGGGAGATGTGCAAAACAGTCAAGCGGCTGGTGGTGGTTGGGCAGCGCCTGCGGCGAATCCCTATGCCAGTTATTCAAGTAATTATTCGAGTTCATCCTCGAGTATGAATCGGACCCCTTTTTACATCATCACAGGTGTTTTCATTTTGCTGTGGGGGTTATTGATTGTGATCGGTTCGGTGATCCGAATTGGGGCTACCGCTTACACCTTCGCCAATTTGCCTCCCAATGTTACGATCGACTACGCACGCTTTACCGGATTCGTTATAGGTATGATTCTGGGATTTATACTTGGGATTATTCAGGTCATCGGCGGACTTTCGATTGCCACACGCAACAGTTTGGCGATGGCGAAAACGGCGGCAATCATTGCAACGATTCCCTGTTTTGGCGGACTCGCCTTTCCCTTTGGTATTTGGGCGGCAGTTCTTGTGTTTTCTAAGAAAGCGAAGCGAGAATTCGGAGAGTCCTAAGCGTATAGCCCAGACGATGTGTTGATTCGCTTCTAGGCCATATTCAATCGTCGACAGATCTCCAAAGACGTAACGGAAATTTCATTTCGAAAATGAAATTCAGTTTCGGCTGATGATATTGCAGACGTAAATTCTCAACTACGGTCTCGTGCGATCAAAAGCGGAGCCCCAATTTCCTAATTACCTGGATACCAGGCATCCAAATCAGCTTGCATTTCCTTGACGAGATCTGGCATTTCTTTGGCAAGGTCTGCTTTTTCGTAGGGATCTGCGCTGATGCGAAAGAGTTCAACCTTTCCATCGCGTTCATTTTGTGGCGCAGGAACGATCAACTTATAGTCACCTGAAATGGTCCAGCGCCAGCGAAGATTGGCGGCTGGATTATTAATGTCGACTGCATTGTGAGTAAAGCACTCACCATAGATTGCCCTGCGAGCGTCGATCGCTTTTTTATCGAGCAGGTCGACGCCTTGCATCGCGGTTGGCTTCTCTAATCCGACAGCGGCTAATACCGTGGGGGCGATATCGATGGAACTGACAGCTTCGGGTGCGTTACGTGGCTCAATGTGCTTGGGCCAGCGTAACATGATCGGTGTACGTAGTCCTCCATCATAAGGGCTTTGTTTAGATCTTGGCGCATACTGATTCAGTCGATTGCCGGAGATCCAACCGTTATCGGTGACATAAATGATGAGAGTATTTTCATCCACCTTGCGATCTCGCAAAATACTCATGAGTGTTCCGATCGTTTGATCGAACCATTCGATCGAAGCCAAATAAGGTCCATTAGCCACTTCGTCTCCTGCTTTCCAGCGTTTGCGACTTTCATCAAGAATTGTCTTCGGAGGGTTGTGTGGTGCATGAGGGAGAAAGGGAGCGTACCAAATCAAAAATGGTTTTCCTTCGCTTTGGCTACTGTCAATGAAATCCTCGATCGGCTTCATTGTTTTTCGGCCAATGTCGAGTCCCGCATCGCCGTGTCGATCGCCTTGAGTCATTCCGTCGGTGAAGCCACCAGTGCTGTAATGACCTTGCCACCATTTGCCCGTTTGTAAGCTGCGATAACCTTTCTTGGCGAGCAATCTTGGCAGCGTATCAGCTGAGCTCATGAATTCATTCATGCGCGCGCGTCCCTGGCGAAAAGCATCAGACTGTTGAAATGCCCCGAGCTTTAATCCTGGCGGGATCGGGGGATCATTGCAGGTGATTTTGTTTTGATGCGGAAAGAGACCGGTAAGGATGGTCGCCAAGCTGGGGCAACAGAGCGAACTTGGTACGTAGCCGCGCTGGTAGACAAGACTTTCAGCGGCCAGTTGATCGAGATTGGGGGTAACTAATTGTGAATTACCCATGAATTGGTAATCACTCCAATGTTGATCGTCGGACACGATCAGCACGATGTTGGGAGGTGCTGCAGATAAAGGAGCAAGGTGATTCCAGTGAAAGAGGAATACCGCCAAGGTTAGCAAGATAAGTTGAAGATGCTTGGTCATTGCAGCGAGTCCACTAGACTTGGGAATGATGAAGTTGGAATTGTTATAGACCATTTAGGGTTGGAGATGGGGTTTACGATGTGATTTGGGGTCGGGATTTTGTGGTGGTGAGACCGCGTATTGCCCTTCTCCCCAAGGAGTGCTCACCCTGGAGAGAAGGGTAGGGTGATGGCGCCGCAAAGCGTTTGTTTGCAGAGAGTTGTGGCAAAATTTTCGGCCGGAAAAGACCCTCACCCTACCCTCTCCCACAGCTTGATCGGGCTAGCGCCCGAACAAGCTGTGGGAGAGGGGACACCCTTGGCTTCGCCAAGGGATTTCTCTCAATCTGTTGGCTTCGCCAAGGGATGACTAGAAGCCCGGCTTAACACAAAACACTTTTTGTCTTCATGGTTTCTTAACGAAAGCTTAATAGGATTTCTCGTCATCAACCTGATGCCAGCATTAATTCGCTGTCAAGGAGACCGATTGGCTGGTCAGTTGTAGGAGATGACGAGTGTTAATGTTGATCCACAAGAAAATCATGAAATCAATAGGATTGGTGGTTCTTGCGATTTGCGCAATTGCCATGTTGGGTTGCGGGGAAAGCATGCCCACCAAGACCGTTTATCCGGTTTCAGGAGAGGTGTTCTATAAGGGCAAGCCGGCTGATGGTTGCATGGTTACTTTCACACCCAAAGCAGGTGTGGGGCCGAAGGTTGGTTGGCCTTCGTTTGCGACCGCTGGGAAAGATGGAAAGTTCTCGATCACGACCCATGAACTGAACGACGGCATTCCAGAAGGCGAATATGGCGTCTCTTTCTCTTGGCCCGGCAAACCGACAAGCAATGATCCAACAGGCGACACAGCCGAAGATCAGTTGCCTGTGAAGTATCACCATCCAGATACTTCGGGCTATAAGGTCACAATCACTCCCGAAACCAAGCAACTAGATCGCTACGATCTCAAATAGTTTTTCTGATAAATAGGCAATTCAAACTTTTTTGGACTTAGATTATCCAGGAGATGGGGCACATGAGGTTGAACAAAAGAACGGGCTTTACTTTGGTAGAACTGTTGGTGGTCATTGCCATCATCGGTGTCTTGGTTGGTTTGCTGCTACCTGCTGTACAAGCTGCTCGTGAAGCCGCTCGACGCATGCAGTGCGGCAATAACATGAGGCAGATGGGATTGGCGTTGCTCAATTACGAGAGCGCCTACAAAGTATTACCACCGAGCCGGATTGCGTTGAGCAACCCGACCTTCGAACAATCTTGGCAAAAGATGATTCTGCCATTTATGGAGCAAACTCCTCTTTATAATCTTTACAACCACAATTTAAGCTGGGCTCACCAGGCTAACGTCCCTGCGACAACCCAGATGATCCCTTCCTACATGTGTCCATCGGCACCAGGTGTGGATCGTGATCTTCCACCCGTCGCTTTATATACCGCTTTAGGAATCAACTACGGAACTCCGGTATTCGGCTTTTCCGATTACGGATCGATCAATGCAGTTCGAAATGCTTTCTTTGTTTCGGCTGGTTTGCCCTCGCTTGGTCGCCGCGAAGTCATGGGGGGAATGGCTCGTGGTCCTAAGGGCGTCAAACTATCAACCATTACCGATGGTACATCCAACACTGTGATCGTTGCTGAGGGTGCTGGTCGTCCTAACTTCTTTTTGAATGGTCGCCGCAAGTCTGCAAACCCTGGATCGGGTGTTGCTTCCGGATTGCAGTTCACGAAAGATGGTTGGGGATGGGCAGACATCAACGGTGGTTTCAGTATCGACGGTTCCAACATTCTGGGTGTTCAAAACAGCACAACCTCTAGCGGTGCCGTTACGGTCGTTGGTCAGTGTGCGATGAATTGCACCAACGACAGTGAAATGTACAGTTTCCACACCGGTGGAGTGCAGGGATTGCGAGCAGACGGTTCGGTTGGTTTCATGTCTGAGAACACTGCAGGATCAGTTATCGTCGCGTTTTTAACTCGCGATAACGGTGATATCACCAGCGAAGACAACTAGTTGATGACTTGTTGAAAAGTCTCAGTGAAGTTATTCAGGCTCTTTGCATCTGTGAGGCGGATAGCAGAGAGCCTTTTCTTTTGCACTCGGCTCTGAAGATGCCTGAATGGCATTATGCAATAATCGAAAACCTGAATTGATCGCGCAACCAGAAGGGAAATTTATGAAGCGATTCATTAACCAAGCTTTGCTAGTTACAGGATTAGGACTTTTGTCGCATTCGATAGCGATGGGCGAAATTACGCTGGTCGACAAAGTAGAAATCCCTGGAACTTCCACCGACAAATCAGGCTTGAAAGAAAAACTGGAAGATGGAACGCCTCTGTCACAGTTGGGTGGATTCTCTGCGATTGCTTCAGCGGGTGATGGAACGTACTGGATCCTTCCTGATCGTGGTCCAAAAGATGGAGCGGTATCGTTTCCATGCCGAGTGCATCGAATGCGGATCGAACTGGCGGATGATGGAAAAGTAAAGAATTATGAATTGCTGGAGACAAAGCTGCTTAAAAAAGATGGCAGGTCGCTGATCGGTTTGGCTGCGGCCATTCAGGGAGCGAAGCCTGCGAGCAATTTGCGTTTTGATCCCGAGGGAGTTCGAGCATTGCCTGATGGTCGGCTGGCCATCTCAGACGAATATGGACCGTCGGTCGTTCTTTTTAATGCAAGCAGCGGTGAAGCGTTTAAGTGGTTTGATACACCGTCGCGGTTCGCCGTAAAGAATCCATCGGCGGATCCCATTGAGGAGGGATCTGCTAACCAAACAGGTCGTCAACCCAATGGAGGTTTTGAGGGTCTAGCTTATCAGGCAGATAGGAAAACGCTTTGGGCGTTTGCTCAGAAGCCACTGATTCAAGATAGCGAAGCGCTCAGTGGCGGGAAACGAAAGGGTGAGTTTTGTCGCATTGTAGAATTCACGGAAGCAGGAGAGGTAAAGGGAGAGTTTCTATATCCAGTCGAGAATAAATCGAGCGGCATCAGTGAGATATTGGCTCTTGGTCACGGCCAAGCTTTGGTTTTGGAACGAGATGGTGATGCCGGTTTGGAAGCAAAGCAAAAGCAGGTGTACTGGATCGACGCCTCCGAGGCAACTGATAGTCGCTCTGTTGAATCCGCGAGTCGCAAAAGTTTGTCTTCTGAAATCAAACCGGTGGTAAAGAAGTTATGGATCGACTTTCTTGATCCCAAGTTTGGGTTGGCCGGAGAGAAGTTTCCCGAGAAGCCCGAGGGCTTAGTTTTTGGACCAACGTTGCCAGACGGTTCGAGAACTTTGCTGGTGGCAATCGATAACGATTTTGAGTCCAATCAATCGAGTCAGATTTGGGTATTTCGGTTCCAGGCTACAGACGTACCTAATAAGTAGTTTCATTCGTCGAAGCGTTAAAGCCATCATGTGGATCGCGTAAGGCATGAGAGCGAAAAAGTTTCTCGAAGTTGACGAGTCGCTTTGAGGAAAAGCTTCTTAGCAAAAACTAAAATGCTGCAAAGCGGCTCGTCGGGAAAACAAGAATCGACCTGAGGCAACCTTTCAGTGTGCCGACCCTTTCAAAAGGGATCCTTGTATAACGGAGGAGGCGTTGATAGCCTTCTTTCTCATTCTCGACATCAGTTTGCTGGAAAATAATAGCGAATTGAAGTTGTAGCGAGATAAGAAAACGAAGTAAAACAGGATGACTTCGAAGACTGGGGAGTTAACGCTCGCCAGTAGGAGGGGTGCTTTTCGCAGGTTAAGGCTGCTTTTCTTGCGAGGAGATTTGCGTAAACTAAGCAAACTGCTCCTAGTTCATTGTGGTCCGATCCGATTGGCTACGTTATCCTGTTTGGTCTTACTCAGATCAAGCTGAGGTATCACGTCGATGTTCGATGACTCAGTGTTGCTCGGGCCAAGGTTGTTTTTCGTTTGAATGCTCTGGATTTTTGTTTGAGGGATCGACATGGCGATTGCAAAACAGCAATGGTTTTCAGGTTGGCAGGGATGGGTCATCGCAGGTATCAGCGCGATTTTCTTGGGATGGACCTCGCCAGTTCGAGCTGAGCATGAAATTCAAAATATCATTGACTCGATCGAGCCTTATGCTGCCAAAGAAGCTTTAAGTGGCAAGGTGACGATTGTCGGCTCAGGGTCTTTGGCGTCTCTGGCAGACATGTGGAGCCGTGAGATTAAGGTTTTCCACAAAGACGCCGTTGTCGAAGCGACTGGAGGTGGATCTGAGCAAGGCCTAGAGCATCTGCTATCCAAGCCTGGCGATGTCGCGGCGGTTACAAGACCGCTGGAGCTTGAAGATATTGAGAAGCTGAAAAAGGGTGGACTGAAGGATCCGGTTGCCATCATTATCGGACTCGATGCATTGGCCGTCTTTGTGCATCCAAAGAATCCATTGCAGCAGATTACCCCGGAGCAATTCAAGCAGATCTATTGCGAAATCGAGAAAGGAACCTTAGCAGCAACTTGGGGTAAAGTGGGAGTGGCGGACGGTTTCGAAGAAAAGACAATCTCGGTGTTCGATCGCGGCGCCAGCAGTGGAACGCAAGTCTTTATTGAACGCTATTTGCTTCAAGGCTCGAAGATTCGCAAGGATGCAAAAAATAAAGAGTCAAACATTGAGTTGGTTAACTCGGTAGCTGGCGACGAGGGTGGAATAGCGATTGCACCATTCTACTTACGATCTGACAAAGTAAAGGTCTTGCCGGTTCTTATCGGGGATCAGGTCGTTAACGCCGATGAATCGACCATTTTACGTGGTCAGTACCCACTGCTTCGCCCGTTATGCTTGGTTTTCGATCGTGGCGGCAAGGCAGAAGATGTGGCTCGAATTAAAGCCGTTTTGCACTACATCTTGAGTCGAGAAGGGCAGTTGGATGCGGTTAAAGCTGGATATTTCCCGCTTAACATCGATCAGATTCGTCAGCAGCAGGATGTGTTGGGCGTTGAGATGGTTCGGTAGTGGGCATGAGGATTGTCTCAGTGAGTTCCAGGGGGTGGCATGCATCATCGATTTCATTTAATCAATGATCGTGCTGAATTAAGAGTCCAGTTGGAAATGCGAAACGCTTTCGTGAGACTTTCTCGAATAGAGAGAGAGGATTGCGAAGGTTATAACGAAGTGGTTTACCTGGAAATTTAGGGCAAATTCCGCATCGGTTTGCTGTTGAAGTCAACAGTGAAGTTGGTGGTGTAGAGATTCTGAGAATTCTTTGATTCATCGATCAGCATGGGCCTTGATCGCTCGGATGCGTTAGTAGTTAAAGGAATAATGTCCATGAAACGGATTGGTCGTGCATTGGCTCTATTGGGGTTCTTTGTCGCTTGGTCGCCGATTTCGTTGAATACGGCTAGAGCTCAGTTCGGTTACCCGGCCGCCGATGCGGGACGGACACGAGACCCTGCGGCACCGACGACTTATGCAGCGCCTCCAAGTTCGTTTGGGTGGGGCGTGGCGGCACCCAGTACTGTTCCGTCGGGAGGAACAATTAATACCGCCTCTCCCGATTGGCGATTGGGAGTGACTGTGGATAACACTCCTAGTGGAGTGGTTCTGCGAACTGTTCAGGCAGGGTCTGCAGCGGAGCGTGCAGGTCTAGAAGCAGGCGACATTATCTTGACTGTCGGTGGTTATCAGGTCGGTTATGTCGACGGAAAGCTTTTCGACATTGGTGAAGAGATTCGTCGGCGAGTGGATGGTCAAGGTCGAGTGCGAATGCTGGTTCAAGACGTTCGTACCACAAAAGTGAATTTGATGGATGTAGGTTTGCAGAATACTTCCGTTGCTGTGCGTGGTGATGTCGTATGGCGAGATCCGAGAGTGATTCCCGCGGGGGCGATTTTGCAAGTGCGAGTCGACAATGTCACGCGACCTTACCAGGCGGTTAATGGTGGAAGTGTGAGCGTGTCGGTATTGCAGAACCAACCTATTCCTTTTGAGATGTATATTGATCCTGCTTATTTAGTTGCGGGGGAACGCTACCAAATTCAGGCAAGCATTGTGTCGGCAGGTCAGGTTCTCTATGCCACGCCGCAACCGCTGGCGATCGATCCAACGCGTGGTCCTATCAGTGGCTTGAGATTGGAGCTTGCACCGGCTGGCGTCGTGACGGCTGGTGGTACGTATACAACCGGGTATCCCCCAAACTCTCAATTGATTACAAGCTATTACCAGAAGTACCTTAGCCGCGTTCCAAATCAGGCTGAGATGACCGCTTGGCTGGAGTATTTCGCGCGTGGTAAATCAGTGGATGATTTGCCAGTAACGCTGTTAAGTTCCGCCGAGTTCTATGAGCGATCGGGAGGGACGGATGCTCGGTTCATTGAGCAAATGTTCTTGTCGGTGGTTCAGCGACGTCCCTCCAATGAGGAGATGACGCGTTGGCTGCAACAGTTGCAGCGTTTGGGGCCTCAGGGGCGAAATCAGGCGGTTCGCGATTTCTGGATGTCTGCCAATCGTAAGTAAAATGCCTTTGAATGCCCAATTCTCTAGGAATTTTCGCCCCTAGGGCCTCGTAACCGAGATTGACCCTAGGCGGCGAAACCGCTACTTTTAATAACGGTAAGTATTGGTCTCCGTTGAATTTAGGTTCTTGAATTCGCGCTATTGGCAGTCAAAGGGATCCGCCTAGCGAAGGGGACTGACCGATCTCTTGAAATGTCAGGTCTGGTTTGACCATGGAAATGCTCGAACGTCTGTGGGAAGGCACTGGTTTGTTCTTCTCCGGAATGATGCAGTCTTTTGAACGATCGATAACTGGGATTTTTGGAACATCCAATTCGCACGTGGTGCGCCGTTTAATGTCGCGAGTAGCGCGCATTAACGCGATGGAAGAAAAATTGGCTCAGTTGACCGATGAGCAGTTGCGGGCTCAGACCGATAAACTGCGCCAGCGCTTGCGCGGTGGTGAAACCCTGGATGACATTCTTGAAGAAGCGTTTGCGACCTGCCGAGAGGCGGGCAAGCGATACTTGCGAATGCGTCATTACGATGTGCAGTTGATCGGTGGAATGGTGCTGCACAGCGGTTCGATCGCTGAAATGGTGACCGGTGAAGGTAAGACCCTAGTCGCCACATTGCCCGCCTACTTAAACGCGATCGAAGGTCGTGGTGTGCATGTCATCACCGTTAACGACTACTTGGCTCGACGCGATATGGAATGGATGGCGCCACTCTACATGGGCCTTGGTCTGACGGTCGGTAACATCCAGAGTGGGATGGATACGGCTGAGCGACAAAAGTCCTATGCGTGCAATATCACTTACGGTACCAACAATGAGTTCGGCTTTGACTACTTGCGCGACAACATGCGAGTAGCGGCGCGGGACGACGACCGTTTTCCAAAGCATCTGCAGCAGGTTCAGGGGCCGCTAAACTACGCGATCATCGACGAAGTGGATAACATTTTGATCGACGAAGCGCGAACTCCTCTGATTATTTCCGGCCCAGCCGAATTGGATTTGGGTAAATATGTCGATGCGGATCGCATTGCTCGGGCGTTGACTGAAGGAAAGCATTTTACGGTCAATGAAAAAGACCATAATGTTGGTTTGACCGACGAAGGTGTACGAGCTGCTGAAAAAATGGCTGGTGTAGAGAGCTTCTACACTGCCGGAAATATGGAGTGGCCGCATCTTATCGACAATGCGCTTAAGGCTCATCACCTTTACAAACGCGATGTGAACTATGTGGTTCGCGATGGAACCGTAATCATCGTTGACGAGTTCACGGGCCGCTTGATGGAAGGTCGTCAATGGAGCGATGGTTTGCACCAAGCAGTGGAAGCCAAAGAAGGGGTTAAGATCAAAGAAGAGACGCAAACCCTTGCGACTATTACGCTGCAAAACTTCTTCAAACTGTATCGCAAGATATCGGGTATGACCGGTACGGCGATGACAGAAGCGAATGAATTTTTGAAGATCTATGGCTTGGATGTCGTTGCGATACCAACCAACCGTATCATGCAGCGCATCGAGCATCCCGACGTGATTTATCTGTCGGAAAAAGAAAAGTTCGAAGCCGTCGCTGATGAACTGGAGCGAGTCCACAAGTGGGACGTGCTCATGATGAAAGATCGCAGTGAAAAGCTCGGTGAAATCGTCAAAGAAAATGATTCTGAGATCGTCTTCCGAGAAAAAGGTACCAAGCAAGACGAAGTCATTCGCTTGGATACGATCAGTAAGGTTGAGCGAAAAGGCCGTCCGATTTTGATCGGTACGGTTTCGATTGAAAAGAGCGAGCGTTTATCGCACTTGCTTGACCGCCGCGGTATCAAACACCAGGTTCTCAATGCGAAGCAGCATCGTCGCGAAGCGGACATCATCGCGCAGGCTGGCCGACGTGATGCGGTGACGATAGCGACCAATATGGCTGGTCGTGGTACTGACATCATTCTCGGTGGGAACGCGGAGACGATGGCCTGGGCTCAGCTTCAGGATCAATATCCAACGCGTTTGGAGGTCCCCAAGGAAGTTTGGGATAATCTGGTCAGCGAGATCTCGGTTCGGGAAAACATGAAAGCCGAAGGGCAATTGGTTCGCGAGATCGGCGGTTTGTATGTAGTGGGTACAGAGCGTCATGAGTCGCGACGTATCGACTTGCAGTTACGTGGTCGTTGCGGTCGTCAAGGTGATACCGGTAGCAGTCGATTTTTCTTGTCGTTGGAAGACGACTTGATGCGAATTTTTGCGGGCGACTGGGTTCGCGCTTGGATGGGGCGACTGGGGATGGGGGAAGGCGAGCGAATCGAGAGCAGTTTTGTTTCTCGACGTATCGCTGCCGCTCAGAAGAAAGTCGAAGAACGCAACTTCGAGATTCGTAAAAACCTGTTGGAATATGACGAGGTCATGGACCAGCAGCGAAAGCGAATCTACGGCTATCGACAGCAGATACTCGAAGGAGTCAGTTGTCGAGAATTGATATTTGAGCAAATACGGCAGCAGATTGAGCACAATGTTCAGCAGTTCCTTGATCCGATGTTTGGTGCAGAATCATTCGCGAAGTGGGCGGGTGGTAAGTTGCATTGCAAATTGGATGGTAAGGATTTCCGGGGTCAGGATAGTGATGCGGCTTCGGCCTATGCTCATGATTCCGCTGAACGTGCAGCCGAGACATTGATCCTCGATGCGATTGATGAAAATCTGCCAATGGAAGAAGAGCCGTCTGAATGGAATGTCGAGGCACTCTCGACTTGGTACAAGACTCGCTACGGAGTGATTTATACGCCCAGCGAGTTGAGGAAAATCAGTCGCGATACAATTGACGAAGTGTTGATTGAAAAGGCTCGCGAGCAACTAGCCAAAGTCGATCTCTCGGAGGGCTTCCCCTATCTCGATCCTAACTATGGCTTGAATATGGCCTTGGTATGGCTGAAGGGTAAGTTTGGATTAGATGCGAAATTAGAGAATCTGAAAGGTCGCGAATCCAACGCGGTTGCAGCAAGCTTGGTGCAATTAGCGAGCGAAGCATATGAGGATAAAGAAGCGCATTATCCGGTAGTAGGTGGTCTGCAGGCATTTTCCAAGCCGGTTGGTCCCAATCAGTTGCAGGTCGATCGCGCGGGGCTGGCCAACTGGGCCGCTCGCCGGTTTGATTCTCCAGAGCTTGCTGATGTTGTTCTCAACGAAGAAGGGGACAAGATCTATGAATCGCTTGTGGCCGCTAGCCGCAAGATGGTGGATCGCTCGCATATTGCCGTCGAAGAATCCGATCGATTGGTCAAAGAGCTGTTCAAAGGTCTCGGCAAAGAGAAGAGTGTCAAGGCGGCAGCATTGGCTAATCGCCAAGCTCTGAATGCTATTACCCAGTGGGTCAGCGGTGAACTGGGAGTGACTTTGGATGAAGAAGAATTGCTGCGACTAGATCGAGATGAAATCGGAATGCGTATTCGTCGAGCAATCGATGATAAGTATTATCCAGAGATTCGCCGAATGGAACGATCGGTATTGCTTTCGATTGTCGATGAGTCTTGGAAAAATCACCTGCTCGCGATGGATCATCTTCGCTCGGCTGTCGGCTTGAAGGGTTACGCTCAGATCGATCCTAAAGTCGAGTACAAACGCGAAGGTATGCGATTGTTTGAGCAAATGTGGTTCTCGATCGGCGATCGAATGACTGATTTGATCTTTCGCGTAGAGTCACTCGATACCGGTTCGGTGAAAAGCACCATGGTGGAGACTTCGGCTCGCCACGATGAAGCTCCCAGAATCCAATCCCAGCAAGTGCAGCTCAATAAGCAACAGGAAGCTCAGCAGAAAGCGATTGAGCAATCCGATGAGCCTGTGAAGGTTGAGCCGATTCGCAAGCAACTTGATCGCGTCGGACGCAATGACCTTTGCCCCTGCGGCAGTGGCAAGAAGTACAAGAACTGTTGCTTGAGGAATGAGGCATCGACCTAAGCACAATCTTCGGCAATGGTAAGCCGTGAAAAATCTTTGCGAATGGATTCGTGACAATGTGGCTTGAGCGATTGATCTCCTGGGGGCTTAATGCGGTTTACAGCTTACTGCTGCTGGCCGCTTCCCCATGGATGCTTTATCAATCGCTTCGTTACGGGAAGTACCGCGAAGGTTGGCACGAGAAATTGTTGGGTCGTGTTCCCGAAAGGCGCAGTGCGAAGAATGCGGTATGGTTTCATGCTGTAAGTGTGGGAGAGCTACAATTACTGCGGCCATTGATTCGCGAGTTTCAGCAGCGTTGGCCTGATTGGGAAATTGTTTTGTCAACGACCACAGTGACTGGTCGCAAGTTGGCTCGAGAGAGCTATCCGGAATTGATCACTTTCTATTGCCCCTTTGATTTCACCTGGGGCCTCAAGCGAGCACTGAGTCGATTGCGTCCCAGTTTGCTTGTGCTTGCGGAACTGGAGCTTTGGCCTAACTTGATTTCGCTGGCGCACCGCCAAGGTGTGGAGATTGCAATCGTCAATGGTCGGTTGAGCGAAAGAAGTTTCAAGGGCTACAGTCGCATTCGATTTCTCACTCGATCGCTGTTATCCAAATTGAATTGCATCGCCGTTCAGAATCCAACGTATGCTGAACGTTTCATTCAACTTGGCGCAGGGCCAGAAAATGTTCATGTGACCGGCTCGATTAAATTTGATGGCGCGAATTCCAATCGCCATCATGGCGAGGTGTTACAGCGTCGCAAGTGGGCAGGATTGGATAAGCGAGACACGGTTTGGGTCGTAGGTAGTACGCAGGAACCTGAAGAGGTGATGGCTACCGAGATCTACTTAAGGTTGCGGAAGGATCATTCGTCTTTGAAGCTAGTCGTTGTGCCGAGGCATGCAGAACGATTCGAAGAAGTCTATCAAGCACTTTTGAAGTTTGGTATTCGAGTCGTGCGGCGAAGTGATCCTAGGCAGGAGTCTGCTGATAACTGGGATGTTTTGTTGATTGATACGATTGGGGAACTGCGGTGGTGGTGGGGAGTCGCGAATTTCGCAACCGTCGGTGGAAGTTTTGGTAACCGCGGCGGGCAGAACATGATTGAGCCTTGTGCCTATGGTGCCTGTGTCAGTTTCGGTCCTAACACACGTAACTTCAGAGACATCGTACGCGATCTATTGCAGTGGGACTTGGCGACTCAAGTGCCTGACGCCGGTGAACTAGAGTCGTGGTTGCTTAAAGGACTTAGGGAACCATCGCCTGCGACAGAGCAGGGGGAGCGTGCGGCGGCGTGGGTGGGCACTCACCTGGGAGCAACGAAGCGGACCTCGGACTTGCTTGCGCCATTTATCGAGTTTGTCGAAAATCCAGGGAAAATCAGTGTTAGTCGCGACGCAGCCTGAACATTTCTAGGGATTCCTTTCGCAACTTCTTGACCAAGGTCGTGGATTTCTGTCACGCTATACTTGGTTTAACACCACTTGCTAGGCATTCGGGCCCAGCGAGCATTAGCCCGTTGCTCTGAGGAGGGGTTGGGATGATCGCACAAGATCTCCAGCACTTTGGGTCTTACCGCAGTTCTAATTCGCGTTTGCGTAGCAACGGTCTGTCAATTTGCAACCTCTCGCTGTTGGCCCTATTGGTTGTCTCTCAAGCGACCAGCGGTTTCACGCAAGAAGACGAGACGCGTCAGGGTGTTGTCGATCGAAAGAAACCCGCATTTCGAGAACAAGCGTTAGCCAATGGTGAATACCTACTGCTCACGGATCAAGTAACGGATTCTCAAGATAGTTCATCGCTCAATCTGCCCAGTAAGATTCAGCGTCAAGATGGAGGTGCTGCTGGTGGTGCGAGCATGGCAGACTTCAGTCAATTGATGATGTTGATTCAGTCGACGATTGATCCAGATAGTTGGGAGTCAGGTGATGCGACCATGATGGCTTACCCCGGCGGAATTTACATTGATGCGAAAGGTGTTGTGCATCGTTGTTTGTCACGTCCCGGTTTACTCGATTCGATAGAAGGTGGTTTGAGTGCGAAGGTTTCTGTAAAGTCAAAGGATGACTCGCCCGAATCGCTTGGAGATCTCAGTAGCGGTTGGAATAAGGACTCTTCGCTTCGTTTTATTTCCCTTCGCGGATTATTTTCAAATCTTCTTGCCCGCACCGATGCCGGACGTCTGTGGGATTTGGAAGTTGCTACCTTAGCTGGCCTACATCGCATCGACTTTATTCTTTTGGATGAGGAGAATGATGATGTTGTGCTCGCAGGTCCTGCTGGCGGCGGCATTGTCAAGCGGGATGGTGAATTGGTATCGCTAAGATCTGGGACGTCACCTGTCTTGCTGGCTGATGTGATTTCGATTGGGCAGGCTTTGGTGGTTAGTCGCCAGCAAGCGGTCGTCTGCAGTCTTGATCCTTCGCCTGAAGGACTTGCTCGCGTACATGCGTTGCTGAATAAAGCAGACTCGGCAGCAACGTTATTGCGTAATCCGAAGCAAGGAGCGGCCATGTTGAGTCGAACACTGGGAGGTCACCGTGTTTCATTGCAAGGTTTATCTCCCAGTAGTCCCACGGCGCTTGCTCTTCTGCAAGCTGATATTCACATGAAGCGATTAGGCCTCGGACTGGAAGTGGCGAAAGATATTCTAGAAAGTTATCCGAAGCTGGCTGAAAAGTCGTCAACAGAGCCTGATCAGCAATTGGTGCGATGGTGGTTTACTCCGGACTACCCTGAGATTCTGACCAATGATCGAAAGAGTGTGTTTTCGCTTCCGGATCGTCGCTTAAAACTGCAGAGCGAAAAGCAATGGATGGATGCTAAAGGAGATCGAGTGATGGGAGCGGAACGCGATGAAGCTGCGGACCGTTTTGCAACTGATTTTTCGAAACAGATAGCTGAGATACAAAAAGCTTATCCTCTTTATGGTCGTTTAGGACATATCTTCGATACTGCCGTAGCTTGGAAGTTGGCGAGTGAAAACTGCAGTTGGCTCAACAATGATTTTATCCCCGAGCTAAACATGCAAAGTCTTAAAGGAGTGGCTGGGGGTACGCCGAAGGAAGTCGATTCGACTGCAGCGATGGGAACTTGGAAAAAAGGTGGGAAAAGTTATCGCTGGTTGATGGTTTCCGGTGGAGTGGATTTGGACTTGAGAAAGGTAGATATTGCCTCGAAATTAAAGGTTTCGTCATCGAACGAAACGCTAAAGCTAGAAGATAATGAGCGTCCTGCTGGACGTTTCAGAGATTATTGGTGGTGGGATGGTACTTCGCGAATGGTAAAACCTGCCGCCGGAAACTAAAATCAGTCCCGAATGTTTCTACGAGATTTTATTGAGGTTTTATAAATCATGATCAAGCGTTTTGGATTTACCTGTTTTCTCCTCCTGGCGGGAGTGGCTTGCGTGCCAACCCTTCGTGCTCAGGAAAATGCAGCCAAGCCCGATGCAGGTAAATCTGATTCGGGACAACAAGCAGCGGGAAAAGAGGATTCAAAGGAAGAAGCGAAGAACGTCGATCCATCCCGAGAGATCATGCAATTGATCCAGGGCAACAAGCTCGATGAGGCGGCAGAAAAGATTGAAGCATGGAAGCCGGACTCGATTGCAGCAAAGATTCAATTGCGACAGTTGCTTGCCGGAATGCTCAGTCGAGGAAGGCAAGCGGAGAAGGCACAGGCTCAGTACGATGCTCTCTTTAGTGAGATGAAAGAAGGTTTGAAGTCAGGCAAGCTGGCTGGTGATCAAGTCGCAATGCCGATGCAGATTATGATCAACAATAAGATGCGCGAAGGCAACATCGAAGCTGCGGCCGAATGGGCGCGAAACGAAATCAATTCGATCGTTGAATCGTTGGACAAGTCGGGAAGCAACGCAGTCGTATCGGCCGAAGGTGGATTGGAAAGTGTTATCGCCGATTTCCGTTCGGCCTTCAATCTATCAGAAGAGACTGAAAAACTAGATGAACAGTTAAAGAGACTTCGACATGCCTGGGAAAATGAAAAAGATCAGGGCCTGCGAAATGCACTTGTTAACAGTTGGGTTGGAATTGGCTTGTCGCGTGTCAATCGAAAGTTGAACGCGGATGCAGATGCAGCGGTAGCAGATGTCGACGCGATCGTCAAAGATTTGTCTGCCTTAGGTGATGCAGAGAAAGAACCTACTTTGTTCAATCAAGTTTTACGAGCTCGTACTGGTACCATTTCGCGTTTGGTTCGTGTGAATCCGAAGCTTGCTAAAGCGCAGATGGATAGTCTAAAGGAGATGCTTGATCGCTGTGCGGAGGGGGAAGGCGTTATCAAGTCGCTGGCCAGCAATGCATCGAAGAACCTCGATCGTATGGCACAGTCTCTGGAAATGGAACTTAAGAGAGCTGAATTAGTTGGTAAGCCGGCCTTGCCTTTGGATGCGGAAGTATTTGTCAATGGCGAGGCAATTAAGGATGAAGATCTTAAAGGTAAGGTCGTATTGTTGGACTTCTGGGCCGTATGGTGTGGTCCTTGCGTTGCCACATTCCCTCATTTGCGCGAATGGCATGAAAAGTATAGCGACAAAGGGCTCGTGATCATCGGCGTTACCAAGTACTACAAATACGACTGGGATGATGCAGCCAAGCAAATCAAGCAGGACAAGGAATTAACCCCAGAGAATGAACAGAAGGCTCTGGAAAGATTTGCGGCTCACCATGAATTAAAGCATCGCTTTATGGTAACTCCGGAAAGCAGCAAGTACTCTCAAGAGTATGCCGTCACCGGAATTCCTCAGGCCGTCTTGATTGATCGTGAAGGAAAAATCCGCATGATCAAGGTCGGTTCGGGTGATGCCAATGCTAAAGCACTCGATGAGATGATCGAGGAATTGATTGGTGATGCCGAAGGTCAGAAGTAATTCTGGCGACTGTGGATAACTAGTTTCGAAATTTCACGCGAAGCCGCTTTCGTTGAAGATAGCGGCTTCCAGCGTTCCTAAGGCGAGCCGATGAATCCAATTCGTTCTTTGATTTTGTTTCCGTGCTACCAGTGGGAGGACTTTCCTCGGTCTCTGCCAGACCGGCAAGCGGCTGGGTTGCTGGCAGGATGGACGGTGCTCTGGCATCCTGCGTTGCTGAAGTCGACCGGCCAGTTGCCTCAGTGGTGCCGCGCGGATCAGCCACCTGATGATTGGAAGGATGTGCTGGCGATATTGCCTGTTGCCAGTGAGAATCGGTTTCCTGATCAATTGAAAAAGAAGATTGTGGATGCAGGAGGTCTAGCCATCGGTTGTTCGGCCAACCGACGCGAGATGCTCCAGCAAATGCAAGACAGCAAACTATTGCCGGAATCGGCAAGCGGATGTGCAGAAGGTGTTAATGAGAATGACTTCTTCGCTCTAGGTTACTGTTATCTTCAAGTTCAGTTGATGACGCGGCAGTTACGATACGCGACTCATTTGGATCAAGCTGTCTTTGAAGACCATTGTTTGCAGGCAGCCAACGCATGGCTGGAGGGGGATTCTGAGCAGGCAGCGAAGATGCTGCAGTCATGCTTTGACCAATTGGGGCAAGAGCGTGATCACTTTTACGCTCATGATACCCACGTCATTGAAGTGATATTGCTTGCAGCGACAACCCTGGGAGCAAAACTCGATGAGGAGTTACGTCGCCCTGAGCCGCTCAATTTGCTCGCTAGCGGTAAGCTTTTGTCGCAATTGCAGAGTGTGAATCCAGCAGCCTGGAGTCGCATCAAAGAGCGACTGGCGGATGGCTCTCTGAGCATTATCGGTGGAGAGTATTTGGAGCCGCCGCATCCATTGTTGGATCAAGACTCCATTCGTCGCGATTTGGAGCGTGGTCGAGAGTTTTTCCGCGATGCACTACAGTACTCACCGAAAGTATTTGGCCGCTACCGCGATGGAATGACTCCACACTTTCCCGCATGGCTGAAGAACTTCGGCTATCAGGGCTGCGTGCTTGTGGGGTGGGAGAGTGGAAGTTATCCAGAGGCTACGCAAGTGAAGTCGGCTTGGGAGTCGGCCGATGGAACGCCAATTGATACTTTGAGTGGCGCGGTAATCGATGGAGCGAGCGCGGATTCATTTTTGGGAATGGGGGCGCGACTTGGTCAATCCCTTGATCATGATCATGTTTCAACGATCATGATTGCACATTGGCCCGGTTTGCGAAGTGATTTCCTTATCGATCATGCAGCGGTCTCTAAATTCACTCCCGCGTTAGGTAAATGGATTGGTGCTGATCGTTATTTCGAAATAACCGCCCATCCCTATCATCAGGAACGATTACCTTCAGCCGATTTTAAACCCAATTACCTGGTTCAGGCCGCTGGAAAGAAAGTGGTTGATCCGATCAGTGGTGGAGCGAACTACCATCGATTATCAACTCGCTGTTTTCAGTTGCAAAGCGCTGCTGTGCTGAGCGAGCAATTGGCGGCGCTAACGAAAAAATTGCCACAGAGTAGCAGTGCGAGTACAGAGGTTGTTACTGACAAAAGTTCCAGCGAAATTTTTCAGGCCAAAGTCCCTTCCTCGGCGGTGCAGGTTTGGGAGGAACTTGACGCCTCTCTTACTGCCTGCGGTGGAATTACCACTAGCGATTTCACGCGTCTCGAAAAGGCGATAAGTACGGAGATCGATGGTGAGCTTTCAAAGGTCGGTAAGCAGATATCAGGGAGTGTAAAGACAGGAAGTGTAAGTGGTGCTTTGATCGTCAATACGAGCTTGGTCGCTAGGCGACTGACGCTTGCTTCTAGCGACGGATTAGTCGCCACCGATACGCCGCAAAGTCTCTACGCTCAATTGACAACAAAGAACGAAGTGAAGTCGATTGTCGATATGCCACCTTGTGGCTATTTATGGTCGGAGTCGTGCGGAGCATCGAACGCGCCGCGTGGAAAGATGCCCAAGTCGGCCAACCTCGCCTCTGCGGATGCGACGATCGGTAACGAATTTATGGAGATCCAAATCGATCGTAGTTCAGGGCATCTCAAAGCGTTGCACGTACCGAATAAACGCGGTAATCGTTTGAGTTTGCAGCTCGGTGTTTACGATCCGCGCGGAGGTGGGACTACGGAAAAGCCTTATTCAGTGATGAAAGCTGATAAGGTGATGCTTGGTGAGTCGTCGCCGTTGTTCGGTGAGTTACAAGTCCAGGGTGGCTTGTGGTTTGATCGCAACAAGGCTGCTGAATTTCAGATTCGCTATCGACTCTGGCGAGGTAGTCGTGTGCTGCAAATGAATCTGGTGATCGATTTGAAACGTGAGTTGCTGGAAGATCCCTGGGCAAGCTATGTGGCGCTGCGATCCGCTTGGGTTAGTGAATCAGCCGTATTGACGGGAATTGTTGGGGGTAATCGTCAGTCGTTATCGCGAGGACGTCTCATCTCGCCGTTGTTGGTCGAGATTGATGAAGTGGAGCATCGCACCTCGTTGCTTACCGGTGGGTTGGCCTACCATCGTCGTCACGGCGAACGATTTCTCGATTCGCTGTTGATGGTTCGTGGTGAGACTTCTAAAGAGTTTCACGTGGGAATCGGGGTTGACTTGCCACAGCCGATTATCGCCGCTGAAACATTTTTAGAAAGTCCTTTGCGACTCGATGCTGTACCTGGGCCACCGAGAAGTGGATCTCTTAATTGGTTCTTTGCTGCCGAACCTCCGCAGGCTCAAGTGCAGTTGCTCAGTTCGCTCTACGATCAGGCTGGCAATCTTTGCGGTGTCAGAGTTTCGGTTCGCGAGTTGACTGGTAAACTAGTTCCGTGTCGCATTCGCTGTCTGCGTGATATCGCGCGAGCTTATCGTAGTGACGCGGATGGAAAAAGTGTTGGCAAGTTGACGGTCGAAAAAGATTCGGTTCTCGTTACCCTCTCAGGAAACGAGCAATGCCGAGTCGATATTGTCTGGGCGCAGCCGCAAGAAGCAGAAGGGGCATAGCGGATGCTCGATTGGATAGGACTGGATATCGGTGGAGCGAATATCAAGCTGTGCAATACGCGTGGGTATGCACGTAGTGAGGTGTTTGCATTGTGGAAGTATCCAGATCGATTGGGAGTTGAAATTGGAAAGCTGCTGGAACAGGTTCCTGGTTTTGATGCCGTCGCGCTGACGATGACGGGGGAGTTAGCAGATTGCTACTCGACGCGTGAGGAGGGGGTTTGCCGAATCCTAGAGCAAGTGACAAGCGTCTTCCCCGCTTCGCGAACCAAAGTGTACTCGGTAAATGGAGAATGGCTTTCGCCATCGGCTGCGGCTCGGGCTCCTTGGACGGTGGCCGCGAGTAACTGGCATGCATTGGCATCGCTGGCGGTTCGTTGGTTGGAGGGCAAGAGTGGATTGCTGATCGATATTGGTTCAACGACATGTGATATTCTTCCGCTGGAAAAAAATCGTGTGGAGACAGATTCGAGAACCGATAGCGATCGACTGTTGCGGGGGCAATTGGTTTATACCGGCGTGCGGCGTACACCGATGTGTGCAGTTCTGAAGGTTCTGCCGTATCAAGGCGTTGAGTGTCCTGTCATGGCTGAGCTATTTGCAACCATGGATGATGCGTATGTGGTGATCGGTGAGGTTGCGGAAGATGCATCCGATTGCGATACGGCTGATGGAAGGGCTCGGACAAAAGAGTTTGCTCGCGGTCGATTGGCGCGAATGATCGGTGAGGATGCGACTACACTGAGTGTTCGCGAACTGGAGCAAATGGCGCATTTTGCCATTGACCAGCAAGCGGAGCTGGTTGGTCAGGCGATACTCCGAAATCTTCAGCAGTTAAAAGGTAAGCCAGAGGTCGCTATATTCTCTGGCCATGCTGATTTTCTAATCGAGCGTGCCTTACAACATGCCAAATGGAAGCCGCGCACGATCAAGCTCACTGAAGTGCTGAGCGAGTCGTTGGCGCGGTGTGCTCCAGCCTATGCGGTTGCCATGTTGGCTTCCGAATCACAAGTTGCTAATCGCTTGGAAGTTGCTTCTGAGCGATCGGTATAGATCTTGATAGATGGGGAATGCCCGATCGTAGACCTTTGCCGAGGCCTTGACCGGTGGTGTTCTGGAAACAACGGTGATCGTCGCCTTGCAGGCTTCTTCGATGTTGCGATAGGCGCCATCTCCAACTGCTGCTAGCAGGGCAACTCCGAAGGCTGGACCTTGCTCTGCATTGATGGTGCAGGCTGGTTGGCCAAACGTATCGGCTAGAATTTGTTTCCAAAGATCGCTTTTCGCTCCCCCTCCCGAAACGCGGATCTCTTTGGTGGGAACATCGAGATCGCGAACGATTTGCAGACTTTCACGCAGCGACATTGCGACACCTTCCATGACGGCGCGTGCCATATGACCGCGCGTATGTTTGTTGGTTAGGCCGATAAAGCAACCGCGAGCGGCGGGATCGGCGTGTGGAGTGCGTTCGCCAGCCAAATAAGGAAGGAAGAAAAGACCTTCGGAACCAGCGGGGACGGCAGCTGCTTCGGCGTTGATAATCTTATACAGATCAGTTCCTTTTTTGCCGTGAAGTTCAGGGCAAAGCTGCGAGACGAACCACTGCAGTGAGCCAGCGGCCGAGAGTGTCACACCCATCATATGCCATTTACCCGATACCGCATGGCAGAAGGTGTGCAGTCGTCCTTGGTTATCGTATTGCGGTTTGTCGCTGTGAACAAACACAACTCCGGAGGTTCCGAGCGACGTTGTGACAATACCTTGCTTAACAATACCGTTGCCTACCGCTCCAGCAGCGCAGTCCCCCGCACCACCAACGACTTTGCAGGAGGTGGTCAGGCCGAGTTGTTTAGCGACATCAGGCAGCAACGTTCCTGTTACTTCATGCGATTCGTAAACTTTGGCAAAGAGGGCTGGATCTAGATCGAGCTTACCGAGAAGTTCGCTGGACCAGCAGCGATTGCGAACATCCAGCAAAAGCATCCCGCTGGCATCGCTCACTTCGGTAGCGAGTTCTCCGGTGAGACGGCGTCGAATCTCATCTTTAGGCAGAAGGATGTGGCGACAACGAGCAAAAAGTTTAGGTTCATTGTTGCGGAACCAAAGAATCTTCGGCGCGGTGAAGCCGGTGAGTGCGGGGTTAGCGACCATTCGAATTAGTTCTTCGCGGCCACCGGCGCGGCGAGTGATCTCATCGCATTCCTTGGCAGTGCGTTGATCATTCCAAAGAAGCGCTTTGCGAAGAACTTTTCCCTGTCCGTCTAGAAAGACTGAACCATGCATCTGGCCTGACAGCCCAATCGCTTTGACATCGGCAGCTTTGACCTTCGATTTCTTAACGACTTCTCGAACTGTCTTTACGGTGGCATTCCACCAGTCGTCTGGATCTTGTTCGGTCCACAGCGGTTTGGGCATATGAACGATATATTCTGCAGTGGCCTCTGCAACGATCGTTCCCTGCGCATCCATGAGAAGAGATTTTGTTCCCGAGGTTCCGATATCGATCCCGATGTAATAACCCATAATGCCATTGCTCCCTGATAAGATATGATTGGCCACCACTATACTGAATCAGGATTGATTTGGGTATCAGTTGACCAGGCTAGAATGGTTCCCAAAACGGTAGATTTTTATCTGATCGAACAACTTCCGCGTTAATGCCGATAGCGTTGGATCATGTTTTTTTGCTAGGCTGATCAGCGATGGTTACCTAGTACTTTTTTTAGCTCCGATAACAAAGATGCAACCTCTCCCTTTCGCCGCTCCCGATCGTAATACCATCCGAGCTGCACGCGGAGCAAAATCAGCTGTCGACGCTCGGAGGCCGGTCGCGCAGTGGGACGAGTGGGAGATCGAGGCCCCTGGTCGTGCTGTGGCAACGCGAGTGTTGCTTTTGGTTGGCGCCGAATGCCGCTTTAGTTGCACGATGTGCGATCTTTGGAAGCATACGCTTGATCGACCAACTCAGTTAGGGGATTTACCGGAGCAAATCGGTTTTGGATTATCGGCTCCCTGGAATCTCGCAGAGCGTGCTGAGGTATCGACCCAGCGGTGGATCAAATTATACAACAGTAGTAACTTCTTTGATGCTCACAATGTTCCAACGGATGATCTTGCAGAGATCGCCTCAATGCTCGGCTCTTTCGACCGGGTGATCGTAGAGAATCATCCTAGACTGATCAGCGACAACATTCGCAACTTCCGAAATCGTTTAGCAGGACGTTTAGAAGTTGCCATGGGACTGGAAACGATTCATCCTCAGTTGCTCGCTTGGCTCAATAAGAAAATGACTGTGACAGATTTTGCTCATGCTTGTCAGACCTTGGCGAGTATGGACGTTGAATTACGCAGCTTTGTTTTGCTTGGACTCCCTGGATTGACGCGGACTGAGTCGATTCATTGGTGTCTAGAGTCATTGCGATTTGCAAAAAGTAACCGAGTGCGGCATTGCAGTGTGATCCCGATGCGAGCTAAGGATGGCATATTGCTGCAATTAGAAAAGGAGGGGCATTTTTTAAACGTTGATGCGTTCATGTTGGAACAGGTGATGGAGAAAGCGTTGCAAGATGGGATTCAAATCGTTACAGCAGATATGTGGGATTGGGGAAAGATGCGAGGTCATTGTGATGTTTGCAGGGGTGCAAGGGGTGAGCGATTGGAAACAATGAATCTTCAACAGAAAATTGTAGAACGACCTCATTTCAATTGCCGATGTGTGGCTCTGATGGATGAATAAAGGCAAAGGTTCCGTGATGTTCGACGTGACGATTTTAGGAAGCAGTTTCTCGGGGAGTTTATTGGCTTGGATACTTGCGTCGCGCGGTATGCGTGTCCTCTTAATCGATCGAAGTAAGCATCCCCGTTTTGCGATAGGTGAGTCGAGCACGCCGGTCGCAGATTATCTGGTCGAATGGATCTCTGAGCGGTGGGAATTGGCTGCGCTCAAACCGCTGGCACGCTGGGGTACATGGCAAGCGACCTATCCGCAATTGGGCTGCGGAAAGAAACGAGGATTCACTTATTTTAGTCATACGCAGGGGGAAGCCTTTCGCGACACGGAAACGAATTCGCGTTCCCTAATGGTCGCTGCAAGTGTTGACGATCGTTCCAGTGACACCCATTGGATTCGCGCCGATGTGGATCAGTTTCTTTTTCAGCAAGCAGAAAGAGCAGGCGTGGAATGTCGAGAGTCGTGTCAGGTTGAGTCGATTGTCAAAAAGAGCGATGTTTGGGAGATTTGTTTTGGACTATTGGATATAGACAACCCGGTCAGTGATGCGTCGGATAGATCGAAAGATTCGGCATTCGCGGTGCGATCGAAGTGGTTGATCGACGCAACGGGAACAGGTGGAGCCCTAGCGCAAGCTATAGGGCTTCAGCGTCGAGATGAGGAATTGAGGACACGAAGCGGGGCACTGTTTTGTCACTGGGAGCAGGTGGCTAGCTGGGATGGTATACAGCAGGAATTGGGAAACCTGTCGACTGTGTCACCTTTCTATTCCGACGATTCTGCGCAGCACCATTTGATGGATCGGGGGTGGATGTGGATGTTGCGTTTTCAGCAAGGTTTGTGCAGCGTTGGAATGGTGCAGCCACAACAGTACTGGCAAGGGGAATTGTCACCTGGGGGTGATTTGCAGGCGATGTGGGATCGGCAGTTAGATCGTTTTCCCTCGATTCGGCAGATGTTTACGGAGAGTCGACCCACTCGATCGATACAGTTTGTAAGTCGCTTGAGCCGGTTGTGGTCGCAGGCATCTGGCGATCGATGGGCAATGCTACCGACGACAGCAGGCTTTATCGATCCGCTTCATAGCACGGGAATTGCGCATGCACTTAGCGGGGTGCAGCGTATTGCTGAGTTGTTGATTGAGAAATGTGGTGACTCAGATGCTTGGAAGCAATATGGCTATGATGTGATTGACGAAACAATGTGGATCGATGAAATGGTCAGTGCATGCTATGACGCGATGCCTGATTTTGAATTGTTCTGCATGACAGCCAACTTCTATTTTCTGTCGGCGATCGATTGCGAGGGAGAGTTTCGAAAGTTCCATGAGGCTGGAAATCGAGAGGGAGTGATTCCAAGTTTTCTCTCTTCTAAAAAAATCGGATTGCGTGAAGCGGTTCGACAAAGTTGCGAGCAGTTGAGAAAGATGACGGTTGGTCAGCGGCAGGTAGCGAGTTGCGACAAGTTAGATTGGCTCAAAGAGACTCGCGAGCGGCTGATGCCATGGAATCACGCGAATCTAATGGACGACTTGGCTTGCAATCGGTACTCACGTTCAGCTGCAGTGAAAGGATAGGCGTCATTTTCGCTTATGGATGCCGAAATCTCTCCTTGGATGGAGCCTAAAGGGAGATATCTCCCGTTGAGACCTATCGAAATATGGGAGGTGATGATTTACACTTTCTAGGATGGGCCGATCGGTCCCTTCGACTTCTCCAGCCTTAAATCATTCCTTCCAAAATAGGTCATCTTATGGCTTTGACTTTTATCCTTTGCCGTCGAGCGTTTTGGAGTTTGCTGGCGATTGCTCTAGTGCTTGACGTATCCTTGCCTCTGTTTGGACAGGAATCGTCCGGTGCGAAAGTAGCGAAGCAAGATAACGAGGTGTCAAAGCAGGAGGAAGAGAAGAAGGAGACGCGGCCACGCTTTAAAGATCATGTGGCGCAGGTCCAGGAGAAGTTGAAAGCTTCGAAGCTTACGGATCCCATTGTGTTCGTCGGCTCTTCGACGATTCGTTCTTGGTCACTGGAAAAGTCCTTCGAAGGAATGCCCGTTCTGAATCATGGTATTGGTGGAGCGAAGCTTGAAGATCTGAATGATCACTTCGACACACTTTTTGGCGCAGTTAAAGCGAAAGTATTTGTCGTGTATTGTGGAGACAATGACATCGGTGCCGGTAAGACGGCCGATGAGCACGTCGTTGAAGCCAATGCGTTGATCGCTCGTATTCGATCCGTTCATCCGGATGTTCCGATCTTATGGATTGGCATCAAGCCGAGTATCAAACGTTGGGCGAAATGGCCCGAGATGCAGCGTGCAAATTTGTTGGTTGGACAACTCTGTCGATCATGGCCGTTGATGGAGATGATCGATGTTGCTCCACTGACACTCAACAAAGAGCAGCAACCTGAGGAAAGTATCTTCAAGAAGGATGGGCTGCATCTAAACGAGGAAGGTTATGAGCGTTGGAGTGGTGTGATTCAACCTGTGTTGATGCGTTGGACGGCTCGATCCAAAGACGCAAGTGGCGAAGTGAAGAAGGATTATCAGTGGGCTTGGACAAACCAAGAAGTGCTGTCGGCGGGAACTCGATTCTGGCCACAGTTCCGCGGACCCGCCGGGGACGGCTTGGTTCGAGGCAAGGCACCTCCGACGAAGTGGAGTGAGACGGAGAATGTCGTTTGGAAGTTACCTATTGAAGGGAGGGCTTGGTCTTCTCCTGTGGTTTGGGGCAACAAGATCTGGTTGACTAATTCCAGCAACGATGGAAAAAAGATGTCGGTCTTAGCGATCGATTTTGAGACTGGCAAAGTGTTGTTGGAACTGCCATTGTTTGAAAACCAGGAGGTTCAGGTAGACCATCATAAGATGAACAGCTACGCATCGCCGACAGCGTTGTTGGATGGTGAGTATGTTTATTTATCGTTCGGAGCGTATGGTACCGCATGTTTGAAACAATCCAATGGTGAGGTTGTTTGGTCACGTCGCGATCTCCCTTGCAACCATTATCGTGGGCCTGGTAGCTCACCGATTCTTTACAAAAACCTTCTGATTTTTCACATGGATGGTTTTGATTATAAGTATGTTGTTGCACTCGATCGAGCTACGGGGAAGACCGTTTGGAAGGTTGATCGGAAAGTGGAATATGGAACGGACGATGGTGATGTTCACAAAGCGTATGCGACACCAACTTTGATCGATGTCGCTGGCAAAGTGGAAATGATTAGTCCGACCTCGAAGGCGACGATCGCATACAATCCTGACAACGGCGAAGAAATTTGGCGTGTGCGATACAATGAATTTTCGACGACAGCGAAGGCAATGTTTGACGGCGATCGGCTTTTTTTGAATTCGGGATTCAGCAAGGCTTTGTTGATGTCGTTACGTCCTGGTCAGGGAGATTTGACCGACAAGATTCTATGGCGACAGGATCGAGGTATTGGATGCAAGCCTTCGCAGTTGCTGCAGGATGGTTTGATTTACAACATTGATGACGAAGGAATCGCGAGTTGTATCGACGCTGCGAATGGTGAGCAGGTTTGGCAAAAACGGTTGGGTGGTGAGTTTAGTAGTTCGGTGATGAGCGCTGGTGGTAACATTTATTTGTTCGACCACGAAGGGAAGGGATACGTGTTCAAAGCGGATCGCTCGGGAACATTGGTCAGTGAAAATCAATTGGATGACGGATGCATGGCCACGCCTGCTGTCGTTGATGGTCAGATGATTTTGCGAACCCGCTCGGCTCTGTATCGGATCGGTTCAAGTCAGGAGTCGAAATGAGTCGGCAGACAACGGGAATTGTTGGTCTTGATGAAGCTCTTGGTGGAGGCTTGCTGCCAGGAACGTTGACCGTCATTGTTGGTGCTACAGGAGTTGGAAAGACTCAACTGGGAGTGAATTGGCTCTATCGTGGTGGTTGCGATGAGAAGCGACCTGGAGCGATTGTGGACTTGAGCAGTCGCGGTGATCTGCAGAGTCATAGCGACTATGCAGAGCGCATGTTTCAATGGAAGTTAAAGCAAGAGAATCTCCGGTGGCACGCGCCGCAGTCGCTGTTCGATCAGCATGTCCCGAATGAACTGTTGCCGTTTCTCGGTTACGAGGGGCGTCGTGTTTTACGTAGTCAAATGGATCCTGAGGATTGGGATGCGTGGCAATCGGAAATCAATCGACGACTTCCGATTCTGGAGCAGTTCGTTTACCTTCATTTAGTTCATGGAACTCGAAGGTTTCTGGTGGATGGAATTGAGCCACAAGAGAATCCAGAGGATTCACTCCAGCTTGAGTTGCTCGAGAGAATTTATCATCGGATGCTACGCAAGGAGCATGATTGGCTAGCGCGGGATGTGTTTCGCCAAGATTATCGAAGCGTGGCGGAACAGGTTGCTGAGCATGCTTATTCGCACACGGATTCCATCGCTATGGTGCTGGTTACAACGCGCGAGACGATGCTTGAGCAATTGATGATGCGTCCGCTGGCCGAAGGGGATTTGGTGGCAGGAGCGAACACGTTGATATTGATGGGGCGTGTTCTTGATAGCGGCAGGATGAAGCGTGCTTTGTATATCGCCAAGCATCGGGGAAGTCGATGCGATGAGCGGATTCTGACCTTTGAAATCGATGACCGAGGGTTGAAGCTGACTCCGGTGGCGTGAGGCTTCAGTTATTGCGTTGAGCAAATAATTATTCCACGGTAGGTTGGTCGGATGTGGGTGGGGCGGCTGCGACTTGTATGAGCGGAATCGGTTCGCCGAGACCGCGTCTTTCGGCGGCGCGAGAGTAGATCTGATTTGCCTCTCCTAGCAGATCGATGAGTCTCTGTTGGCGTCTTCCATCGGATGGATGTGTGGAAAGGAATTCCATGCTCTGGCCATTACTCGATTGTGCGAAACGTTCCCAGAACTTTGGGGCTTCATTGGGGTCATAGCCTGCTTCGGCCATGAGCATTAGGCCAATGTGGTCCGCTTCCAATTCATGTTGTCGGCTGTAGGGGAGCAGGACGCCGTACTGGGTTCCAAGGCCGTAGGCTTGCATGAAGATTTGTTGCTTGAGTTGCGTTTGTTTGGAGGTTGCAAATGCGACCGCTTGACGCATCGAGTCGACAGCAAGGTTTTGGCTCATTCGTTCGCCACCATGGCGGGCAAGGGCATGAGCGACTTCGTGGGACATTACGACTGCCAGCCCAGCTTCGGACTGGCAGATTGGCAGAATTCCCTCGTACACTGCTACCTTGCCACCGGGGAGGCAGAATGCGTTTTGCGTTTCCCCTTTGAGCAGTCGAAACTCCCATTGATAGTCGTCGCGTTTGGCGACGGCCGCAATGCGTTCACCGACTCGTTTTACCATTGCGGCAACGGGGCTGTCGGATACTTCCCCTTCTTTGCCGCTGATTTCTTGAAATGCGGTAGCCCCCTGTTGGATTTCCTGTGATTCGGGAATCATCACCAATTGGTGTCGACCTGTTACTGGAGCCGTTTTGCAACCCACTGTGAGTAGCAAAAGAAGCGTGAAAAAGTGTCGATTGAAGTAGCAGGTGACCATAGGGCAACTAACGATTTGGTAGCGGTTATGGTGTAAGACCTTTGAGAAGCTGCACCCGTAATCAAGATGCGCTGACGATGTGGCAAATTGATCGGGGAAAACGGAAGTTAGTGAATACTTAACGGAGCGGTGCGGAGCAAGATCAATAGCGTTTTCGGCTTCCGAGGGCCTTGAGAATGTGCAAGCATTTTCAGGGTGAATGAAGGGGAGGGAAGGGGCGACGTGATTCGGTAAGGATGTTGAGTCGAGGATACAAATTGAAGAGGTTCACGGAACGGAGCGTTTTTCGTGAATGGTCATGGGGAGTAGGGTAGGTCTGGAAGTTAGTAGAATTTGAGAAGATGCTATCTACCGAAGCGAGTAGAAAGCTGTCACATTGTTAGAGATCTCGATGAGACGCAAGGGCGGGAGGCGGATCGAGGGAGCTTAAAAATGGATTTTGGTTTTAGGAAGAATACTGCAAGCCGCTGATTCGACGGGTAGGGACCGTTGTTGGGGTGGTGGCAACTTCAATAGAGAGCGCATGGCAATGGTGAAGGATGATCGCCGCTTTGGCTTGGCACCGGCAGGGTCGGAACGTATTGCTGAATTTGTGGAGCAGTACAAATTGCTATGTGATCCTGATCGAGTTTTCTGGTGTGATGGATCCGAAGAGGAAAAAGATTTTTTGATGGCAGAGGCTGTGTCACAAGGGGTGTTACAGCCATTGAATCAAGAGATACTGCCAGGATGTTACTATCATCGTTCCAATCCCAACGACGTTGCGCGTGTGGAGCAGTGTACGTACATTTGCACACCGGCTCGGGAAGATGCGGGGCCTACCAACAACTGGGCACCATCTCGCGAGATGTACGATAAGCTGCACGGTTTATTGAGACACAGTATGCGCGGGAGGACGATGTATGTGGTTCCCTATTTGATGGGACCTCCCGGTTCGCCGTTGAGGATGGTGGGCGTTGAGTTGACCGACTCGATTTATGTCGTGCTCAATATGCGGATCATGAGCCGCATGGGACGGATTGCCTTGGAGCAATTTCGCAGCAGCGGCGATTTTAATCGCGGTGTTCATTGCACGTTGAATTTGGATCCTGCGCAGAGGTACATATGTCACTTTCCTCAGGACAATGCGATTATTTCAGTCGGTAGTGGCTATGGTGGCAACGTGCTTTTGGGCAAGAAGTGCTTGGCGCTGCGAATCGGTTCATGGTTAGGTCGGCAGCAGGGTTGGTTGGCCGAGCATATGTTGCTGTTGGCGGTTGAGTCTCCGACCGGGGAAAAGACTTACGTAGCTGCGGCATTTCCCAGTTCATGCGGAAAAACCAATTTCGCGATGATGATTCCCCCCAAGCCGTTTGCAGGCTGGAAAGTTACCACGATTGGTGACGACATCGCGTGGATGCGTCCAGGGAAAGATGGCCGATTATGGGCGATTAACCCGGAGGCGGGCTATTTCGGAGTCGCTCCTGGGACCAATTATGCGACCAATCCGAACGCGATGCGGTCGATCAGTTCAGATACGATCTACACCAACGTTGCATTGACACCCGATGGGGACGTTTGGTGGGAAGGGAAGGATGGTCCAGTTCCAGAGCGACTGATCGACTGGAAAGGAAATCCTTGGACACCCCAATCGACCGAGAAGGCGGCTCATCCCAATAGTCGATTTACGGCGCCGATGCGTAACAATCCTGCGTTGGCCGAGGAAGTTTCGCAGCCAGAGGGGGTTCCCATCAGCGCGATTATTTTTGGTGGTCGACGAGCAGCGACGATGCCTCTGGTGTTCCAGTCGTTTAACTGGATTCATGGGGTTTATTTAGGGGCAACGATGGCCAGCGAAATGACGGCGGCAGCGGCAGGCGAATTGGGGCGTGTGAGACGCGATCCGATGGCTATGCTTCCTTTTTGCGGCTATCACATGGGAGACTATTTCAATCACTGGCTCAATATTCGCAGAGAATTAAACGATCCACCGCGAATCTTTCATGTGAATTGGTTTCGCAAAGGAAAAGATGGAACCTTTTTGTGGCCCGGATATGGCGAAAATTTCAGGGTTTTGAAATGGGTCATCGACCGCTGTCGAGGACGTGCTCCGGCGCGCGAGACAGCGATCGGATGGATGCCTCGATTCAATGAGTTTGATTGGCAAGGGCTTCCTTATCCCAAGCAGCAGTGGGACGAGTTGATGCACTATGATGCCAGCGAGTGGCGACGAGAATTGCTCTTTCAAGAAGAGTTTTTGTTGACCGTTCACGATCGATTGCCGAAGGAATTGATCTTCCAACGCGAGCTCCTTATTTCTCGACTCTAGAGTCAGAAAAAAGTGGGCTGGGTAAATTGTGGAAAAAATGTCGAGAAAATTCAAACTTCGAGATTGTATTTTTAGCTAAGCATGCATTTAATTGTTCCCGCCTAGAGATGACAAGCTGCGCGTACGGAGAAGCGCAACGGCAGGGAAGTTGTCTCCATGGAAGCCCGCTGGGGTTCACTGTTAGCTGAAGCTTCAGCCCGGAGGGCGTTGCATCGCCGCATGCGATGTGAATTCGTAGCTCTATTAGGAACAGGTTTGTATGAGCTTCGTTGCCTCCGAGGATGGCACGCAACAGAATTCTGAGTCAGAGCCTCCTGGTAGTCTTCAGGAAGATACCGCGGTAGATAAGACTCAAAAATCAATCAAACTGATTCGAGCGAGAGTAAAAGTTCCTTCGCGAACTTCGAAAAAGCTTGAAGGACCGGCAGCTTTGGATGCTGTTTCGGTTCAACCTGCCAGCTCTGGGCAGATCTCCAAGGAGATCGTCCGGTTGGATCGAGGTGCACTTCCTACACTTAATGGTGAAGGGATTGTTCCTAGTAATCGCACTGCTGATTCTGCTGTCGCGGTGCCACTGTTCGCACCAGCAAAAGTGGTAACGAGTCCGCAGACGAAAGCCTTCCGTAGAAAGTTTTTTCCGGAAGTGTCGGACCGCGAGTGGAACGACTGGCGATGGCAGGCAAGGAATCGTATACGCAAGCTGGATCAGTTCACGACGATGCTTCAGTTGAGTGATCGTGAGCGAGAAGGCATTGAGCGTGGAGGTTCGATGTTGCCGGTAGGGATCACGCCCTACTATATGAGCTTGCTCGACTATTCCGATAGCGATCAGCCGTTGCGAAAGACGGTCGTGCCAAGAGCTGATGAGTTCCTGAGAACCAAGGGCGAAGCAGATGATCCTTTGGGAGAAGATGGTCACAGTCCGGTTCCTGGATTGGTACATCGTTATCCGGATCGCGTCCTTCTGCTAGCGCTCGACTTTTGTTCGACCTATTGCCGGTACTGCACTCGTTCGCGAGTGGTGGGGCATGGCGAGATTTTGCCGAATGAGAAGCGATTGGAAGCGGCCTTTGAGTACCTGCGTCGGACGCCTCAGGTTCGCGACGTTTTGATCTCTGGTGGTGATCCGTTGGCCTTGGCCGAGGATAAGCTCGATTGGATTCTGAGTCGCTTGCGAGCGATTCCACACATCGAGTTTGTGCGAATTGGTACCAAGATGCCTGCCGTGTTGCCCCAACGCATCACTCCTCAGTTGACCAAGGTACTTCGGAAGTATCATCCACTGTGGATGAGCGTTCACTTTCTGCATCCCGACGAGTGCACCCCGGAATCTCACAAGGCCTGTTCCCGATTGGCCGATGCAGGCATTCCGCTTGGTTCACAAACGGTGTTGCTGAAGGGGGTTAACGACAGCGTGGAAACGATGAAACAATTGATTCATCGGCTTTTGTTGATGCGAGTTCGGCCGTACTACCTGTATCAGTGCGATCCGATCTCTGGTTCAGCTCACTTCCGCACGACGGTTACCAAGGGGATCGAGATTATTGAAGGTCTCCGTGGTCATACAACCGGATATGCGGTGCCTACCTACGTGATCGATGCCCCAGGCGGCGGTGGAAAGATTCCACTGCAGCCGGAATATTACAAAGGCCGCGATGGCGACGATGTGATTCTGCGGAATTTTGAAGGGCAAGAGTTCCGTTATCCTGATCCTCAGTCATAGGCACTTGCAGCCCCTCGCGAGTTTTAAGGGAACTCGAAAGTTGGGAAGCAAGGGACTACTGAGCGATAAGTCCATGATCAAAAGATCCGCTCCACACAAATTTTAATTTTGTGTGGGGCGGTTTCTTTTTGGTGCGAGATACAAAACAATGTGATTTGCGTTTATGCCCAGCAAGTTTTTAGGATGCGCGCTTGGGTAGGTGGATGGATGGGTGTTTCCAAGGGCAAGTTGTAGCTTTGATCGGATATGGAAGATAACGAATTCATTTGTGTGAAGTGTGGCAAGCATCAGGAGACATGCTGTCAGACCGCGGAAGTTTATATCACTCTGGGGGATGTTCGACGGATTTCGGAATACACCGGTAAAGGTGACTTCTATGAAGATCGTTTGCCCGAAGATCCAGTTTATACCCGGCATGATGATGATCCGATTTGGTATGAAACGGCGATGCAGCCGGATGGTAAGCGTCGGGTTCTAAAGCGTCGCGAGAATGGCGATTGCATGTTTTTGGGAACAGCGGGTTGCGTGTTGCCACTGGAGACACGTCCGCTACTATGCCGTATTTATCCCTTTGATTTCAATCAACAAGGAATCAAGCCGGAACTTGCAAATGGCTGTCCGGTGGAACTTCTTCGCAAGGGAGAGACTCTCTTGCAGGCGCTCGATATGAACAAGTTGGATGCCGAGCGATGGCATGGCTTGTTGTATGAAGAAATTCTGGAAGAGCCGCACTACAGGGCGAAGCAATCGGGTAAACTGGGGGCCAATTGAAGCGAGTGTGCTGAGTTAGCAGTTGCTCGTGCTAGAGGGATTGAACTGCCACCACTGAGTGACTTGGATTGCTGAGGCTTTCATGAAAATCGGTTTGACTTACGACCTGCGAAAAGTATTCCTAGCCATGGGATACTCGG
>Ga0315900_10000990_pt1 | contig 45773 bp, 40 predicted proteins | sample LakEriMetagenome_FD_203521 | JGI IMG/M metagenome (GOLD analysis project Ga0315900, IMG submission 203521) | Freshwater fungal communities from buoy surface, Lake Erie, Ohio, United States - Buoy 12 MA114 | ecosystem: Environmental > Aquatic > Freshwater > Lake > Lake biofilm | place: USA: Lake... | reverse complement strand
ACGCCTGCGGAAACGCTGGGTGTAGCCAAGCACCGCATCGACGCCCGCCGTCTCGATCGCGTCCAGAATGGCCTTCGATTCATGGGCGTCGGTGGCGAGGGGCTTTTCGATGAAGAGGCTATGGCCGCGCTCGGCGGCACGCATGGTCGGGGCGGCGTGATGGTTCTCGTCGGTTGCCACGATCACGGCGTTGACCTCGCTGCGGTCAAGCAGTTCCTCGAAGTCGGTGGTGAAGAAGTCCGCCCCGCAATCAGCCTTGAGCTTTTCCCCGAGGGCCCGATTGACATCGCACAGACCTATCCAGCCAACGCCGGGATAGTCCCGCGCGATCATGGCGCGGATGCGCCCGATTGTGCCGCAGCCGATGATGGCCAGACCGATTTCCTTCTTCACACCCATGGTCCTCTTTCCCCTCCTGAGGTTTCGCTGCACTTTGCCCGACCTGCCCGCACCGGCGATGGCCGGCCCGCCAGGTCCGCGGGTCTTCTCGGTTTCATCCGTCCGCCCTCATCCCGCGCCGGCCCTCAGGCGATGAAGCGTGCGAGCAGGGCACCATCCACCCGGACCCCGAGACCCGGCCCGTCGGGCGGTACGATGTGGCCCGACCGGATCGTGACCGGATCGGCGACGATGTCGGCCGCGAGGTAGGGCGCGGTCATCGACGTGTCCCAGTCGACCTGCGGCAGCGCGACGGCAAGATGGGCGATCGCGGCCGAGGCGATCGCGGTCTCTGCCGTCTTGCCCGCAAGATTGACGTGCATCCCGAGGCTGTGCATCAGCCGGCCGGCCTGCATGACGGCCAGAGCACCGCCGAGCTTGATGGTCTTGAGGCTGCCACCCGCCGCGGCGCCGCGCGCATGGTGGCGACGGATCTGCTCGATCGAATGGAACCCCTCGTCGGCCCCGATCGGCACGCCGCTGGCGCGGGCGCAGTCGGCCATGGTCTCGAGGTCTTCTTCGGCAACCGGCTGTTCGACGAAGTCGATGCCCGTGTCGGCGGCCCTCGCACAGAAGGCCAGCGCCTCGTCGCGGCTCAGTCCCATGTTCGCATCCGCCGAGATGCGGATGCCCGCACCCGCCGCCGCGCGGATCGCCCGGCACCGCGCGAGGTCCGCCTCGACCCCGAGGATACCGATCTTGACCTTGAGGGCGACGACACCCTCGGCCACGAGGCGGCGGGCCTCGGCAACCTCCTCGTCCAGCGTGCCGCCCGCGATGAACACGAGTGCCGGCGCCCGGTCGCGCAGCTTGCCCCCGAGCAGGTCGTGAAGGGGCCGCGCAGTCCGTTGTCCGACCAGGTCAAGCAGGGCGATTTCCACCGCCGCCTTGGCGCCCGGGTTGAAGTGGATGGTGGGGTGGATCAGCTCGGGGATCGCCTCCACCGATGTGACCTCGGCGCCGGTGAGCCGCTCGGCCATGTGCCGGATGGCCGCGATCATGCCTGGCTGCGTCTCGCCGTTCATCATCGGGGCCGAGGCGGATTCGCCCCAGCCGACCGCGCCCGTCTCGTCCTCGACCCGCACGATCACGTTGTCGGCGGCCACGAGGGTGCTTCCCGCCATCTTCACCGGCTTGCGGAGCGGAACCGAGACCGGAATGGCGGTGATGGTGCGGAGGCGCAGCATGGATCGTCCTCTCAGACCTGAGGTTGCCGATGGGGGCCGGAGTGGTTACGTCTTGCGACGCACCGGGGTGCCGGGACGAAACAGGCGACAAGCAAGAGAGGTCTTGGATGGTGAAGGTCTTGAGTGGCGGGGCGGCGCAGGGTCTGGCTGAAGCTCTCGCGGACAGGATCCGGGCAGAGACGGGCGAGTCGCTGAGCGGCGATTTCGGCCCCGTGGGCGGGATGCGCGATCGGATTGTCGGCGGCGAGGATACCGATTTCGTCATCCTGTCTCGCAAGCTTGTCGAGGATCTCGCCGCCACCGGGCATGTCGAACCCGACAGCATCACCGATATCGGCGATGTCGCAACGGGCCTTGCGCTGCGCGCCACGGACCCCGACGCCCCCTGCGAGACGGCCGACGATCTGCGCACGCTCCTGCTGGCCTCTGACGCGATCTTCTTCCCCGACCCGCTCGCAGCCACCGCGGGCATCCACTTCGCCCGTGTCCTGCGCGAATTGGGAATCGCCGATGCGGTTGCGCCGCACCTCAGGACATTTCCGGGCGGGATACCCGCGATGAAGGCCATGGCGGCCTGCGAGCACGCGCGGCCGGTCGGCTGCACGCAGGTTACCGAGATCAAGCGCATCGCCGGCGTGCGGCTGATCGGCCTTCTGCCGCCCGGCCTCGATCTTGTCACGACATACAGCGCGGCCGTCACGCGCAAGGCCACCAAACCCGAGGCTGCGGCACGGGTCATCGCCCTGATGGCCGATCCGGCAGTGGCCCCGATGCGACGCGCGATCGGCTTCCTGGGTTAGCGCCCCCAGGCTTCGGCCGTGTCCAAGCACGGCCGATGATGGGAGCGACCGCCTAGCCAATTGGGTTTTCGAGCACGCCGAGGCCCGTGATCGCCACCCGAACCCGATCGCCCCTGCGCAGATAGACTGGCGGGCTGAAGCCTATGCCCACACCCGCCGGTGTGCCGGTGGCGATGATGTCTCCGGGCAGCAGGGTGATCGTGCTCGACAGCGTCTCGATCAGCGTCGGGATGTCGAAGATGAGCGCGCGCACGCGCGCCTTCTGGCGAACCTCACCGTTCACCTCGGTCACGAGTTCGAGCGCCGTCGGATCCGCGATCTCGTCGGCCGAGACGATCCAAGGGCCCATGGGGCAGAAGGTGTCGCACCCCTTGCCGATCGTCCACTGGTTGTGCCGCTTCTGCAACTCGCGCGAGGTCACGTCATTGACGATGACATAGCCAAAGACCTGCGCCATCGCCTCCGACTTCGGGACGCCGAAGCAGCGCCTGCCGATCACCACGCCAAGCTCGCCCTCGTAGTCAACGCTCCCCGTCGGGTCGATCGATGCGCGGACCACCTCGCCGGGGCCGATCACGCTTGTCGTGGCCTTGGTGAAGATGACAGGTGCCGACGGCACCTGCTCCTTGGCGCTCGAATCAAAGCCGCTGCCGTGAAATTCGAGCGCGTGTTCGTAATAGTTCTTGCCGACGCAGAAGATGTCGCGCCGCGGCTCCGGGATGGGCGCCGTCAGGCGGATCTCCGAGAGAGGCACGCGCGGGCCCGTGCGGGACGCCCATGCCGCACGCGCGGGAGCGCCGCCCGCGATCATTGCAAGCACCGCCCCCGTCGCCTCGGCGCCCATGGCACAGACCACGGCTTCGTCACCTGCGATGTGGCCGGCAACCGTCTGGCCGTCGGTCATGGTTCCAGTGAAGAGCTTCATTTTTTCGTTGCTTTATCGTTTTGTCGATGATTTATCTTTTTATGGTTAAATCACCGCGAGAGCCGTCTGTCAAATGGGGGAATGGTCGAGGTGGTCTTGCTAAACGCAGCCCAGTTTCCGCTGATGTCCGACCCGAGGGATGCGTTCGGCGACGGCAGGACCCTTGCCGACGAAGCCTATCGCGCGCTCAAGTCCGACATCATGCGCTGCGTGCGTCCGCCCGGAGAGCGGCTGCGGATCGAGAAACTGCGCGCGATCTACAAGATCGGGCCCACCCCCCTGCGAGAGGCGCTCCAACGCCTCGGCGCAGACCGCCTCGTGGTGACGGAGGGCAACCGGGGCTTCGCGGTGGCACCGCTCGACCCTGATGAGTTCATGGATCTCAACACCGCGCGGATCGCCGTCGAGAAGTCGGCGCTCAGGCTGTCGATCACGAACGGCGGGGTCGACTGGGAGAGCGGGGTTGTCGCCGCAGCCTACATCATGGCGCGCGAGGACAAGGCCCTAGCCGACAGGGGCGGGCCTGTGCCCGACAGTTGGGAACGGGCGAACGCCTCGTTCCATGCCGCGCTCGTCGCGGCGTGCGGATCGAAATGGCTGCTGTGGATGCGCGCGCACCTGCACGACCTCTGCGAGCGATATCGCAGGTCGGCCGTCTCGCAAAGCGCGGGCGGCCGCCCCCTCTTCGAAGAGCACAGGGAACTGGCGGCGGCCGCGCTCGACCGCAACGCCGATGCGGTATGCGACCTGACCGAGCGCCATTACAGCCGGACAGCGCAGATCTTCGAGCAGATGGTCCGGTCATGACACGCACTGCGGCACGGGCGACGTGAAGGAAACCGGGATGAACGATGACATGATCCCCGGCCTATCCGGAGAAGAGTCCCCGCTGTGGAAGCGCGCCCTCAAGCACACCGCGATCCTTGTGGCGCTGCTCGCAATCTGGGAGTTCCTGACAGCCTCGGGCTATGCCGATCCGCTGCTCTTCCCGCGGCCTTCGCACATCTTCGGATCGTTCGTCCCGCTCTACGTCACGCAGGCGATCGTGTGGGAGCATCTGTGGGTGACGATGGCGAACGTGCTCGCGGGGTTCGTGGTGGGTACGATCCTCGGAATCTCGCTCGCCATCCTCGCGGGCTTCAGCGAGACGATCCACCGCTACATGAAGCCCTATGTCATCGTCCTTGAGGCCACACCGCGGATCGCGATCGGGCCGCTGATGCTGGCATGGCTCGGCTTCGGTTTCGGCGCAAAGCTCGCGATCGTGACGCTCGTGTGCTTCTTTGCGCCCTTCATCAACACCCTCACGGCGATCCTGTCGGCCAATCCGGCGCAGGTGGAACTCATGCGCTCGCTCGGGGCATCGAAGTGGCAGACCCTCACGAAGGTCATCGTGCCTGATGCGATGCCCATGATCATGGCCGGAATCCGCATGGCCATGGCCTCGGCCCTCGGCGGCGCGCTGGTCGCGGAGTTCATCTCGTCGAACAAGGGCATGGGGGTTCTTCTCGACAACCTCGCCGCGGTTCTGAACATGGCGGGGGCATTCGCCACGCTCCTGTCGCTGACACTCATCGGCTACATCCTCTATGCGCTGATGGAACGGATCGAGAGCCGCGTCATCTTCTGGCAGAACGAGGCCGGACTTCGGCGCGTCTCTGCCCGACGCAAGCGCGCCTGGGGGGCGACCTCATGAACGGGCCCGCCCAGCGCATGATGATCGGCATGATCGCGAGAGCGGCCGATCCGGTCTTCCGCCGCCGCGCCTTCACGCATCTGACCATCTTCGCGCTGATCATCGGCGTATGGGAATGGGCGGGCCGGACGGGGCGGCTCAATGACCTCATCATGCCCGCGCCGAGCGCCATCGCCGAGGCGTTCTGGCGCCTCTATGCCGTCACCGGCGAAGTCTATTGGCACTTCTTCGTGACGCTTTACGAGGCGGTGGCAGGATTTCTCATCGGCGCGGGCATCGGCATGGGCCTTGCGATCGCGGCCGCACTGAGCCTCGGGTTCCGCCGCTACATCGCGCCCTACGCCATCGCGCTGAACGTGACGCCCGGCATAGCCGTGACGCCGATCTTCATCGCATGGTTCGGATTCGGCTGGTCCTCGAAGATCGCGCTCGCAGCCCTCATCGTCTTCTTTCCGGTGTTCGTGAACACGCTCTCGGGGTTGCTCAGGACGGACCGGGACACCGCGGAGCTCTTTCGCGCGCTCGGGGCGAGCAAGGCACAGACATTCTTCAAGCTGATGGTCCCGAACGCGGCGCCGATGATCTTCGCAGGGTTCAAGATCGCGATGACCAGTGCCCTCGTCGGGGCCATCGTCGCGGAATTCGCCTCTGCGACCGAGGGTATCGGTATCCTCATGCAGCGCTATTCGCACAAGCTCGACATCGCCGCGTCGATCGCGGTGCTGCTGAGCATGTCGCTGATGGGGCTGCTGCTGTTCACCTTGATGGAAGAGATGGACCGGAGGGTCGTCTTCTGGAAGCATCAGGGCAGGCTCGATGCCGTCGCCCGAAAGCGCCACCGCCGCTGGGGCGGGCTGGCAACGGAAAAGGAACAGGCGCGCGCGTAACAGGGTCAGGCGCGCGCCCCATGACTGCGTCCGCCAGATCTGCGGACAGAACCCGGGGAGGAAGAAAAGTGAAACTTTCAACAGCCAACTTCATGCGCGCAGGCGCTGTATTCGTCGCAGGGCTCGGGCTCGGCGCGGGCACCGCAATGGCGCAAGACACGCTCAACGTGCTCATCGCCAACGAGCGGTCGAATACCTTCTATGGCATGTTCATCGCGCAAGAGCTCGGCTATTGGGAAGACGTGGGCATCACGGTGAACTGGCTGTCGTCCTCGACGACCATTCCCTATGTCGCGTTCCTGTCGAACGGTCAGGCCGACCTCGTGATGTTCGACGCGGCCCAGACAATGCAGGCCGTCGATGCCGGGCAGGACTTCAAGATCATCTACGAGGACATGCAGTATGCTCCGGAGGCGCTCTATGTCGCCGCCGACAGCGACATCACCGAGATCGCGCAACTCAAGGGCAAGACCATCGGCCTTGTCAGCGACCGCGACCGCATCATCGCGCAGGTTGCGCTCGAAAGCGCGGGCCTGACCATCGATGACGTCTCGACCGTGGTTCTCGGCGAAGGTGGGCCGACGCTGGCCAACGCGTTCATCCGCGGGACCGTGGCCGCCGTCGCGGGCGGGGCAACCGAGTTGAATTCGATCCAGGCCGCCGGGGTTCCGATCCGCAACATCACGCCCCCCGAAGTGGCGGAGAACCCCGCCAACTCCTTCGCGATCCGCACGGACCGCATCGAGGAACTGCGCGACCCGGTTGAGCGCTTCTTCCTTGCCTGGTCGAAGGGGATGGAAGCCGGCCGCCTCGATCTGCAGATGAGTGCAGCGATCATGTCCGTCGCGGTGCCCGAGCAGTGGCAGAACGTCGATGTCGGTCGGGCGCATCTCGAGCTTGCCGCGATGAAGCTGCACGAACCGCTGTCGGACAAGCGCGGCGCGCTGCATCCCGACATGTGGGCCCGTGTCCAGCCCGTGCTGGTCAGCGTGGGCGAGATCAGCAAGACGCACGACCCTGCGACCTTCACCGATGGCAGCTTCATCGAGGCCGCCAACCAGTACAACGTGGAAGAGCTTCAGGCCGACGTCGCCGAGTGGATCGCGAACAACAAGGACCGCTACGACGCCATGGCGAAGTGATCCGCCTTTCTATCTGACTGAAGGGGCGCCCAGGCGGGCGCCCCTTCGCGTTTGGGGGTTTCGGTCGGCGCGGCTGACGCGACCCGCGCGCCCGCCATCAACGCCCATGGGCGGGATCAGCCATGTGCCTGCAGCGGCACATGGTCGTGGTCGTACTTGAAGTAGCGCGGACCGACGAGTTCGATGCCGCCGGGACTGCGCCAGGCCGGGTCGCAGGGCCAGGCAAGGGCGATCAGCCGCTGTCCGTATTTGAGCGCATCAGTGGTAACAGGGGTGCCGCTGTCGGCCTCAACCACGGCGATGAGGTCGGGCGTGCTCGCGACGAATTCTCCGTCCCGTTCAGCCATCAGGAATTCGTTCTGGAAATCGAGGCGCAGCGTGCGCGATTTCCACTCTTCCACGCCGCTGAACATCGCCTTACCACGGGCAAATCCGCCCTCGGTCCGCCGCTCGATGTCGACCACACGGCCGTGGAAGAGTTCCTGTGCGCCAAGGATGTCCTTCAGGGCCGCGATCGGGTCGCCATGGGCCGCGCGTGTTGCCCGCAGTGTCCGACCGATCCGGGCGCACAGCGACAGCGTGCCCTTGACCGACCCCTCGCGCGCCACCTTGCCCGACATCGGATAGAAGGTCAGGAGGGCCGAGCCTCCCATCTCGATCGTCGCCGCCCGGGCGAGGCGCTCGGTCCAGGCGTTCGAGACGGTATCGAGGACCAGACTGTTACCCTTGTCGTCGCACAGCACCATCGGCGTCGCGGACACGCCGTGCAGCGTCCAGGTGACCATCTGCAACTCGGGATAGGCCCTCCCCATGCCGTCGGCATCCACCATGGGCAGGCCGGTGGCGGCGGCCACGACAAACGGGACACAGGAATTGACCCCTCCCGCCTCGCCGCACAAAACTGCATCGATCCTGCGGCCCATGACCTTTTCGAGGCTGCGGAATGCGTTCAGCAACTCGTCGCCCTGCGGCAGCTTTTCCGTCATCACCGTGGGGGCGCCCATCATGCAGGCCGGGACGACAAGGGCGTCATCGGACAGATCGTCCGCGCTGATCAGGCGGACGGGGCCATGCTTGCGGATGGCCTGCTGTGCCATCAGCTTGCCAATGTAGGGATCGCCCCCGCCACCCGTCCCGAGAACTGCACCGCCGATCGCGATGTCTTCGAGATCTTCGGCATGGATCATGTGGCTAGCGGTCATCGGGGGCTCCTTCCCGTGCCGGGGCAGGGGCGGCCCCCCGGCGGAACTCGAGAACAAGGACTGGCGGCAAAGTCAGACTCATGCGGCCAGCGGGGTGAAGGTGAGATCGGGGTAGCCAAAGCAGGCGGGGCCAACGACGGCCATCGCCTCGGGCGTCTTCAGCAGGGCATGGGCAGGTAACCCGATGGTCGCCAGCCGCATGCCATAGCGCAGGATTTCGGTGGTGATCGGTTCGCCCGTGTCAAGATCGAGGTTCACGATCAGGTCTGGCACCATGATGACGGCGCGACCATCGACCCAGAGCACGAGGTTCTCGTTCTGGATCGCGATCCGTGCCTGTGCGCCGTGCCACTCGCCGGTTCCGGCGATTTGTGCCTCGCCCCTCGCGAAACCGCCCTGCAGGTGCCGTCGGACATCCGTCACCTTGCCGGTGAAGAACAGCCGCGCGCCGGTATCGCGACAGATGCGGTCGACCACGTCGTGCCGCTTCGCACGGGCATCAAGCACGGTGCGCCCAATCGTCAGGGCCTGCGTCAGTGTCTCCGGAACGGCTGCCCGCCGGACGAAATCGGCCCGCATCGGTGCGATAGCCAGCCCCGCCCCGGCACCCATCGCGACAGAGGTGTCGCGGGCAAAGCGTTCGAGCCAGTACATGTCCTTGACGTCGCGAAAGACCACGACGTTGCCCTTGTCATCCGCGATGGCTGCCGGTGCGGCCTTGGCGCCGTAGATGAAGAAGGTCGTCATCTGGACTTCGGGAAAGGCGCGGCCCATGCCATCGCCGTCCAGGACCGGCAACCCGGCGAGCGCAGCCGCGATGACGGGTTCGATCGAGTTGGCACCCCCGATCTCGGCGCTGATGAGTGCTGAAGTGCGCACGCCCAGCGTATCCTCGACGGCACGCAGGGCGCGGTAGCATTCCCCGCCTTCCTCGATCTTCTCGATCCCGACCACGGGGGCGCCGATCCCGCCCACTTCACCCACCCAAGCCTCGTCGGGCAAAGCGCCGAGCGGCAGCACGTTCACGACCGCTCCCTTGCGTATCAGCTCGCGCGCCCGCAGCATGCCGATATAGGGGTTGCCGCCGCCACCCGTGCCCAGCAGCGCGGCGCCGATCGAGAGCGGCAGCAAGTCGGCTTCGGTCAGGGGCCATGCGTCAGACATGGAGTTCGCCCACCGCCTTGACCCGCACGCGCGTCGCATTGCCGGGAAGATAGGCCAGCGGCACGTCCTCGACATCGACGATCTCGATCGTGTCGGCCCGCGCACCGGCAGCGACGGCGGCGGCGGTGGCCTGTGCCTTGGCATCGTTCAGCGCTGCCTCGCGCGTCATCTCGGCAAGGGCGTAGACGCGATCGACCTCACCGCTGACCTGCGCGATCGCTGCCCCCACGGCATTGGCAACCGCGAAGTGATCGGGCAACACCAGTTCGAGCCCCGCGATCGGACCTTCGACCAGGATCGACCCGCCGCCCACGACGATCACCGGCAGAGGTTCCGCACTGATCCGCGCGCGCTCGACGCAATCCTCGAGCAGGAAGGCGATCCGATCGCGGGCGCGGCGGATCAGGGCTGGATCAAGGTGGCTGACCCGTGCGGGGTCGCCCAGCCGGGCCGCGCCGTCGGCGACGATGATGTCCGACGTGGTCAGGGTGGAGCCGCCGAAGATCAGCGCCTCGGTCACGATCCGGAAGCCGACCGAGCGGGGTCCGACCGCGACGCCGCCAGGACCATCAACCACCAGAGAACCACCTCCGAGCCCAATCGAGAACACGTCCGGCATGCGGAAATTCGTGCGTACGCCGCCGACCTCTACTGCGACGGTCGCCTGCCGGGGGAAGCCTTTTTGCAGCGATCCCACGTCGGAGGTCGTGCCGCCGATATCCACCACGATGGCATCCTTCACACCCGACAGAAAGGCCGCGCCGCGCATGGAATTCGTCGGCCCCGATGCGAAGGTCAGCACCGGGAAGCGTTCGGCAAACGCCGCATCCATCAGCGTGCCGTCATTCTGGGTCAGATAGAAGCGGCCCCCGAAGCCCACGTCCTTCAACGCGGACCGGAAGGCCTCGACCACATGCCGCGACAGGTCGCGCAGGCAGGCGTTCATGATCGCGGCGTTCTCGCGCTCAAGCAGCCCGATCCGGCCGATGTCGGATGACAGCGTGATGTGCGCGCCCGGCAGCGCATCGGCCATGATCTCGCCGGCCTTCTTCTCCATCTCGGAAGAGACGGGCGAGAAGACCGAGGAAATGGCGACTGAGTTGATCCCCCGCGCCTTGATCTGGGCGGCTATGCCGCGCAACTCGGCCTCGTCGAGGGGGCTGATGATGCGGCCGTCGAACTCGTTTCCGCCATGTGCGAGAAACCAGTGGTTGCCGAGCACGTCGCGCAGGTCTGGCGGCCAGTCCACCATGGGCGGGAGGCTTTGCGTCGCCGGCAGGCAGAGCCGGACGCATGCTGTCGGCGCCAGATCGCGCCGCTGCACCACGGCGTTCGTGAAGTGCGTCGTGCCGATCATCACCACATCCACGGCTGTGGCCTGCCTGCCGCTGGCTGCAAGCACGTCGCGCAAAGCCTGCACCACCCCGGTCATCACATCCGCGCTGGTGGGTGCCTTGACCCCTGCAACCACCTTCGTGCCGTCCATCAGGACGGCATCCGTATTCGTGCCGCCCACGTCGATGCCGATGCGGATCATGCCTGACTCCTTTGCTTGTCCCGCAAGGCCAGCAGGTCTTCGGCCGTGGGGAGTTCACCGTTGATGAGGGGAACCTGCGGGCGCATCGCCTCTTCCTCGGCACTGATGACCGGGACCGAGGCAAGGAGCAGGCGGGTATAGTCGTGCCGGGGGTTCTCGAAGACCCTCGCGGTCGGGCCAGTCTCGACGATCCGGCCCCGATAGAGTACGCCGACCGTTCCCGCGAAATTGCGCATGAGCGAGAGGTCGTGGCTGATGAAGAGATAGGTCAGACCGAGGCGGCGCCCCAGATCCTGTAGGAGTTCGATCACTCGGGCCTGGACCGAGACATCGAGCGCGGATGTCGGCTCGTCTAGGACCAGCAGGCGCGGCTCTACGGCCAGTGCCCGCGCGATGGCGACACGCTGCTTCTGCCCGCCCGAGAGTTCGTGCGGATAGCGGTCTGCGAAGGCTGTCGGGAGTTGGACCATCTCGAGCAGATCCGGGATCCGCGCGCGATCCTTTCCATGGGCATCGAGCGCGACCCGGATCGATTGACCGACAGTGCGACGGGGATTTAGCGACGCACCCGGGTTCTGCCAGACCATCTGGACGGCGCTTCGGTCGGCGCCACCGAGGATCGACTGACCGTTCAGGCGGATGTCGCCCAGATCGGGCGCGGTCAGCCCCATGATCATCCGCGCGATCGTCGACTTGCCCGAACCCGACTCGCCGGCAAGGCCGTAGACGGTTCCGGGCGCGACCTGCAGCGAGACATCGTCGACCGCACGCACCTCGCCGATCAGGCGACCGAATGCGGAGCGCACCGGAAAGATCTTCGTCAGGCCGGAAATCTCGAGCGCAGGTGTCATCGCGCCCCTCCGGTCAGCCGGGGCACGGCGGCGATCAGATCCCGTGTGTATTGTTCTCGGGGCGCCTCGAAGAGGCTCTGGGTCTCACCTTCTTCGACGATCCGCCCCTGATTCATGAGGTAGGTATAGGACGCCGTCTGCCGTACCACGCCAAGATTGTGGGTGATCATGAGCAGCGCGAGCTTCTGTTCGGTCACGAGGTCCTGGAGCAGCTTGAGGATCTGGGCTTGTGTGATCACGTCGAGCGCGGTGCCCGGCTCATCCGCGATCAGCAGACGCGGCTGGCTCAGGAGTGCCATGGCGATCAGGACCCGCTGGCGCATTCCCCCCGACAGCATGATAGGGAATGACGCGGCAACGCGCTCGGGCTCTCTCATGCGCACCTGCGCCAGAACCTCGAGCACGCGCGCCTGCCGGCCACGGCTGCTGCGGTCGCGGCCCAGTCGCCGGTCCGCGTATTTGAGGATGGTTCGCAGCTGGTCTCCCACCGTCCAGACGGGATTGAGCGACGACATCGGATCCTGGAACACCATGCTCATCGCGGTGCCGCGCAGCGCAATCCGATCACGCTCGGGTAGGGTCAGCAGATCGCGTCCTTCAAAGAGGATCCGCCCACCCTCGATCCGGGCAGGTGGCATCGGCAGCAGGCCCATGATGGCCTTCATGGTCACCGACTTGCCGGACCCACTTTCGCCCACGAGCGCCCGTTGCGCCCCTTCCGGGATCGAGAGCGAGACGCCCCGCAATACCTCGGTCCGACGACCGTAGGTGGTGAAGCTCACGCGGAGGTTCTCGACCGACAGGAGGCTCATCGCACATCCTCGACGTCGAACATGTCGCGCAGGCCATCGCCCAGAAGGTTGAACCCCAGCGCCACGAACAAGATTGCGCCGGCGGGCAGCATGGACTCCCACCAGAAGTCGGGCAGATACTCGGCTCCGGCCGCAACCATCGTCCCCAGATCCGGGGTCGGTGGCTGGATCCCGAGGCCGAGGAACGACAGGCTCGCGCCGATCAAGATCACGAAGCCCGCGTCGAGCGAAGTCTTGACCGCGATTGCGGAGACGCAGTTGGGGAGGATCTCGCGGAACAGGATGTGGGCCTTGGATGCGCCAAGTGTTTCAGCGGCCTCGATGTATTCCTGGCTCCTGATCTGCCGTGTGATCGAGAAGATGAGCCGGGTGTGCCATGTCCACCACAGCACGGCGATCGCGAGCATCGCGTTCGTGAGCGACGGCGCAGCAACGGCCGCGACCGCGAGCGCCATCACAAGCGGCGGGATAGCCAGTGCGATGTCGGTCAGACGCATGATCACGATTTCCGTCCACCCGCCGAAGTAGCCCGCCAACAGTCCCATCAGGGTGCCAAAGGGCACGGCGACGATCAGCACGACGAAGGCGAGCGTCAGCGACACCCGCAGCCCGAAGATCACGCGGGTGAAGTTATCACGGCCCACATTGTCGGTGCCGAACCAGTGCTCGAGGCTCGGGGGCTGGTGGCGGTTTCGGAAATCGACGAAGGACCCGGCATGTTCGGGAAACGGCGTGATCCACGGGGCGAGAATGGCGGCCAGCACGCAAAGAAGCACGATGGCCGCTCCGACCACGGCTGTCGGATTGCGGCTGAAACGATACCAGTTCTGCCAGGCGTTCGAGAGGGGTTCGGTCGCGCTCATGCCCGCCGGCCCCGGATGCGCACGCGCGGGTCGAGCACGCCCACGAGCAGGTCGATCAGCAGGTTGACGACGACGAAGAAAGCGCCGCTGACCATGACCACGCCCATGATGGCGTTCAGATCCTTTTGCGTGATCGCACGAATGCCATAGGCCGCCATGCCCGGCCAGGCGAAGATCAGTTCGACGACGAAGGCACCCCCGATCAGGCTCGCGAATTCCAGCCCGAGGATCGTCATGGGCGGCACGAAGGCAGGGCGGAGCTGATACTTGAACAGTCGTACCGATGTGGGAATGCCGAAGGCGCGTGCGGCCTCGATATAGTCCTGCCGGCTGACGTCGATCATGCTGGCCCGGGTGATTCGGGCGATCTGGCCCATCGTTGCCAGCGACAGCGCCAGCGATGGCAAGAGTAGATGCCGGAGCGCCTCGCCCAGCACATCGAGGCGCCCTGCCATTAGGCTGTCCAGAACGATGAGGCCGGTCGGGCCGGAGAACTCCATGTCGGGCGGAAGGCGGCCCGTGGTCGGCAGCACCTGCAGGACGTACCCCGCCAGCACTTGCAGAAGCAGCGCGATGAAGAATGACGGCATCACCGCACTCACGATCGCGATGGCCCGCACGAGCGTGTCGGGCCAGCTGTCCTTCCATCGCGCAGCCGCGACGCCCAGCGGCACCCCGAGCACAACCGCGATCAGGATCGTTGTCAGCACCAGTTCGAGAGTGGCCGGGAATGTCTGGGCGATGTCGTTGTTGACCGACTGCTCCGTTAGCAGCGACCGTCCGAGTTCCCCCTCGGCCAAGCCCGACAGGAACAGCCCGTATTGCTGGATCAGCGGCAGGTTGAGGCCGAGTTTCTCTCGCAGCGCGTCGACCATCTCTGGCGTCGCCGTGGGGCCCAGCGCCATCCGGGCCGGATCACCCGGCACCACCCGCGCGATCAGGAAGATCACGACCGAGAGGCCGATCAGGACCAGGAGCGACCACAGCACCCGTCGCGTGAGGAAGGCCGCGAATTCCATCTTGCCCCATCAAGCTCGGAGGCCCGGCCACAGGCGGGCCGGGCCTCCGTATCCGCTCAGCAGCCCCAGGAGTAGCGGTGGAAGTCGTATTCGAACGACTGCATCGGCACCACATGGAACCCCTTGAGGCAGGTATCGATGGCGTGCTGCTGGGTCTGCGCCAGCAGCGGCACGCTGACCATCATGTCCATTAGCTTGCGCTGAAGATCCTGATAGATCGCCGCTTGTGCCGCCACGTCGCCCGTTGCGCGGGCCGCATCGATCATCGCGTCAATCTCGGGATTCTGCAGCCATTCCATGCTGGCCCAGGTGCCAGCCGAAGAAGAGTGATACTGCGTGAAGAACATGGAATCGGGGCTCGGATAGGTCGGGCCGAAGAAGATCTGGTTGACGTTGGGCGAGGTCGCGACATCAGCCGCGATCTCGGTGATCCGGTTCCACGGATCGGGCTGCTGGGTGACGACGAATCCGAGTTGCTCGAGATTGGCTTGCAAGAGCAGGCTGATCTCTTCCTCGAAGGTCGCGCCGGCGACGTAGCCAAGCGTGATCGGGATGGGCTTGCCCGCGTAGGAGGACTTGGCGACCTCTTCGGCCGCCTTGGCCAGATCGTAGGTCGGGGCAGCCACGTCGGCGGCGTGGAACTGCGCGAACCCTGCCGGCAGCGGCGTGTTCATCGCCTCGCCCGGGAAGATGACTTCGCGGATCGTGCTGTAGTCGGTGGCATAGGCGATGGCGCGGCGGATGTGGATGTCATCGGTCGGCGCCAGCTTGCTGTTGAGCTTGAGGTAGAAGGCCGTGACGGTGGGCTGGCTCACGACGTCGAAGCGGTCCATCTCGTCGAGCGCGGCCAGCGTCTCGGGCGACTGGAACTGGCTGGTCATCGTCAGCTCGCCGCTCGCGGCCATCGCGCGGACGGTGGCTTCGTCATTGGTGATGATCATGCGGACTTCGTCGATCTTGCCCTCGGGCCAGCCGCCCCAATAGTCTTGGTCGGCCTCGATCACCATCATGCTGCCGCGGTCCCAGGACTTGAGGGTGTAGGCGCCGGCGCCGGCCACGTTGTCGGCGAGCCAGGTCTGGCCATCATCCTGTCCGGCATTCTCGGCCACGACATCCGAGTTCAGGATCATGATCGCGGGAACCGTCGCCATGAAGGGCGCGAACGTCTTTTGCAGGGTGAAGGTCACGCTTCCGTCGCCGTTGTCCACGACCGAACCGGGGGCCAGAACGCCGGCAAAGAGGTTCGCCGGCCCCTGGTTGATACGCAGCAGACGCTCGACCGAATAGACAACATCCTTCGCCTCGACGGGGCTGCCATCGCTGAACGTGGCCGACGGGTTCAGCACAAAGGTCACGGAACTGGCATCGTCCGCGATAGTCCAGCTCGTGGCCAGTTGCGGCACGAGGTTGCCATCTCCATCGACGCTGATGAGGCCGTCATAGAGGTTCACGGCGGCCATGTAGTCGGTGTAGTCGCTGATCTTGGCCGGATCGATCGTGCCAAAGATCTGCACGGTGTTCACGGTCACCACGTTCTGGGCCGCTGCGGCCCCCGCCAACAGGCTCAGGGCCAGGGCGGAACTCGTCAGCATCAGGCGTCCGGTCATGTCATCCCCCTTCAGGACAGATCAAGCGTCTCGGGGCCTCTGCCAGACCCCCTGGGAGCATCCTTCATTCCCGGCCGCCCCCGATCAATCCGGCAGAAGGACAGGTATTCCACTCAGAAGGACAGGTTTTTATCCGGGATGCACGAATTCGGTCCGATCTGTAGCCGTGACGGTGCCATTCGCGCGCGGTCAGCCCACAAGCTTCAGCGCCGCGGCCGCTTTGACCGCCTCGGCGCGCGTCCCCACGCCCAGCTTGCGATAGAGGTTGGCCAGATGGAATTTTACCGTCCGCTCAGACAATCCGAGCAGGTTCGCCGCCGCCTTGTTCGCAGCCCCCTCGCTGATCGCGTGCAGCACGCGCGCCTCCTGCCGGGTCAGGCCCGCTGCTTGCGCTGCGGCGGTGCGGCCTGGGCCGCCCTCGGTCAGCGTCCGGATCAGCCGCCGCACCGGCGCCTCGCGCTCGAGTGTGGCACGAAGCCGGCCGAGCGCGAGCAACTCGGTCAGAAAGACCCGCTCTTCGCTCAGATGTGCAAGCGCCCCCTCCTCGGCCACCGCGCCCAGGGTGGAGCGCAACTGTGCCTCGGCCTCCGCGAGGCGCCGGGTCCGGCGCAGCACATGCGCCAGCCAGATTTCTGCCCCCACCCGCTGCCGCGCAGTCAGATGCGGGTTGTCGAGGATCTTGCGCAGCCCCTGCTCGATGCCGGGAACGGTCGGCGCGACCTGCGCCAGTTGCCGCAACCAGACGAGCGCCAGTGCAACCTCGTCGCGATCGGTCAGGGTCGCGACCGCGCCCGAGAGGACAAATCCCTGCGTGACCCTGCCCGGCAGGGCCGCCGCCTTGGCTGCGGCCTCGGCCCAGCGGCCGGCAGACTGGATCACCGCGACCTCGCGGATGTCGATCAGCATGTGGAACTGGCTCGAGCGTGCCTCGGTCACGCGCCACCGGTCCAGAAAGGCGCGCGCCGCAAGCGATGACCAGTGCTCGGACAGGGCCTGTGCGCCATAGGTCAGGACGAGCTCAACGATCGTGGGCCATATTTCCCCTTGCGCAAGCGCATCGGCATCAAGTGCCAGAAACCGTGTCAGCGGGTCGGGATGCCCCGTCTCGTAGGCGATGCAGGCCTCGACCAGCGAGAGCAGACGGGCGTCGCCGGGGCTGTCATAGGGCGTGGCTGCGAGATGCACGCGGGCAGCGGCGGCATGGCGGGCCGCAGCGCGGGCGTGCCCGAGAAAGAGACGGATGATCGCCCGATGCAGATCGATATAGAACGACAGGATCGGATAGTTCACCCGCGCGTAATGCTCCGACGCGCGCTGCGCGACATGCTCGGCTTCGGCAAAGCGTCGGGCGCGGATGTAGAACTCAAGGATTGCGTTGTAGAAGCTGCCCCGGTGCAGGTCATCCTCGGCCGGGATGAAGGCCAGAAGCGACCACGCCTGATCGAGATAGCTGTCGTCGAGGTCGAAATCCTCCCATGTTCGGGTCAGGAGGCGGATGAACCGCACCTCGAGCGGATAGCGCGCCTGTGCGGCCATCACCGCCGCGGCATCCGCCATTTCAGGGCCCCATCGGTCGGTGAGGATCCGGCGCATAAGTTGCACCTCGCCTCGCTTGATGGCCTGAATGGCGCGGGCGAGCACCAGCACCGGCTCCTCGGCCAGCAACTGCGGCGGGAAGCCCGCGAGCATGGTGTCGAAGGCCTCGGGGCCGAAACGGTGCACGAAGAAAGGCCCACCACCTTCGCGGACGGCGGCGAGCGCGGCATCCCAGGCGCCGATGGACTGATAGAGCGCAACGCCTTGCGGCCCCTGCCCAGCCTGCACCTGCGCCCCGGCAATTACCGATGCTTCCTGTGCCTGCTCGGCCCTTTGCGCCAGCGTTGCGCGCAGCGCGCGCTGCAGGGGCACTTGAACGGCGGCAAGGGGTGCGGGCAGGCGATCGGGAACCTCCGGCCCTCCGACGAAGGGAAGGGCCTGCACCGCAGCCAGCGGGCGACGGGTCGGATCGGCAAGCCAGGCATCCATCGCAACGAGCGCGGCCGAGGGAATCGGCGCGAGCAGTTCGGAACGCAAGAATGCCTCGATCGCTGCCGCGCTTGCGGCACCCGTCCGTGCCACCGGGATGAGGCAGGCCCAGCCGCCGGTTCGCGCAAACAGGCCGGGGGGCAGTTCGGACGGTGCAAAGAGCAGATCGTCATGTCGGCTGACCCTGCCGTAGACTTCGGCGCGCGCGAGGCCGTCCACCTGCGTGCCGGGCCTCAGCGCGAGGATCACCGGACCGTCGGGAAGCTGCGCCACCGCACCTGGCGCGAGGTCGAGCATGGGCCTCGTCTCTCCTGCGGCCGCGAGATCTTGCAGTAGCCATGTCTTGCCGGTTCCCGCCGCGCCTTCGACGACGACCACCGGCGCGCGATCGGACGTGATCGCCCGGACGAGGCGGTCGCGCGGAAGGCGAAAGGGAGCGTCTGTCTTGCTCATGGCGGCATCTTGCGCCGAGGCGCGGCGAAGGAAAACCCTGTGCTGCACGCATCGCGCACCCGCGCGCCCTGTGCCTCCGGGGCGCGGCTGTTGCTTGACACGGAGGACCGCGCACAGAAAAACAGCGAACGCGCTAGGACGTTGCAGCGAGGAAGGCATGGCCCGGATCGCGGTCATCGACATCGGCAAGACCAACGCCAAGGTGCTGGTCGCCGACCCCGCGAGGGGCATCGAGGACATCGTGGCGCGCGCGCCCAACCGCGTGCTTCGGACCGATCCCTATCCGCACCACGATACCGAGGGCCTCTGGCGTTTCATCCTCGAGGGCCTCGGGAGGGTGGGTGCCGTCGATGCCGTGACGGTAACGACACATGGCGCAAGCGCTGCGCTCGTCGATGCCCATGGCGGTTTGGCGCTGCCCGTGCTCGATTATGAGCACGACGGGCCTGACCAGATCGCGGGAGACTATGACGCGATAAGGCCGGAGTTCACCGAGACGGGCTCACCGCGCCTGCCGATGGGGTTGAACCTCGGGGCGCAACTCTACTGGCAGGCAAAGACCTTTCCGGACCGCTTCGCCCATGTGCGGCATATCCTGACCCTCCCGCAATATTGGGGCTTCAGGCTGTCCGGGGTTTCAGCGTCCGAATACACCTCGCTTGGCTGTCACACCGACCTGTGGAATCCCCTCGAAGGTCGCTTCAGCAGCCTCTTGGCGCGGCTTGGGTGGCAATCACTGTTTCCCGCGGTTTCGGGTCCGGCGAAGGTCCTTGGGCCGCTCAGGGCGGACGTCGCGGCGGCCACCGGTTTGCCGCGTGACACCCCCGTTCTCTCGGGTATCCACGATTCCAACGCGTCTCTGATGCCGTGGCTGGCAGGCGATTCCCCGAGGGCGGTTCTGTCAACCGGCACATGGATGATCGTCATGGCGCTGCGCGGCAAGCGGGTGGTTCTCGATCGGACACGCGACCTGCTGGTGAACGTCAACGCGCTCGGCGAGCCAGTTCCGACCGCGCGGTTTATGGCCGGACGCGAAATCGAGGAAATCATGGATGGCCAGATCGCGTCCCCCGGCGATGCCGAGGTGGCTGCGGTGCTTGCGCGCGGCATCATGGCACTGCCATCGCGCCATCCCACGACGGGACCGTTCCAGGGCCTCAGATTCGCCTGGACCCCCGAGGCTCCGGCGACGCCGGGCATGAGGATGGCAGCCGCGAGCCTCTACGCCGCCCTTATGGGGGCGGAGTGCCTCGAACTGATCGGGGCCGAAGGCGAGATCGTGGTCGAGGGCCCCTTCGGTGCGAACCGCATCTTCCTCCGGATGCTTGCGACGGCGACAGGGCGACGGGTGATCGCGGCTGGTTCGGGGGCGGGCACCGGGCTTGGCGCGGCGTTGCTGGCGGCCCCGGGCGGTGCGCGCGCGCCCGCACCCGTGATCGAGCCCGATACCGCAGACCTCTGGCGCGGCTATGCGTCGGCGTGGCGTGCACGTGTCGCGACGGCCTGGGCCGGCCAGCGGCGCTGAGGCAGTGGCAAACGCACCCCCGTTGCGCCCGATCTCATGCCATGTGGAAGGTCTCTGCGAGCGGCAGGGCGATCGGGCTGCCATCGGGGTTCGTGGCCATGATGTCGCCCATGTAGGCCCACCACCTCTTCATCACCGGATGGTTCGGCAGGTCGTCCATCGCATGATCGTCGCGCCGCTCGAGATAGCCAAAGAGCGTCATGGTCTCGCGGTCGAGATGGATCGAGTAGTTCGAGATGCCGGAGGCGCGCAGCAACTCGACCAGTTCGGGCCATATGGCATCATGGCGGCGGGTGTATTCCGCCTCAGCCCCGGCATTGAGGCGCATCTTGAAGGCGTAGCGCTGCATGGGATCTCCTGTTCAGGTCGTTTCGCGCCTTCCCCTCAGGCCGGACACGATGTTGGGCAGAAGGACCGAGCCGATCAGCAGGAGGCCGATCACGCCGGTCTGCAGATGTCCCGTGATGTTCATCAGCGCCATCCCGTTGCGCAGGTTCAGAATGATCAGGATCGACAGGACCACGCCCGTCATGCTGCCCTTGCCGCCAAAGATCGATACCCCGCCCATGAGGACCATGGTGATGATGTCAAGCTCGAAGCCGATCCCGCTGTCACCGCGCACCGAGCCGAGCCGTGCTGCATAGAGAAGACCCGCGAGGGCCGAAACGAGGCCCGACATCAGGAACAGCTGGGTCTTCACCCGTGCGACGTTCAGCCCCGAAAAGCGCGCGACATCCGCCGATGTCCCGATGATGACGACCTGACGGCCGAATGTGGTGCGGTGAAGCAGCACGCCGAACACCACGAGCAAGATGACGAAGATCCATAGCGACAGCGGAATGGGCCCCAGAAATCCCTTCTGGCCGAGGTCGGTGAACCATGTCGGAAAATCGCCCAGCGAGTTGTCCTTGACCAGAACGCGCGCGAAACCGCGGAATCCGATCAGCATGGCAAGCGTCACGACCAGCGACGGGATGCCGAGCCGGGCGGAAAGGAGCGCGTTGACAAGACCCGCCAGCAGGCCCGCCGCGAGGCAGACCGCGATCGCGAGGCGGCCATCGACGCCGATGGAGACGAGATAGCCGAAGATCGCCGCCGAAAGCCCCATCACCGAGGCGACCGAAAGGTCGATCTCGGCATTGATGATGATCAGCGTCATGATCAGGGCGACAATGATCTTCTCGATGCTGAGTTGAAAGAGGTTGATCTGGTTCTGAAGCGTCAGGAACTCGGGCACGATGGCGACATTGAGGGCCAGCGTGATCAGGAAGATCCCGAGCAGTCCGCTTTCCCATGGGGTCAGGATCCGCGTCATTGCTCGCCCCCCTTCGCGGCCCGCAGCCGCGCAAGCGACCGATTGGCGAGCGTATCCACCGTCACCGCCGCCATGATGAGCATGCCCAGAAGTGCATCGCGCCAGAATTCCGAGACGACATCCCACCGCGTCAGCGAATTGTCAATCGTATCGACGAGCAGGGCCCCCATCAGGACGCCCATCATCGAGCCCGAACCACCCATGATCGACACACCGCCCACGACGACCGCGGCGATCGACTTCAACTCAAAGCCGAGCCCTGCGACGACGGTGATGTTGCCGAACTTCGCCAGAAAGATGAACCCCGACAGCCCCGCGAGCGCGCCGCACAGCACGAAGGCAAGAAATGTCACGAGGGGGGCGTTGATCCCGGCCATGCGCGCGGCGTCGGGATTGGACCCGATGGCATAGAGGCGCCGTGCGGGACGGAACCGGGCGAGCATGAGCCCCATGAGCAGACAAGCCACCAGCGCAATGACGACCGTCACGCGGATATCGAGCGCCCCGACGGAGATGGCGACGGCCGAGGGCAGCTCGACAAGCCAGGCGGGGAGGCTTGCCGTCGTGATGGTCTTGGCATCGGCCCATTCCACGAGGAACGACCGATAGAGCGCCAGCGTCCCGAGGGTGACGATGATCGAGGGCACGCGACCCCAGGCAATCAGGACGCCATTGATCGCCCCGGCCACCGCACCGAGCCCCAGACAGGCCAGAACGACGAGGACGGGGTGGAGTTCGGGCAGGACGGCGAGCATCTGCCCGGTCATGTAGGCCACGACACCCATGATCGAACCGACCGACAGGTCGATGTTGCGGGTCATGATCACGATGGCCTGCCCCACCGCCACGGGCAGGACCACCGCCGCGGATGTCGTGATGCGGTTGAACATCCGGGGGCTGAGATAGCCGTCGATCTGGCTGGCAAAGAAGAGGATCGTCGCAAGCAGCGCCAGCAGCAGCGCGAGCAGCCGCAGGGAGTGGGGCGAGATGCGCGCGAACTGCTGCCTCATGGGGCGCCCCCCTCGCCTTGTCCTGCCGCCAGCGCGATCACGCGTTCCTGGGTGGCCTCCGCGATCGGCAGGATTCCCGCCTGGCGACCCTCGCGCATCACCAGAACCCGGTCGGCGAGGGCGAGGACCTCGGGCAGGTCGGATGAAATGACGAGGACCGCCACGCCCTCGGATGCAAGCCGGCGGATGATGTTGTGGACCTCGGCCTTGGCGCCGACATCGATGCCGCGCGTCGGCTCGTCGAAGATCATGACGCGGGGCCTTGTCTCGAGCCATTTGGCGAGCATCACCTTCTGCTGGTTGCCCCCCGAGAGCTTGCCCACGTCGATGGTCGTCTGCGCGGCGCGGATCGACAGGGCGTCGCGATAGCCGTGCGCCATCCGATCCTCGGCCTTGCGGTCGATCAGGCCGAGCGCACCCGCGATCTTGCGCAGCGACGCCATCGAGATGTTGACGAAGATGGGCAGCGGCAAGGCGAGGCCCAGCTTGCGGCGATCCTCCGAGACATAGGCCAGTCCGAGCGACATCGCCTGTGCCGGGGTGGTGATCTGCACGGGCACGCCGTCAAGACGGATCTCGCCCACGGTCGCGGGGGCGATGCCGAAGAGCGCGAGCGCGACATCGGTGCGCCGCGCCCCGACGAGCCCCGCAAGGCAGAGGACTTCGCCACGCGCGAGATCGAAGCTGATGCCTTCGAAGACACCACGCCGGCCGAGCCCATCGACAGCGAGCAGCACGTCGCCGTGGGGGTTGGCCGCGGTCTTGACGGCAAAGCTTTCGAGGGCGCGGCCAACCATGTCGCGCACCATGCCCTGCTCCGTCACCTCGGCGATGGGCCGGGTGGAGATGTGCGCGCCGTCTCGGATCACGGTCACCCGGTCGGCCACCCGGAAGATCTCGTCGAGGCGGTGGGAAATGTAGATGACCGCCACGCCCCGATCCCGGAGCGCGCGCGCGATCCCCAGAAGTCGGGTGACTTCATGGGCCGACAGGCTTGCGGTCGGTTCGTCCATGATCAGGACCTTGACCCTGAGCGACAGCGCCCGGGCGATTTCCACGGTCTGCTGCTCGGCCAGCATCAGCCCCGAGGCGGACCGGCGCACGTCGAGGCTGACGCCCAGGGGCGCGATCAGGGCCTCGGCTTCTCGATAAAGCTCGGACCAGCGCATCCAAAGGCCCTTCTGGCGGTTCGAGATGAAGATGTTCTCGGCCACGTTCAGGTCGGGAAAGACCATCGGTTCCTGATAGATGGCCGCGACCCCCGCCTCTTGCGCGTCCTGGGTCGAGCGCAAGGTCACGGGCCGGCCGTCGATGCGGATTTCGCCCGTATCGGGAGAGTGGACGCCGGTCATGATCTTGATGAGGGTAGACTTGCCCGCGCCGTTCTCGCCCACGATGGCGTGGATCTCGCCGGGCATGATGGCCAGCGACATGTTCTTCAGCGCACGGGTTGCGGCGAAGCTCTTGGAGACGGAGTCGAGTTCGAGAACCGGCTGGACCACGGGCAAAGTCCGTTGGCTGGAGAACCGTGCTGGACGGGTCTGATCGGATCACCCGATCAGGACGCGGATCGCGCAGATGGGGCCCGGCGTGCCGGACCAACCGTTTGCCGTCGGATCCCGGCCGGAACCCGAGTGGGGCCGCCCCGAAAGGCGGCCCCTTGGAAAGACGCCTCAGTTGGCGGCGGCTTCCACGTTGTCCTTCGTGTAGATCGTGAACGGCCCCATCAGGACACGCTTGGCACCCGGACGGCCCGGATCCTCTTCGATCTTGAAGCTGCCCATGCGGCCAGCGGCGAACTCCTCGCCGATCTCACCCTTGATGGCCCCGGTCGCGAGCGCATAGGAGGCGTGATAGGTGAGGTAGCCCAGATCGACGAAGCTCCAGAGGGCGAACTGCGGCGCGCAGCCGTTCAGGGAATAGCTGACCATTTCGGCGGGCAGACCGAGGCCCGAGACCTTGACCTTCTCGCACAGCCCCTCGTCCTGCATGGCCTTCGAGGCCGCCACGATGCCGACGGTGGTCGGCGCCATGATGACCTTGAGGTCGGGATACTTGTCCACGAGGCCGAGGGCCTTGTTGTAGCTTTCTTCCGACTGATCGTTCCCATAGACGACATCGACCAGCTTGAGGTCCTTGTACTTGTCGCCGGTCAGGGCACCCTTCATCGCCTCGATCCAGGCGTTCTGGTTCGCCGCGTCCGGGCTTGCCGAGAGGACCGCGAACTCGCCCGAACCGCCGGCGAGGTCATAGGCCATGTCGGCCATGACCGTGCCGATCGAGCCGAAGTCCACCTGGGCGATGAACATCGATTCGCCCTTGCCCGAGGGGATCGGGCTGTCCCATGTCACGACGAGCGTTCCCGCGGCCTGCGCGGCCTCGGCGGCGGGGGCGATCTGGTCCCCGGCGTTGTTCGAGAGCATCACGACGTTCTGCTTTTGCGTCGTGGCGGTGGTCAGCATCTCGATCTGGCCGGCGGCCGAATTCTCGGGCGTCGGGCCGATGTACTCGAGTGTTCCCGTGGAGCCGAGCTCGGCGGCGGCTTCCTGCGCGCCGCGATTGGCCTGATCGAAGGGCAAGATGCCCAGGAACTTCGGCAACAAGACGGCATTCACGGCCTGACCGGGGGCCGCGGTGACCGGTTCTGCCAGTGCGGTGCTGGCCATGAGGCTGGTGGCGAGGCTCGCCGCCAGTGCAAGGCCGGAAAGTTTCATATTCATCGTCGTCTCCTCCCTCTTGGTTTCAACCCTTCGGCTCAGGCGGCCGAAAGGACCTTCACTGCCTTCGGATCGACAAGGATCACCTCGACGCCCTGCCGGCGCAGGTGATCGACCATCGATGCAGGGGCACCGATGTCGGTGACAACCGTCGAGACCCGGTTCAACGGACAGACGACCATGTTGCCTCTTGCCTCGAACTTGGAACTGTCGGCCACGACCACGAGCTTCTCGGTCCGCGAGAGCAGCTTGACCTCGGCACGAGCCACCAGCGGATCGCTTTCGATTACCCCGAGCGGCGTGATCGAATAGCAGGACATGAACATCGTCGATGCCGCGAAATGCTGGATCGCATCCTCGTCGAACGGCGACAGGATGATCCCGGCCTCGCGGTAGAGCTCTCCGCCGGGCAGCACGACACGGTTCGCCGAATTTGTCGCGAGTTCCTGCGCGATGGGAAAGGAATTGGTCAGGACCTGCATCCGGTGGCCGCGCAGACACTGGGCCATGAACCATGTCGTCGACCCGGCGTTGAGAATGATCGAATCCCCATCCTGACACAGGCTTGCGGCGACGCCGGCAAGGGCGCGCTTGAGGTCGGCGTTCATGGTCTGGCTTGCATCGAAGCTCTGCGCGGTCAGGAGGCTCTGTCCCGAGGCGACGCACTCGGCACCGCCATGAACCCGCCGCAATTGTCCCGCGTCCTCGAGCTTTGCAAGATCGCGCCGCAAGGTGGCGACGGATGCACCTGTCAGGCATGCGAGATCCGCAACGCGGACGATCCCGCGCTCCTTCAGGCGCGACACAATCAGCTGCCATCTTTCGCGTTCGTGCATCATGAACGGAACGCTGTCAGAATCGCTCAAATCCGTCAACAACCAATCGCTTTGCTGCATTGCAGAATGCTCTCTGCGGCGCAGAATGCTCTTTCTTGATTGACTGTGAGCGTTTAGGGCGTATCCTTTCCGGACATCCCTTCCCGCAGGCAAGGCCGAAATGCCCCACAACGTCACGCTCGCTTCCCTGTGGGACGACACCCACGCCGCAACGCTCGATGAGGCCGGCAGACTGCTCTACCGCTCGAATCTCCTCGGTTCGGATCTCAGGATAACGAACTTCGGGGGCGGCAATACATCGGCCAAGATCGCGGACAGGGACCCCCTCAGCGGCGAGCCGGTCACGGTGCTCTGGGTGAAGGGCTCGGGCGGCGACATCGGCAGCATGAAGCGCGACGGCTTCGCGACGCTCTACATGGCCAAGCTCGACCAGCTGCGCGCGCAATATCGCGGCCTCGAGCAGGAAGACGCGATGGTCGAGGCGCTCGGACATTGCATCTTCAACCTCAATCCCCGCGCGCCCTCGATCGACACCTGGCTGCACAGCTTCGTGCCGAGGGTGCATGTCGATCATGTCCATTCCGACGCCGTGATCGCGATTGCGGCGTGCGCCGACCAGGTGGCGCTGACGCGCGAGGTCTTCGGCGGCGACCTTGGCTATCTGCCATGGCAGCGGCCCGGCATAGACCTTGGCATCAAGCTCGGCCGGATGGCCGAGGAAAACCCCGCGCTCAGGGGTGTGGTGCTCGGCCAGCACGGGTTGTTCACCTGGGCCGATACGGCGAAGGATTGCTACGAACTGACGCTCGAGATGATCAACCGGGCTGCGCTGTGGCTCGACGCCACGGTTGCGCGTCCGATCTTCGGCGGGGCGCGCCTGCCCGCCCTGCCCGCCGCCGACCGTGGCGCCGCCGCGCGCCGGCTCATGCCGCTCATCCGCGGGCGCATCGGCGCGACGGAGCGCAAGGTCGGTCACTTCACGGATGCCCCCGAGGTGCTCGACTTCGTGAATTCGAACGCGCTCGAGACGCTCGCCCCCATGGGGACGTCGTGCCCCGACCATTTCCTGCGCACGAAGATCAAGCCGCTCATTGTCCCTGCGGATGCGACGGGCGCGCAACTCGACACCCTGATGGCCGGCTATCGGGACGACTATGCGGCCTATTACGATCGGTGCAGGAGGCCCAACTCCCCCGCGATGCGCGATCCCAATGCGGTGATCTATCTCGTCCCCGGCGTCGGGATGATCTCCTTTGCCAAGGACAAGGCGACCGCGCGGGTGTCGGCGGAATTCTACCTCAACGCGATCAACGTCATGCGGGGGGCCTCGGGGGTATCGGCCTATCAGGGACTGCCCGAGCAGGAAGCCTTCGACATCGAATACTGGCTGCTCGAGGAGGCCAAGCTTCAGCGCATGCCCAAACCCAAGGCGATGCAAGGGCGCGTGGCCTTCATCACCGGGGGTGCGGGGGGGATCGGCTCAGCGACGGCGCAGCGGCTGCTCTCGGAGGGCTGCAACGTGGTCCTCGCCGACATCGACGGAGCGTCGCTCGATGCGGTGGTGGGCGGTTTCGCGGCGCGGTTCGGCCGCGACATGGTGCGTGGCGTCATGATGGACGTGACGCGCGAATCCGAAGTTGTGGCTGCGATGGAGCGGACGGTCGAGGAATACGGCGGCATCGACGTGCTGGTGAACAATGCCGGCATCACGCAGGCCGCGCCGGTCGAGGACACGACCCTCGAGATGTGGAACAAGACGATGGACATTCTCGCGACGGGATACTTCCTCGTCGGACGCGAAGCCTATCGCCTGATGAAGGATCAGGGGCTTGGCGGATCGATGGTCTTCATCTCCTCAAAAAACGGCGTCGCGGCCAGTCCGGGAGCGAGTGCCTATTGCACCGCGAAGGCCGCAGAGATCCATCTGGCACGCTGCATGGCGCTCGAAGGCGCGCCGTTCGGGATACGGGTCAACGTGGTGAACCCCGACGCGGTGCTGCGCGGATCCAAGATCTGGCAGGGCGAGTGGAGCCAGCAGCGCGCTGCATCGAACAGGATCGCGGTCAGCGAACTTGAAGAGCACTATCGCAAGCGCAGCCTGCTTCAGCGCTCGGTCTTTCCGGAAGACATTGCCGAAGGGGTCTACTTCTTCGCCTCGGATGTCTCGAGCAAGTCGACCGGGAATTTCGTGAACATCGACGCAGGCAACGCCGTGGCATTCACGCGATGACGCGACGGATGCGATCCCTGGCGCGCCGCCGCGTCCTTCCACCCGGCATGGCGGCCGCGCATCGGGGCACGATCGCCACGCCGGACGCGATGTCCGGGTCACGACAGGAACCTCTTGTGCGGCTGGGGGGGCAAGAATGCCGATTTCGGAAGATCTGATAGGCACGCTGAACGAGGCGGCCCGGGCCGCGCACGAGGATGAATATGGCGCACTCGGGCGCAAGCTCGGGCGCCGGGGCGTCGACATCGAAGCCCTGACGCAACGGGCGATGTCCTGGAGCGTCGCCATCCCGACCTGGGGCGTGGGCACGGGCGGGACCCGCTTCGCGCGCTTTCCGGGCAAGGGAGAGCCGCGCAACATCCACGACAAGCTGGCCGATTGCGGCGTGATCCAGCAACTGACGCGCGGGGCACGCACCGTCTCGCCGCACATTCCCTGGGACAAGGTCGCCGACTACAATGCCTTGCGCCAGGAGGCCGCCCAATACGGGCTCGGCTTCGACGCGGTGAATTCGAACACCTTTCAGGATCAGGCGGATCAGGCGGAAAGCTACAAGTTCGGGTCGCTTGCGGCCGCGCGTCCCGAGGTGCGGGCGCAGGCCGTGGCGCACAACCTCGAGTGCATCGAGATCGGGGCCAAGCTCGGCGCGCCGGCCCTGACGGTCTGGATCGGGGACGGGACGAACTTCGCCGGGCAGCAGAACCTTTCGGCCATGTTCGAACGCTATCTTGACGCCATGGAGCAGATCTATGCCGCCCTCCCCGGTGGCATGGAAATGTTCATCGAGCACAAGATGTACGAGCCTGCCTTCTATTCGACGGTCATCAGCGACTGGGGATCATCCCTGATCGCGGCGCAGCACCTCGGGCCCAAGGCCCGCTGCCTCGTCGACCTCGGCCATCATGCCCCGAACGTGAACATCGAGCAGATCGTGGCGCGCTTGATCCACGTCGGTCGCCTTGCGGGCTTTCACTTCAATGACTCGAAATATGGCGATGACGATCTGGATTCGGGGTCGGTCGATCCGTTCCGCCTCTTCCTGATCTTCAACGAGCTTGTCGATGCCGAAGCGCGCGGCGCGAAGGGCTTCTCGCCGAGCTACATGATCGACCAGAGCCACAACGTGACCGACCCGATCGAGAGCCTGATGGGATCGGCCATCGAGATCGCCCGCGCCTATGTGCAGGCAAGCCTTGTCGACCGGGCATCGCTGGCAGCGGCCCAGGCCGAGAACGACGCTCTCGGGGCGCATCGCACACTCAAGGCGGGATTCCTTGTCGATGTGTCGCCGATCCTCGCCGAGGCGCGCATGCGCCAGGGTGGCGCCCATGATCCGATCGCGACCTATCGCAAGGCCGGGTATCGGGCAGAGGTGGCAAGGCAACGGCCGGAAATCAGGGTCGCCGGAAGCGGAATTGTCTGAAAGGAGCGGCAGGATGGCCGAGCGGCAGTCGATCATCGACGAAAGCCACGCCTTCTGGAACGAGGTCGTGCTGCCCTTCCTGCAGCCGCGTTTCCCTGCCGAGACCGGTTCGATGGCGGCCGGGGTGTTCGGCTATGGCTCGGAGGTGCTTCGGCTCGATGACGCCTATTCGACCGACCATCACTTCGGCCTGAGGGTCAATGTTCTCTTGCCCGAAGCCGTGATGCGCTCGCGGGGTGCCGCGATCGAGGATGCCCTCGCCGAGGGCCTGCCCACGCACTGGAAGGGTCGGGAACTGCGCGAGGGCTATACGCGCACCCGCGGCGTCGCGCTCGCGAGCCTTGAGCATCACCTGCGCTCGACGATCGGGCTCGATCGCCCGCCCGTCTCGCACGCCGAATGGCTGGCGGTCCCGGAAGAGGACATCATGCACATCGTCGCGGGCGAGGTCTGGCATGATCCCTCGGGCAGGTTCACCGCGGTACGCGATGCCTTCGCAGACCATTACCCCGAGCCTGTCCGCCTGCGCCGGCTGGCGCATTGGTGCAGGTATTTCAGTGGCATGGGTGTCTATGCCCTGCGGCGGGCGCTCTTGCGCGACAATGCCCTCTATGCCAGCACGACCTTTTCAAGGGCGCTGCGCTGGGGGGTGCAGATGGCGTTCCTGATCGATCGCCGCTATTACCCCTATGACAAGTGGCTGACGGTGATGTTCCACCGTCTGCCCCGGATGGGCGCCCGGCTGGCCCACATCGTCGACGAGGCCCCGCGCCTCACGACATCATGGGAGCGCAAGCTCGAACTGCTGCACGAGATGTCGGACGTTCTCGACCAGGCGATGGTCGAGGACGGGCTGATCGCACCGCATCCGCGCTACAAGGTTTCGGACACTTCGGGCTATCGGCTGCTCGAATCGGCCTATGCCGAACTGATCCGCAAATGCCCCGAAGAGATCCGCGCGATCGTGCCGCAGTGGGAGCAGATCCACTGGGAGGGCTTCCACTCGGAATTCGTGGCGGGGGTGGATCTGGCCGACTGGAGACGGATGCTGCTGCTGGAGGAAGCTGATGAACGGCTATGACCGGGTGATGGCGACGCTGAACCGCAAGCCCGTAGACCGCACCCCCATCGACTGCTGGCTCTATCAGAAGCAGTTCCTCGAACGGCTCGAAGCCGACTATGGCCCGCGCGAGAAATTCCTCGAGGAGTTCGGGGTCGATGTCTTTGTGGGCCTCATGCCCTTTCCCAACCAGCACGGTCGGAAGTTCGACATCCACGAACTGGCGCAGGTCCCGCTCGAGGATCCGCGCCATCCGAAATGGCTGAACTACAGCGACTGGAACTACGACTTCGGCGGGACAAACATCGCCACGGCGGTCCGGGACCACAAGGGCAGGCGCTGCGTGCTGGCGCATTGCTGGGGCATGGTCGAGGGAACATCCTCTTTTCTCGGCATCGAGAACTGCTGGATGAACCTCGGCGGCAACCCCGACCTGATGGCGGCATTCTTCGATCGCTACGCGGACTGGATGTGCGTCCAGGTCGATCTGATGGTCGAGGCGGGCGTGGACATGATGACGCTCTCGGATGACTGGGGATCTAACGGCACGATGCTCTTTTCGCCCAAGTCGTGGCGCAAGCTGATCAAGCCCTATGCCGGTCGCGTGGTGCAGCATGCCCGCAGCCGGGGCCTGCCGGTGAACCTGCATTCCGATGGCTACATCATGCAGATCCTCGATGACGTGATCGAGATGGGCTACACCTCGTGGCACCCGGTTCAGGAAAGCGCCGGGATGGATCCGAGGTGGATCAAGGCGCACTACGGCGACAAGATCACGATCTATGGCTCGCTCGACGTCGTGGATGGCCTGCTGAAATATGACGGCGAGGAACTCGACGCCTACATCACCGAGCGGTTCGGCATCTATGCCCCGGGCGGCGGGTTCATCTTCAACGGCGGGCATTTCATCCAGCCCGACATCCCACCGTCCCGACTGATCCGCGCCTATCGGCTCGTCAACGCGCTCGCACGCCAATACGGCACGCTGCAATGACGGCGGCCGGGCCGGAGGTCTCGGGCCTTGTGGTTCCCGATGGCGCGTTCTGGATCGGCCCGTCGCATCCTTTCGACCTCTCCGAGGCCTATCACGACTTTCGCGCCGAGCTGTGGCTCGATGGCCCACCAGGGCAAGCCCGCATCTTCATCTCGGCCGACAGCCGCTACAGGCTGTGGATCAACGGTGTCGCGGTCGGCCGCGGGCCGGAACGTTCTTGGCCGTCCTCGATGTCGGTCGACGAGCATGTCGTGGCGGGCGAAGCCGGGGGGCAGCATGCTGGCACTGGCGCTGCACTTCGATCTGGCAGGAACAAGATCGCGGTTCAGGTCTACAGCCCCGGCTATTCGCATTTCGCCTATGTCCACAGGGGTGCCTGCGGTCTGATCTGCTGGGTCGAGGTGGACGGCAAGATCGTGCTGACCAGCGACACGGGGTGGAAGGTTCATCGCGACAGGCGCTGGTCGGGCCGTGTCGCGCGCGTCTCGATCTACGGGACCGGGGTCGAGGACCGCGACGAGGGTGCGGGCCCGGCGGACCGGGAGTGGACCGTATCCGAGGCCGAGGGCTGGAATGCCGCGCGCATCGTCCAGCCCGCGTCGGGGCCGATCTGGTCGGGCCTGCAGCCGCGCCGTACCCCCAATCCCATCGAAGATAGGATCCCGCTCGGGACCGCCTGGCAACTGCGGCTCGGCCCCGCCATCGCGCCAAGCGACGATCCGCACGAGGATCTTCGGCGGATCGTGGCGGCATCGGTGCCCGTCGACTCGCTCGCCGGTCTTGATACGGGCACGACCGGGATCTGGATCTTCGATCTGGGCGAGAGCCGTGTCTGCCTCGCCGGTCTCGAACTGGATGGGTCGGCCTGCGAGAGGGTCCTCGTCTCCTATGCCGAACGGCTGCGCGGCGGGGAGGTCTTGCTGCCCGATCCCTCGACCTATTGCCGGATGCGGCCGACGGACCGTTTCAACATACCGAAGAGATCGGTCGTGCGAGTGCACGGCGACGAAGATGACACTCAGACCATCCAAGGGTTCACCTCCCGCGGCGCGCGATATCTGATCTTCGCGATCGAGGGGCGCGGCGGACGACCACGCCCGCGGTTCCACGCCGACGTGCCGCGCTATCCCGTCGCCGAAGCGCCCCTGCCCACCTTCGCTGACGCGACCCTTGCGGCGGTCGCGCAGATGTGCCGGCGCACCACGCTGGCCTGTCTGCAGGACGGGTTCATCGACAGCATCTGGCGGGAGTCCTCGATGTGGCTCGGCGATGTCGTGGCGCAGGACTGGGCCCTGCGCGCGATTTCGAGCGACCCGCGGCCACTGCTCTTGGCCATCGAACTCGCGGCGCGTGGCGCGGACACCGAGGGGTTGCTGCCTTCGGTGCTTCCGGGCGAGGTGCCGGCCTATGCGGTGACGGACTACAATTTTTCCTGGGTCGAACTGCTGGCGGGCTGCGCCTCGCACCCCGGGATCAGCGACCCGGCGGCGGTGTGGCAGGCGCACTGGCCTGTCCTGCGGCGGATGCTTGCGGGCTTTGCGGGTTTGCGCGGCCCGGACGGGCTGATCCGAAATCCAGCGGGGCGCCGGCTCTTTCTCGACTGGTCCACGATGGATCGGGGCGAGCCGAACCTGACCCTCAACCTGCGCTACCTGTTCGCGCTCGATCTCGCTGATGCGATGGGAGGGCGGCTCGGGGCGGCGGACACCTGGGCGGCCGAGGCGCACGCCCTGCGCGACGCGATCTCGGCCCGGCTCGGGCACGGGGGCTGGCATGAAAGCCCGGGCGGGGCCGAGGCGAGCCAACTGGCGCTGGCCTTCCTGATCCTGACGGGGCTTGCAGGGGATGCAGCGATGGGCATGGCGGACCAGATCGTGGCGCGTTCGCTGGCCCCGGACGACGCGCCGGGCCCCGCGCTCGCGAGCCCGTTCATGCACCATTACCTCTTTCAGGCGCTGCATGGGCTGGGGCGCGGCGCGGATATCCTCTCGATCATCCGCGCCCGCTGGGGGCGCTGGGTGGCCGCCGGCGATGTCACGACCCGCGAGAACTGGTCGATCGATTTTCCTGACGGTTCGGCTGCGCATGGTTTCTCGGCGCACTGCCTTGGCTGGCTGGTGGCGCTCGGGCGGGCCTAGCGTCGGACGCCACCTCGCGCGATCGGCCTCCAGCCGGGGGCGCGCGGCCGACGGGTGACAAGCGGGGGCACCCCCCGGGGCATACCGCCCGGACAGAGGTGATGGATGCCCGCACCCGAGTGGCACGCATGGGTCAACCTTGAAGAGACCGGCCTCGGCCACTACTTCCCCGAAGGCTCATGCTTCCTTGCCGATCACCCGAGGTGCTTCGTCATGCCGGCCGATACCGACCGCGGACCTTCGAGCGCGGCAGACGATATCGGCGGCGAAGCCAGCGCACGACGAACCGACGCGCAGACGCGCGCGCCGAAACACCCCCCCGCGAAGGTCCTGAGCACCTGCGCAACCCGCCCGAACAGGGACGCCGGTCGGTTCGAGGTCGATGCGCGCCTGTCCGGGCAGCGCGCCGGCGGCGGCGTGGCAGCGCGCCACGACGCCCGCGGCTGAGCCGGCGGGACACTCACCCTATCATCGGAAGCCAGAAGAGATGCTGCTCGAACTCCTGCTTGTCCTTGCCCTGACACTCGTGAACGGTGTCCTTGCCATGTCGGAACTGGCCGTCGTCTCGTCGCGTACGGCGCGGCTCAAGGTGATGGCGGACAATGGCAGCCGGGGCGCTGCCGTCGCGATGCGGCTTGCGGCAGACCCGGGGCGGTTCCTGTCAAGCGTGCAGATCGGGATCACGCTGGTGGGCGTGCTGTCTGGGGCGTTTTCCGGGGCGACGCTTGGCGTGCGTCTGTCGGGCGCCCTCTCGGACGCTGGCCTCAGCCCGGCGCTGGCGCAGACGCTGGGCGTGGGCGGCGTGGTTGTGGGCATCACCTATCTTTCGCTCATCTTCGGCGAGCTTGTGCCCAAGCAGATCGCGCTGCGCGCGCCCGAGGCGGCAGCGGTGCGGATTGCGCCGCTGCTGAACCTGATTGCAACGGTGGCGGCGCCTGTCGTCTGGGTGCTCGACCGATCGGGCAAGGTGATGCTCGCTCTGCTCGGCCAGTCGGGCGAGGTGGACCGCAACATCACGGATGAGGAAGTGAAGCTTGTCCTCTCCGAGGCGCGATCGGCCGGCGTGATGGAAAAGGCCGAGACCGAGATGATCGCGGGCGTGATGCGCATCGCGGACCGCACGGCCCGGGGCCTCATGGTCCCGCGCCACGAGGTGGAAGCCGTCGAGATCGCCGATCCGCCCGCCACGATTGTGCGCCGCTTCCGCGAGACGGGGCATTCCCGCCTGCCGGTACGCGAGGGCAGTGCCGACAACATCATCGGCGTTCTGAAATCGCGCGATTTTCTCGACTTGGGCAAGTCGGGCATCGGCACGGATACGCGCGCCCTGATCATCGAGGCCCCTGTCGTGCGCGATGGGATGAATGCGCTCGATGTGCTGGAAACCCTGCGCAGGTCGCCTGCGCACATGGTTCTGGTCTATGACGAATACGGCCATTTCGAGGGGATCATCACACCGATGGACGTGCTGCAGGCCATCGCGGGCGACTTTGTCGAAGGCGAGGAGATCGAGCCCAAGATCTCCGAACGCGAAGATGGCAGCTTCTTGGTCGCAGGGTGGATGCCCGCCGACGAGTTCGCGGAGAGGCTCGGCATCACCCTTGAGGAGGATCGGGATTTCGAAACCGTCGCGGGCCTCGTGATCGCACGGTCGGGCAGCCTTCCCAAGCTGGGCGAGCACATCGAGGTCCTCGGATGGCGCATCGAGGTGATCGACCTTGATGGCCGCCGGATCGACAAGTTGCTTGTCCAGCGGATGCCACTCTGAGCCATCGACGCGGGCCGCGCCCGGGCACAGTCTTGTCGCCGGAGGCTCGATAGGGATGTGTAGGCCACCGCAGACGCAAATCGCGACCCCGAGCCTCGCTGGTTTTCCGGGCATGGCTGCCCGATCCGTCCGCAACGCCCTCAGGCGGGGCCTTCGCCCGTCGCGGGGTCGCAGGCCTCGAGGATCAGCGCCTCGACCGTCATCGGCACGGCCGTCCGATGAGGGGCGAGGCGGCCCGTCAGCCGCCGGCCCGCGGCATCGACGATCGTCAGCGCCAGATCGGCCGCGCCATCGCGCAGGCGCGCCTGCGTGAAGAAGAACTCCGTCTCGGGCCCGGCAAGGTCCTGCCCGTCGGCAAAGACCGCGCCCACGAGGCTGCCGAGCCCGTGCAGCACGCCGTCGCGCAGGCCCGCCGCGCGCGCGGCAGCGACGAGCGCGGCGTGGAGGTCATGGTTGGGCGAAAGCTTCACGATCGCCGCATCGCCCGGGGTGCCCGCGCCCGTCGCGGCGGCGGGGGTGAGGAGGGTGAAGCCCGTCTCGGCGCAGGGCTGCGCGATGAAGCGCGCACCGGCAATGGCGTGGCCCGTCGCCACGGCCCCGGCGCCGAGCAGGCAGCCCTCCACCCGAAGATGCCCGCAGGCGCGCTGGCCGGTCGCGTCCTCGATCAGCGCGTGGCAGTGGGCGAAGGGCTGCCCGTCGCGCCATCCCAGCGTCATCTGGCCCTGAACGATGCGGCCCGGGCCCCTCAGGACATGGTCGGCGCTGTAATAGGCGGCAAAGGCGGGGTTGGCGGAGGGCGCGGGCAGGACATAGCGCAGCGCCGTCACCGGCACATCCGCGAGCGTGAGCATCGCGCCATCGCAGCCGCGGTCCAGCATCCACGCCCCCGCCGCCGTCAGCAGATCGGTGCCTGCGGGCAGGGCGATGCGGACGGGCGCGGCCCGGCAGCGCGCGACGTCGAAGGGCGCCGGCCGGGGCGGACCGGGCTGGCGGCAGAGCCTCATCGGACGGCCCCGAGACGGGCGAGATAGGCGGCACGCACGTCCTTCTTGGTGACTTTGCCATAGCCCGACCGGGGCAGCGCCTCCCATTGCACGATGGTCTTCGGGATCTTGTAGCGCGCGATCCGGGTCGCAAGCGCGGTAGCCACGGCCGCAAGGTCGAGCGCCCTGCCGTCGGCGGCCACCAGCACGGCGACGCCGCTTTCGCCCCATTTCGGATCGGGCATCCCGAAGACGCAGGCCTCGGCGATGCCGGGCAGGTGCAGAAGCGCCTCCTCGATCTCGCGCGGATAGATGTTGCTGCCGCCCGAGATGTACATGTCGCTCGCCCGGCCGGTCAGGTGCAGATAGCCGCGCGCATCGACGTGCCCGAGATCGCCGGTGCGGAACCATCCGTTGCGGAAGGCACGCGCGTTTGCCTCCGGGTCTTGCCAGTAGCCGGCAAAGACGGCGCCACCGGCCACGCAGACCTCTCCCGTGGCGCCGGGCGGCAGGGCTTGGCCCTCGGGGCCCTGCACCTCGATCTGCATGCCGCTGCGGGGGATGCCGCACGACCCCTCATGCTCGGGTCGGCCGTGGTCCTCGGGGCGCAGGACGGTGATGCAGCCCGTGACCTCGCCAAGCCCGTAGTACTGCACGAGGACCGGCCCCAGCACCTCGAGCGCCCGGGCCTGATCGGCCAGATACATCGGCGCGCCGGCATAGATCACATGGCGCAGCGATGCATGATCGCGGCGCTGCGCGTCGGGGTGTTCGACAAGACGGTTCAGAAGCGTCGGCACGGTGAAGAGGTTCGTGATCCGGTGGCGCTCGACCAGGGCCCAGACCTCGGCCGGATCGAGGCCCGGGCGTTCGGTCAGGACCGATGGCGTCCCGCGCGCCACCTGCGCGAAGGCGTGCACCCCCGCCCCGTGCGAGAGCGGCGCCACGACCAGCGAGGCATCGCGTTCGGACAGCCCCGGCATCAGGTCCGCGAGCATGTTGGTGATGACGAAGCCAAGCTGACCATGGGTGAGAACCGCCGCCTTCGGCCGCCCCGTGCTGCCCGAGGTGAAGAAGAGCCATGCCGGATCATCCCGCCCGACCGGGGCAAGCGGGACGTCCTGCCCGAGGAAGTCGCGCATGAGGGAGCCCAGATCGTCGGGGCCCTCGCCGCCAACCGAGAGGCGGAAGGCGAGGCTGTCGCCGGGAATGCGGGCATGGTCGGGAAAATCGGTGTGGCAGATCAGCCCGCGCGCGCCGCCGTGATCGGCCATGTGGGCCAGATCCGCCGGCGTGCCCCGCATGTTGGCCGGCACCCAGACCGCCCCGAGCCGCCAGCAGGCCCAGACGATGAGAAACATCTCCGGCCCGTTCGGGGCCTGCACGAGCAGCCGGTCGCCCGGCCCGAGCCCGAAGCGGTCGCGCAGGCCGGCCGCCAGCGCACCAACCGCCGCCTCGATCGCGGACCAGGTCCAGACCCGCTCGCCCTGGATCAGGCCCGGCGCATCGGGCAGACGCCGTGCCGTTGCGGCCAGAAGGCTGGCCAGATTTGCGCTGCGGACCTGCATCGGACCCGTCCTGACTTGCATTGCCAGCCCCAAGCACTGGCCGATGCGTCATCGCTTGACAAGATGACATAGCGTTCCGATAAACAAACCTGAACGTTTCTTTTGACGGAACAGGATCTGATGGACGACCGCGACGCGCACATCGGATCGGTAGCGAAGGCAGCGGTCGTGCTCGAGGCGCTCTCGCGCCATGTCGAAGGGGCGACGCTCGCGCAGCTCGTCGCGGAGACCGACCTCAACAAGACGACGGTGTTTCGCGTCCTCGCGGCACTCCAGGATGTGCGCTATGTCTGGCAGGATCCGATCGATCGCCGCTACCGGATGGGCGAGGCGCTTTCGGCGCTGTCGCGCAAGGCGGGCATCATCGACCTGACCGCCCTTGCCCAGCATCCGCTCGCGCGGCTCGCGCAGGTGACGGCGGACACGGTCTTCCTGTCGGTTCTCGAGGGGACGGCCAGCCTCTGCGTGGCGCGCGTGCTCGGCAGCTTTCCGATCCGGACCCTGTCGCTGTCGGTGGGCGACCGCCACCCGTTGGGGGTCGGGGCCGGCGCGCTCACGCTCCATTGCGCCTTGCCCGAGGACAGGGCCGAGCGGCTGGCGGCCGTCAACGCAAGCTGGCTGGCCGAGTTCGGGATCGACGCCGCGCGGCTCCGGGCGAAGCGCGCGGAATATGCCCGTCTCGGCTTTGCCCACAACGACAGCATGATCATCAGGGAGATGGCGGGCATCGGTCTGCCGGTGTTCCGTCCCTCGGGGCAGGCGGTGGCGGCGGTCTCGATCGGCGCGGTCAATGCCCGGATGGAGCCCGAGCGGATCGCGACCCTCCTGCTGCCCGCGCTCCGCGCCGCGGCGGCCGAGATCACGAGCCTGCTCGCCCATGCCGAGGCCGAGACAGCATCGCGGGCAGAGGCCGACGACGCGCAGGCGGGCCGGCCCGCCCTGCGCGCGGCAGGCGAAGGGGCCTGACCGCCAGCGAAGATTGCATCGAAGGATCCAACGGGAGGCACCGACATGTTCGAGACGAAGGCCCAGAGAAAGCAGATCAGGACCAGCGACGGCGTGACGCTTAGCTATCTGGAGGCAGGGAGCGGCAAGCCCTTCGTGATGGTGCCCGGCTGGTCGCAGACGGCGCAGCAGTGGCACCACCAGATCAACCATTTCGCCAAGACCCACCGGGTCATCGCGCTCGACATGCGCGGCCATGGCGCGTCCGAGAACGCGGCGCATGGCTATCGGGTCTATCGCCTCTCCAAGGACCTGCGCGACGTGATGGAGGCGCTCGATCTGCGCGATGCGGTGATGATGGGGCATTCGATGGGCTGCTCGGTGCTCTGGGGCCTCTATGATCTCTACGGCCCAGACCGGATCGACCGGATCGTCTTCGTCGACGAACCGCCCTCGCTCTCGCTCAATCCCACGCTCACGGATGAGACGCGCCCGCAGGCCGGGGCGATCTTCACCCCCGAGGCGACCTATGGAACCGCGACGGCGCTTGCCGGCGATGCCGACGGCGCGGTGACGACGGGGTTCGTCACCGGCATGTTCACGCCCGACTGCCCGAAGGACATCATCGCGGCGAGCATCGCGCTCAACATGGAGATGCCGCGCGACAAGGCGGCGGAACTGGTGATCGACCACGTCGGCAACGACTGGCGCGATGTCATGGCGCGGATCACGGTGCCGGCGCTGTGCATCGGCGGCAAGATCAGCCTCGTGCCGTGGAGCTCGGTCGAATGGCAGGCCGCGCAGATGCCCCGCGGCCGTTCGGTCATCTTCGAGGCCGATGAGGGCGGCGCGCACTTCATGTTCATGGAGAACCCCGCCAAGTTCAACCGGATCGTCGAGGAGTTCCTCGCCGCGGCCGCCTGAGCGTGGCGCGGTTCGCGGGCCGGTCCGTCATCGTCGTCGGCGCAGGCGCGCTCGGCGACGGCTGGGGCAACGGCAAGGCCGCGGCCGTCGGCTATGCGCGCGACGGGGCGCGGGTCCTGTGCGTCGACCGCGTCGCGCAAGCGGCGGGGGCGACCGCCGCCCTGATCGCGGCCGAGGGGCATGACGCGACGCCCTTCACAGCGGATCTGACCGCACCCGGCGCGCCCGAGGCGATGGCCGAAGCGGCCATCGCCGCCCATGGCGGGATCGACGTGCTGCACTTCAACATCGGGATCAGCGCCCCCGGCGCGGTCGGCGCGCTCGACTGGGATGCGTGGGACCGCGTCTTCGAAACCAACGTCAAGGCCGCCGCCCGGGCGGCGCAGGCTGTCATCCCGACCATGCTGCGGCAGGGCAAGGGGGCGATGGTCTTCATCTCCTCGCTCGCCTCGGTCCATGACGCGCCCTATGCCTACGCGAGCTACGAGGCGTCGAAGGCGGCCCTCAACCGGCTGTCGCGCTCGATCGCGCTGACCCATGCGGCACGGGGCATCCGGTCGAACGTCGTGCTGCCCGGGGTCATCGACACGCCGCACGCCGCCGCTTTCGTCACCGGTGGCACCGACCCCGAGGCAACGGCCCGCCAGCGCGCCGCCCTCGTGCCGATGGGGCGTCAGGGCACGCCGTGGGAGGTCGCGGAGGCCGCGCTCTTTCTTGCCTCGGACGCGGCGTCCTTCATCACGGGCGTCGCGCTGGCCGTCGATGGCGGCATGCACGGATGAGGCACCCGGCTTGCCGGGCCGATCGACCCCGGGGGGCTTTCAGCGCGGTCGCCCGCGGGGCCGGGGCGTGGACGGCCCGCAGGCGACTCGCGCAGCCTCGCACCCAAGGACGCGCAGGCCGAAACCGCAGCCGCGGCCGCTGCGGCGTTCACCTGCGCGCACAGCGGATCAGGTTCGTCGAGTTCTTGTTTCGGGATGTTTCCGATCCGTCGCTGAAGCGGATGCTTCGCATGGCAGAGCTGCCGTGCTCGACCGAGGAGGCGTGGTAATTCCCCGTCAGCACGAAATTGCCCAGATCGAGCCTCTCTTGCCATATGCGATGAAGCTCTCCTGCAGCGGGCGGATACCAGTCGTCCTTGCCATGCACCGTCAGCCCCTCGCACGCCTGCGCCGCAAGGTGCGCCTGCGTGGTGGCCGCCGATCAACTGTCGGCGGTGCTGAGGAAGGCCGAGTTGCTTTTGCCCTTTCTGCAGGCGGCGATGGCGTTCGGAGACGAGATCGTGCAGTTCGACATGGCCGTGTCTAGCCAGTTGCTCGTGCCGTCATTCCAGGCGCGCGTCGTGCGAGAACCGGTGCAGGCGGTCCCGCTCCAGCTCTGCCCCAGGTGGTGATCTCGAAGGAGAAAGCAGCCCCGACTTCCGCCCCAGAAATCCGGAATGCGCCAGCGCTCGTATTGCCCGGATTGACGGGGTCGGTCGTGAAGGCGACCGGGTATCCCGACGGCGCGGCGGGGGCGGCCGTCAGCGTCCGGATGCAACGGAACTTGTTGGTGTTCGTCTTGGTCGACGCCAGCGCGAGCCCCGAGGTCATGCCGATCTGTATCACATGGGTCTTGTTCAATTCCGAGGACGAGCACTAGCCGAGGCCGGAGTTGATGCCCCCGATTGCCGCGCGGCAGAGGTAGAGCACGTTCAGATCAACTCGCGATAGACGCACCCGTCAGTCCGTCTCTCGGCGCCCTCATCGGCGTTCGCGCTGGATGACCAGTATTTCGTCAGTTTATCGGACGCGGCCGTGCAACTCGGTGTGAAGTCCGCGGTGGCGGCAGAAGCCAGATTTCCTCCCGCTTCATGGCCGCACCCCCGGACATGCGTGATGAGGTGCCGCCCGTTCACGCTGCCGGCATAGGTCGATCCGTCGGTGCACCTCACCCCAGCGACCGCCGCCGCGAGCGCTGCGGCATCGGCGCAGTCGATCTGTGTGAGGATCGTGGCCGTCACCGCAGGCCCCGCCACGCCCGAGACCGTCTGCACGAAGGAGAGCGTGAGCGTCCTGTCCTGAAGACCGGAGAGATCGACGTTGCTGACCTGATGGAGCATATCCGTGATGGTCGCAACCGTTCCGCTGACGCTCCCTCCCCCGCCCGAACTCGTGATCGTCCAGGCACCGCTCGCCCCCACGCACCCGTCGCGGATCTGGACTGACCCGGTCGGTCCCGAGCTCAACCATTCCACGGCCAGGTCAGACTGGGCGGCGGTCTCCGACGTCGATCGGACGCATCTGAGGCGATAATACGCCGAAGACTTCGACGGACCGTTCAACTGATCACCCGTGGAGAAATTGATGAAGCGGACATTCGCTGTGCCGATCGTGAACCCAAGCGGCGCCGCCCCGGCCAAAGCGGGGATCGGCCGATACCGCATGGTCGCGGAGGCTTGACAGGACAGGGGCTGGCGCGGGCTGGCGTCCATGATCCGATGGGGGCGCAAAGCCGGGCGTCATCACGATCTGCTTGCCCTGCGGCGCCGCAAGAAAGGGCAAGGTGCGCGCCCCCCCCTGGCAATGTCCTGAGCCGCGACGAGCGTGGTCGCCCGGCATGCCCGTCGGCGAATTTTGACAACGATTCTTTCAAGTTGTGCGCGCAGGGATCGGAGGATACCGTAACTGTCTATCAAATAGAGAAGAATTCGCTCATGCCCAGAGCCAACGCAGCGCCAAGGATCAGGACTTCCCGATCCATTCCGACGCCCCTCGCGGGGCTGATCTTTCTTGCGGGGTGTGGCGGCAAAGGGGCCGGCGATGGCGTCAGCGCCACATCGGCCTTCGAAACCGCGCGGGGGACGATCGACCTTGCGCCGGGGATGAAGCGTGTTGCCGTGGATCGGCCGGATTGGACGCTTGTCAACGTTCAGAACGTGGTGCGTGCCGACGTGAACGGGGACGGCCTCACGGATCTCGTCTTTCCGTTGTGGATGAACACCGACCGCCCGCAGGAGCCAGTGAGCGGCCCAGTTCCGAACGGTGTTGTCGTCGCACTCCAAGGATCAGGGCGCACTTTCGTGAACGGGACGGCCGAACTGTTCGGGACGGCGGTAGCCGAAACCAACGGAGTGGGCATCAGGGGCGTCGGCGGGGACATCAACGGGGACGGCTTCGCCGATCTTGTCTTTCCGTCGAACCTCGAAGACGGAAGGCTTGCCACGGAAACAAACCACAGGGTTCCCGCGACGCTGTTTCTTTCCAATCCGGACGGAAGCTTCGAGACGATCTCTCTGGGCACGGCGCAGTGGGGATACACGGCCAGAATCCTCGAGGACATCGGGCCAGGGGTCGACATCTTGCTGGCACCGTTCGGTTTCATCGAGAGCTTCAGCTATACGGACGGCGAACTGGTGCAGACCGACGATTACGCATGGCTGACCGATGGCCACGCGGTCTTCTTCGGCAATGCTCAGACAGGCATTCATGCCCTGGCCCGGGACATCGGCGAAGATGTCCTCGTCGGTGCGTGGGTTCATGGCCAGAGCGGGTGGCTGCGCATCGACACGATCAATGTTCTGGGGATGCCGGTCGCCTATCAGGATGTCAGGGTTTGGAATGGGAACATCTCGACGGAACGGGTGTACGAGGTTGCGGGCGAGTTGGTCACCATGCTCTCGCTGTCGGAGTCGGCGGTCCTTGATGGTGGACATGCTGCGCTCTGGATCATGGAGTATTCGGTGCTCGAGAACGGCACGAGCGTGGGCGTGATCGATCAGGGTGCGGACGGCATGGTGTCGCGCGTCGGCATCTTCAAGGCGGAAATCGAGGGCGAAAGCGTCCGGTTCGAGGCGCTGACGCTCGAAGCTACAAGCCCGGTTACAATGCCGTTCGCGATAGAACCGTTTCGGGTCTCGGAGGATGTCGAAGGCTTCGCCTTCATCCCCTGGGGTGGCGGAGCCAAGCCGCGGATATTCATCGAGACGGCTGAGTGGGCATACACCGAGGTCGATCCGGACCTCGTGCCGGATGCACCGTCCCATTTCGGGACGACTGCGTCGGCCGTGCTCGACTTCGACGGCGACGGGTATTCCGATATCCTGTTCTGGCCCCTGACGGGCGTGAACGGACTTGGTCTTGATGAGGTCATCCCCATCATAAACTACGGGACGCCGGCGATGGAGGCGCTCTTCCTCGCCGATGTCGGGATCTAGATTGAAGTCGCGTCATGACCCAGTCCTGATACGTCGACGGCCTCTTGAGGCCCGGTTTTAAGTGCGTCTGAAACAACGGTGTCAATCAAGGAGGGTTTGTCGTGGCCTACATCAACTCTGACAGTGCGTTTGTTCAGACGTCACTCAATTTCAGCTATCCGGCCTTCGCGGCCGTCGGGGAGAGGTATTTCGAGGACAGCACGGACCTCTACGCTTTCGAGGACAAATGGTGCGAGCTTTTCTATCTCGATGAATGGAGTGTGGTGAACATTTTTGGCCGGAGCATCACCACCGGCAATGCAAATCAGATCACCGGGGGAACTGTCGAATACGTGGAGATCGGAACCTGGAATGACGTTCTCGAGGATTATTCCTATTATTTCTGGATCGATGGCCTATCCATCGGGGCGAAGGCCCTGTTCGATGCGCTGTACAGTCCGTCGACCGCGGATGAGAGGCAGATCTTGGACGCCCTCTTGTCGGGTGATGATGTCTTCTATCTTAGCAACTATGACGATGTCGCGTTGTCGCAGGGTGGAAACGATGTCCTGTGGGGTTTTGACGGCAATGATGTCCTGGATGGCGGCGCCGGAAACGATGTCATTCATGGCGGGGATGGGAACGATACGCTCACCGGAGGCGCCGATCTCGACACGCTTGCAGGCGGTTCCGGCGATGATTCCTATGTCACAGATGGAAGCGACAAGATCATCGAGCACGCGAATCACGGGTCCGACACGGTCTACTCTTCGGGAACGTGCACCTTGGCCGTCAATGTCGAGAATCTCGTGCTCTCGGGGTCCGGGAATATAAACGGCACGGGCAACAGGGGCGACAACTTCATCACCGGAACCAGCGGCAAGAACACGTTGCGCGGCGAACGCGGGGCCGACAGCCTGGCAGGCAACGGCGGAGATGATGTTTTGATTGGCGGAGCTGGGCGTGACACCCTGAGCGGCGGAAACGGCAGGGACACGTTCACCTTCGCCGCGGTCTCCGACTCCGGGAGGACACAGCTTCAGGCGGATGTCATCTCCGATTTCGCAAGGGGTCAGGACAAGATCAATCTCAGGGACATCGACGCTTTCGCGGGATCCGGCGCAAATGACACATTCACCTGGCGGGGCGGCGCCGCCTTCAGCAGCCTGACCCAGGGCGAGGTGCGTTTCCAGAAATTCGATCTGGCCGGGGCAGCAAACGACCACACGATGGTGTGGGTCGACAATGACGCGGATATCGATGTCGAAATGGCCATTCGCCTTACCGGGTTGCATGATCTGACCGCCTCGGACTTCGTGCTGTAGACCGCCTCTCGCGGCCGTCTTGCCAAAATCCCCGTATCGGAGACTTCGGGTGGTCCTTGGCGTCCTCGGACCACGCGATCGCACTGCGCGCCCCCTCCACGGACCAACGGCATGGTCGAGCGATCCGAGGCCGGATCGCGGACATCCCGCAGAGCCATCGCGTCCGGAGCGACGAGGAGCCGGAACAGACCGACCTGCGCTGCGTCCACCTCTGCACCAGCCAAAGCCCG
>Ga0315900_10000984_pt1 | contig 45902 bp, 53 predicted proteins | sample LakEriMetagenome_FD_203521 | JGI IMG/M metagenome (GOLD analysis project Ga0315900, IMG submission 203521) | Freshwater fungal communities from buoy surface, Lake Erie, Ohio, United States - Buoy 12 MA114 | ecosystem: Environmental > Aquatic > Freshwater > Lake > Lake biofilm | place: USA: Lake... | reverse complement strand
TGGTACTTTAAAATATGTAAGACTATCTACTGGAGTTTCAGCTAGTGTATATTTACCTTTCTTTGACGGAGGATGGTGGTCAGTAATGTATACTAGAAAAGTAGGAGGTATTAATACAATATATGCCTCTAATAACATATATGATGGTTATGATGGTAGTGATATAGGATTCTCAGGTTCAGCTTCAGTAACTGTGGCTTCTGGAACTGTAACAGGTTCAGTTTATCTTTCATATACATCTAGCGCTACTATTGGAGGAAATACTCACTATCCATTCTCTGGTTCATTTCAAGAATGGAGATTTTATTCATATGCTCTTTCACAATCAATATTTGATGATTATGTAATGAATCCTTATTCAATTGAAGGAAATCAATTAGAAGGAGCCCAATCATCACCTAATTCATTATATTTTAGAGCACCTTTAGGTTCAGTATTAGATAATGATGTTACTCAAACAACAAGAACTTCAGTACATCCAGGTATATCTCAATACCCAGTTACTCAATCATTCATAACTGGAGATAGTTTCTACTATTTATCTGGTTCATTTAGTTTTGAATCTAATTATGAAACAGTATATCAAGATCAATTTGCTGCAGGTGTAAAGAACGCTGTATCTGAAAAAATTAAAATTGTAAGTTCATCTTACCCTTCAGGAAATACATTATCACAATATATTTCAATTCAGCAGACATCTTATTCTGTAGAAAACTTTACTAAAGATGTAGATTATGTTGAAGCAGCTTTTTCACCTCAAGATGAAGTTAATGATGATATTATATCTCAACTTGGAAATTTCAATATAGGTGATTATATTGGTGACCCGAGACAAGTTTCATCTTCATTAACTTATTATCCTGATTTTAATAGGTTAAGAGATGAATACTTTTCTAAATATACTCATAATTATGATTTGTGGGATTATATAAGACTTATCAAATTTTATGATAATTCATTGTTTAAAATGATTCAAGACTTCACACCAGCAAGAACAGGTCTAGCTTCAGGTATTGTGATAAAACCAACTTTATTAGAAAGATGTAAATATCCATTACCTCAAGCTACATCAAATAGTACTATTGCTTATGTAGGTAGTCCAACAACTAAACAAATTAATATAGGATACTAATGTCATTAAAAGATATAACAATAACAGGATCTATAAATAGTCTTCCATCCTTATCATATGGACAGAAGACATATATAGCTTCAACTGATGAACAGTCATTTCCTATAGAACATATTACTGGAAGTGCAGGTGGTGCTACTCCTGATTTTGATGGAAAAGTATATACTACTAATTTATTTGTAAATATTACTCAATCTTGGAGTGGATCAAATAATACACCAGCAGGTGTAGTTCCATTTGTTCATGATACTGAAGAAGAATTTATAAACGGAGAATACAGTGGTTCATTTATTCAAGTAACTGATCAAAGATTAATAGATCCAGATTGTATCCAATTTTTAGAAGTAAATACAACTGAGGTAAATTATTCTGTTTTCTTTTATAAATCATCAGGATCATTTAGAGATATAGCTTTAGGTGACTTTTTAGACCCTAACACAACACCAAACAATGGAGAAATTTACGTATATTGGTTATATGACCCTATAGTATATATTCCCGGCAACCCAGTCCAACAAAATCTTAATCCTTATATTCCAACTGAATAAATATGCCTGTATCAATAGGACCTACATTATCTAGAAATAACCAACAGCCTGTCTTTTTAGCACAGGGTAATGGAGTTATTTATATTAAAATAGCCCGAAAAGATAATCAGGGTAATGATAATACATTATCACTTCAAGAATTAAATAACATAAGACTAAAATTCTCAGATGCAGGAATTGTAGATTATCCTATCGCCAATATTACTGAATACCCAGACTATTATCTATACCAAATATTTAGAACTAATATTACTTCATCAGCAGATGATAATATTAGAAATTATAGATTTAGTGCTTCAGCTTTGCTTTCTCCATTTTCTCAACTTGTGAGTGGAGATTCTTCAGTTGATATAGATTCCTACACTTCTGAACCTTTTGATTATTTAAACTACTTTAACACATCCTCAGGAATATATACTTTTGGAGACACTCCTAATGTTAAAATTATATATACAGCTTCTATTTTGGTATCTACAGGAGGTACTAGAACTGTAGGTTTTAGTTTAACTCCACCAACTGGATCTGCTATAGCTAGTACTTCAACCAATGTAAATGGAACTGCTACTTTAACTATACAAGGTACAGCATCTTTTTTAGAAAATACTCAACTACTATTAAGATTCGCTAATGACTCAGCTCCTGGACAAGATGCTACTATAAGCAATATTCAGTGGCAATTTACTCAATCCTTTGCTCCAAACTCATCTTCTAATTTAACAATTTTAGAACCATATTTAGAAAGCGAATTTGAATATAGTGATTGTAATGTTTTATTAAATAATGCTGATCAAAACCAAATTGGTAGTTTCTTTAGAAGAGTACTATATGATGATGGTTCAATTATACCTTCAAACTTCCAAGAAATTTTATCTCAATCTGCTGAATACGCAGAAGTTAAAGACTATAACTATACAGCTAGAGCTCAGATATATCCTAGATATAATGGTGTAAAAACAACTAGTCCTGATTTTAATTTAAGAACAATTAATATTAGTACATATGAAGGTACTAGACTAGATTCTATAGCCACAGGAGATCCTAATGCTCAAATATTAACAGATAAATTTGCTGTATTTGATTGGATGGGAGGGGCCGATCCTGAAATTAGAACAGGAGGAGCAGGAATACATTTAACTCAACTAATTAATCCTGATGGTACAATAATAGGACTAACCCCAGAAAATAAAAATTTATTTGCTGTTGAACAGATATTTAAACCTGGATCTTCAGCTTCTGTTTATTTTTTAACAACTACTAATACTAATGTTCCTAATTTCCAAACATCAATATATGATGCTGGAGCATATTATAACTCATTAATGGCAGTTAGTGGAACATTTGATTTATTTTTATATCCACCTTTCAGTAATATCGCGCTCCCACAAACTTCTACTACATCACCTTATTTTATATTATCAGGGAGTACTCAAATTTCCTCTGTTATAACTGCTTCTTATGGAAATACTACTTTTACTAGATTATTTATAAGCAATAATCAAAAACCTCCAGGGTTAGGTATCGGAAAATTCTTTATAAGTGAATCAGGAATGATTAACTCTGAAGATTCTCTATTCCCTACCCAGCAATATGATATTATTAGATTTTATCCTACTAGTTCTATAGACACATATTATGCTCTTCAAGGAACCTCAGGTTCAAATGAAGTTATACAAAGAGTTATTATGTCTCAATCTGTTGATGGAAATAATTTTTATTTTTATTTAGACTCTCCAATAAGTGCTAGTCAATTCCCTAGTGCTAGTAATGATCAAGGATTTAGAATATATCGAAGAATACCAAATGAAACTTTTGTTTATATAAATGATTATCAAGCGGGTAGTGGACTTTTAATACCTGGGAATTATGATCCAAACTTAGATTATTTACAAATAGCTAGAAGAGCTGGCCTTTTGTAAACATTTTTATAATATTAATATTTATAACAAAACACTTAATATACAATGGGATATTTAAATAATAGCGTAATAACAGTAGATGCTATCTTAACAACCAAAGGAAGACAATTGCTAGCTCAAAATGATGGCTCTTTTCGAATCACTCAATTTGCTTTAGCTGATGATGAAGTAAACTATACCTTATATAACCCTGATCATCCTTCAGGATCTGCTTATTATGGTGAGGCAATTGTGAATATGCCTTTATTAGAGGCATTTCCTTTAGAAACCCAAATCATGAAATATAAACTTGTGACTCTTCCTAGAGGAACAGCTAAAATGCCTATTCTTGATCTTGGATATACTGCTATTGTAATTAAACAAGGAGCTTCATTAGCAATTACACCTCAAACTTTAAATTATTTTGGTGGTAATACTTTTGAAAGTTCTGGATACACATTCACAATTTCAGATGTTCGATTATTCAATACATTTGAAGGTGTAGGTATTAACACTCCATCTGCTCAAGCATTAAATACTACAACTACATTAGGAACTAATGTTTCTAAAACTGTTGTTGGCACAACATTAAATTTAAGAGCAACTACTGTGAACACATTATTTGGTTCAAACACTCAATTACAAGCTACCTTAATGGTTGAAGGTAGAGATAGTGGTGCCCGTTTAACAATTCCTGTAACTGTAACAAAAATATCATAAAAATATAACTCATGTCTTTTAAACGTTTAGATCCTGAAGATTTTGTAATAAGTGCTGACTCTATCACAGCCACATTGTGGTCTGGTGGAACAGTAGCATTAACAAATTTCTATACTTCCTCAGTTCAAGAAGCTGGTTCTTCTGGTGACTTTTACCTTAACATATATCAAACTGCATCAACTGATACCTCAGCTGCTGTTCAATTCGCTGTAACATATGGTAATGCTTTAGGAAGTGGAAGTTCATATTATAATAATGCTGTTCCATATGTTTCTCCTACTAAAACTAACTATGGACAATATCAAAACTTAGTATTAGGAGATGAAAACACAGATTTTGTATTTGGTAATATTACTTCTTCTGAATTCTGGGCAATTTCTGTAGATAGAACCAGATATAAGGAAACATTATTCCCAGGATCTTTAACTTTATATTTATCTGGAAGTGGTGGATCATTATCATTAACAGACAACAGCCAGATTGTACCTACTGTAACTTATACTGACGCAGGTAGAGTATTCCAAATTGTGAGTGGAGCAGCAGGAAATGTATTCACAGGAGTTAATTCAAATGGATATAGTGCAGCATCAGGATCTTACGGTTGGTTATTGCCTGATATTGGAACAATCTTATTAAATCCCAAAGCTATTTCTGCCTCAATTCAAGTAGATGCTAATCGTTCAAATAATTCTGATGGTTTAAACTATAGAAGATTATATAATGCTATTAATTTAGGAGGAAATTTTCAAATAAATAGCCAAGAAACTATTTCATCTGATTATATCTTTATTAGAGCAAGAAATGCTGAATTTAACTACTCTGAGAACCCAAGTTTTATCTCAGGAAGCACAGGTGAGGTTATATACAACAACTTCATTAATAACCCACAAACATTCCCAACCACTATTGGATTATATAATGATAATAATGAATTGTTGGCTGTAGCTAAATTATCAAGACCTTTATTAAAAGACTTTACAAAAGAAGCTTTAGTACGAGTTAAGTTAGATTTCTAAAATGAATGGGAGCTTACAAACAATTTTTAGCCTCAGACATAATTGTTACTCCATTTGAAGTTAACAAGACATTTACATTCCAAGGAATAAATGTAGGAGAAGCTTCTTCACCTATAGCTCTTAATTACCCAGATGTAGGTATTGATAGACTTTTAGGAAGAAACATAACTGGTTCTTTATTTAACCTCAACTCAGATCCTACAACAGGACTATTAGGAGTTCAATATCAAAGATTAGTCTACAATTCAGTTTTAGAACTTTACTATTCAAACTACTTAAGTTCTAGCTATGGTGATCCAGTTAGTAGACCAATTCTAATTCCTGGATTTGACACTCAAGGAGATAGATTAGTAGGTTCATCTTCAAATCAAGCTTACGATAATTATCTTCAAACTACATTAACTTACCCAAAATATTTTCCTACAGCATCTGATGCTCTTGTAGGAGTGATTTCTATTCCAGTCCGTTTATTTGGTGACTATATACAACCTAATTCATTTGTATTTTCAAGTACTACAACTAGTGGAAGTTTAACAGATGATGGAGAAGGAAATATCTTGTATCAAGGAGATATAGTTGGAAATATATTTTATCCTCATGGTCTTATCATATTAACTGGTAATAACTCAAGTTCATTTGGATCTGGTTCTGTATATGGTAGTGCAATTTATGGAACATCCGTTTACGGAGCCTCTACCTCATTCATTGATGAATTAGAAGCATTTATTACTTCTTCAAATGTAACTTGTTCTTTCTCTAGCTCATATACCATTTATGAATCTCAATATAAATGTACTATTAGAGAAAATGAATTTAATTTTACATTAAATCCAAGTGCCATCTCAGGAAGTACTGAAGGTACAGTTTATGGATTTGTAACTGAATCTTATTTCTCACCATATATTACTACAGTAGGTTTATATGATGAAGATCAAAACTTATTAGCTGTAGGAAAATTATCTCAACCGGTACCAACCTCACCAACAACAGATACAACAATATTGATAAACATAGATAGATAATGTGGTTATACGAAAATAAAGTTATAGAAAAGATAGAAGATTTCCCTGAAAATACATTTGGTTTTATTTACAAAATTACTAACAACGAAACTGGAAAGTTTTATATTGGTAAAAAACAACTTATATCTCAAACAAATATTAAACTAGGTAAAAAAGAATTAGCAGCCTTACCAACCCAGCGAGGCAAAAAACCTACTAAAAAATTAGTTACTAAAGAATCTAATTGGAAAGAATATTGGGGTAGTAATAAGTTCTTATTAGAAGATATAAAAAATTTAGGTTTAGATAAATTCCAACGAGAAATATTAGTTATATGTCCTAATAAAAAACTTTTAACATATTGGGAACTAGCACTACAGTGTAAGCATGATGTGTTGCAAGTAAATTGCTATAATGATAACTTGTTAGGTAAGTTTTATAGAAAGGATTTTGAGGTCTAAAGTTAGGCCTTTCAAAATACGCTTGTTATATTAAAATCATGGTTGATAATGCTTTAGTGTATTTAATGGATTCTGTCTTAGGTAAAGGTAAACCTACATCTAAAGGTAATAGATCCTACCATTGTCCTGAATGTAAACACCATAAACTTAAATTAGAAATTAATTTAGAGGAACATTCACCTCATTTCCAGTCTTATCAATGTTGGGTTTGTGGATTCAAAGGTAAAAAATTAACTACATTATTTAAGAAAATTGGAGCAGACTCAGATAAAGTAAATGAGTTAAGATTATTAGTTAAATCTACTTCTAAAGAAACTAAAATAACAGTTGAAACTAAAAAGGCAATCCTACCAGATGAATTTATTTCATTAATAAATCCTCCAACTAGTATCATATCTAAACACGCCTTACATTATTTAAAAAATAGAAATATCACTAGAGAAGATATTATTAAATATAATATAGGATATTGTGAGTTTGGTAGGTACGCTAATATGATTATAATTCCTTCTTATAATAGTGAAGGAAATCTCAATTATTTCACCGCAAGAAACTTCAATAAAAACACCTCAGTCAAGTATCGCAATCCTGATGTAACTCGTGATATCATTGGTTTAGAGCTTTTTATTAATTGGAATACGCCAATTACTTTATGTGAAGGTATGTTTGATGCTATTGCTATCAAACGTAATGTTATTCCATTACTAGGTAAAACTTTACAACCTAGTTTAATGAAAAAACTCATTAACTCTTCAGTTAATAAAATATATATTGCTTTAGATAAAGATGCTATAAAGCAAGCCTTAAATTTTTGTGAACAGCTAATGAATGAGGGTAAAGAAGTTTACTTAGTAGATCTAAACGAAAAAGATCCTAGTGATATGGGATTTGAAAAATTTACTAACCTTATTCAGAATACTCAACCTTTAACTTTCTCAAACTTACTTGAGAAAAAACTCCAAATAATATGATAGAAAAAGGTCACTCGATACATAAAAAAAGTATCAAACGTCTACTTGAAGTAGATCATGAAAGTAAACAAGTTAATTTTTTAGATAATAGATTTTACAATCGAAACGGAGAATATTACCCTTCAGTTACTAGTATTTTACAATACTTTCCTAAAGGTAAATTTTTTGAAAATTGGCTCAAAGATGTAGGACATAACGCTGATGTTATAGCTAAAAAATCTGCTGATGAAGGTACTCAAACTCACAGTTTAATTGAAAGATATTTAACTGGTGAGCAACTTAATTGGTTAGATGAAAAAGGTAACGCTAATTGTTCATTAAACGTCTGGCAAATGTTACTTAAATTTGTTGAGTTTTGGGAAACTGAAAAACCTGAATTAATTGAAAGTGAGATCCACTTATTCTCAGATACTCATAAGATAGCAGGTACTTGTGACTTAGTTGTTAGAATGAGAGATGAATTATGGATTTTAGATATTAAAACCTCAAACAGTGTTCATACAAGTTATGATTTACAATTAGCTGCTTATACAACATGTTGGAATGAAACATTTGAAGAAAAAATAACACGTAATGGTATTATTTGGTTAAAATCATCTAAACAAAAAGCAGATTCTAAAGGTAATAAGATTCAAGGCAAAGGGTGGGAAATAGTGACATCATCACGCACTATTGAAGAAAATTGGAACTTGTTTACTAAAGTATACGACCTATTCAAATTAGAAAACCCAGATGCTGAACCTATGTTTAACAAGTTTCCAATGTCTGTTAAACTAAAGTCTTAAATTTTCATCATTCTTTAATATTTATAAGGGACTTGGCTTACCCAAGTTCCCTTCATATATTTAAGATATGGTAAAACTTATAGACCTATTATTAGAAGCAACTCAAAAACCTAAAGCCATCATAATGGCTGGAGGAGCTTCAGTAGGTAAATCAACAGTACTAAATCAAATTCAATCTTCATTAAAAGGATTTGAAAATTTAAATGCTGACAAATATGTAGAAGATAAGGACTCACCAATGTATGGTAACTTATCAGCTGCTTCTTCTCAAATCAGAAAAAAAGACTTACCTAGTGCTATCAATAATAAGAAAAATCTTATTTATGATACCACAGCATCTAACTTAAGTACATTACAGCCTATATTAGATGAATTAAAAGACGCAGGGTATGATGTAATGATGATCATGGTATACGCTCATCCAATTGTTTCATTCTTAAGAAACTATAAACGTGAACGTAAAGTCCCAGCAGTTGGTGTTTTAGGTACTTGGGCTAATGTTTATAATTTAATTGGAGAATATAAAAAAATATTTGGAAATAACTTTATATTAGTTAGTTCACCTGCTTCCACACCTGAAGAATTTAAGGAAATTGAAAATTTCCAAAACGCATATGATAATGGAAAGTTAAAAGAATACTTTGACAATTTATTATCCACAGGCGAATTTAAATCTACATTTAAAAAATCTGATGTAGGTTTATCTCCTGAAGAATTAGCTAAAAGAGAAAAACAAAGGGAAGCTACTCGTAAAACTTTAGAAAAAAATATTGATAAAATAGCTGACACTTACGATCAAATTCAAACCCAATTAGAACCAACCAATATTAAAGAATTACCTAATAAGGTTAACTCATTTATTAGATGAACTCATTAGTCAAAGAACTTATACAACCCTTATTAGAAGCCACAACTCAAACAGTAGCTTTATATCCAGGTAAATTCAAACCACCTCATAGGGGACATTTTGCTGTAGTCCAACAATTATTAGATAAAGCTGATAAAGTAATTATAGTTATCTCACCTATCACAGTAGATGGTATAACAGCTCAACAAAGTGAAGCAGTTTGGAATTTATACAAAACTCTACTTGGCGATAAAATAGATATTAAAGTAGTAGATAAATCTCCAGTTAAATATGTTTTAGATACTGTAAAAGAAAATCCTGAGGATAATTTTATGGTGGCTTATGGTAAAGGAGAAGAAGAAAGATATAAATCACTTGTTGGTAAACCTAATGTTCAAATAATTGATGGTGGTACTATAAGTGATAAAGAAGGCAACTTAAACGCTACTGACTTTAGAAATGCTCTCCAAACAAACCAAGATATTTCTAGATTCTTACCAGATGGAATAGATTATCAAGATTTTCTTAAAGCAGTAACAAGTGGAACTCTTGAAGAAAATTGTGGTTGTCAACACTCTCAACCTACAGATTTTAAAAATGCATTAGCATTGTTAACTAAATATATGCTTGATCAAGGTATGAATATTACACCTTTACCTAAATTAAGAATAATAAACAATGATGTAAAAAACGCTAAAAATATTTTAGGTAGAACTGCGTATTATGATCCTAATGATTGTTCAATAACTTTATATACTTTAAATCGCCATCCAAAAGATGTATTACGTTCATATACTCATGAAATGATTCATCGTATTCAAGATAATGAAGGTAGATTAGGAAATGTAAATACTACTAACACTAATGAGGATGGTGATTTAGATCAATTGGAACGTGAAGCATATGAACATGGAAATATGACTTTTAGAAACTGGGAAGACTCAATTAAAAATGTATAAACTTACAGACTTATATAAACAACTTAAAGAAGAAGAACAAGCAACTCAAGTATCACAATATAAAATATTTTGTGATATGGATGGTGTGTTATGTGACTTTGATAGACGTTTTGAACAATTTGGAGGTATGAAACCTAAAGAATATGAATCTAGGTTTGGTACTAAAAAGTTTTGGGAAATTATAGATAAAGTAGGAGCCCAATATTGGGCTAAAATGCCTTGGATGCCAGATGGTAAAGAATTATGGAACTATATTAGTAAATATAAACCAGCTTTACTCTCAGCACCATCTATGGATCCCTCATCTCGTTATGGAAAACATTTATGGGTGAATGAAAATCTACCAGGAACTAAACTAATTTTAGCGAGACGAGAAAAGAAAAGAAATTATTCTGGTAAGAATAAAATACTTATTGACGACCGCCCTGATAACATTGAAGAATGGGTTTATGAGGGCGGTATTGGTATTTTACATACATCAGCTCAACAAACAATTAAAGATTTACAAGAACTAGGACTATGAGTAAATTTAAATATAAATTAGTAGAACAAGATGAACCTCAAGGAGGTGGAGAAGAAAGTGGATTAAAAGGTATTAAGGTAGAACAAGAATTAACCTTAACTACTATGAATGATCTAACTTCTGAAAAAGTTCTTGCTATTTTAAAAGATCCTAAGTATCTTGGAGGTGTTTACACAGCTAAATCTAAAGAGTTATTAGATTTTGAGAAAAAGGTATTTGGTGATAAACCAACTAATCCTACTCAAGCTAAAAACAATAAAAAGATTTATGATGAAAATGGCGTTAAATTATATAAAGAAATAGAAACTGCTACTGGTAAAACATTTGAAAGAGGTAAGGATAAATTTGTCTCTAAAAAAGATAATGACGGAAAAGAAATGTTTGTTTTTCCTATCAAATCTCCTAAAAACTTGTCTTTAGTACAAGACTATTTAAAAGAAAAAACTAAAACTCAAATTAAACCTAAAGTAGTTGATGCTAACACTTTAAAATTCCCATCATCAGATAAATCAGATTTAGAAAAGATTTTGAAAAATGCTGAAGATGCTAAAGTTATATCAAGTAAAGATTATACATTAGAAAAAACTGATAAACTTGATGAAAATACAATTCGTCAAGCTATTAAAGAACAATTCTCTAAAATATTCAATAAATAACAGTTATGTTAAAAAAAGATTTTAAATCAGCTGATGTTCAACGTTTACGTAATCTGGTAACAGGTAAACAAAGTGAAAGATCTACTGCTGGTGTAGGTTATAGTAAAAAACAAGAAACTCATGATGAAGGAGATGTGTGGGAAGAAAATGGTCGTACATGGACTATTAAGAACGGAATAAAACAAAACATTACTAAATTAGACAAAGCTAAAAAAGAGGTAACTCTCCCATTATTTTGTCCTTGTTGTGATCAATTGATGAAGAATAAAAATGATAAGTTATTCTATATCCAATATAAAAGATGCTTTAATTGTCAGGTAGATTTCGAAACTGATATCCGTAAACGTGGTTTATGGGAAGAATATGAGAAAAATATCATTAATTCAGATATTGATAGTCTAATTCAAGATTATAATGTTTGGATTGATGAAATTGTAAATAATTCAAATGAGTCATTCATTACTGAAAATGGTGATGTAGAGCGTTGGGTTGGTTCTAGTAAGAAGAAGTTGTTGGAAAGTAAGGAAGAAACAATTAAATATTTACAAAGTTTGAAAAAATAACTATGACACTCACTAGTTCAACTTTAACTATTTTAATCGCTTTAATAACAGCCATAATTGGTCCTATTGTAGTAGAATGGGCTAAAACTAGATTTTTCAATAGAAAATCTAAAGTAGATGTTTTAGGAGAATCTATCACAACTGATGAAAAAGTAGATCAACAGTTAGAAATTTTATTAGAAGAATTAAAATGTGATAGAATATGTGTTGCTCAATTCCATAATGGAGGACATTTTTACCCAACAGGTAAATCTATTAAAAAGTTTAGTATATTTTATGAACGAGTGACTGAAAAAGCATCCTCAATAAAAGAAACATTCCAGAACATTCCAGTATCTTTATTCCCTAAAGTATTCTCTATTTTATACAAAAATGGAGAAATAGCAATTCCTGAGTGTAAAAACAATACTATTGACTGTGGTTTATTTCCAGTACTAGGAAAAAATTACAAAACTAAATCATTTTATATTATAGCTATATCAGATTTAAATGATGATTTTATAGGTACTTTAGCTATATCGTATTATGGTAAAGAACATAAGTTAACAACAGATGATTGGATTTTAATTAGACAAAAAATAGGTGCCATAGGTACTATACTTACTGACTATCTACATAACAAAAGGTAAAATTTAAGAAAAATTTAATATTTATAACAAAATATTGTGCTAAAAATGAATAATCAATTCACCCATATGCAAAAGTTGGCTTTTGGTAAGCCTCTTACAACTACAGAATCAATTCATGAGTCTACTCTTAAAGAAAAAATTAAAGAGTTAGTCCATGCTTCTTTAGATGAAGCTAAGAAAAAGAAAAAAGAACCAGAAGATGTAGCTCCTCAAGAAGACGTAGACATTGATCTTAATATGGAAGAACCACCTGCTGAACCTACTACTGAACCTACAGATACTATGACTCCAACTGATGGAGGCATGGATATTGACCCAACTGTTAAATCAATTCAAGATTCATTACAAAAAGCTTATGCCTCTGCTAAGCAGTTAGGTGATGAAAAATTAATGAATCAGATTGGTAATACTATCACTATGCTTGTTAGAACACAAGTATTAGGTGGTCAGGCTTCTGAATAATGGCTAGTCCTAGACAAATAGAACTTTTCAATAAGTTTTATTCTCAATATAAGAATAAGGCTGATGATTTTATTAATAAATATGGAGCTGAAGCTCCTAAAGTAATGTATGGGCGAGCTATGAAATTAGCTAAAAATACTATGGATAAAGAAAACAAACAGCGAATTAAAGAAATGGTTAAAACAGCACTTAAAGGTCCTGTTGAAGAAGAAATTAATTCAGCTGAGTTTATTCAAACACGCAACCCAGTAGATGCTGAGAAAAATCCAATTGATGTAGTTAAAATGGATGTTCCATTATTAATTCGTATGATGGAATATGCTAAAGAAGATGCCGAAACAGATATGGATTTACATGCTGCTGCTGAAAATATGATTGAATTATCTAAAGAAGATAGAATTCTTAATATGGATGATTACAATACCATAATATCCCCAGACGAAGAAAAACAACTTGATGAGTTAGTTAAAACAGTAATGTCTAAATTAAAAAAATAATGACTAAAGACGAATTAGCAGGCAAAATAAAAAGTTTAGTTAAACAGGTATATGCTCAAGTCAAGTCACCAAAAATTGACCTTGACAACCCACCTACTACTGTGTCTTTAGATACTACTAGATTTCCTGTACTTGCTAAATTTCCTACTCTTAAAGAAACCATTATTAAATTATTAACAGATCAGTATGATTTGTTTATTAAAGATATTGAATGGGTTGCTCCTCGTCCTACTACATTTCGTATTATTTTAGCAAATGATCAACCATTTTATTTAATATACACTGATAGATCATGGATTGCTAAAGTAGAAGGTAAAAAATATTATTTACTTAATTTAAGTGAAGAACAAAATTGTATAGAAGCAATAGCTAGAATATTAACATATGGAGCTAAACCTTCACCAGAAAAGAGTGAAACATCAATAGAAACTCCTGCACCTGAAGCCCCAGCTGAAGAAGCACCGACTGAAGAAACACCTACAACATAATGGACGTTTTAGATTTATTTTTTAAAAAATTTGCTTATAAATTTCCAAAAGGATATCCTGACATGAATAATGAACAGGATATCAATCTTTTAGCTGATTTATTAGAAGGGTTAGGTATAAATCTAAATGAAAATTCTATTATGAATAGTTCAGCTAAAGCAATAGAAAAAATAATTAATTCTCCTGAAGGAAAACAATATAATTTTAAATTACAATCTAAAAAAAATAGATTAGGTAATCTAGATAAAATATCTAAAGAAGATTTCTTAAACCTATTAAATCAAGTATTTCCTGGAGTTAAAGTAACAGTACATGCTCCTAATGAAGGTCCTAATGTAAAACCATTAGGTAGTTCTAAATATAATATGTATGAATTCACAACTGAAGATGGAGATGTCAGAATAATACTATCTGGAGGAGCTAACGAAGGAGAAAAATACGAACAAAACTTTATTGATAAATTAAAATCATCAGCTGGATTACCATTAGATGACATTGAAGATTCCAATATTAAAAAATTATACCAAACATTAAATATAAACCCAGAAAATTTAACTCAAGAAGATATTGATTTTACTGGTACAGCTGATACAAAACGATCTCTTAATGTTGATAAACCTGAAAATATAGGTCCTAAAATAGCTGATGTTACTATTAAAACAAAGGGTAAAGAATATTACATATCATTAAAAAATATAACAGGTCATGTTTTCTATAATGGAGGAAATGTTCCTTTTATAGTATTTGATGAAAATAAAAATGTAGTTTATGATCCGTCTAAATTTGATAGAAATGAAATTATAAAGAATATCTTTGAAATTTTTAATATAGATCCTGAAAAAGTAGCCAAAGGGCTAAATGAATATATTGCTGGTGAAGGAGAAATACCTAACAGTTATGAATCTACTAATATAAGTGAACCTAAAGTTCTCCAAAACTTATTAGCCTCAGGATTTGGTTATGGATACTATTATGTTAAAGAAATCAAAAATGGTAGTATAGATATTAAACCTTTATTAACAATAGATGATGCTTATAAAGCTATAGGAAATATATCCTCTGCTCAAATAAAATACCCAAATTCTAATACTAAAGCTTTAACAGTAAAATTACCTTTAAAAAGTGATTTATTTGGAGAAGTAAATTGCTATATAGAATTTAGAAATACTTCAGGATATGTTTTGCCATTAGCTCTTAAAATAAAAACAAGTAAGTAATATTTATAACCATGGAACAAGCTAGTCTCATAAAACGTTTAATACAAGAAGCACTTTCTACACCTCCTAAAAAAGAATCATGCAACTGCGGTTGCCATTCTTGTGAGAATGTAGGCAATCCAGGTCCTGTACTTAACGAAAGTCTTAACACTAAAGTTGTTATGACTGAGAATATGAAATACCATGTTGAGAATAAATTGCCTATCACTGAAAATATGTTTAGATATGGATCTGAAGCATTTTTAGACATGTGGGCTGAAGCACGTTACTTGTTTTCTCGTAATGCAATTCATGTAAATGATTTTGATAAAGAAATTTTACTTGAAACTAATTTAGGTGAATATGGAATGTATGAAGGACAAAAAGTACCTTTAGATTTACCTATGTTAGAAGAAGTAGACAAACCTATACTTCCATATAGTGATTTATTAGATCAAATTAAAGCAGACTCAGAATTAGCTAAAATGAATTCTGGGAAATTAATGGATCTTTATTTTGAACTAGAACAATCTATTTTTGATGGAAATCTTGATAACGTATCTCGTTTATTAAGAAATTATGGAGTATATAATAAATATATTTCAATTCTTCAAAAGAGACTTAATGAAGATGACAAAAAGAAAACACCTGCTTTAAATAAACCTAAACGTGGTGGTTCTAAGAAATTTTACGTATATGTACGTGACCCAAAATCAAAACGTATTAAAAAAGTAAGCTTTGGAATGGCTGGTGGAGGATTAAGAGCAAAACTTAACAATCCTAAAGCACGCCAAGCTTTCTCTAAACGTCATAACTGCCCTCAAAAGAAAGACAAAACTAAAGCATCATACTGGAGTTGTAGATTGCCCCGTATGGCTAAGCTACTAGGGTTCAAAACCACTTACACAGGGTATTGGTAAGGGAAGCTACACCCCCAATATTTATAATAAATTGGAGGGAATATGGCTTATGTTTATCTTATAACTAATGTCATCAACAATAAAAAATATATTGGATCTTCTAGAAAGACTCAAGTTGATGAAAACTATTATGGTAGTGGAAAAGCATTAAAAAATGCTTTAAAAAAACATGGTAAAGAAAATTTCACTAGAGAAATATTATGGGAAGGTGAGGGAGATGCTCGAGTTATGGAAACATATTATTTGACAAAATTTAACGCAGCTGGAAATTCAATGTTTTATAATATGACTAATGATGCTAGAGGAAATAATCTTCATAAAGAAGAAACTAAAAAGACAGTTAGTGAAAAACTAACAGGACGTAAATTCTCAAAAGAAACTTGCGAAAAAATATCTAAAGCCAAAACAGGTTCAACAACATCTAAAAAAGGTAAACCTGATGGTCCTAAACCTAATGTATCTAAAGCTCATAAGGGTAGAGTAAGCCCTAATAAAGGAAAAGGCAACCCTGTAGCTTTATATAAAACATCAGGTGAATATGTTAAAACATACCCTAGTTACCATGATTTAGCTCTTGACTTACAAATCAACCCAGAAACAGTAAGATGTCAGCTTATTGGAAAGGCTCAAACTATTAAAAATAAACAATATAGAGCACAATATGTATAATAAATTATAAATTATGAAAAAATCAGAACTAAAACAAATCATTAAGGAAGAAATACAAAATGCATTAAATGAGGCATCACTCTTACAAAAACTTCTTCGTAAAGCGGGATGGGCAGGAGAATCATGGACTCCTAAAGAAATGGCTGCCCAAATTAAAACTCTCCCGAATGATACATTAATACTATGGAGTAAAGATAATAAAGGAATCCCAGGAACTCCTCTTAATTTCCAACAAAGATTAGTTAAAATTGAAATGGATAAAAGAGGTCTTAAATAAAAATACAACATTCTCAGGATATTGGTAATATGGAAAACTGCTCAAAATTAGCATCTTATTTGATGCACTCAAGAACACAAGCTCATGTGTTTCACTTACAAACTACTTCATTTGCTGAGCATAAAGCATTGAATGATTACTATGATGGAATTGTAGATCTAGTAGATGGATTTGTAGAAAGTTATCAAGGTAAATATGGTATTATCAATAACTATGTAAGCTTCAGTCTTATGAATTACACTAACAAACAACAAGTAATTCAGTACTTTGAAGCATTATGTATGACTGTGAATACTTTACGCCAGGATATCACTGATTCATATTTAGATAATCAAGTAGATGAAATGGTAGCATTGATTAATTCTACTTTATATAAACTTAAGTGTTTAAACTAATGAAGCGTTCAACATTAGAAAATATCATTAAGAATGAAATACGTAATACTTTACGTGAAGATTCTGCTTCTAAACTTTATAAAATTGAAGGTTTATTAGTTACTAACAATGATATTAAATGGCAGAAAGAAGTATTATCCGATATCAGATCTATAACTGGTATTACTACTATTGATGCTAAAGAATATACTCCTCGTATACCTAAAGAAAATTATTCTTATGATAGAGTAACAGTTAAAATAGATCCTTATCCATACTTAAAATTTGGTAAATTTGATTTAGATACTATTAAACAAGTAATTAAAAATATTAATGACATTAAAGGTGTTGTTAAATTTAAAGTTGAAAACCCACAAATGATAAATATAGGAATATAATTATGTACACAAGAGAACAGATTGAAGCAGCTATTAAAGCAAAAGGATACGCATGGTTTGAAGATGCATCAAACAAAGGATTTGATGTTAACATTATTGGCATCCGCAACTCATCAACTGGTAAAAAAGTCACAAATGTATTTGATGACTGGATGACCATTTCATACAAAGAAAACGGAGTTTGGAAATCTCACGTTTGGGCTTGTACAACAGATCCTGGTACTAAAGCTGTTAAGGAATTTAAAAATCCAAACGGTGTAGCAAGACTAGTTCCTGGCCAATATAGAGGTGTATGGAAAGTTGATTTACATCAGGGAAAATATGAAGCACTTTGTCAGCGTTTAGGCAATGTAAAAGTGTATCGTGATAAAAATAAAGACATGACCTTTAATGAAACTGAAGTTCAAGAAGGTATGTTTGGAATTAACATTCATAGATCAAATCCAACTACAGAATCTCAGTTTGTTGAGAATTGGTCTGAAGGATGTCAAGTATTTAAGCGTGTTAAAGATTTTAATGAGTTTATGGCTATTTGTAAAAAAGCATCTGCCATTCATGGAAATAAGTTTTCTTATACTTTATTAGAATCAGCCGATATTAAATAATGAATCTAGACGACTTAATAAGACAAGTTCTTTTAGAAGAAAAGACAAAACGGGATAGATGTTTACGTATCGCAGATCGTAAATTTGATAAACCGTCTGCTTATAAGTCTGGAGCTGTTGTTAGATGCCGCCAAGGTAAAATTTGGAAAGGTATTAAAGAAACAAATGATCCACAATCTGGTAAAGCTGCTCCATATGGTTCAGGTTATTCTGAGTTAAGAGAAATTATCAAAAAAATAATTCAAGAGGACGAATCACTTCATAAGTGGTTTAAACGCCAAGGCCCATCAGGTAAAGAAGGTGGATGGGTTGATTGTAATACCTGTCGTAAAGTAGACGGTAAAACAAAATGTAAATCATGTGGTAGAAAAAAAGGTGAAAAACGTGCCAAATATCCATCATGTCGTCCTACACCCTCTCAATGTAAACAACCTGGTAAAGGTAAAAAATGGGGAAAAACAAAATGATTAAATTACTTGAATTATTAAAAGAAGCAAAAGAAGCATTTGAAGATTTTGCTATTACCCGAGGTAAAGGCGCTGAAAAGATAGCAAACAACGCTAAAGAAAAAGGTGGTTTAGCTATGTTAACTTACACACACTTTAAAGTTAAACTACCATACTATAAAAAAGCTGCTGAGGGTAAATTAGATTTAGATAAAACTAAAAAAGAATACGAAGAAACATATAAGAAAATCTCCCTAAATATGACTCAGACTGAATTCCAAAGAGAAGTAGGTCGTTTAGAAGTTTTAGGTGAATTACTAATACAAAATAAAAAATGAGTAAAGAATTCAATATAACTGAGTGGACACTCAAAAATAATAGATTAGAAGAGAATGGGGAGGGAGAATATCCTCCTTATATGTTTTCTCCAATAGGCTTTGGATGCCATGTATGTAAATACTACTATGTAGAAGATGGTAAACATATGTGTTCTAATGAACAGTACCAAGCATATAAAGGTACAGCTGAATTAGTAGATGATGAAGGTAATCAAATTAAGGATCCTTCAAAATGGTGCTCAAATTGGTTTTTGCCTAAAGGATAAATATATTTATATTAGATGCGTAATATAGACTCTTTCATAGTACATGTTGTAAGCAACTTGTTTCCTCTTAATGAATACTCAGATGCTGAAATAAAACGTCTGATGGATCAATTCAAAGAAGAAGCTGATGACTTAAATATTGATATTTCAGATGCTAATCTTGAAGCTGCCATTAAACGTTTTGATCAGCTAAAGAACTCTCCAAAAATTACTGATAAAGATTTACGTAAATATAGTTTAGCTAAACTACTCAAAATAACTGGTAAATCTGAAGGAGCAGAAACTCCTGAAGAAGAAACAGGACCAGATGTTGTATACAGTGAAAACGGATATACTATTTTTAGTGGTGGGAATGAAGAGTTATGTCAAAGACATAGAGACGAAGTTCCATGGTGTATTACTAGAACATCATTTGGTAACTATAGATACTCAGTTGACAGAAACTATCCTTCATTCTATTTAGTAAAAAATGCTAACTTACCAGATAGTGATCCTTTAAGCTTTGTAGCTATTCAAGTTAGAAGTAACGGAGAGTATGTTTTTACTAACAGAAATAATAGTCCTAATGAATCTAGGGAAATGAGTTGGGAAACACTTAACAGTAATATCCCTTGGTTAAGAAATATTCCTAACGCTAAGAGTTTAATGAGGTATGTTCCTCTTTCAACTAAAGAAAAATTAACTCAATTATATGAAAGAAATCCTATTTCAATACGTAAATGGGAAACTTTACCTTTTAGTGAGAAAAAGCAATATTTAGTTGTTAGAAAAAATAATAGACTTTTCTCAGATATATCAGTAGATGAATTCATAGAAAAATATCTCCCAGATTATCCACAATTAGCGGCATTTATAGCTACAAATGCGGGCATCATAAGTTCTATTACTTTACTTAAAAACTTAGATAAATTCTCAGTTAATGATAGGAAATCTATAACTGCTAATTTAAGAGGAAAAATAGACTTAGAGGAATTAGAACAAAATAACATACCATTTGATGTTAAAAAACTTTTAGTTAAATTAGATAAATGGGACACTAAAATTGATGAAAGACTATATGTCACTAGTAATGGTGAGGCTATAGTTAAGTTAACATTTAAAGAAGGCGATGTTAAAATAGGAATATTTACTAATGAAAGAGATTACCCAAATATTAAATTAAATGCTCGTACTGCTAAATATTTAACAGAATACCCCGATTTAGACAAATTGCCTTTACCTACTATTTTAAAATTAGTAGATAAAGAAGTAGTGAATGCTGATTTTGTAAGTAAAGTTTTAGAAAAAGCACAATCTGACCCAGACTCAGCCATTGTCATTAAAGATACTGATGCTGGTAAAATTATATTAGATTCAAATTCATTTTCTTCTTATAAAATAGAAAATGGTAAATTAAAATCTATTCCTTTTAATAGTGAAGAAGTACAAAATGTATTACAGGGAGAAACAGAAAATACAGGTTTTCAATCATCAGCTGTGAATTTAGTTTTCCAAGATAAAGATCTTCCTTCTAATATAGATAAAGACTCTTTCCTTAATATATTAAATAATACTCCATATTCTCAACGAATTGGAACAGCTAGAAATCAAGCTAACGCAGTTATACTTGTAAATCCTCAAGCTGAAATTGGTGCTGGTAAAGCGATATTCACTATACCTTCATCAATAGATACTATTCCATCTAGCACAATTACAGATTATGGAAGATCTGGAGAGTGGACAAGATATGATTATGCTAATAGAATACAAGATCAAGAATGGCCTATAATTATTCAATATTATAAAGATACTAATCAGAAATTCACAGATGGTAAAATTAGATCACTCTTATCCTCAGTAAGAAACGATGATAACGCTAGAACTATAGTACAATCAAATCCACCAATGGCGGATGGTAGTACTCTTAGACCAGCAATGATGGGAGATAATGTGTTATTAGTTAACACTGTTGATCCAAGATCAAGTTTTATAGTTTCAAATAGAAGTGGTAAATTATTAAATAAAGTAATATCACCAGCTCAAGCAAGACAAATACTTGGTGGAGCAGTTGCTCCTGAAGCTCCCGCTACTCAAAGAAGACCAAGACAAGCTGCCGCCCCTGCAGCTCCGGCAGCTGCCGGAGAAGCTAACGCAGCGGTTAATACAACTATAGAAAATGCTGGTTTAACAGCAGGATTTAATTCTTTACCAACAAGTGTAAAAAATAGAATAAGAGCAGGAAATACAACTCCATATACTAGAAGAAATGCTTCTATAGATGCTATTGGTAGAGTAACAGGATTAATAGCCGCAGGTCAAAGTAGATTTTATATTATTCAAATGCCTAGTGGCCGAGTAATAGGGTTTGCCACTATGCAACCTGATGCTAAACATTATATTGTAACAGCTAATGCTTCATTTAGAGTACCTAGAGTAAATCAATTAGCTACCTCATTACAACAAAACAATATATCTGAAGGATTAAAAACATTAATTCGACTTCACTCAGTAGCTATGCCTGAAGAGGTAAATGAGATGAAACAATTATTAAAGAGTTTAAAAAATAAGAAAAAATGAACTTAGAGAAATTAAAAGAAATTATTCGTGAGGAAATTTATTCTATCTTAAAGGAAAATGCTCCTGCTAAAGAAAAAGAAAAAACTACTGCCCCACCAACTACTAAACCAGGTACTACTCCAAAACGTAGAGGATTTGACAAACCCGCTCCTGGTGTTCAACCTAAACCTAAAGCATTAAAAGAAGAAGAAAAAGAACTAGCTAACAAAATCGCTCAGCGTTTTTTAAAACTTAAAAAATAATGGCTAACTTATTAGAAGTCGAATACGAGAAGATATTCAAACCTGAAACAATGGCCGCCTTAAAAGGCAAGTCAGGTCAATCTTTAAAGCAGATGCTTGGTAATAAATCATTAATGCAAACATTAATGAGTTCACAAAAAATATTAGGTGAAATTATAGAAGCTGAAAAACCACATCGTAATGTTTTATCTCAGATTGCTGTTGATATGGTTACACAAGCATACCCTATTATCGACTATGCTAATATTAGAATTGATGCTAAAATAGAAGACAATATAAATTTATCTTCATCTGGAGATGAAACACCAGTAGAAGATGCTAATACACCAGAGGCTTTAAAAGCAAAACGTCGTATTATAAATGGTATTACTCAAGGCGCCTCAATTAGAGGCTCATTTGCTTTTTATTTATTCAGAGAATATTTAGATTTATTGGATGATTCTTTAGTAGATAAGTATGGTGAAATTCTAAAACAAGTATTTGGAATTTATGATGATGAAAATGCTATCGCTATGATGTTAGCTGCCTTAGAACAAGGCCAAAAAATGGCAGGTGGTGAAAGCGAAATGGTTTATGATGAAGATACTGAACAGTTTGTTATTAAAGCTAGAGCACTTTGTTTCCCAATGTTAGTTCATGAGATTGTAAAAGGTCTATATGAAATTGTTGGTACACAAGGCTTTGGTAAAGATTTAGAACAAAACAAAGCAGTAATTGGAGCTGTAGATAAATTGTCTAATGAACCACGTGATCTCCAGTATGGTAAATTTATATATGACGCTTTAAACAACTTATATGTTGAAAGTAATATAGATGACGCTCGTGTTAGAGAACTGTTTTTTACGGAGGTGTATAAATTGGAAGAAGATGAATTCATTGAATTTATTGAGAATGTAGTAAATAATAAACTCACTTCAGCTCAAAAGAATTGGGCTATGGGAGAGATGAGATCTATTGAAAAAGATCTTAAAAAAGATGATACTGGTTTAGAAGATTTAGATGAGGAAATAAAACCATATAAAGATCTTGAAGTAACAGACAAATATATTATTCGTGAGTTTAATGAAAATATAGATCCTATTGAATTAAAATGGCATCGTGATAATGAAGATCGTACTATTGAAATTTTAGGTGATACCAATTGGAAAATACAATTAGATAACCAGTTACCAACTTCATTGAATGAATCAATCTTTATACCAAGACATATGTTCCATCGTGTTATTAAAGGGAACGGTACATTAAAATTAAAAATTTACAAATCTTAACATATTTATAACAAAATAATCCAAATGAACTCAACATCACTTAGACAAATTATTAAAGAATCAATCCAAGAATATATTCGTGAAGTAGAAACTTCAGGCAATGTAGCAGCTCAAGAAGCTAAAATTAGAGCTTGTGATGAAGCTATTGAACTTCGTGAGAAAAAACTTAACATGGAAGGCTTAGATGAAGCTTACCATGATATGATTGACGAAGCTAAAAAGAAAAATCTTGAAAAGGAAATCAAGGAACTCCAAAAGTATAAAAAGAAAGCTGAAAAGATTCTTGAAAAAATGAAATCTAAAGCTGGTAAAGAAGATACTATGGAAAATGAAGGTATGGGAGAAGAAGCGGTGATTGATGAAGTAGCTATTGATGAAATGGATCCTGAAGCTGGTCCTCAATTAGAAGAAATTGAAGAAGCCCGTTTTGAAAAAGGAACAGACATTGGTAAAAAAGGTAAAGGATTTGCTAAAATCGCTAAATCTGCTGCTAAAAGATATGGTTCAGAAGAAGCTGGTGAACGTGTAGCTGGAGCAATCTTGAAAAAAGTACTTAAAAAAGAAGAAAAAGAAATGATGAATGAATCATTCTTATACATGCAAAAATTAGCAGGTTTAATTACTGAGAATGAATATAAAGAAAAAATTAAAGAAGTAGAAGAAGTAGAAGCGTTATTTGAAGAAGAAACAGAAGATCTACTATCATTAATCCAATCCTATGTAAGCTACGATTATACAGAAGATCAAGGATATGGTACTTTTACAGATGAAGAAACTGGAGAAGAAGTTGATGTGGTAGATAATGCTAGAGAAGAAAAAGAACGAATTAAAGTAGAAATAACAAGAATGAAAGGATCTAAGTATTTCTCATCTGTCGAAAAAATAGCTAGTTTACTAACTTATGATGCTGAGTATGCGAATGCAAAAGAATCAGAAGAAATTCAACCCCAATTAGAAGAGTTAGCTGCTAAATTAGGATTTACTCTTGATCAAATCCAAAGCATATAAATCTATTATAGAGCAGATTCATTGCCTGTTCGCTTAAAATAATTAATGGAGTAGTGGCCCGCTTTTGCGGGCCACCTTTATTTTGGCTTACTAAAAAATATAAGTTATATTTGATTGTATGAATATATTTTATATTAATGAAGACCCAATCATCGCAGCACGTGAATTGGCAGACGATCACATTCGTAAAATGCAAATTGAAAGTGCTCAAATGTGTTGTACTGCACATTGGGAAGCAGGTGGAACAGCTCCATACAAACGTGCTCATAAAAATCATCCATCAACTAAATGGACTAGAGCATCTATACAACATTATAGATGGTTAGTTAAACATGGTCTTGAAATATGTGAGGAATTTAAAAAACGTTATGGTAAACCTCATAAAACAAAAGAAGTACTAGAATGGTTAGAGCAAAATGAACCCAATCTCCCAGATAATGGATTTGTTGCTCCTCCACAATGTATGCCTGATGAGTTTAAAGGAACTAATACTTTGGCCTCATATAGAAATTTTTATATATTAGATAAGTTAGGTGTAAAAAAATTAAATTATAACAAATTAAATAATCAACCTGAATGGACAAAAAGATAGTAATTATTGGTGCAGGTGTAGCAGGCATTAATGCTGCTACCAAATTAGTGGATAATGGTTATCCAGGTGAACTTATCACTATTATTGATAAAGGAAATGATCCACACAATCGTTTACCTGAAGAAGTTATGACTGGCATGTTAGGTGCAGGTGGTTGGAGTGATGGTAAATTAACATACCATACAGCAATTGGAGGTGTATTAAGTAAATACTGTGGTGAAGAAAAAGCAATGGAATTGATGGATCAAGTTATTAGTAACTTTAGACGTTTCCATCCTAAACCAGAAGAAATCTTTTGTTCTGATCCACAAGCTGAACCTGATTTTATTAAACCATATTTTGGTTTACGTTTATTTCCTGTATGGCATATTGGTTCGAATTACCTACATGAGATTGCTAAAGCATGGTACCAATATTTAGTTGATAAAGGTGTTGAATTTCATTGGGAAACTGAAATAATTAAAATTGATTTTGATAATGATGGTGATCCTTTATTTACTGGAGGAACATGCTATGGTAAATGGATAGATGAAAATGGAGAACATTTCGATACTCATCATTATGATACTCTTATATTTGCAGTAGGTAAATCAGGTATTGATTTTGGTAAACAACTAGCAGATGATTATAAATTACCAACCGAACCTAAATCAGTCCAAATAGGCTGTAGATTCGAAGCACCACAAAAATACTTCCAAAAACTAATTGATGTTAGTTATGACTTCAAACTATATCAAAAGTTTGATAACGTATCACTTCGTTCATTTTGTACAAACAATAACGCAGCTTATGTAGCAGTAGAAGAAACATATGGTGATGTTACTTACAATGGTCATGCTAAGAAAGGTAAGGAATTTGAAAACCAAATGACTAACTTTGGTATCTTAATGGAAATCAAAGGCATTGAAAATCCGTTTGAATGGTCAAGAGAAGTAGTATCTAAATTACAAGAAAATGGTACTGGTTTATTTTACTCACCAGGTGATACTCGTAAACCAGGATTAACATCTGAGGGAAATACAGTTTCTTCTATTCAAATTGATTGGTTAGAACTAATTAAGGTTACTGAGGTGATGAATCCATACTTTGAATATATTGTTAATTTTATTGATGATATGAAAAAAGTATTTCCTGAAATGGGTGATGATTGGGGTATATATATTCCCGAAGTAAAATATTTAAGTCCTGAACCATTAGTTGACTATAAGAATTTGGCATTAACAGAATATCCAAATGTACATTTTGTAGGAGATGCTTTAAGTGCTCGTGGGATTACTGTTAGTGGAGCACAAGGAATTTATGTAGCTGAATATTTATTATCATAACATAAATTTTACTGGGCTATGGAAGATAATGAATTCCCTGATTTCATTGAGAACATTTAATTTTATTTTTTCTTGAATATTTATAAATAAATACTACATTCATGAAAGATAAATTGTATAACGCTATTAGAGAAATGATCCTTGATGAGATGGATGAGGCTAAACAAGGCCGCATCTCTAATAACTTTGTTATAGCTAACGCTGACAAAGCTAATAGACTTAAAGAATTATTCGATAACTCAGATACTCATAAGTGGGTAGCTGATATGATTGAAATTATCATGGAAGCAGGTGAAACTGGTGTTGATCGTAAGAATCTTATAAATAAATTAAAAGAAATCAACTCAGGTTATAAACTTTCTACATTAAATGATGAAACACGCTCATTAATTAAATCTGGTGTTTTAAGTTTAGGAGGTTTATCAAGACCTAAAAAAGAAAAAGCTCCATCAGCAGGTAAAAGAGGAAGACCAGCTAAAAGTGCTGAACCTGGAATGATGAGTGATTTAAGAGCTGCAATGCAATCTGGTGAGACAGGTGGAGAAGAGGAAGAAGAATTAGAAGAAACACAACTAAATGAATCATTCTCACGAATGAAAAAATTAGCAGGAATTATCTAAAAAATTTCCTCTTTAATAATTTGTTTGGCCTCCTAGGAGGCCATTCATATTTTTATATTATAAATAAAATAAAAGGTTATGTCTGATATTCACAACGATCTATCCCGAATTGGGAAGCAACTAATGTTTAGTGAGCCATTCTATGGTGTATTCCTATCAACATTAAACAAAAATGTTAGAAACGATATTCCTACTGCTGGAGTATGCTTACAAGGAATTAACTATCAACTATTAGTTAATGAAGAATTTTGGAATAGTTTATCAAATGATAAGAAGAAAATAGGTCTTCTTAAACATGAACTACTCCATATATGTTTTGGTCATTTAGAAGATAAAGATGACTTCCCAGATCAAGAATTACATAATGTAGCCGCTGATATTGAAATCAATCAGTATTTAACTCCTGATTATTACCCATCACCAGATATTCTTTTACCAAGTTCATTTCCAGAACTTAATTTACCATTAAAAGCAGGTACTAAAGAATATTATAGACTACTACAAAAATCACTTAACGAAGGAACAAGTCCTGGACTATATGAATTATTAGATAATTTAAGAGGTGATGGTCAAGGATTACATCCAACATGGAAAGAATTTGACTCATTATCTGAAGCTGAAAAGAAATTAGCTAAAGCTCAAATAGAACATCAAATTAGAGAGATAGTTAATTCTCAAAAAGATAGAGGATTTATACCTTCTGAATTAAAAGATTATATTGATTCACTGTTTGAAAAAACACCTCCATCATATGATTGGAAATCTTATTTTAGAAGATTCTTTAGTTCCTCACCTAAAGTATACACTAAAAAAACAAGACGTAAACTTAATAAAAGATTCACTCCAAATCCAGCATTAAAAATTAAACCTAAAAAACATGTTTTAGTTGGAGTAGATACTTCTGGCTCAGTTGGTCAAGCAGACTTAGTAGAGTTTTTTAATGAGATTTATCATATGTGGAAAACAGGAGTCTCAATCACAGTAGCTGAAGGAGACGCTGCTATACATAATGTCTATCCATATGAAGGTAAAACACCAGAATATGTTAAAGGTAGAGGAGGTACAGATATGAATCCATTTATTGAATACTTTAATGAACATAAAAACTATAACAGTTTAATTATTTTAACTGATGGACATATAGGTGAACGCACTAAAAATTCATTTAAACCTGTATTAACAGTATTATGTTCTAAAGGTGCTAATATAGAAGAAACAAAAGAAAATGGTTGGGGTAATGTTATTAAAATCAATCTCTAGGCTTACAAGAAGTTTCAACATATATTAATATTATAAACAAAAATAAAAGTTATGGCTAAAACAAAAACTGCAACCAAACAACAGCAAGTTTCTCTAAACATTGATGAGGCAAAATTATTTATGTCTCACATTATTAATAACAATCGCTTCCTACAAGCCAATAATAAACCACCAGTATCAGTAGAAATCATTGGTGACTCAGGTATTGGTAAAACTTCAATGGTTGTTCAATTAGCAAAAGAAATGAATTTGAATTTTGTTAAATTGAACCTCGCCCAAATCGAAGAATTAGGTGACTTAGTAGGATTTCCAATCCGTCAATTTGAAATGACTGATGGTTCAAAAACAGAATGGATTGATGAACATGCTGTAGAAGATTATCATAAAAAGAATTGGTCAACTACAGGTAAAAATAGAATGGGTTACTGTCCACCTGAATGGATTGCAGGTAAAACAACAGGTGGTATTTTGTTGTTGGATGATTGGAATAGAGCTGATATTAGATTTATTCAAGCTGTTATGGAACTAATTGATAGACAGCAATATATTAGTTGGTCACTACCTAAAGATTGGCATATCCTATTAACAAGTAATCCTGATAACGGAGACTATCTTGTAAACAGTATTGATAATGCTCAAAAAACACGATTCATCTCAGTTAATTTAAAATTTGATATTAACTGTTGGGCAGTTTGGGCTGAGAATAGTCAAATTGATGGCCGATGTATTAACTTTCTTTTAAAACATCCAGAATTTGTTAATACAAAAACTAACTCAAGAAGCATCACAACATTCTTTAATTCAATTTCATCATTAGAATCATTTGAAAGAGATCTTAGTTTAGTTCAAATGATTGGTGAAGGTTGTGTTGGGCCTGAATTTACAACAGCGTTTACTATGTTTATTCATAATAAATTGGATAAATTGATTTCACCTCAAGATATTTTAACTCATGAAAAAGAAGATTATGTAGTTAAAACACTTAAGGGAATTATTGGTAAAGATAAAAATTATAGAGCAGATTTAGCTTCACTGTTAGCAATTCGTATTATTAACTATAGCTTATACTATAGTAAAGAAAATAAAATTGAAAAATCAATTATAGATCGTTTAGCACTTTTGATGAATGAAGAAATATTTGCTGTAGATTTGAAATATAGAATTGTTAAAGAAATCTATAATGGTAATACAAATGCTTTCAAGTCATTAATGCTTAATAAAACACTTCTTAAATTCTTAACAAAATAAAAGTTATGCCTGCAGTATGTCAAATAAAATTAAATGGTTCTAAATTTGTTAAATCTAGTTGGACTAATAGTGCTCTAATAGTCTCAGAAGAATCTATAAATAATTATTTAGAAATTTATGAAAAATTTAAAGATAACAAGTTAAAAGATAACACTACAGTATATTTAACTCCAATATCTTTAATGCCTAGCTATAAACTAAAAAATTATTTTGAAGAAAATAAACTAAATATTAATACAGCTAGAAAATTTGAGAAATTAGACTCATTAATAATTAGTGATCAGTTTATTAGAGATTTTTATATACCTAAAGAATATAAAAAAGAAATAACAACATATCGTATTATACCATATGATGTTATAGCTAATAAATTTAATAAATATATTAATAAACAAAATAGGTGGTCTGATATTAGGTATAGTAATTACCATACTGAGGCTAAATTTGATTTTTACTATATTGATGAAGAAGAGATTTTGATCCAAACTAAAATAGATCCAAATTTTGGAGAACTTCTCAAATATCCTTCAATCACAGGTCGTTTAATAACATCTCAGTGGGGTACTAAAAAAGCAATAGATAGTTATGAATTTTTTGAAAATCTAAAAAATATTACTAATAAACATGATCTAGATATAGTTTTTGACTCTAACATTAACTCAGAAATCAATAAAGAAACAGTTATTGATTTAGAGATATTTCAAACTCTATATAGTATGTTAAGTAGTAATGATCAGGATAATTGGAATATTGCTAGAGAAATTATTGCTAATAGTGAGTTTGAACAATCTAAACCTTATGTTTTATTTTTAGCTAATGTTTTTCCTAGTTTGCAAAATAAATCAAACAATCGAAATTATCATTTAATTCATAAAGCAATCTCAGAATATAAGTTTGTTCGTGAATATGACTATAATATTTTCATCCAGAAATTTGTAGAAAAATATCCACAATATAGTCAAATTACTTGTGATTGCTTAGTAGTACATATAAATCATTTATGTAAAACATCTCTTATTAAAGAAATACATTCTTTATTTTAAGTAATATTTATAACAAAATAATGTAATGGCCAAGATTGTACTTTTAAGTTGTACAAAGTCTAAATTAAGTAAGCCCTCTCCAGCTCAAGAACTATACTCAGCCTCACCAATGTTTAAGAAAACATTAGAGTATGGTAAGTCTTTAGATCCTAGTAAAATGTATATTCTTTCTGCTAAACATCATTTAGTTCCAATGACTAAGGTATTAGCTCCTTATGACAAAACTCTTAAGGAAATGAAAAAAGACGAGAAAGAAAAATGGGCTGAAGAAACAGTTAAACAGATGAAGTCAGCTGGTTTAAATTTAGATAAAGACCAATTTGTATTTTTAACTGGAAGTGAGTACATGAAACCTCTTAAGCCTTATATTAAAAATATTGAAGCGCCTATGGAAGGTAAACGTTTAGGTGAGCGTTTAGGATGGTTAAATAGCCAAATAAATAAACTTAAAGAAGCATTAAACCGTTTAAAAAATATGATCTATGAATGTATCTCAAGATAAATTAAACGAATATATTACTTTATACTTAAATGATCTTGCTGATTACGGAGATGAAGAACAAAGTTATGTTTTAACTGAGTCAGTTTTAAATTCTTTAAAACAACTTATTGTTGAATCAAAACAAGACACCTCAGTTATTCTTAAAGAAGCATTAGTGAAAGCAACACCTGAAAATCGTGTAGTGTTAGAAGATTTTATGCTTTATATACAAGAAGCTTAATTAGTTTTGCCTACATAAGATTTAATTATATATTTAATATATAAACAAATAAGTTATATGAGTCCAGATCCTAAATTCCAAACTAAATGTCTTAAGTCTCCTGATGGGACTGTTCGTTACATTAAAGAAGGTAAACTTCATAATCCTGAAGGTCCTGCTGTAATTCATCCTGATGGTAAAGAGGAATATCATTTAAATGGTTTCCAATATACTAAAGATGAGTTTAAAAAATTAAAAAAAGAAGGTAATGGTTTACCATGGTATAAAAGTGGTACCGCTAAAATGAGACATTAATATGAAGATAGGTTTTTGTGGTACAGTAAGTGTAGGAAAAACTACATTAGTAAATTCGTTAAAAGAATTACCAGAATTTCATAACTATAATTTTGCTACTGAACGTAGTAAATATTTACGTGATTTAGGAATTCCATTGAATACAGATAGTACATTAAAAGGTCAAACGATATTCTTAGCTGAACGTTGTTCTGAACTTATTCATCCTAATATCATTACTGATAGAACAGTTATAGATGTTATGGCTTTTACTATGTGTGCTGAATCTATAGATCCAAATAATAAAGACGCATTTGAAGAATATGCTTCAACATTTATTGGAGAATATGATTGGATATTCTATGTAACTCCTACTGGTGTACCTATTGAAGATAATAAAGTACGTACTACTGACTCTAATTATAGGAATCAAATAGATAATATGATTAGATTTCTATGTTCTTCCCATTTAAATAAAATACAAAACTTTGGAATCATTGCTGGTTCTAATGAGGAACGTTTGAATCAAATTAAATCCTATCTAGGTCTGTAATATTTATAATAAAAATTGCGATGAAAAGGAAAGAACTCTACGAGTACATTCGTGAACAAATTATAAATGAATTAACAGTAGCAGAGGGTAATACCTATGCTGGAAAAGACGCTGTAGATGATCTACAGAAAGATCCTAAATTTGGAACTTTATCTGGCACTGGAAAAACTGACTCTGTAAATAAATTAAAACAAGGTGGTTCTGTTACTATAGGAGAATTAGCCTCATATAAATTTTTCCGAGTAGCCGATAGAGCAAAATTTGATGCTTTAAAAGACATCTATGCTGGTACTTTAGAAGCTAGAGTATTAGATGCTGTTGAAGAAGCAGGTGAACAAGGTATCACTCAGGCTAACTTAGCAAGCGCATTGGGTCTAGCTAGTGCTTTAATTAATCCTATCCTTAAGAAATTCGGTAGCGTAAACGCAATTACACTTCCGGTTTCTGAAAAACCAGGTAAAGCAGCAGCTGAAGAACCTGAAATGGAAGAACCAGAAACTGAAGAACCAACAGCATCAACTGAAGAACCAGGGTCTGAATTTTTCATGGGTGGTGATGAAGAGGATGAAGAAGATAAAGCAATGGAACCAATTGATGAACCAGTTGAACCATCTGCTGCTGACATTGCTGCTGCTGAAAAGGAATTAGGTATGTCAACAGCTGATAAAGAAAAAGTAGAAGCTGCTAACAAAGCCGCAGGTATTGTTAAAAATTTAGCTGCCAAAATTGAAGGCATGAAAAAAGGACCTGAGCGTGAAAAGAAGTTAGCTGCTTTAAAACAATATATTAAAAATAATAGAAATATTATTACTAAAGTAGGTAAAATTAGTGACCTCACTAACGGTCTTATTTCATAATGGATTGGTCAAAAATAAAAAACAAAATATATTTTATTACCATCCTAGTTTTAGTAATAATTATATTATTGCAAAAATGTGGCGGTAGTGGTAAAAAGGTTAAGACTGATACCATTAGAACAATTGATACTACGTATGTTAATGTAGATAGAGAAATACCCACATATGTTCCCAAATGGAGAACTCGTGTGGAATATGACACTATCCGTGATGTAGATACAGCTTATGTTTTAGGTGATTATTACTCTACTTATGTTTATAATGATTCGTTAATTAATGATACATTAAAATTTTACATTAATGACTCAATTACTCAAAATAAAATTAAATCAAGAGACCTTAAATACAAACTAACAATCCCAGTAATTACCATCACTGATGTTGTGGTGGAAAATAGAAAAGAATACTATGTTGGGGCTGGATTAACTGGAAGTAAATCAGGATTAGGATTTTTAGGTCCTGAATTTTTACTTAGAAATACAAATAATCAAGCTTATGGCTTGGGTGTTGGTTTAAATGGACAGTTTAGACCAACTGTAAGTTTTAAATTTTATTGGAAAATAGATACTAAAAAATAATGTCGCAAGACTTAAAACAAATAATAAGAGAAGAATACATCAAGTGTGCTCAAGACCCAGCACACTTCATGAAAAAATACTGTTACATTCAAAACCCAGTTCGTGGGCGAGTTATATTTAATTTATATCCATTTCAAGGTAAAGTATTAAATTTATGGAAAGATAATCCATATTCAATTGTACTTAAATCTAGACAGTTAGGTATTTCAACTTTAGCCGCCGGTTATTCTTTATGGTTGATGTTGTTTCATAAAGATAAAAATGTTCTTTGTTTAGCAACTAAAACTGATACAGCTAAAAACATGGTTACTAAGGTAAAGTTCATGTTTGATAACTTACCTTCATGGCTTAAAGGACCTAAACCTTTAGAAGACAATAAACTTTCTCTTAAATTACCAAATGGTTCACAAATTAAAGCAGTCTCAGCAGCAGGTGATTCAGGTTGATCAGAAGCTGTTTCACTTCTATTAATAGATGAGGCTGCATTTATTGAACAAATTGGTGAAATATGGGCTTCAGCTCAACAAACCTTAGCTACTGGTGGTGGTGCAATTGTATTATCAACTCCATATGGTACTGGTAACTGGTTCCATCAAACATGGGTTAAAGCAGAAGCACAAGAAAATCAATTTTTACCAATTAAATTACCTTGGTTTGTTCACCCAGAACGAGATGAGGCTTGGAGAAAAAAACAAGATGAATTATTAGGTGACCCTAGATTAGCAGCTCAAGAATGTGACTGTGATTTTAGTACATCAGGTGATGTAGTATATTTTCCTGAACATATAGAATATATGTTAACATCTACAGCTATTGATCCTATGGATAGAAGAGGTGTTGATAAAAATCTTTGGATTTGGGAATCACCTGACTATACAAGAAATTATATGGTTGTAGCTGACGTTGCTCGAGGTGATAGTAAAGACTACTCAGCATTCCATATATTTGATTTAGAAACTAATACACAAGTAGCAGAATATAAAGGACATATGCCTCCAAAAGAATTTGGCTATTTCTTAACTGCTATAGCAATGGAATATAATGAAGCATTGCTGGTAGTTGAAAATGCTAATATTGGTTGGGCTGCTTTAGATGCAATCCAAGAAAGAGGATATAGAAATTTATATTATTCACCTAAGAGTGAGGCCTCAATCTCAGATTCGTATTTTAGTCAATATGAAGATCACTCAAAAATGGTACCTGGTTTCACTATGTCATTAAGAACTCGCCCATTAGTAATTAATAAAGGAAGAGAATATATAGGTGATCGTAGTGTTACTGTTCGCTCAAAACGTTTAATTGAAGAAATGAAAGTATTTGTTTGGAAAAATGGTAGAGCAGAAGCACAATCAGGATATAATGATGACTTAGTTATGTCTTTTAGTACAGCAATGTATTTAAGAGATACAGCTTTAAAAAATAAACAACAAGGAATAGAATTAACAAAAGCAACTTTAAATAATATATCAAGACCTTCTCAATATCAGGGAGCTTACTTTGCCTCCGGCAAAGATAATCCGTATTATATGCCTACAAGCAACGGAGCTGAAGATATTAGTTGGTTACTTTAAATAAATAAATATGGCAGATACTAGTGTATTTACACGATTAAGAAGATTATTCTCAACAGACGTAATTATTCGTAATGAAGGAGGTAATCAATTAAAAGTAATGGATGTAGATTCTATCCAAAGAAGTGGTAGATATGAGACTAATTCATTAGTTGACAGATATAACAGAATCTACTCAGCTAACGCAACATCACTTTACGGTCAACAATTAAATGTTAACTACCAATATTTAAGAGCTCAATTATATTCAGATTATGATGTGATGGATACTGATGCTATTATAGCCTCAGCTTTAGACATTGTATCTGATGAATGTTCTTTAAAGAATGAAATGGGTGAAGTTCTTCAAATCCGTAGTTCGGATGAAGATATCCAGAAAATTCTTTATAACCTATTTTATGACGTTTTAAACATAGAATTTAATTTATGGTCTTGGGTTCGCCAAATGTGTAAATATGGTGATTTCTTCTTAAAATTAGAGATCGCTGAAAAATTTGGTGTGTATAATGTTATTCCATATACTGCTTATCATATAGAACGTCAAGAAGGATTTGATAAAAATACACCTACTGCTGTAAGATTTAAATTCAATCCTGAAGGATATGTAGGTGGAGGATATGGTCAATTTAGTGTTCCTCATCAATTCAGTCCTGATTCAACAGGTATATATTTTGACAACTACGAAATGGCACACTTCAGATTATTAACTGATGTAAATTATCTCCCATATGGTCGTTCATACATTGAACCAGCTCGTAAATTGTTTAAACAATATACATTGATGGAAGATGCTATGTTGATTCATAGAATTTCTCGCGCTCCAGAAAAACGTATTTTCTATATTAATGTAGGTGCTATTCCTCCTAATGAAGTAGAAAACTTCATGAAGAAAACAATATCTACAATGAAGAAGACTCCATATATGGATGAAAAAACAGGTGAGTATAACTTAAAATACAACATGCAAAACCTGTTAGAAGACTTTTATATTCCAGTTCGAGGTAATGATCAATCAACTAAGATTGAAACTACTAAAGGATTAGAATACAATGGTATGGAGGACGTAGTTTATTTAAGAGATAAATTGTTTGCCGCTCTTAAAGTACCTAAAGCATTTATGGGTTATGAAAAAGATTTAACAGGTAAAGCAACATTAGCAGCAGAAGATATTCGTTTTGCTCGTACAATTGATAGATTACAACGTATTGTTTTATCTGAACTTTATAAAATCGCATTAGTACATTTATATGTTCAAGGATATAAAGGTGAAACATTAACTAACTTTGAGTTATCTTTAACTACACCTTCTATCATTTACGATCAAGAACGTATTATGTTAATGAAGGAAAAAGTTGATTTAGCTAAAAATATTATGGAAGCTCAACTTTTACCTACAGATTGGATTTATCACAATGTATTCCACTTCAGTGAAGACCAATATGATGAGTACCGTGATCTTATTTTACAGGATGCCAAACGTAAGTTCAGATTGGGTCAAATTACTGAAGAAGGAAACGACCCGTTAGAAACAGGACGTTCATATGGAACACCTCATGATTTAGCTACATTATATGGTAAAGGCAGAATGGCTTCTAACCCAGAAAATGTACCTACAGGATATGGAGATGATGTTACATTAGGTCGTCCTAAAGAAAAAGTATCTACAATTAATACTCAAGATAACCCATTAGGTAGAGATAGATTAGGTAGAACAGCTAATAAGTATGATGATACTATGGATGGTTTGTCTAAACAATTAACTGAGAATGTTTATTTGAAAAATAAACAACTGTTAAACGAAATGGAAAAAAAGATAGTATTCTCCGCTGATAAAGCAAAAGAATCACTACTTGATGAAAATCAATTGCGAGATTAAAATATCCTTATATATTTATAACAAAAATATCACTTAGATGTTAATTAAACATTCGAAATTTAAGAATACTGGTATTCTTTTTGAACTTTTAGTTCGTCAAATTACAGCCGATACTTTATCAGGCAAAGAATCAAAAGCCACAGGTATTCTAAAAAATTACTTCAATAAAACTGAATTAGGACGTGAATATAAACTATATGATAGTTTATTAAAGCGTACTAATCTAACTGAAGGTAAAGCAGAAACAATCATTAACACTATTTTAGAAAGTTCTAAACAATTAAATCGTTCTGCACTTAAAAGACAAAAGTATAACTTAATCAATGAGATTAAAAAATACTATAATTTAGAAGAATTCTTCAAAACTAAACTTCCTAATTATAAAGCTCATGCTTCTATTTATACATTAATTGAAGCTTATTCTAGCGATAAAAAAATATCTCATGAGCAAATCATTGAAAACAAATTGTCTTTACTTGAACATTTAACTTCTTCAACAATTAAAAAAGAAAATAAAAAAGAAGAAGTATTTGAAGAACTTTCTAAACAAGATAAAGAAACTCGTATTTTAGCATATAAAATTTTATTAGAGAAATTCAACGAAAAATATTCTGACTTTAGTAATACTAAAAAAATTATCTTAAAAGAATACATTAATATTGTTGACAATCCAGTAAAATTAAAAGAATTTTATAATACTAAAGTAAACGAGATTAAAACTAAATTATCTAAACTTAATAAGAAAACAAAAAATCAAGTCACTAAGATTAAAATTGATGAGACTTTAAATTTATTAATTGAATTAGATAAAAGTGCTAAGGTTAATAATGACCATGTTGTGAACTTATTACAATATTGTGATTTACTTGAAGAACTAGAATTAGCTAATGGCTGAAGAGACTAATAACGACGACATTAAAGGGTTTGAATCTAAACCCACTGGTGAGTTTGATCCTGAGACAAAATCAATGGAATGGGATATTACTTATAAGGCTAATTATGGTTTAATTTATAAGTTATTTAGAAATCTTCATAAAGAATTTAAGGCATTTATTGTTGAAGATGAAATTAAAAAGGATCCTAAATTTAAAGAAATATTTAATGGCTTTAATTATTTATGGAATCAACTTAAATCTCATTTACGTACCAATTACCCTAAGAAATATAAACAACTACAGACATTAAGTGAAGAAGAAGCTCGTGAATTGATCCAAAAAGCATTAAGAGAAATGAGTGCTACTGGAGCAGGTCCTGGAGCTGGACATTTCACTCCAGGTACTGGAGCAAATTATGCTACTCCATTTGCTTTTAATCCAAATAAGAAAGCTAAAGGAGCTAAAAATATTTACTACTATAAGTTAGGTTGGAAACCTGTTCCTGCTGAAGAACTCCATAAACAATCAAAAGCAATTGATCATAAAGATTTATGGAAGAAAAAATTAAAGGAAAATGAAGAAACAGATCAAGCATATGTTGACTCATTAAACTTACAGGATCCATCCTTAAAGAAATTTATTGGTAATAAGATTGGAGAATTTGATCAAATTGAAGACAAATTAAACACTTTATTGCCTTTATTAAAACAAGCTAAATTAAAAACTATGGAACATTATAAAGAGTCTCCTGACTTTGATGTTCAATATGGTACTGATTTAGCAGTTGACTATTTAGACAAAATGATAACTTTATTTAGAGATAAAAAAGACTAATGAAAACACTTCAAGAACATTACAACGCCATTAAAAATGGTAAAGGCAATAAAGCTCAATTCTTAAAACAAGCTCGCCAATTATTTCCTCAGTACTTTAACCAGTACTCAGATTTTGACACCGCAACTAATGTATTGAAATCTAAACAGATTATCAGTGAAGCAGCTGGTGGTGTTATCTCTAAAGGATTTGATATTTTTGATTGGAAAAAGATTTTAGCTGAAGAAGCTAAAGCTGAAGAGAAAAAAGTATCTAAAGAAGTTGAAGAAGATCAGGAACATAACTTTGATTACAAAGACATGAAGAATGCTGATAACATCAACTTCAATGAAATCTTAAAAGGATATTACGCTGAAATGAAGGATCCTAAAAATGCTGAAAAAACAGGTGATGAACTTAAAGCTATTGTTGTTAAAAACTTAGCTAAAGATCCTTTATACTATACTAAAGATGGTGAATTTGGAGTTAAAGGTGTAGGATACACTATTGAAGCTCCTGGTTTAGGTGAACCTAAAGAACCAAAAGGTAAATATAAATCATCAGGATATGGTGATATTGAGAAAGCTGAAAAAGTAAAAGCAAACGTTCAAGACTCATTAGGTGATAGAGAAGCTAAAACTTCAATGCCTAAAAAAGTAAAAGAAATGCCTGACAAAGGTGTTAAAGGTACTGAAAAGAAAATGAAATTGCAAGAAGGAGAACAAAAACTTCGTTCTTTAATTCGTGATATTATTAAAGAAGAATTAGATAAATAATATGAAATCATTACTTGTAGAAACCAGACCATTTAGTGTATCACCAATGGCTCTTACTGAAGGTAAGAGTATGAGTGGTAATCCATTAGTTGAAGGTATTTTAGCTACTTGCGAAGTAAAAAATGGTAACGGTAGATATTATGCTAAAGATTTGTGGGAACGTGAAATAGACAAGTATATGACTTTAGTTAAAGAAAGAAGAGCATGCGGCGAATTAGATCACCCAGACTCTCAAGTAATTAACTTGAAAAATGTATCACATAACATTAATTCTATTTGGTGGGATGGTGATAACATTATGGGTAAAATAGAAATTTTACCTACTCCTTCAGGTAACATCTTAAAAGCATTAATTGGATCTAATATTAAAGTAGGTGTTTCATCTCGTGGTATGGGTTCATTAAAGCAAGTAGGTGAAATGTTAGAGGTACAAGACGATTTTGAGTTGTTATGTTGGGATTTTGTAAGTACACCTTCAAACCCAGGCTCATTTATGTCTCCATTACATGAAGGAATGTCTTCACCAATTAATCCATATAATAAAGTAAATTCCATAGTAACAGAAATACTTTGTGCTAATGGAACTTGTCCGATATTTTAACCCCTCCTAAAAGAGTATTTTAGGACTGATGCCTCCCTAAAAAGGAGGCATTTCTTTTTCACAACTCTGCGACTTTTAGTATATCCGCATATACGTATATCCGAATGTGCCCAATCCTATGAGGCATTGACTATAATCAATTTTATTACGCTTCGAAGAATCCTTCATATTAAGCGTATTTCCAAAACAAATTTATTAAAAATTTAAGGACAAATGGCAACAAACAGAGACTTGCTTAAAGAAGCAATCGCGGATGCTAAAGCTGTAAAAGAAACTGCTATCGCAAACGCAAAAGCTGCTCTCGAAGAAGCATTTACTCCGTTCCTCAAAGAAAAACTTGCTGCTAAAATCAATGAAATGGATGAAGCAGATGAGATGGACGAAATGGAAATGGATGAAATGATGTATGATGAGGCAGAAAAAATGGATGAAATGAAGAAAAAAGAAGACATGGATGAAATGATGAAATCTGACATGGATGAAGTTTCTTTAGATGAACTTTTGGCTGAACTCGAAGAAGAAAAAGACGAGATGAAAGAAGAAAAGGACATGGAAGAGACTTACATGGAAGAAGAAATCACTGAAGCTGAAGAAATGGAAGCTGAAGAAGAAATGTCTATTGAAGACATGTCTGAAGAAGATCTTAAATCATTCATTGAAGATGTAATTAAAGACATGGTAGCCGCAGGTGAACTTGAGGCTGGTGAAGAAGGTGAAGAAGAAGGTGAAGAAGAAGGTGAAGAAATGGAAACAGAAGAGGAAGAAGAAGTTGATCTTGATGAACTTTTAGCTGAGGAAAAAGAAGTTAAAGAAGCTCTTGGATATGATGCTTACGCTTCAGCAGCAGAAGTAATCGGAGGCATCTCAGCAGTATTAGGTGCTTTAGGTATCGGAGCTGCTTTCAACTGGAAAGATGAAATTAAAGCTGCAGCGGAAAAGGGCAAAGAAGCTCTTGCTACTAAAGCTAAAGAAATTTCAACTAAACTTTTCGGTGGTAAGAAAATGGAAGAAGCTAGCAAAGAAGATCTTGAAGAAGCTTATTCTACAATTGAAACTCTTAAGTCTGAACTTCATGAAATTAACCTTTTGAACGCTAAACTTCTTTACACTAACAAAATTTTCCGTAACAAGTCTTTAACTGAATCACAGAAAATTAAAGTTTTGACAGCGTTTGACAAAGCAGCATCTAAGAAAGAAGTTGAACTTGTTTATGAAACTTTACAGGAAAGCTTAAAAGTATCAACTACTAAAGCTCCTATTAAAGAATCATTAGGCTCAGCATCTAAAGTATTAGGTAATGCTTCTGCTAAACCAATTATCGAAGTAGATAATCAATTCGCTAGATGGCAACAACTAGCTGGAATTAAAAAGTAAACTAATTTAAAAACAATTTAAAAACAAAAACTGAAAAACAATGAGTTCAATTAATCAATTACTCGAATCAGCTAATCCGTGGAAATCACTTCAGAGTGATGCGGCTAAATTAGCTAATAAGTGGGCTAAAACAGGCCTTCTTGAAGGTTTAGGTGAGGTAGAAAAAAACAACATGTCTATCTTACTTGAAAACCAAGCAAAACAATTAGTAGTAGAATCTAGTGTAACAGGTGCTTCTCCAACAGCAGGTACTTTCACAGTAGGTCAATCAGAAAACTGGGCTGGTATCGCTCTTCCATTAGTACGTAAGGTATTTGGACAGATCGCTGCTAAAGAGTTCGTTTCTGTACAGCCTATGAATTTGCCTTCTGGTCTTGTATTCTTCTTAGATTTCCAGTATGGAACTGACAAGAATCCATTTACTAGTGGTGGTTCACTTTATGGTAACCGTAATGCAACTGGTCAATTCCCATTCCAAACAACTGGTACAACTGGTGGTTTATATGGAGCTGGTCGTTATACTTACTCTACTAACCAATTTAGTTCTTCAATATCATCATCTGTTTCTGGATTTGCATCTGCATCTGCTACATGGGCTGATGTAAATTTTGATTCTGATTTATCAGCTTCTGCTGCTGGAGGTAGAATTTGTAAAATTACTATTCCTACTGGATCTATTTCTGCAAACTTTGACCCAGACGCAGTTCGTGGTTTTGTAATTACCTCTGGTTCTTCAATCACAGTAGCTACAAACTTACCAGCATTTACTTCTTATGATTACACAAATGCTAAGATTACATTCTATGTAACTTCTTCAAATGTTGTAGCTAACTCAACATTTGTAGTAGAATACAATAAGCTTACAACTGACAACAACCGTGGTGACTTCGAAGATACATCTGCTACTTCTTACTCAGTTCCAAACGCTGAAAGTGCAAGCACAATTGTTATCCCAGAAATCAATATCAAAATGCAATCTCAGGCTATCACAGCTAAAACTAAAAAGTTGAAAGCTGTTTGGACTCCTGAATTTGCTCAAGATTTGAACGCTTACCAGAACATTGATGCTGAAGCTGAATTGACAAATATCATGAGTGAGTACATTTCTATGGAAATTGACCTCGAAATCCTTGATATGTTGATTGAAGACGCAGCTGCTGGTACTGAATACTGGACAGTATTGAACAATGGTGTTTACAATCCTAACAATACTAATGGATTCGACTTCCCATCTTCAACTACTCAAACTGGATTCTTCAACACTCAAGGTCAGTGGTTCGCAACTCTTGGAACTAAGATGCAAAAGCTTAGCAACAAGATTCACCAGTTGACTCTTCGTGGTGGCGCTAACTTCTTAGTATGTTCTCCAACAGTAGCAACAATCCTTGAATCAATCCCTGGATTCGCTGCTAACTCTAATGGTGATGCATCTCAGATGGAATACGCAATGGGTGTAATGAAAGCTGGTCAGATCAATAACCGTTACACAGTTTATAAGAACCCTTATATGACTGAGAACACTATCTTGATGGGCTTCCGTGGTAAGCAGTTCCTTGAATCAGGTGCTGTATTTGCTCCATACATTCCGTTGATTATGACACCTCTTGTGTACGATCCAAATACCTTCACTCCACGTAAAGGTTTGATGACTCGTTACGCTAAGAAGATGTTGCGTCCTGAATTCTATGGTAAGATTTACGTTAGTGGTTTGAATAGCCTTTAATCGTAACCTAGAATAAAAATGAAGTCGCCGAGCCCGTAAGCTCGGCTTCTTTTTTTATGTTTTATATTTAATTTGAATATTTATAAACAAATTAATGTTTATGAACAATAACGAAGAGGTTTTTAAAGAAAAAAGAAAACCTAAAGGTGAAATTAAGTTTAAGCTATCGTTAAATGACGAGCAAAAAGAGGCTAAACAAACGATTCTCGATAATCCCGTAGTATTAGTTAGAGGAATGGCAGGTTCAGGTAAAACGTTGCTTGCATGTCAAATCGCCCTAGATCTGGTTTTCAAGAAAGAAATGGAAAAAATCATCATCACTCGTCCTACAGTATCTAAAGAGGAAATAGGATTTTTACCAGGTGACTTGAAAGAAAAAATGGATCCATGGTTAGCTCCAATATATGCTAATCTTTACATGTTATATGATAAAGATAAAATCGATAAAATGGTTTTAGAAAACCAAATTGAAATTGTACCATTTGCATTTATGAGAGGTAGAACATTTCCTAACTCAATTGTTATAGTTGATGAATGCCAAAATATTACCCATTCTCAAACTGAAATGATGCTAGGTCGTTTAGGTAAAGGTGGTAAAATAATATTTTGTGGTGATTTATCTCAGGTGGATTTAAAAAGTAAAAAAGACTCAGGCATTAGTTTCTTTATTCGTTTAGAGGAGAGAATTAAAGGTGTTAGAATCATAACTTTAAAGAAAAATCATCGACATGAAATCGTAGAAGAAATATTAAAGACATATGATGAATTTAGAGATGTTCAATAAAGACTAAATATAAGCCATTCATAAAGAATGGCTTTTTTTCTACTTTTTAATATTTATAACAAAATATATTTCATGGCCGCAGGAAGATATTCCTTTGTTATAGAGCAAGGGGCTACATTAAATTTAGAATTACAATATAAAGATTCAAATGGCACCCCTATCAATTTAACAGATTATAGTGGAAGAATGCAAATTAGACCATCTGTAACTTCTACTACAGTATATATAACCTTAAGTAGCTCTTTAGATGCTGATGGAACAGGATTAAATTTTAGTGGTTCAAATGGAACTACTCCTCCAACCTCAGGTTCAATTGGAGTATACATTTCAGCTGCCTCTTCTTCAGCTTTGAATTTTGATCAAGCGGTATATGACTTAGAAATATATTCTGGCAGTTATGTTTCTAGAATTTTAGAAGGACAAGTTAAATTATCACTTAACGTTACCCGTTAATGGCAGATTGCATAGGACCTACCAATATAATTCCTAACAACAATCAAGTCGTTTTAGTAGATGTTAATAAAACAATTACTGTAATCGATAATAATTGTTGTACTACTGTTGATGTTACTCAACCGGTAACTTCTGTAGTTCAAGTATTAACTGGACCTATAGGAGCAAAAGGCGATACAGGAGCATCAGGCTCACAAGGTCCAATTGGTCCTTCTGGTTCCCAAGGCCCCACAGGTCCATCAGGTTCTTCACAACCTTTTTCCTATGTGAGTGGAAATATTTGGGCTACAACAAGTAGTCTTGAAATATCTGGCTCATTAACAGTGAGTGGATCTAGTACTTTTACTAATATAGGTTTAGCCTTATTTTCAGGATCTACTAATTTATCAGGATCAGGAACATTAAATGGATATCCATTATTAACAAGTAATAATACTGGATCTTTACTATTAAGCAGTTCATTTAACCAATTTACTTCATCTTATTATACAGACAGTGCTAGTTTTAATACTCGCATTTTAAATAACAGTTCTAGTATTGCTGTTTTATCTAGTAGTTTTTTAAGTACTTCTAGTTCATTAAGTACACGAGTAACAGCTCTAGAAAATTTTAGTTCTTCTTTAAATAATACATTTGCAACAGATGCTGAGCTAAACGCAGCTACAGCTAGTTTGAGTAGTTCTATAGCTAGTTTATCAAGCAGTTATATAGCTTCTAGTGCTTCTTTTAGTGCTAGTATAGCTTCATTAACTAATGCTACAAGCTCATATGTTCTAAATTCACAGACTAGTTCAATGACTGTATTAAGCGCAAGTTTTGCTTCTACAGCTTCATTAGCACCAAATTATCTTCCTTTAACAGGAGGAACAATAAATGGAAATGTAACAGTTAATGGAACCGCATCTATAGCATTTTTAAATGTAACTTACGAATCAGCTTCAGTTATATATTCTAGCGGTTCAAATCAGTTCGGTGATGCTTCAAATGATGTTCAAACATTATGGGGTACAGTAGATATTAAAACAGGTCCTGTTTTAGTAACAGGTAGTGTTACTGCAACTAGTGGTTTTACTGGTTCTTTACTTGGTACTGCTTCTTCTGCTGTGACATCAAGCTACTCAAATTTTGCAAATACTGCTTCTGGTGTTCTAGGAGGTAGTATAAACCATGTACCTTATTTTAAGACAAATACAACTTTTGCTACAAGCTCAATATACCAATCAGGATCTAGCACTGTTATTATCAATCAAGATAATGTTACAACAGCTG
>Ga0315900_10000983_pt1 | contig 45908 bp, 41 predicted proteins | sample LakEriMetagenome_FD_203521 | JGI IMG/M metagenome (GOLD analysis project Ga0315900, IMG submission 203521) | Freshwater fungal communities from buoy surface, Lake Erie, Ohio, United States - Buoy 12 MA114 | ecosystem: Environmental > Aquatic > Freshwater > Lake > Lake biofilm | place: USA: Lake... | reverse complement strand
GCGCGGTGATATCGATGAGAAAAAATCAGTCATGGGCGTGATGCTGCATGGTGATGCGGCGTTTGCCGGTCAGGGCGTGGTGCCGGAGGTGTTGGCACTTTCGGAGCTGCGCGGCTACCGAACTGGAGGCACGATTCACCTTATTGTGAACAACCAGATCGGCTTTACCACCTCGCCGAAATATTCGCGCTTCACGCCGTACCCCACCGACGTGGCGAAAGCCGTGCAGGCGCCGATTTTCCATGTGAACGGGGATGATCCGGAAGCGGTGGTCTATGTGTGCAAACTCGCCGCTGAGTTCAGGCAGGAGTTCGGGCGCGATGTGGCGGTGGATATTTTCTGCTACCGCAAATACGGCCATAACGAGTCCGATGAGCCGATGTTCACCCAGCCGATCATGTATAAAGAGATCGCCAAAAAGCCCCTGCCCGCCAAGATTTATGCGGATCGTCTGGTCGCAGAAGGCACCTTTACGCAGGCGCAGGTAGATAGCAAATTCGCCGAGTTCAAAGCATTTTTTGAAAAAGAATATGAGGTGGCGAAAGGTTTCAAGCCCAACAAGGCCGACTGGCTGGAAGGCGCGTGGAGCGGCCTTGAGCAGCCGCGCGGCGAGCACCCCGCTGGCGATACCGGCGTCGATGTTTCGCGCCTGAAAGAAGTGGGCACGGCGCTTACAAAGCAACCGGAAAATTTCAAGCTCAACAGCAAAATCATCCGCCAGCTTGAGACAAAAAAGAAAATGATTGATAGCGGCGAAGGTCTTGATTGGGCAACCGCTGAGGCGCTCGCCTTTGGCACGCTGCAGGCAGAAGGCCATCCGGTGCGCCTTTCCGGGCAGGATTGCGGCCGCGGAACGTTCTCGCAGCGCCACAGCGTGCTGATCGATCAGGATACCGAGGCGCGCTATGTACCGCTCAATAACCTCGGCATGAAACAGGCCAGCTACGAGGTGATTGATTCGTCGCTGTCTGAATTTGCGATTCTGGGCTTTGAGTATGGCTATTCGCTCGGGCTTCCGAATGCGCTCACGCTCTGGGAAGCACAGTTTGGCGATTTTGCCAATGGCGCGCAGGTGATTGTCGATCAGTTTATCTCGAGCGCAGAAATTAAATGGCTGCGTATGTCCGGCCTTGTCATGCTGCTGCCGCACGGGCAGGAAGGCCAAGGGCCAGAGCATAGCTCGGCTCGCTTAGAGCGCTATTTGCAGCTCTGCGCTGAGGATAACATGCAGGTGGCGAACTGCACGACGCCCGCGAATTATTTCCATATCCTGCGCCGTCAGCTGAAGCGCAATTTCCGTAAGCCGCTGATTCTCATGACGCCGAAGTCGTTGCTGCGCCATAAGCTCTGCGTGAGCAGCCTTGCTGATATGGCGAAAGGCACCTCGTTCAAGCGCGTGATCGGTGAGCATGCGAGCCTCGCGAAAGATGATAAAATCCGCCGCGTGATCATCACCTCCGGCAAGGTGTATTACGACCTCCTCGAGGCGCGCGACGCGGCGAAGATCACTGACATTGCCATCATTCGCACCGAGCAATATTACCCCTTCCCCGAGCGCGAGCTGAAGGCTGAGCTTTCGCGCTATAAAAACGCGGAAATCGTCTGGTGTCAGGAAGAGCCGAAAAATATGGGCGCGTGGTTCTTCATGCAGCCGAGAATCGAGGATCTGATGCAGTCCATTGGCCGCGAGGATCGCCTACGCTATGCTGGCCGCGCTGAGGCAGCCTCGCCTGCCGTGGGTTACCATAAGCTTTATGAGCAGGGGCAGAAAGCACTGGTGGATGAAGCACTCAGTTTTGCAGAAGCAGCGCCGAAGAAGAAGCGGCTCTTGGGGTAGTAGATGAATTCATGGATAGAGCTGCTGTGGTTATTACCACCTCCATGGTGTTACGGAAAAAAAGAATCGGCCGATAGCAATGTCTATCGGAAGATTAATCGCTGGCTGGGTTTTTTGCTTATCTGGGCGGGCATTGTTCTTTTTTTTACATCGATTCTGGCGAGCTTGTTTTAAACAAAGCAACCAGTCGTCATTACTACTTTCACGGGCGTAGCGGATGGATTTTATCCCCATCACTGCTCTCGCCCCGGTGTCACACGCCGGTAGGTTTCTTTTGTCATTCCGACCGGAGCGCAGCGCAGCGGAGGAATCTTAAGATCCTTCGCCTCGCCGTCGGCTCGCTCAGGATGACAAAGAAAGTATAGTTTGCTATCCCCTTTTCCATGCGCCGTTTATGGAAATATCGCCCGCTTCGCTGGCTCGTTTATGTGCTGCTTGCGCCTTACGCGCTGGCGCTGGTGTATATCATCGTGCCGCCGCCTTCGACGCTGATGCTCTATGATCTGGTGACGTTTACCATGCCGAAGCGCACATGGGTGCCGCTGGAGGAGATATCACCGAATCTGGCAAAGGCGGTGCTGGTGGCGGAGGATTCGGCGTTTTGCGATCATTTTGGTTTTGACTTTCGGGCGATTGAAAAGTCGCTGGATAAGGCGGCGGATGGCAAGCGTTTCGGCGGCGCGTCCACCATCACGCAGCAAACCGCTAAGAATTTATTTTTGTGGCATGATCGCTCGTGGCTGAGGAAGGTCTTGGAAGCGCCGCTTGCTTTGTGGCTGGAGCTGGTGATGAGTAAGCAGCGCATCCTTGAGATTTACCTCAATATCGCCGAGTGGGCGCCGGGTGTGTATGGCGCCGAGGCCGCCGCCAAGCACCATTTCGGCACCACCGCCAGAAACCTTAGCCTTGCCCAGAGCGCGCTGCTGGCCGCGAGCCTTCCGAACCCTGAGCGGCGCGTCGCCGGGCGGCCAAGCGCGGGCGTAGCGCTGAAGGCGGCGAGCATCACCCGCCGGGCGCTGATGCAATCACCGGAGGTTGCATGTTTACGTTAAATGTGAGACATAACGCCTGATCGATATTTCGGAGAGTCCTATGCAGCAGCATGATTCAGCCTATGCTCACCTTCACTATCAGCCATCAGCGTATGGATGGCTTCATCACTGGCTAAGGCAGGGTACTGCTCGTTTTGTGGCGCATGTGCCGCTGGTGCATCCATGTGTGAAGTTACTTGCCAGATCCGTCCGCGCGATAGAAAACACAACGCAGGCCTATCTACAAACACGCAACCAGATGCAGCGTAAGCGCATGGCTGGCGAAAACCCGCTGGCCTTTGATTCTGGTTTTGGTTACGAAAGCGAGCTTCGTGAGCTCGAAGTGCTGGCGCATTATCACGAGCAATTGCTGCAGGGCAACCTCGCGCAGCAGCGCACAGAATCTGCCGCGGTGTATGACTGGCTGATCAGCAATATCAGCGATTTGCTGACAACTTTTCCCGATCTCACCCACACTATCAATTTTGGTGTATCCTATGCGCACATCGATGCGGAGCTTGCAAAGAAATTTCCGGCGCGGCGCTTTGTTGGTCTGGATCGTTCCAGCCTGACAAAATGGTACAATGATAAGCATTTCGCGTTGCCAAACCTGAGCATTCAGACGGCGGATATTTTTGAATATCTGGCTCCTGCTTCCCAGACAGGCGGGGTTTTAGTGCATGCGCGTACGCTGAATCTGCTGCCAGAAGATTTCAATCTTCGCCTCTACAAAGCAGCCAATGAGGCTGGCTGCCGCTACATTGTGGGCATTGAGCAATGTGGCATTTCCTGGGAAACGCAGCAGCCCTTTGCATTTGGTGCGGCGCAAAAAGAAAGCGTTGTTTACCGTAACTTTATGTTTATTCACAATTATCCGGCGCTACTTTCGGCCGCTGGTTATCGTGTGATACGTTCGCAGCTGCTGGCAACACGCCACCCCGATCCCAATTACCGGCTGGTCGCGTTTGTGGCGGAAAAAGCGTAACGGACAGAAGACCAGCGTTGCACGAATGCCACTTTACTTCAGAAAGATGCGGCGATAGAAATCAGGATTATCAATGTCATCACCATCCTTGAGATGTCATGCCGAGCGTAGCCGAGGCATCTTTTCTTAAAAGAAAGATCCTTCGGCTCCGCTGACGCTTCGCTCAGGATGACAATGGAGAAAAATATGGCCGGAGAAATTATTGTTCCATCGCTGGGTGAATCCGTTTCGGAAGCAACCGTCAGCAAATGGTTTAAAAAAGTCGGTGACGCGGTGGCGGCTGATGAGCCGGTGTGCGAGCTGGAAACCGACAAGGTAACGCTCGAAGTCAACAGTCCAGCTGCTGGCATGCTGAAAGACATCAAGGTTGATGCAGGCAAAAGCGTGGAAGTTGGCGCGCTGCTGGGACTCATTGAAGTAGGCGCGGCTGGTGCGAAATCAGCTCCGGCTGCAGCGCCCAAAGCAGCTGCTCCCGCTGCTGCTGCTCCTGCTCCTGCGGCGGCTTCTGCTGCGCCGCAAGCTGGCCCTGCTGCTCGTAAAATGATGGATGAAACCGGCATTCGCCCAGAGTCCGGCTCGGGCAAAGATGGCCGCGTGACCAAAGGCGACATTCTTTCTGCGCCAGCTGTTTCCGCGCCAGTGGCAACCGGCCCGCGCGAAGAACGCGTGAAGATGACCAAGCTGCGCCAGACGATTGCGCGCCGCCTGAAAGAATCGCAAAATACTGCCGCCATTCTCACCACTTTCAACGAAATCGACATGACCAACGTCATGGCGCTCAGGAATGAATACAAGGACGTGTTCGAGAAAAAACACGGCGTGAAGCTCGGTTTCATGGGCTTTTTCGTGAAAGCGGCGATTAACGCGCTGAAGGAAATTCCCGCCGTGAACGCGCAGATCGACGGCGATGAGATCATCTATAAAAATTATTACGATATCGGAATGGCTGTGGGTACCGATCAGGGGCTCGTCGTTCCGGTGATTCGTGATGCTGACCAGCTATCCATCGACGGCGTGGAAAAAGAAATCGGCCGCCTCGCGAAAAAAGCGCGCGAAGGTTCGCTTGCGATGGCCGACCTTCAGGGCGGCACCTTCACCGTCACCAATGGCGGTGTGTATGGCTCGCTGATGGCAACGCCGATCGTCAACCCGCCGCAGTCTGGCATCCTCGGCTTGCATAAAATCGAAGAGCGCCCCATTGCGCTGAAAGGCCAGGTAGTGATTCGCCCGATGATGTATGTCGCGCTTTCCTACGACCACCGCATCATCGACGGCAAGGAATCCGTGACCTTCCTCGTGCGTGTGAAAGAAGCGATGGAAGATCCGAGAAGGTTGTTGCTTGGATTATAAGCAGGGTTTCTTATGTACAGAGCTGCTATTATTTGGGTTGTTTTTGTAGGCATAGTCTATATCGATTTACCTTACAAAAATGCGCAACTGCAAGCAGCGAATGCAGCAAACGTACTTATCGGCATCATTTTTCCCTACGTGCTTTATCGTATTGGAGCAACGGCCATTATGCTCAAACAGCAAGAAACAATTATAAAATTGCTCAAAGGCGATAAAGACGTGAACACAAATCATTCTTTGTTACCCGAGTGGTTTCCCAAGTGGTATTTTTGGAACAAGCCCAAATGATAGAAATGAAAATTCTGTCTAAGACTTTAAGGAAAATAAAATGTCAGAATTCGATCTAGTAATTATCGGCGGTGGGCCGGGTGGGTATGTAGCGGCTATTCGCGCTAGCCAGCTTGGCATGAATGTGGCCTGCGTGGAAATGCGCGGAAGTTTGGGCGGCACGTGCCTGAATGTCGGCTGTATTCCGTCCAAAGCGCTGCTTTCTTCATCGCACAAATTCCACGATGCACAGCATCATTTCGCCGAGATGGGCATTAAGGGGAATGTGTCGCTCGACCTTCCCACCATGCTTGCGAAAAAAGATAAAATCGTACTCGATCTCACTAAGGGCATCGAGTTTCTGTTTAAGAAAAACAAGGTGACCTATGTGAAGGGTCGCGGTGCGATTAAATCGGCGAGTGAAGTCGTCGTTGACGGCAAAGAGACAATCAAAACCAAACGTATATTGATTGCCACCGGTTCGGATGTGATGCGTCTTCCCGGCGTGGATATTGACGAGAAAAAAATTGTGTCTTCCACCGGCGCGCTCAATTTAAATCCGGTGCCGCAGCATCTGGTGGTGGTGGGCGGCGGCGTCATCGGCCTTGAGATGGGTAGCGTGTGGAAGCGCTTAGGCGCGAAGGTGACCGTCATCGAATATCTCGATAAAATCGGCGGCTATATGGACGCAGAAGTTGCCGCGCAGTTCCAGAAAATCCTTGCCAAGCAGGGCATCGAATTCAAGCTCGGCATGAAGGTTACGAGCGCGGACGCCAAAGGCAAAGGCGTGAGCCTCACGGTGGAACCGGCCAAAGGCGGGACGGCTGAAAAATTGGAAGCCGATGTGGTGCTGGTATCGATCGGCCGCAAGCCCTACACCGAAGGGCTTGGCCTCGAAAAAGTTGGCGTGAAGATGGATAGCCGCGGCCGCATCGAAGTCGATTCGCATTTTGAAACCAACGTGAAGGGCATTTATGCGATCGGCGATGTCATCCCCGGCCCGATGCTCGCGCACAAAGCCGAAGAAGACGGCGTGGTCGCGGTGGAAAACATGATGGGGCAAAAATCGCACATTGATTACAACTTGGTTCCCGGCGTCGTCTATACCTGGCCGGAAGTGGCGAATGTCGGCAAGACCGAGGAAGAGCTCAAAGCCGCCGGCGTGGATTATAAAGTCGGCAAATTCCCGTTCATGGCCAATAGCCGCGGCAAAGCCGTGGGTGAAACCGATGGCTTCGTGAAGCTGCTGGCGGACGCAAAAACTGACCGGCTGCTCGGCTGCCACATCATCGGCCCCGATGCCGGCACGCTGATTCACGAGGCGTGCCTCATCATGGAATTTGGCGGCTCAAGCGAAGATCTGGCGCGCACCTGCCACGCCCACCCCACGCTCAGTGAAGCAATGAAAGAAGCCGGCCTCGCTGCACTTGGCCGTGCGATACATGTTTAGTCGTCATCCCGGAAAATTTTGCAGCAGTAAAATTTATCCGGGATCCAGAATAGCAAAATGTCAGTAGGCATTTTGCGTCAAAAAGAAAGATTCCTGCTTTCGCAGGAATGAAAAAATAGGAGAATCACATGAAAACACTCTATACCGCGCGCGCAACGTCAGTCGGTGGCCGCGAAGGCCATGCCGAGACGGATGACAAACGCTTAGTTGTTGATTTTGCTCGCCCGGGCAGTGATAAGCCCGGCACGAATCCTGAGCAGCTTTTTGCCTGCGGTTATGCGGCGTGTTTTGGCGGCGCGATGGCCTATCTCGCCGGGCAGCAGAAAATCGAGATGGGCGAACTTACGATCGAAAATGAAGTGAATTTAAATCAAGACGATGGCGGGTTTTTCATCAGCGTGCAGATGCATATCAAACTGCCGCAGATGGAGCAAAAAGCGGCAGAGAAGCTGGTCGCCGATGCGCATCAGTTCTGCCCCTACTCCAAGGCTACGCGCGGCAATATCGCGGTTGCGTTTACGGTGAATGGGCAGAAGATAGTATGAATTTAGGCGCGAAGAACAACCGCTTTAGGCGAAGCGCCATAAAGCTCGGCGTCAATTTTCTCTCTTAAAGCGATGCGCAGGCTATCGGGATTATCAATCACGCCCCTGCTTTGCTGTTTTAATAACTGATAGCGTTTTTCTACTAATGCATCAGAAAGATTTCCGGGCAGTTTCTGATCAATCACAATATCCAGCTTGATGCCGGCCTGACCGTCCATGTGATTAAGCGCAGAAGGCTCTTCAAACTTAATACCGGCATTGGTCAGGGTTCTTTTCCACCCAGTTAAAGTTTCTGTATTGACCCCGCTCGTAAGATTAGTCGCTTCCGGTTTGATTTCGAGTTTGAGCAGGCGATCGGAATAATTCGCGACCGACCCGCCATCTCTATTATCATACCATGCGCTGATGCGATATTTATCCGTACCTTTTTGAATGATTTGCATATGGCGGTCATTTTCCGGCGCGGCGTAAACCTGCGTATCCGCACCTAGCAGTTCAGTAACCGCTCGTCCCCAGCGACTGGCGATATAATCATGCCTTTTGGTGGTAAGCACATCGTCTAATTGCTGGAATGCTGCGCCATCTTCTGCGCGCCAGCCGTTTTCGCGCCGCTTTCTTGCGGCATCGTAATTTTTAAGCGCGGAGGCAATAGTCTCGCGAATGTCCGGCATGTTTAACGACTCGCGCCCATGCCACCACCAGCAACCTGCGCTTCCAGCTCAGCGATTTTTGGTGCCATTTTCTTTTCTTCCTCGCGGTCACGCTGTTCCCAGTGGGCGGCGAAAGCAGCTTTTTGTTTTTCGGGGTCTTTTTCTACCGCTGCCTTAATCAACGGATTCACAGCAATGATTAAGTCAATTGCATCAAAATGAATTTTATTGTTTTCGTCTTCGGTATAATTAACGCCCAGTGTATCCAGCGCCAATTTGATATCGCCGCCTTTTTCAGTCTGCGCTGTTACCATAGATCCATCAACAGACAATCCACCAATAGGAACAGGAATAGGACTATAAAGATTCCCATATTGGTCTTTGCCGATGCGAATTTTTGCGAACTTCAATAGATTATGTAAATCCAGTAGAGCTGGTTCTGACAGATGGTCTTGTTTTTGAGAGGCATATATTTTTGTGATATTTTCCTCAAATCCCTCGCGCTCTTTCATCATCGCATCATACTGTGTTTTTATTCCATCAAGCTCTGTTTTCGCATCGATGATTCTCTGCGCAGGCGATATAGCGCCCTCTTGATGCTCCTTAATAATTCGCGCAATTTTTCCATCCGAGCTAGCAAATTGAGACATAAAACCCCCTTTCAAAAATTAAAAACTAACCTATCTTAACAAATGGGGGGGGTAAGCAAGTGGCGATTATTTAAGCTTTTGTGACAGTTCTTCGTCATTGCGAGGAGGCCATCAGGCCGACGCGGCAATCCAGCTGAAAAACATAGTATTTCTGGATTGCTTCGGAGCTAACGCTCCTCGCAATGACGAGGGCAGCAGACCCCGCCATTCGGCGGGGCTATGCCCCTTGCAATTCTGCCTCTTTCGCCCTATAATTCGCTTCCCTTGGTTCATATAACCAAGCTAGAAGGTAGGATATTATGACTGCCCAAGCCGTTGCTATCAAAACCATGCAGCTTCCGGCGCTGATTTCGCCGGAGCAGGGTCTTCGCAAATATCTGCAGGAGATTGCGAAATTTCCGGTGCTATCGCTCGAGGAAGAGCAGCGACTAGCGAAACGCTGGACGGATCATCAGGATGTTGAGGCGGCGCATCAGCTGGTGACCTCGCATTTGCGTCTCGTTGCAAAGATTGCGTTCAAATATCGCGGTTATGGCCTGCCGATGGCCGACCTCATTGCCGAGGGCAATATCGGCATGATGCAGGCGGTGAAGCGGTTTGAACCGGCGAAGGGTTTTCGGCTTTCCACCTATGCGATGTGGTGGATCCGCGCAAGCATTCAGGAATATATTCTTCGCAGCTGGTCGATGGTAAAAATCGGCTCCAGCGCTGCGCAGAAGAGGCTTTTTTTCAACCTGAGAAAACTTAAGAAAAAAATTGGCGTGAGTGATCGCGGTATGACTGACGAGCAGGCGCGTGATGTAGCGCGGATGCTGGATGTTTCGGTGGATGATGTGCGCGACATGGATAGCCGCATGAGCGGTCAGGACGTGTTCCTCAATAGCGCCGCCGGGCCGGATAGCGATGAAGAAAAAATCGCCTTCCTCGCAGACCCGCGCGAAAGCCACGAAGAGCTGCTGGGTGCACATGAAGAACTCATCGAAAAGCAGATTCTGCTGCAGAAAGCGCTTTCTACGCTGTCGGATCGCGAGCGCGATATCTTAAAGCGGCGGCGCCTGAAAGACGAGCCAGATACGCTCGAGGATTTAAGCCAGGCTTACGGCATTTCGCGCGAGCGTGTGCGCCAGATCGAGGTTCGCGCGTTTGAGAAATTGCAGCAGGAAATGATGAAAGTCGCGTAGGTTTCGAAGGTTGCGAAGGTTTCGCAGGTCGCCTAGACTCACTTAACCTACGAAACCTAAGGGACATACGAAACCTACGAAACATCATTTAAGGAGTTCTCATGTATCAATCACTTTTTATTCCCGTTTCCAGCCACGGCAAGCAGGAGGGCGCGCTGGCATTTGCAGCGGCTATGTGTGATGCTTTTTCCGCGCGCGGCGAGTTGGTCTATCTTTCCAAGACGCTCGCGCTGCTCGATGCCAAACAGAAAAAGGCTGTGGGTGATACCTATCGCAGTAAGGGCTATGAAGCATCGCAGCTGCTTACCGAGCAGCTCTATCAGCAGCAATTTCATGCCAGCGCTGCAAAGGTAAAGGCGTGGTTTGAGAAGACCAAGCAGCAGCTTGGCTCGCCAAAAGGGCTGGTTTGGCATGATGCGTCTGGTTTGTTTGGCGAAACCGCGCAGCAGGTGGCAGATGTCGCCTCGTTTGCGGATCTGACCATTGCCAGCACGGATTTAAGTGATTCTGTTTATGATGATCTGGTGGTTGGTTCGCTGTTTTTCACCGGTAGGCCACTGGCACTGATTAAAGATTATCCAGCGCGAAAAGAGCTGCAAAAAGCACACTTGATGGTGGCATGGAAGTATTCGCCGCAAACCCTGCGCGCATTGTGGTTTGCGTTGCCACTGCTTAAAAAGGCCAAAGTCGTGACGCTGGTCAGTGTGGTGGAGGGTGATGAGGACGAGCAGGATTATCTGGACGAAGCGGTTTCTTATCTCGCGGCGCATGGCATCAAAGCGCAGAAAATACGCATTGATAATGCGCGCTATCCTGTGAAGGCGCTGGAGGAAACCTACCGCGAGAAAAAAGCTGATCTCTTGGTCATGGGGGCTTACTCGCACTCGCGCCTCGGTGAGCTGGTTTTCGGCGGCTTCACCCGCAGCCTGCTTTCCGAGCCGAAATGCAATTTGTTTATGGTACACTGATGAGGTTTCGGACGTTGCGAAGGTTTCGGATGTTTCGTATATTTTCTTGAACATGCGAAACCTTCTTTCCCGCCTCTTCTCCCCTCCCCCTTACCAACAGCAGGCGCATCTGGTGTATGTGCGTCTGGTCGAGCAGGCACGTGCGCCATTTCTTTACAGCGAGTGCTGTGTGCCCGATACGCTCGATGGCCGGTTTGATGCGGTGATACTTCACGTGTGGTTGCTGCTGCGACGGCTGCGTATGGAGCCGAGGGAAAATACCGCGCAGTTCCAGCAGTTCCTGCAGGAAACCTTTTTTGCCGACATGGATCGCAGTATCCGCGAAATGGGCTCTACGGATACCGGCGTGGGTAAACGCATCAAAGCGATGGCGCAGGCATTTTTCGGGCGCATCAGCGCCTATGATGAGGCGGCAGATGATGAAGCGCTCCGCCGTGTGCTGGTTCGCAATCTCTACCGCGAAAAAGCGCCTGATGACGCGGCGCTGACGCAGCTCATCACTTACATTCGCAGCCAGCAGCAGCGGCTGGAGCAGTGCTTGCTCGCAGATATTCTCGCGGCGAAATTTTAGACGCTTTCAACGGTTGGTTTTTTCAGCGCATCATTGCGGCTGATGGTTGCCAGATACGCCAAGATCATCGGGCGGTTGGGCATCGGCGCTGCTGGCGCCACGAGCTCGCTGGGCTGGCTTTCTGCCTGCTCCGGCGCATCGGCTGTGTTGGCGCTGGCGGGAGAGGTTTCTTTAAGCGGCGCGGCGGCTTTGACCGCTGTGCTGCCAAGGCCATTTTGCTGGGCGCTGGCGGTCATCGCCTGTGTCATCAGCGCCGGCTGCGCCGAGCTTTTTGCCTGCTGTTCCTGCTTTAAAATCTGGCTGAATACGCTCGATGGTTCCGGCTCTGGCAGGCTTGCGTTGCTGGGTTTGTATTTCACCTGCGAGAGCGCCACCAGCTTTTCATATTCGCTCATCACGCTGCGTGCATAGGGCGAATTATCCTGGCTCATGAGCTGCGCCATGAAGGTGGTGGAAGCGTTCAGGCTGAGGCTGCTGGGGCTGCTACCCAGAAATGCGATCAGCGCGCTAAAACCACTGGCGGTGGTGGTGGCGCTTGTTGATGCGGGAGCGGGCGAGGCAGCACCGCCGCCGCGGCGGGTATTATCACCCACCGGCACGGCCGACACGTTCGGCGCCACATTATCCGGCGCAACGCGCAGCACATTGTTGCCCGGAACCGTGGTGGCCACGATCACCGGCGCTGGTGTGATGACCGGCGCACTGTTTATTACAGGCAACATGCCTTTTTTAACCTCTACATGAGTCCCCTACTTTAATCATTATACCGCATGGGGTGGAAAATGTCAAAAAACGACAAATTAAGCCTATGAAAAATAAATGGAATATGATACATCGCGGTAGGTTCAACGCTAAAAATGAGATGGCCATGAAAAAGACCCTGCTTCCTATCATTCTGATTTTACTCGTTTTAACCAGTGTGATGCTGTGGATGACCAAAGATCCGGCGGGGGTTTCCCCCCAGGCGGAAGGTACGCCATCCGCTGAGCTTGCAAACCAGCCGCCGCCAGCGATTGGCGGTGCGTTTTCGCTCATCGACCAGCATGGTCAGCCGGCGCGCGATGCGGATTTTCGTGGCAAGCTGATGCTGGTATTTTTCGGTTTCACTAACTGTCCGGACATCTGCCCGATTACCGCGAAGTCGCTGTCGGATACGATGGCGCTGCTGGGCGATCAGGCGGATCAGCTGGCGCCAATTTTCATCACGGTTGATCCTGCGCGCGATACGCCGGAGGTGATGAAGAATTATTTTGCGAGCTTTGATTCGCGCATTCGTGCGCTGACCGGCACCCCGGAGCAGATCAAGGAAGCCGCCTCCGCTTACAAAGCCTACTACGCCAAAGCGCAGCCGCAAGATGAACAGGCGAAGGATCAGCAGATTGCAGGTCGTGAAGATGTGGCTGAGCTACAGGATCATGAAGGCCATGGCGCGGCGCAGAATGACCCGCATGCTGGTCATGGCGCTCATGCAAATCATGGCGGTGGTCACGGGAATTATCTGGTGGATCACTCCGGCTATATTTACCTCATGAACCGCCAGGGTGTGTATGTGAAGCATTTCCAGTATGACGCTTCGCCGGAGCAGCTGGCAGCGGCGGTGAAAGAGCTTCTGGCGCAGCCATGACACTTCAGCGCAGCATCGAACTCAAACGGCGCGGGCTTTTGTTTATTCTGTCCTCGCCTTCGGGCGCGGGCAAGACAACGCTCTCGCGCCGGCTGCTTTCGCGCTATGAAAACGCTGCCGCGCATGAAACCATCCGCATGTCGGTCTCGGTCACCACGCGCAAACCCCGCCCGGGCGAGGAGCATGGCAGGGATTATTTTTTCCTGACCGATGACGAATATCAGCGCATGGTAGCGGGCGGCGAGCTGCTGGAACATGCCAAGGTATTTGAACATCACTATGGTACGCCGGCGCATTTTGTGCATGGCTGCACCCGTCAGGGCACGGATGTGCTCTTCGATATCGACTGGCAGGGCACGCAGCAGCTGAAAGCCAAAAACCCGGAGGATCTGGTGAGCGTGTTCATCCTGCCGCCCTCCATGGCGGAGCTGGAGCGCCGCCTGAAAGCCCGTGCGCAGGATAGCGATGAGGTGGTGAAAAAGCGCATGAGCAAAGCCGAGGCGGAGATCAGCCACTGGCAGGAATATGATTATGTGCTGATCAACCACGACCTGGATGAAACGCTGGAAAAAATCGACACTATCCTGAAAGCTGAGCGCCTGCGCCGCGCCCGTCAGGAAGGGCTTTCAGGTTTTATTGCCGGGCTTTGATGCCCCACTACTTTTCTTACGGGTTGATACTCAGAAGGTTGTTGGCAATAGCAAGCGCGCATCCGGGGGCGTCACTCACCAGATAATACTCTATCTGATAACTGTCCAATAACGTATCATTGACGCATGGATAGACGGTTCGGCTCCACATAGCGGATACAATACTTGCAATGTTCGGATCATACAGTGAAGCCTGCCATGGCGCGCCACCAAAAACGGTGCCGCTGTAGGGTTTTCCATCATCTATCTTCTGATCAATGTATAATGCAGAAGCGGGTGTCAGTGAGGATTGCACCAAGTCGCTGTTGGAGAAAACATAATAGCTTGGATGGATGGCGTTGTTAGCAAGCATGTTGGCAGGGTAAAGCGAGAGGAAGTTGCTAGGCAGCGGCGCTTCGATAATCTGGAAATTCTCGATAGCGTCGTCACTATAATTAGGGTCTTTAAAATAATTCGCTTTGAGAAAACCAGCCCCTTGCAGGCTTAGAAAAATATAAGAACGCTCCTGATTATCGATTACCCCATTCATGTTGCCATCGGGCGGCGTGGAAAGATCAACGGGGCTATTATCAAAAATCCCAAGTGATAGAGCATTGGAGCAATCACCCGGCAAGCAGTTATATTTCAGTTTGAAAGCAGCGACCGCAGTTTTGTTTTGTTCGATCAACGTAACGGCGGCGCGTTTTTGTGTTGATGCGATCAGGTCAGCCCCCACCAGAATGCCACCCACGATCAGTCCAATCACAACAATTACAATGGATAACTCGACCAGAGTAAATCCGCTACTACGCGCACAACCGCTCATAGTTTAAAGATAATAAACCATTGTTAATCAATCGTTAATATATTCGTATTGCCGCTGTGCTATAAGCGAGATTAGACGTGCTCAATTTATTCTTTATGAGTCGTTAGATCGAGATATGTCTTTGCAAGTAAACAAAAATCGCGAACTGCAATTTGTTCTGCACGTGCACAAGGATCAATATTAGCACGCATCAGCAAATCGGTGGGGCAATCGCTGATTGTCTTCAGCGAGACACGCAGCATTTTGCGGCGCTGGTTAAAGGCAGCGGCGAGGACTTTTTCCAGTGCTTCTTTAGGCACTTCCACCAGTGGTTTTTCTCGCGGCGTCAGGGTGATGACGGCGGAATGGACTTTAGGCGGCGGGCTGAAGGCTTCGGGCGGCAGATCCATATCCCAGCGCGCTTCGCACAGCCACTGGGCAAACACCGACAAGCTCCCGTAAGCCTTGCTTCCCGGCGCAGCGGTGATGCGCTCCGCCACTTCTTTCTGGAACATCAGGGTGAGGGATTCGAAGTTCGAGCCGGGCGTCGCATAAATCTGCTCCAGCCAATTCAGCAGTAGCTGGGTGCCGATATTATAAGGCAGGTTAGCGATAATCCTGCGCGGGGCGGGCACGCGCTCAAGCAAATTCACACTGAGCGCATCCTCATGCAGGATGGTCAGCCGCCCCGGAAAAGCTTCAGCGAGTTCCTGCATGATGGCAATCGCGCGGTCATCTTTTTCCACCACATAGACGTGCTTCGCTTTTGAACGCAGCAGCGAGCGCGTAAGCCCGCCCGGGCCCGGGCCAATCTCAATGGCGTGCACCCCTTTCAGCGCGCCGCTGTAGCGCGCGATTCGGTCAGTAATCCCTTCATCCAGCAGGAAATGCTGGCCGAGCGATTTCTTGGCGGCAAGCCCGTAGCGGTGGATGGTGTCTTGCAGGTTTCGCATGTTGCGTAGGTTTCGAATGTTTCGTAAGTTAAGGTATCTGAACCTACGCAACCCACGCAACATTCGCAACCCACGAAACCTGTTCCATGGATCACGCCCTCATTGCTTTACTGGCATTGCTGCTGAACCTTGCTCTTGGTGGGCCGAGGGCGCTGTATGAGGCCAGCGGCGCGGCGCGCCTTGCCCGCATCCCGGCCAAGCTGCTGCGCGACCGCGAGCCGTTTTTTACTAAGGAAAATCAACCGATTCTGCTGGTGGGCTATGCGCTGGCGATGGCCTGTGCGGCGGGGCTTTTTTTCCATTTCATCCTGCGCGGCAATATTCAGTTTCTGGAAATTATCATCGTGGCCTGTCTGCTGCCGGTGCGCCCGTCGCTCGAGCGTCTGTGGTTCATACGAAAGGCGCTGGCATCGGGCGATGTGCAGGCGGCGCGCAAACAGCTCGAAGGCACGGTATGGAAGCATCATGTGCTGCTTGATGAGCATGGTGTGGCGCGGGCGGCGGCGGAGCTGGTCGCGGTCACATTTTGCGAGCGGGTGCTGCATCCGCTCATCTGGTATTTGTTGCTTGGGCTACCCGGCCTGTTTGTCTGTCGCAGTGTGACACTGATGAAAGAGGCTCTGCCATCCTCCTTTAATGCGGAGGGTTATATTCATCAGCTCACCTTTGGTATGTTTAAGCTTACGAGCTGGGTTTCATCGCGGCTTTGTGCAATCATCTGGCTCATGGCGTCGCTGTTTGTGCCGCCGTCGGATGTGGTGCGTGCGGGCAATCAGCTTGCGGCTACAGCGACCAGCGCCCCGGCTCTTGCTTACGCGATCGAGGCGGTGGCGGCGGTGCTTGGGGCGGCACTGGGCGGGCCCACATCGGCCTATGCTAGCCAGCAGTGGCTGGGTAGCGGTTCAGCAAAACTAGCGCCAGCGCAGCTTTACCGCCTGCTTATCATGAGCGGTTTTGCGCTGGTGGTAATGCTACTTCTTCTTGGGCTTTTTGCGAGCTAGATCGGTCATCGCCATGCCGCAGGTTGGGCCGGTGAGAAACTTATCACGGATATTCAGCGTGGATTTCTTGCCGATATCACTCCAGTGTGCCTTTAGCCATTCATCGGCATTCTGCCTGCCCATATTTTTGAGATAGACAAAAAAATCCCAGTCCGCGTTCATCTTGCTTGAGGCGTTGAGCTCATGCATCTCATCGGCTGCGTAGACAAGGTGCATCTTGATGTCCTTGTACTGCTTCTTATCGAGCTTGCCCTCTTTAATCAGGCGCGAGACAAAATCAATCGCGCGCATCTCAGCGATCAGGCTGGAGTTGAAGGTGATTTCATTGAGGCGGTTGATGATCTCGCTTGCGGAGCGCGGCAGCTGCGTGTTGCGAATAGGGTTGATTTGCACCAGCAATACATCATCGCTTTTGCAATTATAAATCAGCGGCCAGATGGCGGGGTTACCCATATAGCCGCCGTCCCAGTAATGATCGCCGTCAATCTCAATCGCCTGGAACAAAAACGGGATGCAGGCCGAGGCGAGTAGCACATCAGTGGTGATTTCCTCACAAGAAAAGACGCGTGCCTGACCGCTTTCGACATGGGTGGCGGCGATGAAAATCTTGATCAGTCCGCAAGCTTTGATAGCGTCGTGATCGAGCATGTCATCAAGGATGTAGCGCATCGGATTTAAATTCATCGGGTTCAAATCGTAAGGCGAGAACATGCGGCTCATCAGATCCACCCACTGGTAGCTTGCCGTGTTATCCATGTTCCAGCCGGAAAAGGCGCGCTCAAAAGGGTTTTTGTGTAAGGGGCCGAATGCGCCGGCTTCGCTGATCCGCATCCAGAAACGCTCAAGGTCCTCCTTCGCGCCTTCGCGCCCGTTTTTCATGTAGCCGTTCACCAGCAACGCGGCGTTCATCGCACCGGCAGAGGTGCCGGAGATGCCATCAATGGTTAAGTCTTTTTCTTCCAGCAGTCTGTCGAGCACGCCCCAGGTGAACGCCCCGTGCGCGCCGCCGCCCTGAAGGGCGAGATTGATGGTTTTGGAAGCCATAGGAGGTTGCTTAGGTTTCGTATGTTTCGAAGGTTGCGAAGGTTTATGTCGGCAGTTTTAGCGATTGAATCAATAGCTTTAGTAGGCGGCTGACGGAAGATAATTTTTGGTCTAATCGTTGCCAATCATAAGAAACCAGCTTTTGCCTCTGAGTAATAATCACATGTGTTTCAAGTTCGCATAGAGAACCGTAAGCAATGCGAAGATGCTGGACGAATTCTTTCTTCGATCCCCTGCCGCTGCCTTCCGCGATGTTGGCCGGTACAGATGCGGCGGATCGTCGCATTTGCAGCCCTAGGCCGTATAGCTCTTCTTTAGGTAGCCGCCTGCAAATATCGTAGACCATGTCCGTTAATTCGATGGATTGCTGCCAGACCAGTAGTTCTTTGAACCCTCCTGCTTTCATAGAGCCTCCGAAACCTGCGCAACTTACGAAACCTTCGAAACCTTATCACTTACTGCGCCGTCCAGCCGCCATCCATGCTAATGATTTCGCCGGTCATGGCCGCGCTGTGGGGGCCGCACAGGAACACGGCCATCGCGCCGATATCTTCGGGCGTGTTGAAGCGTTTTTTGGGTTGTTTCTCGCCGAGCATTTCGTCTTTGGCTTTTTGCGGGTCACAGCCCTGAGCTTTTGCGCGGTCATCAATTTGTTTCTGCACCAGTGGGGTGAGCACCCAGCCCGGGCAGATAGCGTTGGCGGTGATGTCGAAATCTGCCGTTTCCAGCGCGGTAACTTTGGTCAGGCCTAAAATGCCATGTTTGGAAGCGACATAGGCTGATTTTTGCTTGGAGGCAACAAGGCCATGCGCCGAGGCGATGTTGATGATGCGGCCAAAGTTATTTTTTTTCATTCCCGGCAAAGCTGCTTTCATCGCATGGAACGCCGATGACAGGTTGATGGCGATGATTGCATCCCATTTTTCCTGCGGGAAATCCTCGACATTGGCGGTGAACTGGATGCCGGCGTTATTGACCAGAATATCGCAGCTACCGAACGTTTCTTCGCACTGCTTCACCATCGCCGCGATTTGCTCAGGTTTACTCATATCAGCATTGGAATAAGCATCCTTCACGCCGTATTTTTTGGCAATATCGGCCAGTTCCGCATCAATCGCCGCCTTATCGCCAAAGCCGTTAATCAGCACATTGCAGCCAGCTTCTGCCAATTTATAGGCGATGCCCATGCCGATGCCGGAGGTGGAGCCGGTGACGATAGCGTTTTTTCCTTTAAGCATGTGGAAATTTTCCTTTCTTGTCATGCTCGGGCTAGACCCGAGCATCCATCTTTATATTAGAGATGGACCCACGGCTCAAGGCCGAGGGTGACAAATTCTTTTTAGGGCCCAAATTCTATTCTTACCCTAAGCCCCGGCCGGTTATCTTCAAGTGTTATTCGCGCTTTGTGAATGCGGGCGATCGCGGCAACCAGCGACAGGCCAAGCCCGTTGCCCTTGCTGCCCCTGCTCTGCTCGAGACGGAAGAATTTTTCAAAGACCTTGTCGTGATATTCCGGCGGGATGCCCGGGCCGCCGTCTGCAATGATTACCGAGATGCTACCTTCATGTTGCTCGATGCTGATGGAAATAGCGCCATGTTCGGGTGTGAATTTAATCGCGTTATCGATCAAATTCGCAAAGGCCTGAGTGAGAAGATTTTTCTCGCCTTGAACGATGTAGTTGTTATCTGCAACCGGCAGCAGCGCGAAATTCAGGTGTTTCTCAGCGGCATACGGCTCGTAAAATAGGGTCAGACTTTCTATCACCTCACGTACATCACATGGCTCGAACGTGACCGATTCTGGCCTTGCTTCCAGCTCAGAAATTTTAAGGATGGAGTTAAAGGTACTCACCAGGCCCTCCATCTCGCGGGCGTTTTTTTCCAGCAGGCGGTAGGCGGGGTTTGTGGGTTCGATGCTGCGCAGGCCGGCGTCCAAGCGGTTAATGATGCGCGATAGCGGCGTGCGCAAATCATGGGCGATATTGCTTGAAAACTGCGAGAGTGAAAGCAGCAGCATTTCGATGCGGTCAAGCATGCGGTTGAGGTTCGAGGATAGCTCGTCAAATTCATCGCCGCCTCGTGTTGCAGGAATGCGCGCCGATAAATTGCCGCGCATGATGGTTGCGGCCGAGCGGTTGATGATGCTGAGGCGATGAATCACGCTGCGAGTGATGATGAGCGCGCCGATAAAGGCCATCACCAGCGTGACGAGCAGACTCGCCCAGAAGGTCTGGATAATCGTTTGTTTGACGCGATCATTGGCCTGCATGGTTTCGCCGATAAGCAGCATTCTCCATTTCGATAGCGGAATGGTCAGTGCCTTGACTTCAATGCCTTCGGGAATATTCCGCGCGCTTTCGATGTAAAAACGAATCCACTCGCCTTCTTTTTCAAAAGTGCCTTCCTTGGTGATGGTTTTTGGCCAGGTGTTCAGGTTGCCGGCGAGGCGCTCCTGCTCGCGGTTCACCAGCAGGAAAATACGCGAGGCTTCGTCATCTTCGGCAATCAGTTCGCGTACGCGCCGCTCAACCCCGCTGGAGCCGTTCTCGCGATATTCATTCAGTAGGTAGGAATATTGTAGCCGGATTGAGTCGCTCACCTGCGTATCAATGTAGCGCATGGCGAACGTGTAAATGAACGCAAACAGCAGCACCGCCGATAAGCTGAACAGCCCGACATAAACCAGCGCGAGGCGGAACGTGAAGGTGTTGACGGTGCGGGCGAGGCGCGAGAACATTGCACTAAGCCCCGCACTTGTTGCGGGGTCCGGTTAGGATGTTAAAAATATCACAATAGTATATTTGAAAAAAAACACCAGACCCCGACATCCGGCGGGGTTTGTTACGCCACCAGCTTATAGCCAGCACCGCGCAGCGTTTGAATCATACTTTTGTCGAAGCCTTTATCGATCTTCTGGCGCAGGCGGCTGATATGCACGTCGATGACATTGGTCTGCGGATCGAAATTATAATCCCAGACATGTTCGAGCAGCATGGTGCGGGTGATGACGGTGCCGCTGTTTCGCATCAGATATTCGAGCAGTGAAAATTCGCGCGCCTGCAGGTCGATCTCTTTTCCAGCGCGGCGCACGGTGCGTGTGAGCAGGTCCATCTCCAGCTCGCCGCAGACGAGTTTGGTCACTGCTTTTTCGCCGCTTTTGCGGCGGGTGATGGTCTCAAGGCGCGCCATGAGTTCAGTAAAAGAGTAAGGCTTGGCGAGGTAATCATCGGCGCCGGCTTTAAGGCCCTTTACCTTCTCTTCCACCTTATCAAGCGCGGTTAGAAACAGGATCGGCGTTTCATTGCCCGAAGCCCGCAGCGTCTGCACCACGGTCATGCCGTCCACCTCCGGCACCATGCGATCGACGATCAGTGCGTCGTAATGTTCGGTGGTGGCCATGAACAGGCCGTCCCTACCTGAGGCGCGGTGATCCACCACATGGCCATGCTCGCGCAGCCCCTTGGCGAGGTATTTCGCGGATTCAAGATCGTCTTCAATAAGCAGAAGTTTCATGGTGCTAGCCGATGCGGTGTTCGATGGCCAGCTTAAAGCCGAGCCCATGCAATATCGCGCCGAGCGTATCCAGCCGGGGATTGCCCTTGCCGGATAACGCCTTATATAGGCTCTGGCGGCTGAGCGAAGTTTGTTTGGCAAGTTTACTAAGGCCGCCCTGTGCTTCTGCAACATCGCGCAGTGCCATAAGGAAAGCCTCCTGATCGCCGTCTTCCTCGTAGCTTTCGAGAGCAATCTCGAGATAGAGCCGTGCGTGTTTGGCTGCGCGCAGTTTCTCGCGGTTATAGTCGCTGAAATCTTGGTAGGTTTTCTTGGTCATCGTTGTTGTTCCTTATAATCCTGCCAGTAAGTCCTTGCTTTTTTAATGTCACGGCTCTGGCTTGACTTATCGCCGCCGCAAAGCAGTAGCACCAGTTCTTTTCCCTCTAAACCAAAATAGATGCGATACCCAGCCCCGAAGAAAAACCTGAGTTCATAAAGGTTTTGGCCTAGTGCCTTGCAATCACCCAGATGACCCAGCTCAAGCCGTCTGAGGCGCTGCCTGATTCGAATTTCACCATCCTTATCACCTAGATTTTCCAGCCAGTGAGTAAGCGGCTGCTTGCCGCTGGCGGTGTGGTAGATAAGAACCTTCATGAAAAAGAATGTAAACTATAGTTTACAGGAAATCAAGCGATTTTTTTAGACGCTACCGCCCCATTTCCCGCCTGGTCTGGCTGATGGAAGCCTCAACAAAATTACCCACCAGATTCATGCCTTGGGTCGCCATTTTCTTTAGCATATCGCGGGAATTTTCAAAAAGGGCGAGCTGGGTAAGGCTGTAATCCATATGCGCCTGTTCAAGTTTTGCGCGCTGCTTGTCTTTGGCTTTGCTTTTATTTTTGAGGCCGGCGATCAGTTTTTTAATCAGCTCAGGTTTTTTCATGCCGCCATTTTGGATAAAGGCGATAAGTTCGGCGCGCAGCCGCTCGTCCTCTAAGTGATTGGCGAGGTTTGTGATGGCACTGCTATTTCCTTTCTCGCACTGCTGGATGATGGCGCTAAGTTCGCGCACATCCTGATCGAGATCGCCCGTGCGTTCATGGGTATCAGCGTCGGCCTGCGGCTTGAGCAGCGCGGCGAACAGCACGCTGTAATTCTGGTAAAGCTCGACAAGGCGTTCCTTGGTTTTTCGGTCAGGGCGTTTTGGGGTAGCGACCAGCTGGTGATCCAGCGCCACTAGCTCGCTATGCGGTGAATCCATGCCGCCTTTTGCCTTAAACGGCGATAGCGGCATGGAAAGGATATAGCGCAGGCACTGCACATCATAGCTAAGAAATTCTACCCCCAGCCGGCCGCCATTTTCGAGGTGCTTGCTATCTCCGGAAAACAGCGCCTGCACCGCGTCATGGAAATAATCAATGCGCGGCCTGAAATCCCCCTCGCCGATCACCAGCGCATAGTCGCTTTCAATGGCTCGGATCTCCTCATAAAGCCGTGTCATCAGGCTGACGAGCTGCTCTTGTTCTTTGGGTGAAAGTTTCATGGTGTAAACCCCGCACTTGTTGCGGGGTCTGGTTCCTTGTAGAAGTTGGTCATGGAAACCAATAGTAACGCAATAAATAAAAAAAACCAGACCCTGCCATGCGGCGGGGATATAGCCCTCTACATCCACTGGCCGTTTTGCCTGTCCAAATGCCCTTACTGCGATTTTAACAGCCATGTGCGGGATTCGGTGGATCAGGCGCGCTGGCGGAGTGCCTTGCTGGCCGAGTTGGATACCATGGCGGTTAAGCTACCTGATCGCAGGTTATCTAGCATTTTTTTTGGCGGCGGCACGCCGTCCCTGATGCCGCCAGATACGGTCGCGGCGCTCATCGAACGCGCCAAAAAACATTGGCCGGAAGCTGAGGGAATTGAAATCACGCTGGAGGCGAACCCGACCACGATTGAGGTGGGAAGTTTTGCGGCGTTTAAAGCAGCCGGCATCAACCGTGTGTCGCTTGGGGTGCAGTCGTTTGACGACAAAGAGCTTCAGTTTCTGGGTCGCGGCCATAGCGCGCGCGATGCGATGCGAGCCATCGAGCTGGCGCAGCGCGAATTCGGGCGCACCTCCTTTGATCTGATTTATGCGAGGCCGAACCAAACGCTGGCATCATGGCGCGATGAGTTATCGCAGGCGCTTAGCTTCGGCACCGAGCATCTTTCGCTTTATCAGCTCACCATTGAGCCGAACACCGCCTTTGCCCATGCTTATGCCAAGGGAGCCTTTGCACTGCCGGATGATGAGATTTCGCATGCGCTTTATGAGTGCACGGCTGAGATGGCGGCAAAAGAAAATCTTTTGGCTTACGAAGTATCGAACTATGCAAAGCCGGGCGCTGAAAGCCGCCACAACCTCACCTACTGGCGGGGCGGAGAATATGCGGGTATTGGCCCGGGGGCGCATGGAAGGATCATGACCGGCGCACATCGCGTTGCAACAGCCACGCTTAAATCTCCTGAGCGCTGGCTCACTCAAGTTGAAACCAAGGGCCACGGCATTGAAACATGGCAGGAGCTAGATAGCCAAACGGATTTAGAAGAACGGCTGATGATGGGGCTTAGATTAACGGCTGGTATTGACGATGCGCCGTTTCTTACCCTTATCAATGCGCGAAAACGTGAGCTTTATGAACGCGAAGGATTGCTCGAGCGCCTATCGGGCCGGCTTAAAACCACGCCGCGCGGCAGAATGGTGCTGACGACGCTGACCACAGAATTGATGATAAGCGTCTAGCGCTCGAAGCTTTTCTTCGCCGGATCAATCACCTTAAAGCCGGTAGGCGTAATTTCCAGGATCGAAAGTGGCCGCTCGGATGTGCCGTTTGGCATCAGGCGGTAAAGGCTGTTGGCGGTGCCGACATAGCCACGCGGATCAGTGAGGGCCGCACGATCGATATGGCCGTTTGGCGAGGTAATCGCGATACCGGCGACCAGTGACATCGCATCATAAGCGAGGCTGGCAAGGCGAATGGGTTTGTAGCCATAAACGGTATTGAATTGCCGCTCAAAATTTTGGTAAGTCGCAGGCGGAGCGCTGGGAAATAAAGCACCATGCATTTCAGGGATGCTTAGCAGCTCCGGATCATCCCATTGGCCGGTTCCGATCAGTTTGATCTTGCTCAGGTCAATGCTGGTTTTTTTGAGTGAGGTGAGAATATTTTTGAGCTGGCTGCCGCCATCGACAATGAAAATGGCTTGAAATTTGCGATCATCAGCGACATTGCCATAAGAAGCGGCGAGGCGCGATACGGCAGCATCGATATTCACGGGGCTCGGAGCATAGAGCTCGCTTGGGGTCACCTGCACGCCGCGACGACCCATCTCCTCTCTTAAAACATCAAGAACCTTCTGCCCATAGGCATCATTGGGTGCGAGTACTGCGATGCGTTGGATATTCTGCAGGAACATATACTCCGCCATGCGCTCGACCTGCTGCTCCGGCAGGAAGCCGAACGTGTAGATACCATCGGCGGCAATGGCCTGATTATTGGAGAAGGTGAGCATGGTGATGCCGGCTTCTTTGGTCATCGGCGCGATCACGCTCACCGATTGGCTGAAGAGTGGCCCGACGATGAATGACGCGCCCTGCTCAATCGCTTGCTTAGCCACGCGAGCAGAATCGGCAGGGGTGTTGCCGCTATCTTTCGGCAGCAGCACGACACGGGATTTAATCGCATCAGAAGGGGTATTGCCATAGGCGTTGTGCAGGGCCATGGTGGCGGCATCGAGCATCGCGCTGCCCACAGCCATGGATTTACCCGAAAGCGGAACCAGCAGCGCTACTTTAACGACCGGCACATCAGCGGGAATCACTCCGCGCGACGGTACGCTGGGTGCTTCACCAATCAGCGGCGGCTGGGCACCGGTGGGAGCGCTTGGAGCGGAGGGGCGTTTGAGCGGCGCGGTGGAACAGGCCGAGGCTACCAGCAAGCTGGCAAGAGCAGCGATCAAGAAAGAACGTGTCATCATGCGAAGAACCGCGCTATAAATCTAGTATGAAAGTCAGGCTAAGATGAAATCTCTCGCGAGTCAAACACAACCGCCGGGGCTGTATGTGGTGGCAACACCGATCGGCAATCTTGGTGATATCACGTTGCGCGCAATCGAGTGCTTGAAAGCGGCTGATGTAATCGCCTGTGAAGATACGCGGGTGAGCGCCAAGCTGCTTTCAGCGTATGGCATCACGACGCCGACCTTATCATATCACGATCACAGCGATGAAAAAAAAGAAGCGGCGATTCTTTCGCTGCTATCAGAAGCAAAGCGTGTGGCGCTGATCTCGGATGCGGGCACGCCGCTCATCTCCGACCCCGGTTTCCGTTTGGTGCGCGCGGCGATTGCCGCTGGCCATCCGGTCACCACCCTGCCCGGCGCCTCCAGCGTGATGGCAGCTTTAGTGCTGGCGGGTCTGCCGTGCGAGCGGTTTTTCTTTGCCGGGTTTCTGCCGGCCAAAGAGCAGGCGCTTAAAACCGAGCTTGCTGCGCTGAAATCGATCCCATCCAGTCTGGTATTTTTTGAATCCGCGCGAAGGCTCAAGGAAACGCTTAAGGCGATGCAGGCGGTGCTGGGCAATCGTCAGGCGGCTGTGGTGCGTGAAATTACTAAACTGTTTGAAGAGGCGCGCCGCGGCACAGTTTCAGAGCTTGCGCATTATTACGCAAAGCAGGAAGCCAGAGGCGAGGTGGTGATTGTGGTGGCGCCGCCTGAGCGCGAAACCACCAGCGATGAAGACATTGTCCGCCAGCTGCAAACGCTGCTTCAAACCCATAGCATCAAGGATGCCTCCTCGCTGCTTGCCGAAATGACCGGGCGGTCAAAGAAAGAAATATATGCGCTGGCGCTCGGGCAACGCGAAAAATTATAGCGCGCAGCGTTTTGGCCTGCGCGCAGAAAAACTTGCGGCGTGGTTGCTGCGTGCCAAGGGCTACCGGATTCTGGCGGAGCGCTACCGAGCCTCTAGCGGCGAGATTGATGTGCTGGCGCTGAAGGGGCGCGTGCTGGTGGCGGTGGAGGTGAAGGCGCGAAAAAGAAAAATAGATTTAACGGAGTCAGTCACGCCGCACAAATGCGTGCGCATGGCGCGTGCGCTGGAAACGCTGGTGGCGAATGATCACAAAATTGCTGGACTTGCGCATGCGCGCATCGATACAATGCGTTTTGACGTAATATACATCGCGCCCTATGCGTGGCCGGTGCATATCAAAGATGCGTGGAGGATGTCATGAAATACTGGCTGATAGTGCTTCCGATGATGCTTTCCGGCTGCATCCCGCTGCTGGTTGCGGGCGGCACGGAAACTGCAGCTGTTGTGGCGCAGGAGCGCTCGGTTGGCAATGCGATTGATGATGCCGGCATCGTCATCCAGATTAAAACCCGTTTTGCGAATAAAGATTACAAAGATCTGCTGGCGAACGTTGAAGTTAAATCCGTGGAAGGCCGCGTGCTGCTCACCGGTAATGTGAATAAGCCTGAGTCGCAGATTGAGGCGGTGCGCCTCACCTGGCAGGTAGAGGGCGTGAAAGAAGTCATCAACGAGATTCAAATCAGCGATCAGGCCGGCATCTGGAACTACACGCGTGATGTCTGGATTTCGACGCAGGTCAGAAGCCGCATGATTTTTGAAAGAGGCGTGCGTTCGATCAACTACTCGGTGATCACGGTCAATCAGGTGGTCTACCTGATGGGCATCGCGCAGGATCAGACGGAGCTCGACAAAGTCACCCACATTGCCAGCACTACGAGCTATGTGCAGCGCGTGGTGAGCTACGTAAAGCTGAAGGACGACCCGCGCCGGGGCTATAATTAAAGCGGTTTCTGGGGTTGCGCAGGTTTCGAAAGTTTCGTAGGTTGGTGTGAGAACCTGCGAGACCTACGCAACCTCCGAAACCTGCGCAACCTTGTTATGCACATCGCCATTCAGATGGATCCTCCGGGAACCATGAAATACGCCACTGACACCACCCTGCGCCTTGCGCTGGAGGCGCAGCGGCGTGGGCATGCGGTCTGGGTTTTTACGCCCGATAAGCTCACGCAGCGCGGCGATGCCATCACCGCCACCGCCGAGCGCACGACATTTTACGATCGTCCCGACGCCATGTTTGAAACGAGGGAGTCGGCGCGGCTGGATCTATCCGAGATGCGGGTGATTCTGCTGCGGCAGGATCCGCCGTTTGATATGGCCTATCTTTCCACCACCTACCTGCTCGAGCGCCTGCAACCGAAAGTGCTGGTGGTCAATGATCCGGCATCGGTGCGCAACCATCCGGAAAAACTCTTTCCCGTGGTCTTTAGCGAGTTCATGCCGCCGACGCTGGTGACCGCTGATAGCGCCGAGATTGCGGCGTTCAGGCGTGAGTTTAGCGACATCGTCATCAAGCCGCTTTATGGCTATGCCGGGCATGATGTGGTGCGCGTGAAGCCGGGCGATCCCTACCCTCACCCTTTTCTCAACCCTCACCCCGCCCCTCTCCCTAGGGAGAGGGAGTCACTTACTTCCCCTTCTCCCTTTCAGGGAGAAGGCCGGGATGAGGGTGCCTTCAATCTCAGAGAACCGGTAATGGTGCAGCCGTTTCTGCCGGAAGTGAAAACCGGTGATCGGCGCATCATCCTGATTGATGGCGAGATCGGCGGCACCATGGCGCGTATTCCCGCCGAGGATGATTTCCGGGCGAATTTCCGCGTGGGCGGTCATCCTGAAAAAGCCGAAATAACACCTCGCCAGCAGGAAATCTGCGAGGCGCTGAGGCCGGAGCTGAAGCGTCTCGGTATTGTGCTGGCGGGCATTGATTGCATCGGCGACTACTTAACCGAGATCAACATCACCTCCCCCACCGGCATCCCCGCGATGAACCGGCTTTACGGCTACACGCTGGAAGCCAGAGTGTGGGATGCAATAGAATCTAAATTATAATTAATTAAATCAGCACGTTAAGAAAATATTCTTCCTTCACAAAACTTTCACATTTCTTAGCAGCATCATGTGTTAAGTTAAATTCATGCAAAATTTAACCAGCGACAAGCCAAGTTTTCGGGAAAAATTCCGCCGTGTCCTCGATAATGAGTTGACTGGCACAATGTGGCGTTTCCTCAAAGGTGCCGCATTGATTAGTGCTGCGCCTGCATTTGGAATTGGTGGTTTGATTGTGGTTGGCGTGGCGTTGGTCGGTTTAAGCTTATACCGTAATCATGTGATTGCTAGCTACGATAAACTCGAATGGCTTAAACAGTACAAATCAGAAGTTGCTGCAGCAGTTGGAAAAGACGAGTCCAGCCTTAAACTCGGTGATTTAGAGGTTGCCGCAAAGCAGATTAATGGCGGTCATAACGCGATTCAGGAAACATTGGACAACCTTAAGCAAAATCTCCGCATCAATACGATAACCAGCATTGCAGGCGGCGCAGCAACCACCGCCCTTGCCGCAGCTGCTCCAATGGTTCTTTCGGTTCAGTTTATCAATTGGCTTGGTGGTGCAATCATCGGTGGCATGGTCTCAAATATCACTTATTTTTTGGTGGAAGAGGCAGCGCAGAAAGTTGCGGGTGAGAAAAAACCTTATCGTTTGAATCAATCCATTAAGGCACTAAACCTGCAATCCAGATCCGGCTCTGTTTCGCCGGAGATGGTCATGAATGCTTTTGTTGAGGCGCAGCCGATCTTGGCGAACGCAGTTAAAGAATATTACAAAAAACCCTACGCAGAATTACTAATGGTAGAGAAACAAGAAGTAGTGGCACGTTACCGCGATATCATTCCAGCCAAAGAATGGGCGGAGGCGATTAATGCAGGTCAAAGATCTGCGACTGCGCTGGCGATTGATACATACGACATTGCCGCTCTGCCCACTGATATCCCGCCGCTTGCGCCATCTCCAGAACCGAAATTGGCGTTGGAAGAGCCGCTATACTCCTTTGCCGCAAAACTTGATGAGCAGCGCTCGGCAGCGGCCACCAAGTCATTAACGCGGCATTGATGGCGCGGGCTTTTCAGCAGCCGCGATAAAATGCGGGTTTTTGTAGCCCGGCTTGCCGTAAGTGAGTTCTTGGTTGGTTCCGGCAACCACCACGCGGCCGCCTGCTTCATTTAAAATCGCGTGTCCGGCGGCGGTGTCCCATTCCATGGTATCGCCAAAGCGCGGGTAGAGGTCGGCGCGGCCTTCGGCGACGCGGCAGAATTTAATCGAGCTGCCCACCAGATGCATTTCGCTGTAGGTCATGTTGCCGAGCTTTTCTAGAAATGTGCTGGAGGGTTTACGTCGGCTTTTGATGATTCTCAGACCGTCTTCTGGCGTGGTGCGCACATGAATCTGCTGCGTATCGCTGCCGCTTTGCCGCCATGCGCCCTGCCCCCTCGCCGCCCAGTAAAGCACATCATGCGAGGGGTCGTAGATCACGCCGAGCACCGGCGCGGCATCTTCAATGAGTGCAATGTTGACGGTGAATTCCGGCTCGCCGCGTTTGTAAGATTCGGTGCCGTCCAGCGGATCCACCAGCCAGAAGCGCCCTTTCGTGCCATGCTGTTCATTCCTGCTTTCTTCGGCCACGACCGGGATAAGGGGCGTAAGCTGGCGCAGCCGCCCGACAATATAGTCGTTCGCCTGCCTGTCCGCATCGGTCACCGGGCTGCCATCAGGCTTATTTTGCGTTGCAACATTTTGTGGAACATGGCGCAGGATCAGCGCTCCGGCATCGCGCGCCATCTGTTTGCAATCCTCTAGAAATTGGCGCTCATCGGTGCTAATCATGGCGCTATTGTATAGTTCAGCTTTCGAGGAAATAAATGAAAATCGCGTATAAAAAGCAGCATGAAAACGCTCTGAGCTCCATTGTTGCTGCGATACCGGCCAAAGATCCGGCATCCTTTCGCCAGTTTACCCAGCGTTTTTATGAGCGCACGCCAGTTTCGGACTTAGAGGCGATGGCGCCGAAAACGGCGGTGGCGATAGCACGCGGCGCGCTGGAATTCATGCAGTCGCGCGCAGCCGGTGAGACCAAAATCCGCCTGTTGACACCGGATCTTAAAAAGCATGGCTATGCCAGCAAGCATCTGGTGGTAGAGCTGGTGGGCGATGATATGCCGTTTCTGGTGGATTCATTATCGGCGGAGCTGATGCGCCATGGGCTTTCGATTTATGAAACGCTGCATCCGATTTTTTCGGTGCGCCGCGATAAGAAAGGCGTGTTTGAGGCGCTGGCAGAGACCGGGGATGCGCATGCCGTGCAGGAATCTTTCATTCATTTTGATGTCTCGCCGCTGCCGGCGGAGCTGACGGAAAAAGCGCTGCTGGATGACCTTGAGTGGGTGCTGTCGCACATTCGCGCTTCGGTCAAGGATTGGCGCGCGATTGTTGCTCAGGCGCAGCAGATCATCACGTCGCTGGATGGTGCGGGCGCGCGCTTCGGCAAACAGGAAGCGGCGGAGGTCAAAGATTTCCTCAGCTGGCTGGTGGATCGTAATTTTGTGTTCCTCGGCTATGGTGATTATGAGCTGGCAGATGGCAAAGGAGCGGCGTTGAAGGCCTCCAAGCCGCTTGCCCGCCTTGGCATCACCACCATCACCGAAGAAAACAACCTGCAAACGATCGATCAGATGCTGGCCAGCAAGCACCTGATGGAAATCACCAAATCCAGCCGCCGTTCGCCGGTGCACCGGCCGGTGCCCATGGACTATATTGGCGTTAAGCGTGTCGACGCTGATGGCAGGACGGTGGGCGAGCATCGCTTCCTTGGGCTGTTTACGTCCAATGTGTATTACCAGAGCACAGACGATATTCCATTCCTGCGCCGCAAGGTGGCGAGCGTGCTGGCGCGCTCAGGCTTTGCACCTTCCAGCCACGATGGCAAGGCGCTGAAGACCATCCTTGAGTTTTTGCCGCGCGACGAAATTTTCCAGATGGATGAGGACGAGCTGTTTGATGTCAGCATGGGCATTTTTGCGCTGGAGGCGCGCCCGGGCGTGCGCATTTTTGCGCGTACGGATACGTTCGAGCGTTTTGTCAGCTGCATGGTGTTTACGCCGCGTGAGCGCTTTTCCACCGCCCTTCGCGAGCAGATCCAGCTGCTGGTGGAAAAAGCCTATAACGGTCAGGTGACGAATTTCTCCACGCAAATCACAGAGGCGCCACTGGCGCGCCTGCACCTGATGATCAAAACCGCACCGGGGGATATTCCCTCGGTGGATGTGCGCGCGATTGAATCAGAAATCGCCAAGCGCGCCTATCTCTGGAGCGATCAGCTTTTCGAGGCGCTGATGATCAAATATGGCGAGAATCAGGGCGAGCGTTTCGCGCGCACCTATGGCCGTGCTTTTTCGCAGTCATATATCAATGATCATGATGCGATGGCCGCCGCGCATGACATCAGCAAAATCGAAGAGGCGGTAGCCTCCGGCAATCTGGCGCTGGAGCTTTACCAGCCGAAGCGCGAGCAGACGAGCGGCCTGCATCTGAAGATTTACAGCCCGCGTGATCCGATCGCGCTTTCCGACATCATGCCGCTGCTTGAAAATGCCGGCTTCCGTGTGAACGAGGAGCATCCCTACGAGGTGCGCCCCACCGAGCAAAGTGTGATCTGGATTCGCGATTTCAAGCTGGAGATTCCGTCCAGTGATCATGCGCCGATTGCCGAGGTACGCCCGCTGATCGAGGAGGCGCTGCTAAGGGCATGGTCGCGTGAGATGGAAGATGACCGCATGAACAGCCTGGTGCTGCTGGCCGGGCTTTCCTGGCGGCAGGTGGCCATGATGCGCGCTCTTGCCAAATATCTTCGCCAGAGCGGCTTTGCACAGGTTCGCACCAGTATCGAGCAGGCGCTGTGCAGCTATCCGGCGATCGTGCGCCAGATTGCGGATTTGTTCGACGTCCGTTTAAGCCCCGCGGCAAAAGACCACGCTAAACAGGCAGAAAAACAAGTAGCAGCGATCGAGGCGGCGCTGGCATCGGTTGCGAGTGCCACGCATGATCTGATTTTCCGCCGCTACGTGGAGTTGATCCAGTGCATCCTGCGCACCAACTATTACCAGAAAGATCGGGCGGTGCTGTCCTTCAAGTTTGATTCGCGCCGCATTCCTGACCTACCGAAACCGCGCCCATTTGTAGAAATTTTTGTCTACAGCCCGCGTGTGGAAGGCATTCACCTGCGCGGCGGCATGGTGGCACGCGGCGGGCTGCGCTGGTCAGATCGGCCGGATGATTTCCGCACCGAAGTGCTCGGCCTGATGAAAGCGCAGATGGTGAAAAACTCGGTGATTGTTCCTGTTGGCTCCAAGGGCGGTTTTGTGGTGAAGCGTCCGCCGGCTGGCCGCGAGGCCTATCAGCAGGAAGGTGTCGCCTGCTACAAAATGTACCTCTCCGGGCTTTTAGACCTGACCGATAACATTGTCTCCGGCAAGATTGCAGCGCCGCAAAACCTTGTGCGTCATGATGGTGATGATCCGTATCTCGTGGTGGCGGCTGATAAAGGCACTGCCAGTTTCTCTGACATCGCCAACAGCGTGTCGGCCGAGTATGGCTTCTGGCTGGGCGATGCGTTCGCTTCCGGCGGCTCGGTAGGGTATGACCACAAGGAAATGGCGATCACCGCGCGTGGCGGCTGGATTTCTGTGGTGCGTCATTTTGCGGAAATGGGCGTCGATATCCAAAAGCAGACTTTCACCTCAATTGGCATCGGCGATATGTCTGGAGATGTGTTTGGCAATGGCATGCTGCTGTCGGATAATATCCGGCTGGTGGCGGCGTTTAACCACATGCATATTTTTATTGATCCCGCGCCGGATGCCAAGGCCTCGTTCAAAGAGCGTGAGCGCCTGTTTCATCTACCGCGCTCCACCTGGAAAGATTACAGCGAGAAGCTGATCTCGAAGGGCGGCGGGGTGTATGAGCGCAGCGCCAAGTTTATTGAGGTTTCCAAAGAAGCCCAAAGCGCGCTGGGGCTTACAAAATCGAAATTCACACCCGATGAGCTGGTGCGCGCCATTTTGCTCGCGCCGGTTGATTTGCTGTGGAATGGCGGTATCGGCACCTATGTGAAAGCCGAGGAAGAAAGCCATGAAGCAGTCGGCGACCGCGCCAATAACGCGGTGCGTGTGAATGGCCGTGAGCTGCGCTGTAAAATCGTTGGCGAGGGCGGCAATCTTGGTTTCACGCAGAAGGGTCGCATCGAGTATGCCCGCCATGGGGTTCAAGGACTTGGCGGGCGCATCAATACGGATGCGATTGATAACTCCGCCGGGGTGGATTGCTCAGATCATGAGGTCAATATCAAGATCGCCTTCAGCCCGCTGGTGACAGGGGGAGCGCTGCCGCTTGCTAAGCGAGACATGGTGCTGAAGAAAATGACCGACGAGGTCGCTGGCCTTGTGCTCAAAGACAACATCCTGCAAACGCAGGCGATCACGCTCGCGGAGCAGCAGGGCTGGACGCTGATTGATACGCATCAGCGCCTCATTCACACGCTGGAAAAAACCGGCCTGCTGGATAGGGCGATTGAGTTTCTGCCCACCGATAAGCAAATCGGTGAGCTGCGCACGGCAAAAAAAGGCCTGACGCGCCCGGAAATCGCCGTTTTGCTGGCCTACAGTAAAATGGAAATCTATCAGCAACTGCTGGCTTCCAGCCTGCCGGATGAGCCTTATTTCGTTTCGGATCTGAAACGTTATTTTCCGCAGGCGATGCAGAAAGATTTTGCCCAGGCAATTGAAAAACACCGCCTGCGCCGCGAGATCATCGCCACCGTCATGACCAATAGTCTGGTGAACCGCGCAGGGATTACCTTTTATTTCGACCTGATGGAAGAAACCGGCGCGGGCGCGCGTGATGTCGCGGCGGCCTATGCGCTGGCGCGCGATAGCTTTGGCCTGCGCAGTATCTGGAACGAGATTGAGGCGCTGTCATCCAGTGTGCCGGTTTCGGTGCAGGTGTCGATGCAGGTTGCGGCGAACCAGTTCATTGCGGCGCAGGCCATGTGGCTGCTGCGTAATTTCCCGCTGCCGCTGGCGATTGATCAGGTCTCGGCGCATATCTCGCCGCAGATCACGCAGATCGAAAAGCTGCTTTCTAAAATGCAGTCCGAGACGCTCGCCCGCGAGCAGGAAAAAATCCGCATGCAGCTAGCGGCGGATGGCGTGCCGGAAAAGCTTGCCCTTCGCATTGCCTCGCTGGAATCGATGGGTTCGGCGCTCGACATCATCACGGTCGCAAGCCAGCTTAAGAAAATGGTGGGTGAGATCGGCGCGGAGTTTTTTGAAGTCGGGGCGCGCCTGAGCCTGTTCTGGCTGAAAATTTCTGCGCAGAAAATTACCGTATCGTCGCATTGGGAAAAGCTTGCGCTGCAGGCACTCATCAGCCAGCTTTCTGACGAGCACCGCCGGCTTGCCGCCAGCGCGTTCAAGGCAGGCGGCGCGAAAGCGTGGGCAGCAGGTGCGCAGGGCTTGCTTGCTTCGTATGATGCGTTTCTTGCTGATCTTAAAAGCACCGATGGGTTTGATGCGCCGCGTCTGATGGTGGCGCTGAAACACATCCGCAAGCTGGGCTAAGCCTATGATGATGGCCGCCAATCACGTAAGCACGGCGCTGCCCAAGCTGATTCAGCTGGAAAGCGGGTTTGCACCGGCAGCGCCGGTGAGCGTTGCGGCCACTGGCGTATCGCGTGCTTTGCTGTCGGATATTGCGCTTAAAACAGCCTACATCCTGCCGCAATTTACTACGGAAGAGATTGCAAAGCGCATGCACCTGCCGCAGATGGTGGTGGCGGAGCTGCTTGAGGTGATGCGCAGCGATCATCTCATTGAGGCACTTGGGCATACGCAGCAGGAAGGCTATCGCTACAGCCTTTCGCAGCGCGGCCGTGAGCGGGCGCAGCGACAGCTGGAGATCTGCGGCTATATTGGCCCGGCGCCGGTATCGCTGGAGGCTTACACGGCCATGTTTGAATGGGATGCCAGCCAGCCTCGCCACACGAGCCCGCAACAGGTCGAGCAGGCATTTGCGGATCTTGTGCTGGATAAAGCATCGGTCGAGGTAGCGGGCATGGCAGTTTCCAGTGGCCGCAGCCTGTTTATTTCCGGGCCGCCGGGCAATGGCAAAACCAGTATCGGCCGGGCAATTCACAGCATCATGCAGGGTGATATCTGGGTTCCGCATGCCATTGCGGTGGACAGCCACATCATTCATTTTTATGACACGCATTGTCACCATGCGGTGGAGGCTGCGGCCAGACCTGGCACGGTGGATAGCCGCTGGGTGAAAATCAGGCGGCCGTTTGTGGTGGCGGGCGGCGAGATGACGCTGGAATCGCTCGATATGACCTACCTGCCCTCGCTCAAATATTACGAAGCGCCGCTGCATATGAAAGCCAATGGCGGCACCTTCCTGATTGATGATTTTGGCCGCCAGCATGTGGAGCCGAGCGAGCTTCTGAACCGCTGGATTATTCCCCTCGAACATCGCGTGGATTTCCTCACGCTGTTTGGCGGGCAGAAAATTCAGGTGCCGTTCCTCCTCATGCTGATTATCGCAACCAACCTCAGGCCGGAAGATGTGACCGACCCTGCCTTCCTGCGCCGCATTGGTTACCGGCTCACCATCGATAAGCCAACCAAAGAAGGCTATAACATGATTTTCAGGCGCTATGCGGATCGTTATCAGGTGCGTGTGTCCGATGGTTTTCTGGAAGCGCTCCACCGCCGCTATGATCAGGCAAACAAAGAGCTTCGCGCCTGCGAGCCGCGCGACCTCATCGAGCGCATGCGCGATATCTGCCTGTATCGCGGCCAGAGCGTTACGGTGAATGAAGAGCTACTGGAGTTGGCGTGGAAGGCGTATTTTGGGGGGTAACGTCATCCCGGAAAATTTTTCAGCAGAAAAATTTATCCGGGATCCAGAGTAGCAAAAAATCAGAAGATTTTTTGCGTTTTTTATCGATAGACGCCAAATGCCTACTGACATTTGGCTTTTCTGGATCCCGTGCTCGCGAAGCTGCTGCTTCGCTCCACGGGATGACACCACTTAATGCCTGAAATGCCTGACGCCGGTAAAGACCATCGCGATGTTTGCTTGATCGGCAGCTTCAATCACTTCGTTATCACGAATGGAGCCGCCGGGCTGGATGATCGCGCTAATACCCGCCTCGGCCGCCAGTAATACATTATCAGCAAACGGGAAGAACGCCTCCGATGCCAGCGCCGCACCCTTTGTGGATAACCCCGCCTCACCTGCTTTACGCACGGCGATTTTGGTGGAATCGATGCGGCTCATCTGACCGGCGCCGATGCCGACCGTCTGGCCGTTTTTTACCAGCACGATGGCATTCGACTTCACATGCTTGGCCACCGCGGCCGCCATTTTAAGGTCTGCAAGCTGCGCCTCGGTTGGTGCTAATTTGGTTGCGGTCTTCAGGCTATTTTCATCAAACAGCGTATGATCACGCGTTTGCACGAGCAGCCCGCCGGTCACGGATTTGACCACCACATCAGTCGCTTTCGGATCGGGCATGCCGCCAGTTTCCAGCACGCGCAGCTTGGTTTTCTTCGCCAGCAGCTCGGCCGCTTCGCTTGAGATTTTCGGTGCGATGATGACTTCCACGAACAGCTTTGCCATTTCCTCTGCGGCCTTTGCGTCCAGCTCGCGGTTTGTGGCGATGATGCCGCCGAAGGCGCTGGTGGTATCGCAGGCATAGGCGCGCAGGTAGGCTTCGTGCAAATTCTTGCCGGTAGCCACACCGCAGGGGTTCGCATGTTTGATGATGGCAACCGCTGGCTCAGCAAACTCGCTCACCAGTTCCCACGCCGCGTCGGTATCGTTGATGTTGTTATAAGAAAGTTCCTTGCCTTGCAGCTGGCGGGCGGTGACGAGGCCATAGCGAGGGTTTGGTAGCGCGTAAAACGCGGCTTGCTGGTGTGGGTTTTCGCCGTAGCTAAGTGGTTGTTTGAGGCTGGCAGAAAGCTCAAACAACTTCGGAAATACACCCTCACCCCGGCCCTCTCCCTGAAAGGGAGAGGGAGAAGTTTCTTGTCCCTTCTCCCTTTCAGGGAGAAGGTTAGGATGAGGGTTATTAAACCAATTTGCAATCGCACCATCATACGAAGCGGTACGGGCGAAGGCTTTGGCGGCGAGTTTCCGGCGAGTCTCTGGCGTGGTCGCGCCGCGGTTATTTTTCATTTCTGCCATCACCGCATCATAATCCGCCGGATCGGTGATGATGGTAACAAACGCATGGTTCTTGGCAGAGGAGCGCACCATCGCCGGGCCGCCAATATCGATATTCTCGATGCATTCATCAAAGCCCGCGTCTTTTTGCACGGTCGCTTCAAACGGGTAGAGGTTGATGACGACCAGATCAATGGCGCTGATGGCGTGGTCGTTCATTGCGCGCTGATGCTCGGGGTGATCACGCAGCGCGAGCAGCCCGCCATGGATTTTAGGGTGCAGGGTTTTGACGCGGCCATCCATCATCTCCGGAAAGCCGGTGTGCTCCGACACATCTTTCACGGGGATAGCGGCGTCCCGCAGCGCTTTTGCGGTGCCGCCGGTGGAGAGAATCTCAACCCCTTGCGCGGCAAGAAACTGGGCAAATGGCAGAAGGCCGGTTTTATCGGAAACGGAGAGGAGTGCGCGGGTGATGGTCATAAGGCAGGGTAGCGTGGGTCATGGGTGAATTCAGGAACGAGCGCTTTAAGCTGGGCGAGCGCTGCCTGCTTATCGCGGTTTTCTGCGGCAGTCAGTAGCGCTTTCAAGGCGTTTCGTAAAGAGGCAAGTTCGCAGGCGCGCGGGCTGGCGAGGAAAATGCTTTGATGCTCCGTGCGCACCACATTCTCACCGCCGTGAAACAGCTCTTCATAGAGCTTCTCGCCGGGTCTCAGGCCGGTATAGGTGATGTCAATGTCCTTGCCCGGGGTGAGGCCGGCAAGGCGGATCATTTGTTCGGCTAAGTCTTTGATTTTCATGGGCTCGCCCATATCCAGCACAAAAATACACTCATGGCGCTGTGTCATGGTGCTGCCGAGCGTGGCGGCTTGCAGCACCAGCTCGACTGCCTCGCGCACGGTCATGAAATAGCGGGTGATGTCCGGGTGGGTGACGGTGACCGGCCCGCCGCGCGCAATCTGTTCCTGAAAGAGTGGCACCACCGAGCCGGTTGAGCCGAGCACATTGCCGAAACGCACCGTGACAAAGCGGGTGGTGCCAAGGCCGCCCATCGCCTGGCAATAGCTTTCGGCGAGGCGCTTGGTGGCGCCCATCACATTAGTGGGGCTTACAGCTTTATCGGTGGAGATCATCAGCATGGTGGCTGTGTTGTGGGCGGCGGCGGCTTCGGCCACGTTGCGCGTGCCCATGACATTGGTGAGAATGGCTTCTTCGATGTTAAACTCCGCCATCGGCACATGTTTAATGGCCGCGGCGTGGATCACGATATCTGGCGCATGCTCGCGGAAAATATGGTTCACATGCCCATGGCTGCGCACATCGCAAAGGATAAATGCCATCGCAAGCGCTGGGTTTCTGGCGCGAATTTCCCGCTCGATCTGGTAGAGGTGGAATTCTGAAAGCTCGGCCAGGATCAACTTGGCCGGGTCGTAAGCGGCGACCTGCCGCGCCAGCTCGCTGCCGATGGTGCCGCCAGCGCCGGTGATGAGCACTTTTTTGCCGGCGACAAAGCGGCGCACCTCGCCATGATCATGCACATTCTGTGCGCGTCCCAGCAGGTCTTCAACGGCGATTGGTCGCAGGATGGCGGTATCCATGATGCCCGGGCGCAGCTCATCGCGTTTGGGCAAGCGCGCAAGCGTCAGCCCCAGCGCTTCGGCTTTGGTCAGAAAATCACGCAGCATCGCCGGTTCGAGACTTTCGTCGGCGATGATGATTTTACGTGGGCGCAGTCCTTTGCGCTCCAGCTTGTGGATAATTTTTTCCAGAAGATGGTAATCGCCATAAACCGGAATGCCGTGGATCGTGCGCCCGCTGTGAAGCCTATCCCGGCTCAGGATCGCGGTGGGGCGAAAGAGCGCCTGCCTGCTGCGCCCCTGCTCGCGGATGAATTGCTCACAGGGCTGCGCCTCGCCGACCAGAAGCACAGAAATCTGCCCCGCATCGGTTGCTGGCAGGTGGCTGAAATTCAGAGAGCCGTCATGCCAGGCACGCCAGGCGAGCCTTGGCGCTCCCATCAGCATGATCATCAGCATCCACTGAATCACCAGTGCCGCACGCGGCATTTCATCCAGCCGGGTGATAAAAAACATCAGCAGCGCAAAAATCAGCACCGCCAGCGATGCAGCGCGCACAATCATCAGCAAATCATGCATCGAAGCATAGCGCCAAGAGGCACGGTGCAAGCGCAAGCTGAACACAACACCCGCCGCCACCGCAATGAATACCGGCAGCCCGATCTTGACATAGGTGAGATCAAAACTGAAATTATCCCCGAGGCGGATCATCATTGCCAGCAGGAAACTGACGGCAGCGGCAGCCAGATCGTGCAGGCCAATCAGCAGGCTGCGCTTCTGACCAAACTCAGGCATGGTCGGCATCGGTCTGGCGCCTGCGGCTGAAATAGACCAGCAGCAGCAGGGTGCAGCCATAGGCAAGGGCAACATTAATCAGGCTCAAATCGCTGTAAATCAGGCAGCGCAGCGCAAGAAACGCCAGCAGCATGTGCAGCCCGATCATCAGCCGTGCAATCTGTACCGGTGTGTGGCCACCGAGCAGCGCCCGCTGGTAAAAGTAAGGGGTGCTTGCGCTGCGCGTGAAAAGACGGTGAAGCTGGGTCAGCACCCCATCGCAGGCAATGTAAGCGCAAAGAATAAAGGCGGTGTAGTGATAGCCGCTATTGGCAGCTACCATGAGCAAATAGGCGATCAGATAGGTCACCGGCACCGCGCCCACCTCGCCCATGCGGATTTTGGCGGGCGGCCAGTTCCACCACATGAATCCTGCCAGCGCGCAGGCCAGAATCAGGCTATGAATCGAAAGTGCTGAGGGAAAACTGCCTGCAAACACCGCCACCAGACACAGGCCGCCAGCAATCGCAATGGAGGGCAGCGTAAAAGGCCCATCATTGGCCTCAATCGAGGCGGTGGTCGCCATGAACCAGATCCACAGAAGGCCGGTAAAAAGCTTGTCGGTGTTGGGGTTCAGCCACTCACCAAACAGGCCATGCGGCATCAGCCCAAGCGGGATCATCGTGGCCAGTACCATCACCAGCGAGCGAATCATCAATGGCAGTGGGATCAGGCTGTTCATCAGGCTGCTGGCGGCGAGCAGCAGCATTCCCAGCATGATGGTCATGGGAAAATCGGCCAGCGTCAGGCACACCATGAGCGCCACCACAATCACCGCGCCGCCGCCGGAAGGAACGGGCGCGGTTTTCCTGCGCGTAAGCACCGCAACATCCACGGGCGGCGTGCGCTTTTTCAGTGCCGCCAGCAGCATGCGTGTACCTGCCAGCACCATGATAAATGCCAGCAGTGCCAGTGGAATATAAAGCGGCAGTTCCTCAAACATCACGAGCGACCAAAAAGTTTTTGTATATCGCGTTCTTTTAGCGCAATCGTCGTGGGTCGTCCATGGTTGCATTGGCCTGAAAGCGGGGTGGCTTCCATCTGGCGCAGCAATGCGTTCATTTCGCTGATGGAAAGGCTGCGTCCGGCGCGCACACTGCCATGGCAGGCCATGGTGCTGGCCACGTCGCCGAGATGTTCTTTCAGTGCGGTGGTTTCGCCCAGTTCGCTGATATTATCGGCCAGCTCGCGCACAAGGCGGCTGGCATCCACGTCGCCGAGTATGGCGGGCACTTCACGCACTACCACACTATCCGCGCCAAACGATTCAATCACCAGCCCCAGGCTTTTGAGCTCCTCGGCGCGCGCGAGCAGCGCTTCGCAGACGCTGGAATTAAGGCTTACCACTTCCGGCAGCAAGAGCGCCTGACGGGCGATGCCGCCTTCCTGCATCTGCCGTTTCATCTGCTCCAGCACCAGGCGCTCATGGGCGGCGTGCTGGTCAACGATCACCAGCCCATCGGCTGTTTCTGCCACAATGTAGGTTTTGTGCAGCTGTGCGCGGGCAGCGCCAAGCGGGTAGGCGGTGTAGTCCGGCTCGCCGGTGGGGCTGGCGGCAGGCCTTGCCAGCGGCGGCAGCATGGCTGGCTCAAGCAGGCGCGATTGTTCATGGCGGGGCTGCTGGGCAAAAGAGTGGACAGCCTCATGCAAGGCATAGGCGGGCTGCGGCGCGCCGCGCACCGCGCTGTAAGCTGGGGCAAAGCGGCTGAGCGCTTCCACGCTCACGCTGCTGGAGGTGCGAAAGCCGGCCTCGGCCAGCGCATGGCGAATGCCGCCGATGATCAGCCCCCTCACCTGCTGCTGGTCGCGAAAGCGCACTTCGGTTTTGGCCGGGTGCACGTTCACATCGACCTCATGGGGCGGCAGGTCAAGAAACAGCGCTACTACCGGGTGGCGATCATGGGCGAGCACGTCCTGATACGCGGCGCGAACCACGCCGAGCAGCAGCCGGTCGCGCACCGGGCGGCCATTGACAAACAAATATTGCTCGCTTGAGGTGCCGCGGTTGAAGGTGGGCAGCGCGGCGAAACCGCTGAGATGAATCTGTTCGCGCTGCATGGAAAGCGCCAGCGCGTTATCGGCAAATTCTTTGCCCATCAGGTCGGCAAGGCGGCCAAGGCGCGCATCCAGCAGTTCACCCTGCGCGCCATCTGCCTGAAGCACGGAGCGGCCATCAATCGTCAGGCTCAGCGATACGCTGGGATTTGCCATAGCGAGGCGGCGCAGCACATCCTGCACCTGCCCGGTTTCACTGCGGTCGCTTTTGAGGAATTTAAGGCGCGCGGGCGTGGCAAAAAACAAATCACGCACGCAGATGCGCGTGCCTTCGCTGCGCGCGGCTGGCCGCGCTTCGGAAACATCCCCACCTTCCACCTGAATCTGCCAGGCCTCACTGCTTCCCCGCGCGCGGCTTTCAATGCTCATGCGGCTCACCGAGCCGATCGATGGCAGTGCCTCGCCGCGAAAGCCGAGAAAACGAATATCCAGCAGGTCGTCCGAAGGCAGCTTGGAGGTGGCATGGCGCAGCACCGCAAGCTCAAGCTCCGCCTTAGTCATGCCTCTGCCGTTATCGCTGACAATGATGGCGTTTTTCCCCGCCTCTTCCAGCGCGACATCAATGCGGGTGGCGCCGGCATCGAGCGCATTTTCCACCAGCTCCTTCACTGCCGAAGCCGGGCGCTCAATCACCTCACCTGCGGCAATGCGGTTAACAAGGGTGGGAGGCAGCAGGCGAATGGTCATGGAAGTTTGCCCAGCAGATAATCACGTGCGAGCTGCTTGCCTTCTTCCACGGCGGGCTGGTCAAAGGGGTTGACCTCCAGCAGCGCTGCCATGAAAATAATCTCCAGCGTGAAATGCGCAAGCAAAGCGCCCAGCGAGGCTTCGTCCAGCTGCTTAAGCTCAATCACCCTGACCGGCGCGCCGGTTTTGGCGATGGAAATCAAGGTGGCCAGCTGCTCGGCGGCGAGAATATCGCCGGTGGTGCGGCCAGAAATGTAGTTCAGTGCTGGGTCTTCCAGCGTTGGTATGGGCTGGCCGGTGCCGGTGCGGTCAAGTAGGATCATGGTAAAGAATTTATCTTTCGGCCCATCCAGATAAAGCTGCAGCTGGCTATGCTGGTCGGTGCTGCCGACGGCGCGAATCGGGGTGGTGCCGCGGCCGCATTTGCCGAGGCTTTCCGCCCAGCTCTGGCGGTACCAGCTGGAAAACCCTTCAAGACGCTGGGCGTAAGGCAGCATCACCGAGATCATGCGGCCGCGTTCCATGGCGTCATATTGTAGCGCTGCGCCGATGGCGGGCGCAAAGTCATCGGGGCGCGCGGCGTTTTCAAGCTCTGCCTTCACACTGGCCGCTCCGGCAAGTAACGCGCCGATATCAAGCCCTGCGATGGCCGCGGGCAGCAGCCCAACATTGGTAAACAGCGAAAACCGGCCGCCAATATCTGCCGCATGGTTCAGGCAGCGGACACCGCGCGCCTCTGCCGCCTGCCTGAGGGGGCTTGTGGGCTGCATAGTAATCACCAGCGCCTGCGATGCGGCTTTAGCCCCAAGCGTTGTTTCAAGCAGAGAAAACAGCGCATAAAAATGCGCGAGCGTTTCCACGGTGCTGCCGGATTTGCTGATGAAAATAAAAAAGCTGCGCGCGGGCGTAAGCTTTGCCATCAGGTCATCAATGGCATCAGGGTCGATATTTTCCAGAAAATGCAGGCGTGGCGCAAGGCAGGGTTTCAGGTTTGACAGCACGCGTCCGCTCAGGCCGGAGCCGCCCGCTCCCACCACCACCACATCGTCAAAAGATCCGCGTATCTCGCTGGCAAGACGCTCGATTTCAGGAAGATAGCCGGTAGTCTGCCACGCACTCAGGATTGGCTGGGCAGGCAGGTTCGAGTTGCCGCGGCAAGCTTGCTTGAGCATCAAAAACGGTGCTTCAAGCTTTGCCAGTAGGGCATTTTGCGGCGCTGTGCAATGAGAGAGAGACTGGCGATAATGCATCAGGGCATCTTTCCAACGCTGACCACCAGCAGCTTTTGCGTATCAACCAGGCGTTTTGCCATGGCCGCCACCTGTTCGCGGGTGACGGCGTCTACCAGCCGGTTACGCTTTTGCAGGTAATCGATACCGAGATCATGCAGCTGCATGTTGATTAAAAATGCCGCGATTTCGGCGTTGCTATCAAGGCTTAAGACAAACGAGCCTTTCAGGAATTCTTTGGCATCGCTGAACTCGTTGTCCTTCGGGCCGTTGGCGCTGAAATCAGCAAGGGTTTCTCTCAAGGTGCGGATCGCCTCGCCCGCCTGCTGGCTTTTGGTAGCAAAGCCGCCGCGAAGCAGCGCAGCATGATCCATCGGGTCAAGGGTTGAAAACACGCTGTAAGACAGGCCGCGCTTTTCGCGGATTTCATTGCCAAGACGGGCATTCAGGCTGCCGCCGCCGCCAAGGATGTGGTTCATCACATGCGCGGTCATGTAGTCCGGGTCGGTGCGTTTCAGCCCGGGCAGCGCAAACGCAACCATCGTCTGCGGCACATCAAAATCGACATGCACAGGCTCACCGGGCGGCTTAAATGCTGCTTCGGCAACGGTTGTTTCGGGGTCGTAACGCTCCGGAAGCCCACCAAGGTGAAGGTCAAGCAGTCGCTTGGCGTCCTCAGGTGCCAGGTCGCCTACGATCGAAACCACGAGATTGCCGCGCGTCAGATAGCGGGTGTGGTATTCCACCAGATCGCGGCGGGTGATGGCGCGGGCGGAGCTTTGCGTGCCAAGCGGCGGGCGGCTGTAGGGGTGGTTGCCAAATGCCGCTTTCATCATGGCCATCTGCAGCTGGTAGCCCGGCCTGCTTTCCTGCTGTTTGATGATCGCAAGCATCTGGCTTTCGGCGCGCTCAAGCGAATCGCTGTCAAAGCGTGGGCGCGTAAGCGCCAGCCCGAGTAGCTCGAAAGCTTTGTCTTTGTGCTCGCTGAGCGATTGCATTGCCACGCTCATGCGGTCTTCTTCAGCGCCAATCTGCAGGCTGATGGCGTGCGATTCCGCGGCGATGCTGAAAGCGCGCGCATCCATTTCACCGGCGCCTTCGGTCAGCAGCGCGGCGGCGCGGCTGGCGCGGCCTTCTTTGCCGTCCGGGTCGTAGGCGCTGCCTGCGCCGGTAAAGGCGATGCTGACGGCGAGTAGCGGCAGCGAGCGATCCTCCACCAGCCAGGCTTTGATGCCTTTGTCGGTGGTGATTTCCTGAGGCACTGCGGCCTTTGCGGTGCTTGCTGCCAGCATCAGGCACAGGGCGGCGATGATCGGCTTCATGGCTGCGCCTCAGCTTTCTTTGCCTCCGGCAGTAAGATAGCGGTGACTGATTGCTTTAGCTGCAAGGTTTCCTTTGCGGCCTGCTCGATGTCTTCTTTGCTCACCTGCTCGATCATCTCTGGCCACAGGCTGAAATAATCGGCAGGCTGGCCAAGAATACGCACCCAGCCCATGATGCGCGCCATAGATGTCAGCCCTTCGCGCGCATAGATGGTGTCGGCTTTGTAGAGTGTTTTGGCGCGCTTTAGCTCTTCGTCGCTGAAGCCTTGCAGACTGCGTGCAATTTCCGAATCAACGGCCGCTTCGATCGCCTCCAGTGTCACGCCTTTTTCAGGCACGGCGGAGATCTCAAACTGCGCCGGCCCCAGCGTAAAACCGTTATAGCTGGTATCGATACTGCTGGCGAGTTTCTGCTCCACCACCAGCGATTGATACAGGCGGCTGGTTTTGCCGCCGCCGAGCAGCTGCGACAGCAGAAACAGCGGCAGCGCCTGCTGTTTTTGGCCATGGCTCAGGCTGGCGGCGCTGTAGGTGCGGCTCCAGACAGGCAGGCTGACATTTGGGTGCGTCATGGTGATGCGGCGCGGCGCCAGCTGCGGCGGTTCGCTCAGCCATTCGCGCTTTGGCAGATCTTTAGGTTTCAGTGCACCATAGTAGCGCTCGGCAAGCGGGCGCAGTTCATCGGCGGTGATATCGCCGGAGACAACGACAATAGCATTATTCGGGTGATAATAGCGCGCGTGGAAATCCAGCACATCCTGCTTGGTTAGCCCTTCCATTTCGTGCATCCAGCCGATCACTGGCCGCTGGTATGGATGGTTGCGATAGAGCATGGCATTGACCTGCTCGTTTAAAAGCGCTTCGGGATTATTTTCGATGCGCGCGCGGCGCTCTTCAAGAATCACTTTGCGTTCGTTGGCGACATCGTTGTCGCTGGGCGCAAGGCCGCGCATGCGGTCGGCTTCCAGCTCCATCACCAGCGGCAGGTGC
>Ga0315900_10000981_pt1 | contig 45943 bp, 50 predicted proteins | sample LakEriMetagenome_FD_203521 | JGI IMG/M metagenome (GOLD analysis project Ga0315900, IMG submission 203521) | Freshwater fungal communities from buoy surface, Lake Erie, Ohio, United States - Buoy 12 MA114 | ecosystem: Environmental > Aquatic > Freshwater > Lake > Lake biofilm | place: USA: Lake... | reverse complement strand
CTTTGCCGCCGTCGAATTGCTCGCCCAGCTTCTCAAGCCGTGCAAGGGTTTCAGGCTTCAGACCGCCATAGGCCAGTTCCTGAATGCGATAGCCCAGCCGGCTTTCAAGGAAGCGCCGATTATAGGGCGGTGGCTCCTTGCCAAAGAGATCGCGCCATTGCTGCTTCAATTCGGGCGTCGCGGTGGTTTTGAGCGCCGCCAGCCGACCGAGCACATCGGCTTGCGGAATGGCGGGGATGCTCAGCGTCGGCGTGCTGCCGGCTTTTGATTTGGCAGTGCGTTTCATGCGTTTCTCCGGTTAGTCCGGTTCGCATCACGGCGCTGGGGTGCCGGAAAGTGTAGTCGAATTTCTCCACTTGCTGCTGGCACTGGTGCTTCTCGCGCGGCAGCGCGGCTGCGCAGCCGCAGCAGGCCGCGGGCGAGGATGTCGCAGACCTCGCGGAGGTGCGCTGGAAGGTGGGGATTCGCATGTGGCAGGGGCATCGCGGCTCCGCGTGGATTTCCTGCCATGTAATTACGTAAATCGGGCCGGGTTTTTCTCACGGCCTCGTTTGGCGTGGCTCAGGCCGCCTTGTCCTGTGCCTCCGGTCCAAAGATGGTCCAGAATTTCCTGAGGCGCCGCTTGAGGGTGCTTTCATCCGGCACGCGGCCGCCCTTGGCGATGTACCAACCCTGGATGTGGCGAATGAGCGCCCCAAAGGATGGCCGCACACCGTCAAAATAGACCATGTTGGGCGCTTCTGCGCCGGCTTCATGAATCAACTGGCCATGGGGGGAATAGAGGCTGCGGACGGAAATGATGGCGAAACGGGCAACAGGAATTTGGTCGTTTCGCAGGAAGCGCGACACACCGAGCGCGCACAACTGCGATCTATCCGCTGCTGCGGTAGGCCAGCCTCCGCCGGGCTGGCGCCTCCAGATGAATTCGCACCTGCACCCAGTCCATCGCCATTCCCCATGCCCCAACGCCAGAATCCTGGACATTTCGCGATCGGAAAGATAGGCGCCTCGCCACCGCTCCTAAACTGTTTCCATGTCACCATCGTTCATGAGAACCGCGATCAGCCCTTGTTCGATCATATTCTCCCGAAAGCCGTGTGTTTCGAGTTTGCTTAAAAATACGATGGATAATCCGCGTTAAGCTGGGCTCAACCGCGTTCGAGCGAAGCTGATTTACCTCGTTTGTATCATTGTGACTTTAACTGCCAAGGGTTCCAGCGCTATTGGACTTGCCGATGGCCGATGTAGCTTCCCTCCGGTCCTGCCATTTTCGCAACCTTCAGGACCTTGCGAAACGCCACGCCGACTATCGTAAGGACGATACAGCAAAATCTGACTTGACAAACTACGCTTGCCTCCGGATGCTAAACGATACTGGCATCGTGCCGGTCAACTCTGGAGGAAGCTTGCATGGCCTGGAAGACCCCAAAAATCGTCGAAGTTTCGCTCGCGAGCGAAATCAACTGCTACGCCTGCGCCGAAATCGGCTGAAGTTACTGCCCGGCGCGCTCCTTCATTGCTCCGGGTGATCATACTCGGCGCCGGCGCCGGGGGCGGGTTTCCGCAATGGAATTCCGCCGGCCCCGGCTGCCAGAGAGGCCGCGCGGGAGACCCCGCCGCACCACCGCGCAGCCAGGCGAGCATCGCCGCGTCCGTGGATGGTGAGAAGTGGCTGCTGGTCAACGCTAGCCCCGATTTGCGCCAGCAGATCGCAGCAACCCCGGCACTGCACCCGCGCCCTGATAGGCTGCGCAATTCCCCAATCCAGGCAGTACTGCTGACAGGTGCCGAGGTAGATACGATCGCTGGGCTTTTGCATCTGCGCGAAGGCCATCGCTTTAGCCTGCACGGCGCGCCGCAAAGCCTTGCGGTTTTGGATCAGAACCCGATCTTTCGCGCGCTCAACCCCGCCAATGTCACGCGCCATGCCATCACGCTTGATCAACCCTTCAGCCTGCTTGGGATCAGCGTCACCGCCTATGCCGTGCCGGGCAAGGTGCCGCTGTTCGCCGAAGGAAGCGCGGAACCCGCTATCGCCACGGATGGCGAAGCGCTTGGCTTGGCGCTTTCCGCCGGCGGCGGCACGCTGCATTATATTCCGGGCTGCGCCATGATGACCACACCACTCAGCGCCCGCCTCACCGGCGCGGCCTGCGTGATGTTCGATGGCACGCTGTTCACGGATGATGAAATGATCCGCCTTGGCGCGGGACCAAAAACCGGCCGCCGCATGGGGCATATGCCAATGACCGGCAGCGGTTCCACGCTGCAAGCCTTCGCTGATATTCCTGTTGAACGCAGGATTTTTGTGCATATCAACAATACCAACCCCGCCCTTTTGGCCGATAGCCCGGAACGCGCCACGCTCACCGCCGCCGGCTGGGAAGTGGCCGAAGATGGTATGGAGCTTTGCCTGTGAGCCTGATGTCACCCGATGCGCTGGAAGCGGCGCTGCGCGCGATTGGTGAGGAACGCTATCACATCCATCACCCGTTTCATCATTTGCTGCATGGCGGCAAGCTGACCAAGGCGCAGGTGCAGGCCTGGGCGCTTAATCGCTACTATTATCAGGCTTCAATACCGGCCAAGGATGCATCGCTGCTCGCGCGGCTACCCACGCCTGATCTGCGCCGCGAATGGCGCCGGCGCCTGGTGGATCATGATGGTGATGGCACGCATCCGGGCGGGGTGGAACGCTGGCTTGCCTTGACCGATGGGCTTGGGCTTGACCGCGCCTATGTGGTTTCACTGCAAGGGCTGCTGCCGGCGACACGTTTTGCCGTGGATGCCTATGTCCGTTTCGTACGCGAAAAATCCCTGCTGGAAGCAATAGCCTCCTCACTCACAGAAATGTTCTCGCCGGATATCATTTCCCAGCGTGTCTCTGGCATGTTGCGCAATTATGACTTCGTCACTGCGGAGACACTCGCCTATTTCACCCCGCGCCTGACCCAGGCACCGCAGGATGTTGCCTTCGCGCTTTCCTATGTGAAGCAATATGCGGATACGGCGGAAAAGCAGGAACAGGTGCTGGCGGCACTCCGTTTCAAATGCGATCTGCTTTGGGTACAATTGGATGCGCTGCATTTTGCGTATGTCGCACCTGGCCTGCCGCCGCCCGGGGCCTTTCGCCCATGATCCCGCGCTTCGCCCCAGGTGTCAGGCTGCATCATGACAAGGCGCGGGCGCGCTGGGTGGTCATGGCGCCGGAGCGCATGTTCATCCCGGATGAGACCGCGCTTGAAGTGCTGCAACTGGTGGATGGCGCGCGTGATTTGGACGCCATTGTTGATGCGCTGGTCGCCAAATTCGAAGTACCTCGCGATGTGATCGCCGCCGATGTGCACGCCATGGTGGAAGATTTGACCAATCGCGGTGCGCTGCAGGCATGAATGCGCCGCTGGCCATATTGGCGGAGCTCACGCATCGCTGCCCGCTGCGCTGCCCCTATTGCTCCAACCCGCTTGAACTCACACGCGCTTCCGGCGAACTCACCACCGCCGAATGGGCCAATGTTTTCGCGCAAGCCGCTGAACTTGGCTGCCTGCAAGCGCATCTTTCGGGCGGCGAGCCGACCGCACGGCGCGATATTGTGGAGATCACCGCTGCCGCGCGTGATGCCGGGCTTTATACCAACCTGATTACTGCCGGCGTGCTGCTGGATGCGCCCCTTCTCGCGCGGCTGAAAGCTGCGGGCCTCGATCACGTGCAGCTTTCTATCCAGGATGCCGAGGCTGAGGGGGCGGAACGTATCGGCGGCATGAAGGGCGCCCATGTGCGCAAGCAGGCAGCGGCGCGGCTGGTGCGCGAAGCGGGTATGCCGCTGACGCTCAACGCCGTGGTGCATCGGCAGAATCTCCATAACCTGCCAGCGATGATTGACCTAGCAATCGCCTGGGATGCGGCGCGGTTAGAAGTGGCGCATGTACAATACTACGGCTGGGCGCTAGAAAATCGCGCCACACTTATGCCCACGCGCACACAACTGGATGAGGCGACGCGCATTGTCGAAGCAGCGCGCGCGCACCATAAGGGGCGCATGGTGATTGATTATGTCGTGCCGGATTATTACGCGGCGCGGCCCAAACCCTGTATGGGCGGTTGGGGCAATCGCTTCCTTGCCGTCTCTCCTGCCGGCAATGTGCTGCCCTGCCATGCGGCGGAATCCATCACCGGTATGGTCTTCCCTAATATCCGCAGCACCAGCCTGCGCGCCGCCTGGGAGGATAGCGAAGCCTTCAACCGCTTTCGCGGCACAGGCTGGATGTCAAAGCCCTGCCAGGGTTGTGAACATGCCGAACGGGATTTTGGTGGCTGTCGCTGCCAGGCCTTTGCGCTGATCGGCGATGCCGCCGCGACCGACCCGGCCTGCGCGCTGTCACCGCATCACACGGTGCTTGCTTCCGCCATCGCCGAAGCAGGCGAAGCTGACTTCACTTACCGGGAATTCTCTGCCGCTCAATCCTGATGCGCAAGGTAATGCGCCAGCGCGGCGATATCCGCATCTGATAGCCCCTGCACCGCGCCATTCATTTGCGTATCAATACCAACGCGATTGCCATCACGATATTCAGTCATGGTATGCGCCAGAAAGGCTTCATGCTGATGGGTCAGACGCGGCATTTGCGCGCGCCCGATGTAATTCGGCAAATGACAAACGCCACAATTGCGCGCTGCTGAAATCGCCTGGCCGCGCGCCATCAGCGCCGCATCGCGCGGGCTGCGGTCCTCAGGCGGGGCGGATGGCAGGCTCGCGAAATAGGCCGCCACCGCTTCAACATCAGTATCGCTTAGCTTTTCGGTTGGGGCCTGCATCGCCGGCACTTGGCGAATGCCTTCCCGAAACAGGATCATTTGCAGGGTGATGAAACCCGCCTGCTGGCCAGCCAGGCGCGGAAGTTCGGCCACACCGCTTTTACCATCCATGCCATGGCAGGCGGCGCAGCGTTCCGCGGCAACCACCGCCCCGCGCGCGGGATCAGCAGCGCCAGCCGGCAAGGAAAAGGCGGCGGCCGCAAGGACCGCCGCAAGTGCCATACTCAGTTTCACCGGCGATAGGTGATGCGATAAATCGCACCCATCTGCTCACCCGCGACCAACAGGGACCCGTCGCGCATCACATGAACATCCACGGGCCGGTCATGGAAGCGCTGATTGGCATCGTCGCGGAAGCCGGTCAGGAATTCCTCAACGCGGGTCACATTGCCCTGCGCATCTGCATGCGCCACCACAACATCATAACCGCTCAGCTTGTCACGGTTCCAGGAACCGCGGCGCGCGATGAAGGCCTGATTGCGATATTGCTCGGGGAACATGGTTCCCGTGTAGAAGCGCATGCCGAGTGCTGCGGTATGCGGGCCAAGCAAAGCAGCAGGCTTCACGAAGCTTCCGCAATTACGCCCAGCATTGAATTGAGGGTCAGGATCACCGGCGGTGCAGAAAGGAAAGCCATGATCTTCCCCGGGCTGGCGCACGCGGTGCAGCGTATCATTCGGCCATTCATTGCCGGCCCAGTCGCGGCCATTATTCGTGGCCCAAAGCTCCCGCGTGATCGGGTGATGCGCCATGCCGACACTGTTGCGCACACCGCGCGCTTCAATCCGCCGCCCGCTGCCATCCGGGTTGAAGGACACGAGCAACGCGAATTTATCCCGATCAAATTCGCAGACATTGCAGTTCACACCGACATTTGTGTAAATTCGTCCATCCGGGCCAAGCGAGGCGAATTTCCAGTGGTGATTACCACCATGTTCCTGTTCGGTCGGCAGAGCGAAGGCCGCAGTCAATTCAACTGGGGCCGGCACATTATCGAGATTGGCTTCAATATTGTCATAACGCAGCACGCGATTGGCCGCGAGGACATAGAGACTGTCACCAATCATCACCAACCCATTGGGCTGCACCAGACGCTCAGCGATGATGCGTGTACGGGTGGTGCCATCCGGATTGCGGCTAATAGCATAAACGCGGCCAATGGCGCGCGTGCCGGCAAACACCGTACCGCGCGGGCCTTCCGCCATCATGCGCGCGCCGGGAATGCCATGGGCAAAAACCTCGGCCTGGAAGCCTGGCGGCAGGCGAATGGCGCCCACCGGCACTTCCGCCAGGGGGGTGACGGTCAGGCGCGGCGCGTGTGGCGCCAGCGTTGACCCTTCCGGTCGGCCCACCGCCCAGCCGGGCACGGGCGCCTGCTGCGCCAAGGCCGGCGCGGCCAGCATCACTGCTGTCAGGCCCATTACAAGCTTTTTCATCATGATCTTTCTCCTCCCCAAGCCCCGCAGGGCGCTGGCGATGATGGAAGGCTGAAATGCATCGCTCCGCAGGAGTTAAAGCGTGTTTTTCATGCCGGCACGGCCCAAATTTCCGCCACGCGCAGCCGCGCGCGACATATCCGCGACCTTTTTCCAGCACCATTATGCCGTCCTCCCGCGTCGTGACGGCTTCGATTGGCCACCTGCGCGGTAGGTGCGGCTCACAACGAAAAGCCAGGGTGACATCATTGCAGTCGAACCTGCCAATAAGTTGAAAGGGTGGTTGCCGGATTTTCTTTACTAATTGCTCATTCATTGGTAACGATTAGTGTCGGAGTTGCGTACATTCGCCCCGCAATGGTGAAGCGGTCGAGTGAAGGTGGCTCCGGACGGGCGTCGGCACAAAGAAAGATCGGCGTCTGCCACATAAATTTGGAGGGATTGACCATGAGATGGAATCCGCCCGGAGCGCTTACGAGCGCATTTCTGGCTGCCTTGGCTTTAGCTTCACCCGCCGCCGTGCAGGCTCAGGGCGGACCGAACCTGACCAGTACCACCGTCGTGCAGGGTCGGGAGTTCGTATGGGACATGGCATTCCTGCCGGACGGGACCATGTTCTTTACCGAAAAATGTCGCGGCCTTTCGGTACGCCTGCCTTCCGGCAGCACTAATGCGCTGCTCGGCATCGGCGGCTCACAAGGTTACGCCGACACCGCCGCGGACCTTTTCTGCGACGGCCAGGCGGGGCTGAGCGGCGTGGCGATTGACCCGAACTTCGCGCAGAACCGCTTCATCTATATCTACTCGGCATCCCGGATGACGGCGCCCGGCACCAACCGCGTGCTGCGACTGACGGTCAATGCCGACCTCACCCGCGTCAGCAACCGGACGGATATTGTCACGGACATCGCCTATAAGCCGCGGCCCAGTAACCATCCCTTCGGCGATTCGGGCGCGCATAATGGCGGGCGGCTTCGTTTCGGGCCAAGCGATGGTTTCCTTTATGTGACAACCGGCGACACCCACAACGGACCCGGGCCGCAGAGCCCGACGGTTATTGCCGGCAAGGTGCTGCGGATTGACCGCGACGGGCGGGCTGCGCCTGGGAACAACGCGCCGGCGGGCTTCGACGCGCGCGTGCTTACCTATGGGCACCGCAACCCGCAGGGCATCTGCTTCCGCCCCTCCGATAATCGCCCCTTCACCGCCGAGCATGGCCCCTGGCATTCCGATGAGGTGACAGCGCTGGTGGCCGGCGGCAATGGTGGCTGGGATCCACGCCCGAATGTCAACGGGCGCGGTGACTGCCCGGACGGCTATTGCGGCTATATGCCCAACCAAATGGGCGCCACCCCTCCCGCCGAGCGTTCGGCCTTCATGCCAATGACCGATCTTCGCGCTTACCCCAACGCGATGCGACCGGCCTGGGTGAATGACGGCCTCTCGCAGGGCATGTCCTCCTGCACCTTCCTTAATGGTGCGCAATGGGGTGCCTGGAATGGGCGGATGGCCGTGACTTATCTTGGTATCGGGATCCATGGGACGCCGGTGGGCAACCGCATTGATATCCTGGATATTTCTGCCGACGGCCAGACTTCAACCCGGACTAGCGTCCCGCTGCCGATGCCTGCGGGGCGCTTCCGCTCCGCAGTGCAAGGGCCGGATGGCCACCTGTACCTAGGTACGGATACAGGCGAGATTTTCCGTCTCAGCCCGAATTAATCCCTGTCAGCAACCGGCTGTTGGATGCGTGAGCGCATCCCGCAGTCGGCGGTGACACTCTCTTTTCGTCGCGGACCCCTTGCGCAAGCAGCTTTGTCTTCTTCCCGACAGTATCAACATGGAATGCAAACGCAACGGTCCTTTTCCTTGAACACCTGGCACGCCGTTCATTCACATGGCGGTCGAACCAGGCACCATATCATGAAGGTAACATCAATGATCGCGTTACGTCATGTTGTCGTTTTCCTTGGTGTACTAGCGACATCCTCGCCGGCTTTGGCAAGTGCCGAACTGGCAAGGGCCAAGAATTGTGTCGCATGCCATCATGCTGAGCGCCGGATGATTGGCCCAGCCTATTCCTTGATTGCTGCCCGGTATGCGAATGATGCTGCCGCCGTCGGTACGCTTGCCGCACGCATCATTGCGGGTGGCGGCGGAAACTGGGGGCAAATGCCGATGCCCGCACAAGCGAACCTATCGCAGGAAGAAGCCGAAGCACTGGCCACGTGGATCCTATCACTTCGGTAGAAGCATTTTCATGCCAAGTGGAAAAACGCGGCTGGCTGGAAAAGGCGACCAAAGGATTATTGGGGGGTTCCCGTGAACCAAAGTCACCGGAGACGGCTCCGGTGGTGGCATCCATGCTGAGCTTTCCCGATCCGGAAATGCTCCGCGCACCACCGGCCATGGCATCGGTTACCTAATTGACGCTACCGTCCAGATCGATGGCAGGGATCGGGCCATTGACCCAAGCACCGCAATCACCAAGCCAAGGAGCGGCACCGCCACTTTGACAAGCTGCGCGACAAGCTCTCGCGCTGGAATTGGCTGGCGTTGTGGGAGCGGCACCGTCGGAACCGAGCTAGACCACATCATGCTAAGCACGAGAAAGTAAATGCGGAATGATGTCCCCAAGCGTGCCCTAAGCGCAGATTACCCTGCGGGCCACGCCCCAGTCATAGCCTGCGCGCAGCATGGATATCGCCTTTATTCGTGCCATTGCGACGGTGCTGACGGGCTCCAGCGCCTCCGTCATGACCGAGGGGCGCGATGATGATGAATGGCGCAAGCGCCTCACCGCGAAACTCCGGCAACTGCCGGTATTGCTGCTGATCGATAACCTGCGCCAGGAACTCGATAGCGCAGCCTTGGCCGCCGCATTGACCGCACCGGCCTGGGAGGACCGCATCCTTGGTGTCTCGGACATTATCCGGCTGCCCGTGCGCTGCACCTGGGTGGCCACCGGAAACAACCCAGCCGTCTCACATGAAATCGCCCGACGCTTGGTGCGCATCCGCCTCGATGCCCGCAGCGACCAACCCTGGCGCCGCGAGGGCTTTCGCCATCCCGATCTGATGATCTGGGTGCGCGCCAATCGCGCACGGCTTGTGGCGGCTTGCCTGACCCTTTGCCAGGCCTGGGCCAGCGCCGGCAGGCCGCCCGCTGCGCGCAGCCTGGGCAGCTTCGAGACATGGAGCCAGACCCTGGGCGGCATCCTGCACGTGGCCGGCGTGCCGGGCTTTCTGGGCAACCTGGATGAGGTGATGGAGGCATCGGATAGCGAGGGCGGCAGCTGGCGCGCCTTTATCCAGCTTTGGTGGGACCGCTTTGGCAGCGCCGATGTGAGCGTCAGCGATTTGATTGGCTTCGCGAAAGATGCGGAGGCCAGCCTGCCCATCAGCGCGAAGAACGACCATGGCCTGAAGGTCGCTCTCGGGGCTGCCTTTACCAAGCTCCGCGACCGTGTCTTCCGCACCAGCGATAGGCTTGTGCATCTTCGGCAGGGAAAACTGCTGCACAATTCGCAGCGCTGGCGCCTCGCACCCGCCCAGGATGCGCCCGTGAATGGGGGTCTTATGGGGGTCTCTGATCTGAAGACCCCCCCATAGCTGGATCCCAGGAAATCCGCGGGTTTGACGGGTCTTGGGGGTCTTGGGGGTCTACTTCCATACCCTACACGCGCGCGCACACGCGCATGAATAAAAGAGAAGTCGAAAAAGACCCCCAAGACCCCCAAGACCCCCAAAGCGCAGTAAATTCAGATGCTTACGAATGGGGGTCTTCCGAAGAGAGACCCCCAAAGACCCCCCTTGGCTGGAGGGCGTGCCGTGAAGGGCCGCCCGAACAGCACCGGCCCGCCACGCGCGGCCCAAACCCCAAAGCCGGCCAGCGACGGTGTGCTCCGCCAAGAACCCCACCGCCGCCGCCCTCACCACCATCATCCCCATCAGGAGACAATCATGGCTCTCTCGACTCTCCCCATGTCCGCGGCGCTGGCAAGCAGGCCGCCCATCATTTCCGACTGCGATGTCGGCGCCGCACCGCGACGGGCTGTCCTGGCGCTCGATCTCGGTACCACCACCGGCTGGGCGCTGCGCTCAGGCGACGGTGCGATCACCTCTGGCACCATGACCTTTCGGCCCAGCCGCTTCGAAGGCGGTGGGATGCGGTTTCTCCGCTTTCGCGCCTGGCTGACCGAGGTCACAAACCTCGTCGGCGAATTGTCCCAAATCGCGTTTGAAGAAGTACGCGCCCATGCAGGCACCGACGCTGCGCACCTCTACGGCGGCTTTCTGGCCCATCTTTCGGCGTGGTGCGAGGAACGCGCCATCGCCTACCAGGGCGTCCCTGTCGGCACGATCAAGCGCTACGCGACCGGCAAGGGCAATGCCGACAAGGCGGCCATGATCGCTGCCATGCGTACGCGCGGCTTTGCGCCGGCTGATGACAATGAGGCTGATGCGCTCGCCTTGCTGCTCTGGGCCACCGACGCTGAGGGAGGCCGGGCATGAGCCTCCTGCACGGTGCACCGATGCTGGCGCAGAGCCCGCTCACGCGCTTGCGCAGCACAACCAACGAAGCGGAATTGAACGCCATGCGCGCGGCTGCGTGGCACCGGCATGGCGTGGCCAGCATCGCGGTGGATGACATCACCGATCCTTGGCTGCGCCAGGCCATCACCAACGAGGCCAATCGCCGCTGGGGGCGGCGCAATGGAGGCAGCAATCATGGCCGCTAAGCGAAAGAACAGAAATCCTAACAAGCCGCGTGAGGATTTGTCGGCACCATCGAAGTGGCGCGCGCAGCATGGCGATATCGGTCCAGCCACGCGCGTTGCCGATACGGAAAGCGGCACGCCGATCATGCAGCGGCGGTGCACCGACACGCTCGGCCTCATGCTGGCCAAGGGCAATATCACGCAGCCCATGCACGACGCCGGCCAGAACTTCCGTGCGACGTTCCGTATCGCCGCATTGGATGGCATGCGCACAACGCAGCTGCTTCGTATCCCGGGCAGCACCAGCGACCCACTCACCGAAGGTCAGGCCGCAGCACGACAACGCATCGCTGCGATGCTGAGTTTATTTGGTGGCGCCGATAGTGCTGGCGGAAGCTGCCTGTGGCATGTGCTGGGCCTTGAATGCTCCCTTCGCGAATGGGCAACACGCCAGGGATGGTCAGGACGCTCCGTCCATCACGTTCAGGCGCAAGGCATTCTCCTCACGGCGCTTGGCGTCCTGGCGGTTCATTATGGCCTGCAACCAAAGGTACGTGATGCCCAAGCCTCAGCTGATGGCGGCCTTGAGATCGCCCATCGTGGCCATCAGCATCATCGGATCGGCAGGTGACGGCGTAAAACCACAGGCTTGATAGAAACGCTGTGCGTCGGCGTTCAGTGCCTGAACCAGCAATCCCCGCACGGCGAGCACCTCACCAGCTTGCAAGACGCGCAAGACCGCATCCCGCAACAGGGCACGCCCAATGCCCTGGCCATGCAGGGTGCGGTCCACCGCCAAACGGCCCAACAACGCCATGGGAATCGGGTCTGGCATATTGCGCTTGATGCGCCCTGGTGCGGCAGCAATTGCCACAGCCCCTGCGGCCAGGCAGTAGAAGCCCACAACAAAACTACCGCGGCACACAACAAAGGTTCGCGATGCGCCCGCTACCTGATTCGTGCGCGCACGCTGCTTCAGCCAAGCGTCGAGAGACGGCTCGCCGCTATCGAACATCGCAAGTTCGTGCGTGTCATCGAGAGGAACGGGAGCCGAAATCTCCCCCCTCACCCCCATGGCGGTGTTGTCTTGAGTAGTTTCCGCAGCTTTTCATTTGGCTGCGGCGGTGCATCGAGCATGGCCAAAAAGCGCGTAAAGGCTGCGGGTTCAAGGCGTAGCAGCGTGCGGTCAAGGATGGCATCGGTTGCTGCGCGACGCGCTGCTTCCAGCATGAATTCAGAGCGCGACTTGCCTGAGAGCACCGCAGCCTGATCGATCAGCGCGCGTTCTTCGGGACGTATACGGATATTGACGGCGCCAACGGTGACAGAGGGCTTGGCCTTCGAGACGCGTCGGCGCGGCGTTGTGATGCGTTTGGCGGTTGAGGGCATTGCTTTCTCCTGAAAGGGTTTTACAGCAATGTATGTACAATGTCCACCATGCAGTTCTGACCCGGCTCAAAACGTATTGCGGCCTCGGAACCAGATGGGATAGTATCTCGACAGTCGTTGAATTGCGACTGCAGCCGGGTGATGTCAGTACGCAGTAGATTTAAGAACGGAACGAATATTGGAGAGCCGGTAACGAGAAAACGCAAAGTCAAGATCTAACCTCCAATAACAATATTTCTGATTACATGGTTCCTTCCTGGCGATTTTGTATGCGGGGGGCGGAAGCGCCCGACCTCTCTAGCGCCAGAATAAAAATATGGGTTGCAGTTTGCACCATAGCGACGTGAATTCAATGGCTTAGGAGCAAACCTAGACCCCTCAGGTTTGCACCTGGTTTGCACCCTTTCGGGTAGTTTCAGTAGCTTAAGTGCAAACCGTGGCGCATCGCGCCGCAAACCTTCGGCCAACCCTTCCCGGATAAGGGCCGCATTGCGCGCGGTATTGAATTGGCACCGGCCTATGTGGATTTGGCGATTCCCAGTTGGCGGAGGCTCTACCCCGATCATCCGGTCACGCTGGAGAGCGATGGGCGCGATTACGACGCAGTAGCAGCCGCACGCGAAGGGGCAGTTTCCGATGCAGCCTGCCTCCACCCCCTCCAGCCCCGATGTCTCCGCGACTATCGGCAGTTCGGGGTGGCTTGGAAGGCGCTCCGAATGCAGCGTCGCAAGCGGGCGGAGCCGACCCTTCGGGCAGCCTCAGTAAAAGCCATACGCCGAATGGCAGGGCGCAAAGCCCGCCCAACAGCAGCGGTGCCAGGGAAGGGAAATCCAAATCGCGGCGCAACACAAATGTGCTCCAGCCATAAATCGCAATGCTGCACAGCATCAGCGTCTGCACCATGGTCAGCGCATCAAGCCCCGCCAGCGCCAGGATCGGCACGCAAAGGGCTGAGAAGGCAAAGCCCACCACGGCCGATGCATAGGCCGCCAGGAAAACACCGATCAGCGCCGGCAAGGGCTGCGCTATGCCCGGCATATCCCCAATCAGCGCGGCATAGGCAGGGATGCAGGCCAGCCCCGCCAGGCTTGCCACCAATACGCGCCAGCGCGCGGGGCGGCGGGTATCGGAGGGTTCCAGCCTCATGGCGCAGCCCGGCTGAAATGCTGGGCGAAGAAACCCGTGATCTCGGCAGCACTTTGCGCTGCCATGGCGGGCCAGGGGCGCACGTGCAGGCGCTCAGCACCGCCAGCGGCGGGCAGCAGCGCCGCCGACGCCTGGCCAAGGGCTGGGTAATCCCAGGCATAGCCGGCGCCGGGGATCTCGCGTTGCGTCGCCTCGGCGCCGCGGGCGCGCAGCCTTGCGGCCAGGCTGGCGCAAGCCGGTGCGGGGTTGGCGGGGTCTTCCGTGCCATGCAGCAGCAACACTGCCCCCGGTGCGGTCTGCGGCACAGGCAAGGAAGCGCAGCCAGGGTAAAGCAAGGCGCGCGCCTCGGCACCCGGCAGGCCCAGCGCCAGCCGCGCCCCCTGGCCGAAGCCCAGCACGCCAAGCCTTGGTGCCTCAATGCGCGGGTCGCTTGCCAGCAGGGCCAAGGCAGCGCGGGCGGCCTCGGCGCTCGCGTCGCGCAATTCCAGCACCGCAATGCCGGCACCCAGCAGGCTTTCCACATAGGGCACGGCGCGACCATCGGCGCCGAAAGCATCCGGCAGGATCAGCACAGCCGGCCAGGCTTTGCGAGTGGGCCCATCGGGCAGGCTGAATAGCGCTACCGCGCCCGCGAATTGCAACGCGAAGGGCCGATCCGGCAGTGACGGCAGGGGGAAGCTCGCCAGGGTCTCGGGCGCGCCATCCCTGGGCGCTTGCGCAGCGCCGAAAGAAGGCGCGGCCAGGGCAAGACAAAGCGCCAGGGCGCGCAGGGGCTTAGCCCACATGGCGGCAGGCCCTATGCATGGCGCTCACCGCGGATTAGCGGCGCAGCATGCGGATGGGCTCAGGCTTTACGGGGCCGGATGCCTGCTCAGGCGGCTCGCCCGCCTTGGGGCGGGCGCCGGCCTTGCGCGGCTTGGGCCGGGCTAGGGCCAGCAGCAGCGTGCCCAGCATGCCAACCAACCCGCAAAGCGCGATCGGCAGATCATGCGCGCCGAGGGCGGAAACACTCACCCCCACCAGCGGCACGCCGACCAGCAGGGCAATACCGCGACTTGTGTACAGCAGGCCGACAATGCCGCCGACAGAACGGCTGCCGAAGCTATCGGCGACAAAGGCGGGCAGAAGCGCCACAAAGCCACCCTGCAGCGCGCCATAGATCAGCGCGAAGCCCTTCAGGGAAGCAGCGTCATCGGCCAGCGCCCAGAGCATCATGGCGATGGAAACGCCAAGGCAGGAAAGCAGAAAGCCAAGCCGGCGCCCGAGCAAATCCGCCAACGCCGCCAGGCAGAAGCGCCCGACAATGGTGCCAACCCCCATTAACCCAAGCAGCGCCACCGCCTGTTGATGGGACAGGCCACGCGCCTCGGCCGTGCCAACCAGCAGCATGAGCGGCGCGGCGGCGGGGATTGCGACCAGCAGCGTGCCGGCATAGGCCAGCAGGAAGGCCCGGCTGCAAAGCACTTTACCAAGCGCAGGCCCATCATCCTTGGGTGCGGCCTGTTTCGCGCGCAGCTTGCTGCTATCCGGCCCCATGCCATGGCTATCCGGCCCCATGCCATGGCTTTCCGGCCCCGCTTCCAGCAGCAGGGACCCGGCCAGGCCCACAATCGCGGCCAGAACAGCGCAGCAGAGAAAAGCGAAGCGCCAGTCGCCGAAATCCGCCAGGATGAATTTCAGCAGCGGGATCAGCGCGGTGCCGACGCCGATGCCACTCAGCGCGATGCCGGAAGCAAGGCCACGATTGGCAAGGAACCAGCGCTGCACCGCCGCCACCGCCGGCACATAGGCCAGGCCAACCCCAATGCCGACCAAAAGCCCGTAGCTCGCGAAGAAGGTGGCGGCATCCTTCGCGGTGGCGGCAATGGCCAAGCCAAGCGCAATCAGGAGCGTGCCGAAAACGGCCAGCGGCCTTGGCCCGACGCGATCCGAAAGAGGGCCGCTGATGGCGCTGACAAAGAAGGTGACACTACTGCTGAGCGCAAGCACCATGGCGGCATTGCCACGTTCAAGCCCGAGGCTTGCAGCGATTTCCGGCGCGAAGGCAGAGCTGGAATAAATGGCGCCAAAGCCGACCATCAGCACCAGGAAGGCGCCCATCACGACCAACCAGCCGCGATGGCGTTGCCAGGGGAAAAGCGGCGTGGCCATTACTCAGCCCCGCGGCAGCAGGATTTTTCGGGAAAAAGCCCGGACAGGTCGGCATCCGGCAGGGCGCCAAATATCGCTGCCATGACGGCGATCAGCATGGCGAAGACAAAGATCGCTTCCACAACATGCGCCACCCACCAAAGCGCGGCACGCTCCGCCGCATTGCGCAGGCTTTCTTGCCAGGGCCGAGGCGTGGGGCTGTCGGTGCCGTGGCCTTGGCGGTCAGTCATCATCCGCCTCCGCCGGCTCGTGCACGCGGCAATCCACGATCAGTAGGGATTGGTCGCTGCGTAGCCCCGCGCGCAGCCAGGCTTCGGCTGCGGCGCAGGTTGGGTGGATCATGCGGCCCTGCTCACAGAACATTTCGAACGGTCCGCAGACCATGAAGAACATGATGAATAGCGCGCCAGTCATGGGGCGCTGCCCTGCGTGAAGCGGTGATGCGCCCGGGGGATCACGTTTAGGCCCTGTTTTGCCGTTGGATGTCGGTCACGGAACGCAGCTTGGTAGGCTCGACTTATCGAATGAGGTGGGTGGCACGAGCGGCAATCTCGGACGGGATGCTGATCCCGATCTCGCGTGCCACAGCGACGTTCACCACCAATTCAGGTTGGAAGACACGCGCGACCGGTATCTCGCCAGGGCACGCGCCGCGCAGCACCCGGTCGATCATCCCCGACATGTGCCGCACTGCCGCAGCGAAACTCGTACCATAGGCGAGAAGCGGTGCGAACTTTGCACCGTCCCGGGCAAACATGGTCGGCAGCTGAGCCGCCCGCGCCAAGGCAGCGATATGTGCCCCATGCGTGCTGACGATTGGCACCCCAAGCGCGATCAGCGCGTCGGCGCGGGCGTTGCGCATTGCCGCAAAGGCACCCTCAAGCTCCTCTGGACCGCTAACCAAAAGCAGCTGGGCCTGCAGGCCCTGGGCTTCGGCAGCGGCGCAGGCAGCGCGGGGCAATGCGTCGGGCACCCACGACGATGCACACAGAAACTGAAACCCGCTGGATCGTGCTGGGCACCGATGGGTGGCATGTTTCCCTGGGTCGCACCGAGCCAAGCGAGGCAGAGATAGCGACCGTCAGCGGCGCCCTTGCCGCACAGGGACTTTCCGGGTGGCTGGCGCGCATGCAGGGCGATTACTACAGCCGCGGGAAGGTGATGCTCGAACCCCTCCAGCGCATCGGCATTTCACATGATGCCGATTGGCAAGCCGCCCTGACCGCATTCCACGCAGCGCGCCAGCGCGCCACTCACTGACGCTTCTGAACCCTCACCAACGCGCGGCGGGAGGTCGCCGCAATGGCTGAACTGACATCCTCCACGCGTGAAGCCGCGCGACGCCTCGGCGTCAGCGATACCACGATGCACAAGGCCGAACGCACGGGACGCATCGCGCGTGAGGCGGATGGCCAATGGGACATCGCCAAGACACGCGCCCGGCTGCAGGAAACCGCAGACCCGCAGCGCTCCACGCTTAGCGGTAGCGCGGCGGCCGAGGGCACGCCCTTCGCTCGGCTGAAAGTCGCGCAACTCGCCCTGAAGGTCGAAGCCCAGCGCCTGGCGCTCGATGAAAGCAAGGGCCGGCTGCTCGATGTCGCGACCGCCAATGCGACGATTGACGAAATCGCCAGCACCATGCGTGACGCGCTACTGAATTGGCCCGCGCGTGGCAGGCGTGATTGCCGCCGAACTCGGCGTCGAGCCCCATTTGCTGCAAACCATCCTGCAGCAGCACATCAACGAGCTTCTGACGGAGGCTTCCGATCGCTTCGACCCTCCCGGCATCGGCGGCGAGCGAGAGCAAAGAAGGATTGAAGCATTATCTTGCGCCGCATAAGCCAAGTTTCAGAAGCGCCATTATCATGAACCATATCGCCCTTTTCAGAGCATGAGTTCTCTTACTCTGCAGCGAACTCCTAATCGCGGCAGCAAACTGCCAATCGCGGCTGGCGAGCCTAAGGCGCGCGACAATCCGGCCGGGAGTATCAGACTGCAAGGCAACAGTATGATGGCCGCTCATCATTGAATGAGCCCTCACTCATTTTTTCCTTGACAAGCGACGCCTGGACAGAAGACGCTTCACAGCAGGGAGAATATCGCCATGTCGCAAACGCGACACATTGCGACGCAGGTTAAAGATGCCGACCGCGTCTCTGAGAGGCGCGCGCATATCGTGCGCGCCGCGGCCCGAGTTTTCCGTGCCAAGGGCTTTCATGGCGCAACCATCCGTGATGTCGCGATTGAGGCTGGGCTTTCTCAAGGCAGTCTCTATAATTATGTCCGCACAAAGGATGATATTCTCTACCTTGTGCATAAGGATCTGACCGAAGGCTACACGCAGGAAGTTGAGGCGGCCATCGCCACTGTCCATGAGCCTTGCGCTCGGTTTCGTGCTGCGATTGCCGCCTTCACCCGAGCCATGCGTCGGCGTAGCGGCGATATCGCGCTCATCTACCAGGAAACTCATGCCCTTGGCCCGGAGTCGCGCCATGCTGTCCTGGCGCAAACCGAACGCTTTATTGAGCTCTTTTCAGGCCTCGTTGACGAAGCGCGCGCGGCCGGTATGGCGCTGCCTGGTGCAGGCAAATTGGCCAGCGATATCGTCACCTTTCTGCCCATCATGCTCGCGCTCCGCAGATGGCGGCTGAAGGACATCATGCCAGGTGAGGAGGCCGAGGCCGAGGTCGTGCGATTTCTTCTGCGCGGTTTGGGGGTTGATGATGCGGTTTGATAGCGAACGACTATTGGTCATAGGCGGCAGCCGTGGCGTTGGCCGCGCCATAGCTATTGAAGGCGCGAAGCGGGGCGCGGACGTCGCCATTCTCTATCGCAGCCGTTTGGAGGAAGCTGACGCAGTACTGACCGTCATCCGCGCCCAGGGCAGAAACGCCATCCGTGTCAGTGCTGATCTTGCCGATCCGGTAGCAACGCGAAGCGCCGTGAATGCAGCCGCAGAGGCGCTGGGGGGCATTTCGCTTTTGGCCCATGCCGCGGGCGCCATGGGGCAATGGGCGAGCATTGCTGAAATGCACCATGATGAATGGCAGAGATACATCTCCGTTGATCTGAATGGCTGTTTTTTCGCCTTGAGCGCCGCGATTCCACATTTGAGGAAAGCCGGCGGAGGTGCGATCCTCGCCATCTCCTCCATTGCGGCGCAAATGTGCCAGGCGCGTAACGCGCAAGGTGCTGCGGCGAAAGCAGGTGTCGAAGCGCTGATAAGGGTGACGGCGAAGGAAGAAGCGCGTCATGGCATTCGTGCCAATGCGCTTGCCATCGGTCTTACCGCGACGGATATGGCGCAAACCGCATTCGATGCCTGGGGGCCCGAGACATCGGCACGTATCGTCAAGGGGATACCGCTTGGCCGCATAGCGACAGCTGAGGAAGTGGCTGGCGTTGCCTGCTTCATGCTCGGCAAGGAATGCAGTTACCTAACTGGCAAGGTGCTGCAACTCGATGGGGGTCAAATCATCGCTGGTTGAAACCGGCCGCGACACCGCGGCACAGTACGGGAGGAAAACGAACATGAGTTATCTGACGATAGGCCGCCGCGCGGCGCTTGGTTTATTGGCTGCACCTGCATTGATCCGCCCGGCGGCAGCGCAAAGCGGACCGATCCGTATTGGTGTTCCCACCGCCATGACCGGCACTTGGGCAGTTCTCGGCGCACAGGTTGTTCGCACCTGCCGTCTTTGGGCACGCTACGTGAATGCCGAGGGTGGCCTGCTTGGCCGACCTGTCGAGTTTCTCTTTGAAGATACGCAAGGCGTCCCCGCGAACTGCCTGCGCAAGGCGCAAGAAATGGTGGAGCGGGACCGCGTAAATATCCTGCTCGGTCTGATGGCATCTTCTGAAGCGCTTGCGGTCATGCCGAAGCTTGCGGAATGGAATGCGCTGTTCATCTCCTCGGTAAATGGGGCGGGTTCCATCACAGCCGAACATTGGGTGCCGAATGCGTTTCGCGCCAATACTTCCGGTCCCATGGGCGCACGGGCACTGGCGCTATGGCTGAGGGCCGCACCACAGACGGAATTCTTTTCATTGTCGCTTGATTATGCCTGGGGTCGGTCGTCAGTTGAAACCTTTGAAGGGTTGCTTCGTGGCATTGGCAAAAGATCGACCGGCAGTGTATTCGCGCCGGTTGGTACGCGCGATTACTCCTCCTTTATCACGCGCATCCGCCAGGCCAATCCGCAGGCACTCTACATCGCCCTGACAGGCGATGACGGCACTGCCTTCCTGCGTCAAGCGGCACAGTTCCGGCTTTTTGAACGGATGCCGGTAGTAACCGAAACAGTAGACATGCTGTTCACGCGTCCGGCAGGTGATGCCGCAATCGGGCTGGTCGGTGGCAGTCGCTATACCTTCATGCTCGACAATCCGGCGAATGCCGCTTTTGTGCAACGCTTTCGCAGTGAACTCAATGAATTGCCCGACACCTATGATGGTGAGCAGTGGCAGGCCTGTGAGGTTCTGGCGACGGCGGTTCGCAAGGCGGGGCGCACCGATACGGAAGCCGTGGTGGCTGCGCTGCGTGACCTCGAAATGAGCTCTATCAAGGGGCCGCTCAAGATCCGCGCCTGTGATGGTCAAGCGGAACAGGCGGGGCTGGTGGTGCGTGTTGATCGCCGCGACGGGATGCCCCATCCGGTGCCAGAGGTTATCGCAACCTATGCAGCTTCTGAGGTGACGCCAGCCTGCCGCGCCGCCAGTTTCGCCTGAGGAACAAATGGACCCGCTCGCGCTATTCACGCTGCAGCTGCTCAATGCCCTGTCGCTCTCGGCATTATTTTTCTTTCTGGCTGTCGGGCTGACGCTGATTTTTGGTATCATGCGCGTGGTGAATTTCGCCCATGGTGCCTTGTTCATGCTTGGGGCCTATGTTGGCGTGGCTGCACAGACAATGAGCGGGTCTTTCGTATTGTCTCTTTTGGTGGCGCCGCTTGCCGCAGGCTTGTTGGGCATTGCGTTTGAACGAAGTGCCTTGTCTCGGCTCTATGCGCGGGAACACTCGGCCTTCCTTTTGGTTACCTTTGGTCTCGCCCTGGCGCTTACGGAGGCAATCCGTCTGATCTGGGGTGCGGATGCCAGGCAGGCAGAACTTCCTGAGCATCTTGCCGGCATCGTTTTCGTGATGGATGAACCCTTCCCTGTCTATCGCCTTTTTCTGATCGTGGCGGGCGTCATGTGCGCGCTTGCCTGTTGGGCAGGGCTGCAACGTACAAGGATGGGTCTTCTGCTGCGGGCCGCTTCACAGAACGCCAATATGACCGCGGCACTGGGAAATGATGTCGCCCGCATCAGGGCTTTTGTTTTTGCCCTTGCTTGCGCGCTGGCCGCACTGGGTGGCGCGCTGGCCGCGCCACTTGTTTCCGCCTCGCTCGGGCTTGGTTCCAATGTCATCATTGATGCCTTCGTCATTGTCATGATTGGCGGCATGGGCAGCTTCATTGGTACAGCCGCTGGCAGTCTGCTGCTTGGTTTCGCGCAGACTTTTGGGAATTTCTATTTGCCGGAGCTTTCGCTCGGCATGACCTATGCTGTGATGATCGCCGTCTTGGTTCTGCGCCCTGGCGGGCTTTTCGGAAGATCCGAATGACCGCCACTAATCCACGATTTGTTCTCGGCTTTATCGCTTTTGCGGGCGCGCTTGGCTTCGTTCTGCCCAATCATGCAACAACATTGCTGACTGAGGCACTCATTCTTTGTCTTTTTGCACTAAGTCTTGACTTGCTGGTTGGACATGCGCGGCTTACTTCCTTTGGCCATGCAGGGCCTTGGGGTTTTGGCGCTTATATGGCAGCGGGCATGTTGCTGGCGTGGCAGATACCCTTGCCCTTGGCAGTCCTGGCGGCAGGGCTGGCCACGGCCCTGGTTGCGATCCCGGTCGGTTGGCTCTGTGTGCGGACTGGTGGCGTCACTTTTGCGATGCTGTCTTTGGCCTTTGCGCAACTTGGCTACGCTGTCGTCTTCAAATGGAATTCGGTAACTGGCGGCTCCGATGGGCTTCCTGGCATTCCGCGCGCTGGTTTAGGCGACTTTTTTGGAAGCCGTGAAGGCTATCACCTTCTTGTCGCGATGGTTTTAGGCGGCGCTTATGTGTTGGCCTGGGCATTCGTTCATTCGCCCCTAGGGCGCGTTGTCGCCGCCGTGCGGGAGAATGAACAGCGCGCAGAAGCGCTTGGCCATGACCCGCGCCGCATCCGTCTGATTGTCTTCGTGCTCTCCTATTTTCTGGCGGGCATTGCGGGCGCCCTCTATGCGGGTTTCGCACGTTATGTATCGCCAGAACTGTTTTTCTGGACCGTTTCAGGCCATGTGTTGGTCATGGTCGTGCTTGGTGGCGCCGGCACCTTGGTGGGCCCAATGCTTGGAGCGCTCGCTTTCTTCTATATCGAGCATGAACTTTCTGGGCTTACCGAAAGTTGGGGGCTCGCGCTTGGCATCATGTTCATTCTTGTGGTGATTTTTGCGCCGCGCGGTCTCATGGGGCTGGTGCAAGGGCTGCGTCGCACATGACAGCATTACTGGAATGTCGGGGATTGAATCGTGCTTGGGGCGCCTTCTTCGCTGTATCGGATGTTGACCTTAGCCTTGCGGAACGTGAGATTTGTGCCGTCATCGGTCCAAATGGTGCCGGTAAATCAACCCTTTTTGCTATGATCGCCGGCAATCTCGAAAAGACATCCGGTACGGTGCGCTTCGCGGGCGAAGATGTAACCAAACTGGCCGCACCAGCGCTGGCCGCGCGTGGCATGACGCGTTCCTTTCAGATAACAGCGATATGCCCAGGGTTGACCGCGCTCGAAAATGTCCGGCTGGGCGTGCATGCCCGCGACCCTATTCGTTGGCGACCCTTTGGTGGAAAAGCGGTGCTGCGGCGGGGTGAAGAGAGGGCGATGGGATGGCTGGAACAACTGGGTCTCATGGGCAACGCGGGGATTCTCGCCGGTGAACTTTCTCACGGCGATCAGCGATTGCTGGAAGTCGCTGTAGCACTTGCTCAGGAACCCAGGCTACTGATCCTGGATGAACCAACGCAAGGGATGTCCGTTGAGGAAACGCGACGCACAGTTGACCTTCTGCGGCGCGTGATCATTGAATCCAATACTGCAGTCCTTCTGGTTGAACATGATATGGAAGTTGTCTTCGCCTTGGCGCCGCGTGTTGTTGTTCTCCATCGCGGTCGCAAGATTGCTGATGGTCCGGCAGATGTTGTGCGTGCGGATGCTCAGGTCCAGAAGGCCTATCTTGGGGAACTCGACTGATGCTGTCCTTCTCCGAGGTTTCCGGCGGGTATGCATCTGCGCAGGTGCTTCAAGGCGTCAGCTTGACCGCGCGGACGGGCGAGATTACGGCGATCATTGGGCGCAATGGTGTAGGTAAAACCACCTTGCTGCGAGGGCTGATGGGCATGCTACCCCGGCTCGGTGGCCGCATCCTGCTTGATGATAAGGTGCTGTCCGGGCTTGCGAGCCATCATGTGGCGCGGGCTGGCATCGGTTATGTTCCCGAAGGGAGGCAGGTTTTTCCTGAACTGACAGTCATGGAAAATCTTGCTGTTGCACAAAGGAGGCCTTCACGCCTCTGGCCTGAAGATCGGCTCTTTGTCCTCCTGCCAAATCTGAAGGAACGCAGACGGAACGCGGGTCGCGCGCTTTCAGGGGGCGAACAGCAAATGCTTGCCATTGCCCGAGCCCTGGTCACTGACCCGCGTGTTCTGGTGCTGGATGAGCCAAGCCAGGGACTGGCGCCAATGGTCGTCCGAGAACTTGCGCGCGTCTTGCGCCAATTGGCGCAAGAAGGTGTGGCAGTATTGCTCGTTGAGCAGAATCTCCGAATGACCGAAGCCGTTGCTGACCGTATCGCCATCATGGCCCGCGGGCGTATTGTTCATGATGATACTGCCGACGCTTTTCGGGTGGCGGAGAATGACCTTCGTCACCGCTGGCTGACACTCTGACGGAGATCTGCGCATGCGCTTCACAATCAGGCATGATGCCGAACGAGCCGCCAGATGGCGCGTCAGTGGGCAATGGAGAGATGAGACGCTGTTCGATCTGCTCTCTGCCAAGGTCGCTGCCATGCCTGACAAGATCGCCATTACGGACGGTACGAATAGCGTGACCTATCACGCGCTGCGTAACATGATAGATCGTATGGCAGTGCGTTACCGTGCCCTAGGTATTTGTGCCGATGATGTTGTGGTATTGCAATTACCCAATTGGCTGGAGTTTGCACCTGCCTTTTTTGCCCTTGAACGTATCGGCGCTGTCGCCGTGACTGTTTCTACCGATTTTCGCGCGCGTGAGCTGGAATACATCCTGCGCTTCAGTGAGGCAAAAGGTATCGTCACGACTGGTGAGTATCGCGGTTTCGATCATCTGGGATTAGCACTTGAACTACAAGGCCAGTTGCCGAGCCTGAGCCTAGTCGGCAGTTTTCGTGCTTTCCCCCGGCAGGGTGTTGCTTCTCTCGATAACGAAATCATTGATCAGTCCCTTCCGATGGATTTCCTGCCCTATCGCCAATCGCCCGATGCCGTGATGCGAATGGCCTTTACATCCGGTACCACGGGCAATCCAAAGGGCGTTATGCATAGCCATAATACGACGCTCGCGGCCGCGCGTATCCTGAATGGAGATATCGGCCTCGGTGCTGCGGATCGCATGATGATCTGGCTGCCGCTTGGGCTGAATTGGGGTTACCTGACGCTGGTGCAGTCCATCATCGCAGGCGCTACGGCGGTGCTGCTGGAACGTTTTTCGGCTGCGCCTGCCTTGGTACTGCTTACGAGTGAAAGCTGTAGCTATGTACCGACTGCGCCCGCTTCGCTGACTGCTCTTCTGGCGCTTCCTCAGATCAGGCACATGGATCTTTCGGCGCTCCGGCTGGTTGTATCGGGCGGCGCTTCAGCACCGGTCGAGACAATCCGTGCATGGCGAGCCGTTGCGCCGGGACATTTCCTTGAACTCTATGGCATGTTGGAAGATGGCTATCAGACCTACACACGTCCCAGCGATGATCCTGAAGCGGTCGCTGGTTCTGTGGGGCGGGTTGCGAGCCATATGGGATTGAGGCTTCTGGACCCTGAAGGACGCGATGTGCCGACGGGACAGGAAGGTGAAATCTGTGCTGAGGGACCTTCGGTTCATCTCGGCTATCACGCCAACCCACAGGCGAATGCTGATGCGTTTACGGCCGATGGCTGGTTCCGTAGTGGTGATCTTGGCTTTATTGATAGCCTTGGGAATCTCCGGATCAGTGGCCGTGTCAAGGAGATGATCAACCGCGGCGGTATGAAGTATTTCCCACGCGAGGTTGAGGAAGTGCTCTATAGCGACCCTGCCATCTTGTACTGCGCCATCGTAGGCTTGCCTGATAGCCGCCTTGGCGAACGTTCCTGCTTGTGCGTTGTCCCACGCGAAGGACAAGCGGCACCAACGCTTGAACAGATCCTTGCATTCCTTGGCGAGGGTTTTGCGACCTATAAGCGTCCGGAGCGTCTTATTGTAATGAAGGAACTGCCCTTCACCCCTACAGGCAAGATTCAGCGGCATCGCCTCGTTAAGGATATCCTGAATGCCGATTCAATGGAGAAACAAGTGTGAGCTACGATAATCTTCCCCATATCAGGTCCGATTGGCCGCATCCACGCGTGCTGCGCCTGACACTCAATCGCCCGGATGCGCTGAACAGCCTCACGCCGGGTATGCATCGCGCTCTGACCGACGTTTGGCGGGAGATTGATGCCGATCCGGCCGTTTCTGTGGTTATCATCACCGGTGCAGGGCGGGGCTTCTCGGCTGGCGGTGATCTCGACCTTGTCACTCGCATGATGGAAGATTTCCCTACGCGCATTCAGGTTTGGAAGGAAGCGCGCGATATGGTGTATAACATGATCGGCTGTTCCAAGCCCATCATATCCGCCATCAATGGTCCCGCAGTCGGGGCGGGTATTGTGCTGGCGCTCATGGCGGATATTTCGATCGCTGGATATTCTGCCAAGTTGATTGATGGTCACACGAAACTTGGTGTGGCGGCTGGGGATCACGCGCCCATCATTTGGCCATTGCTCTGCGGCATGGCCAAAAGCAAATACTATCTGCTGACCTGCGATCCGCTGGACGGCAAGGAAGCCGAACGGATCGGTCTTGTCTCGCTTGCGGTGCCGGATGAGGAGTTACAGGTAAAGGCTCTTGAGATCGCCATGCGTCTCGCCGAGGGGCCTCAAAGCGCGTTGCGCTGGACCAAACACAGCATGAATCTGTGGCTGCAACAGGCCCGTCCCATTTTCGAGGCCGCAGTCGCCATGGAGTTTCTGGGCTTCACGGGTCCCGAACTTCCCGCAGGTATCGCGGCCCTTAAGGGCAAGACCAAGCCGGAATTTCCTGAAACCAGTCCGGTGTGATGTGCATGAAGCGGGCTTGCCTGCGCAGTGCCAAGCCTTCACGGCGTGGCATCATGCCAGCGCTTTGATCGCTTTGGGAGGCGCTATTCCGCGGCAGCCCGGCTGTTGCGCTTGTCCTGCTTCGGCAATAGGGACCGCGCGATGATCTGCTTCATGACTTCGATTGAACCGCCGGCAATGCGCGCCATGCGCGCATCGGCCCAGGCGCGCGCAATGGGATATTCCCACATATAGCCTGCGCCACCATGCAACTGGACGCATTGGTCCATCACGCGGCCCTGCATTTCGGTTGCCTGCATTTTGGCGATGGCGGCATCCACGGCATCAAGGCCACCGGCCAAGTGCACCTCAAGGCAGCGGTCAACATAAACCCGCAACACCGCGATCTCCGCCCGCATCTCCGCAAGGCGGAACTGCGTGTTCTGGAAATCCGCCACGGTCTGGCCAAATGCCGGGCGTGCCGTGACATAGGCAATGGTCTGTTCCAGCGCGCCTTCCGCCGCCGCTACTGCGCGCACCGCCTGAACCAGGCGTTCCTGCGCAAGCTCTGTCATAAGCTGGACAAAGCCGCGCCCTTCCTCTCCCAATAAATTCGACACAGGGACACGCACCTGGTCCAGGAATAGCTCAGACGTATCCATCGCCTTGCAGCCGACCTTTTTGAGCGGCTTGCCACGCGCAAAGCCCGGCCGATTGGTCTCCACCAGGATGAGGCTGACACCGCGCCCGCGCGCTGTCGGATCGGTCTTGGCGGCGACTATAATGACATCCGCACCCTGCGCATTGGTAATGTAGATTTTCTGACCGCTGATCACATAACTTTCACCATCACGGATCGCCGTGGTGCGGATGGCTTGCAGGTCGCTACCGCCTTGCGGTTCCGTCATGGCAATGGCAGCCAAGGCGTCACCGCGCGCCATGGCCGGCAGCCAATGACGCTTTTGCGCTTCTGTTCCGTAATGCAGCAGATAAGGCGCCACGATATCGGAATGGAGTGAAAAGGCCGGCCCCGTGGCGCCAGCGCGCGACATTTCCTCAATGACAATGGCGCTGTGCAAAAAATCACCTCCCATGCCGCCCCATTCCTCTGGAACATTGCAGAGGAGGAGACCAGCTTCACCAGCCTTACGCCAGGCTTCGCGCGGCACCACGCCCGCTTCTTCCCACACGGCGTGATGGGGCAGGATTTCGCGTACGACAAAGCGACGCACCTGATCGCGGAACTGCTCATGGGCTGCGGAAAAGACCGTGCGGGGAATCATGCGTAGCCTCCCATTAGATTTGGTTTTCTTGCGTTGAGGGAATTGTGAGGATGGTTGGTCCTGCTGTCCAGGGCAACGCCATTCCTGGATTTGGGCGCAAGCTGAAGGGCCAGCACAAGAAGGCCTCTTGCCGTCATAGTGATATTCCCTGCTGGCGCGCCCTTTGGACTGGGCCAGGCCATGCCTTGCCTTGTGGTGGAAAACCGTTCTTGAAACATGCCATCCGTTTGCCGTAGCCTCCGCGTATGGAGGATGTTTCAGCAACTGAAGGATGGCAAATGGGCGGGCATTGGGTCTCGTGAGCGGTCTTGGCCTCTCCGTAACGGCTTGTGTGCGCCGCGCGGCGCGAAATCGTGCGCTATCTTGTGGTGTCGTTGATGGTACGCAGCGCTTTACCTGGCGTGAACATGCGGAACGTGTGGCGCGTCTGGCCGGATGTCTTCAATCCCTTGGAGCGGGGTTTGGCGAGCGCGTTGCGATCCTTGCCGATGGTGGCCATTTCTACATTGAAGCCTATCATGCTGTACCCTGGGCCGGTGCCATCCTGACGCCGGTGAATAGCCGCTTCGCTTGGCCCGAAATGCTTGAGATTTTGGCGGATGCCAGCCCACGCGTCCTACTAACCGATACCACTCACGCGGGGATCGCGCGTAATCTTGCCAAATCGTTGGAAAATCCGCCCCTTATTCTTGAGGCTTCAGAGGCCGAGGTGCTGATCAGAACGCAAGAACCGGTCGAAGATGCTGGGCGCAGCGGGGAAGACATTGCCTGCCTTTTCTATACCGGCGGTACGACAGGTCGCGCCAAGGGCGTGGCGCTGACGCATCAGGGCTTGGTGCTTAATGCGCTGAACACCACAGCGCTTTTGCGCATGAACCCGGCCATGGTGCATCTGCATTGTGGCCCCCTGTTCCATATGGGCGCCGGCGCGCGGGTGTTTTCCACCAGCCTGCATGGCGGTCGGCACGTTGTCATGCCACGCTTCGATGCAGGTGATGTCATCCGCACCATGGCCGCGGAAGGCGTGACACATGCCGTCACGGTCCCGGCAATGGTGACTGCATTGCTCGATCATCCGGCGCTCAGCCAACATGACCTCTCAAAACTACGCATGCTTAGCTATGGTGCAGCGCCGATGCCCACATCGCTTATTGCGGCATTGATGGAACGATTGCCTGGTGTTGGCCTGCTGCAATCCTATGGCCAGACAGAGCTTTCGCCCGTTGCCACCATGTTACCGCCCGAAGAGCATCGCCCTTACGCACCGCGACTTCGGTCTGTTGGCCAAGCGGTGCCCAATGTGGAAATTCGTATCGCAGATGCCGAAGATCGCGCCCTGCCGACAAATGTGATCGGTGAAGTGCAGGTTCGTGGCCCTACTGTCATGAAGGGTTACTGGAACCAACCTGAGGAAACCGCCTTGGCGCTGCGCGGCGGCTGGATGCATACTGGTGATGCTGGCTATCTGGATGAGGATGGTTTCCTTTATCTGGTGGATCGATTGAAGGATATGATCATTAGCGGCGGCGAGAATATTTATTCGGCGGAGGTCGAGCTCGCGATTCTTGAGCATCCTGATGTCATGGAATGTGCCGTGATTGGCGTCCCGCACCCCCGTTGGGGCGAGGCAGTGCATGCCATCATCGTGCGGCGTGCTCATGCGACCATTGCTCAAGAGCAGGTTCTTGCGCATTGTCGTGCGCGGATCGCAGGATACAAATGCCCGAAAACTGTCGAGTTCCTGACAGAGGCTCTGCCGCGAAGCCCAACAGGCAAAATCCGCAAGACCGAGCTTCGTGCGGCCCGCCGCATTTCCGAAACCGTGATTCCTTAGCGAAAGGAGGGCACCCAATGCCCGTGTTGCATCGCCGTCTTACCCTCGCCCTCGCTGCGGCCAGCATAGCTTCAGCTGCCAAGGCATCCCCCTGGCGCCCAACACGGCAAATGCGAATCATCGTCCCCGCTCCGCCGGGCGGCATTACGGATATTGGTGGGCGTATCGTGGCGGCACAATTACAGGCGACATGGGGTCAGGCAGTGGTTGTGGAGAATCGATCGGGCGGAGGAGGCGTCACGGGCACTGTTGAATTCCTGCGCGCGCCGGCGGATGGACATACCTTGCTCGTCGGAAACATCGGACCGCAGGCGATCGCGTATACGCTGTTCCGCGGTTTGCCCTATGAAGCTTCAGCCTTTGCGCCCGTATCCGGCCTCATCCGCGGTCCCAATATTCTGGTGGTGCATCCTTCAGTTGAGGCCACGACCGTGGCAGATTTCATTGCATTACTCCGGCGGCGCCCGCGTGAATTGAATTACGCGTCTTCCGGAATCGGTCAGTCGCCGCATCTTGCCGGTGTGTGGTTTCTGCAATTGGCACAAGCCGAAGCGACCCATGTGCCTTTCCGAGGTTCCGCGCCCGCTTTGGTGGAATTGCTTGCCGGGAATGTGCAGTTCATGTTCGAAAATCTCATCGCCGCCAGTCAACATGTGCAGGCAGGTCGGCTCAGGGCATTGGCCGTAACCTCAGCCGGGCGCAGCCCGCTTCTTCCCGATGTCCCTGCACTACGCGAAACAGCAGCGGAGTTGGCGGGTTACGATGTTTCCACCTGGGTTGGGCTTTTCGCCCATGCTTCAGCGCCGGCCGAAGCCATTGCAGCGATCAATGCCGAAGTGCGTGCCGTATTGGGCACACCGGACACAGCGCTGCGCTTCGCCCAGGCCGGGTCAATACCGCATGTGACAACGCCTGAACAATTTACTGAATTCGTGGGGCGTGAGGTGACGAAATGGCGTGATGTCATCCGCCGCGAGGGGCTCGTGATGGAATTGAGTTGACGCAATGGAAGGCGCGGATTGGCTTGACCGGCGTTCCGATACCATACCGTTCAGTTGATGGATGCCGATAGCCAAGTGATTGGGTCAAGACGTTCAGGAGGTTCGTAAGACGCCTACCTTGCTCTCCGGCCAACCCGACAATACCAAGCCAGCGATATGAATGACGGTTCATTTCCGGGCTATTCAGAAGCCGAAGACAATTGGAGAACTGCGTGTCTTTTCAGCTACGGGTCACACCTTTAGCCTTGAGTGTTTCGCTGACCCAGCCACGGTCAATGCCACCTTCCGCGATTGAAGCGATCATGACGGCCTCTTTCGTGGCATGTGCCTCCGCCGCAGCAACGATTTGGCTGGCGTCTTCCCGCGGCACCACCACGACCCCATCCGCATCCGCAACAATAAGGTCGCCCGGCATGACAACCAGCCCTCCGCAGGAGATCGGATAACCGATTTCGCCCGGACCATCCTTGTAGGGGCCGGCTGGCGTCACACCACGCGCCCAGACGCCAAGATCAAGCTCAGCAAGGCCAGGTACATCGCGTATCGCGCCATCAATGATCATGGCGGCAATACCACGCTTTTCAGCATGGCGGGCCATGATGTCACCCATGATGGCCGTGCCCAATTCCCCACCTGAGTCGCACACCACTACATCTCCCGGCTGTGCAAGATCAATTGCCTCATGCAGCATGAGATTATCGCCAGCGCGGCCACGCACAACGAAGGCCGGACCAGCCACCACCTTGCGCCCGCCATAGGGCTGGAAACCGCCGCGCATGGCTTGCATGCGGTTCATAACGTCACCCAGGTTTGCCGCAGGCAACTTGGCGGCACGAGCGGCAAGGGTTGCTTCCACGCGCGTGAAATCCAACCTGATCCTGAAGCCAACCATCATTGAGAATACCTCTCTCTAATCTGGGGTGATGCGCGCAGCACGAATGATGCCTGTCCAGCGTTCAATATCGGCGCGCATGAAGCGCGCGAATTCCTCGGGCCCCGCATGGAAGGGCTCATTGCCAAGCTGTTCCAGGCGCGCGAGCAGCGCAGCGTCTCGGATGCCGATTTGCGCCGCCGCATCCAGACGCTCCAGGATCGCAGCAGGCGTACCGGCAGGGGCGAATATTCCGACCCAGGTGGACATCTCAAAGCCTGGCAGCGTCTCCGCCACTGCGGGAACATCTGGCATATCAGCGCGCCGCGTAGGCGCACAGGTTGCGAGTATTCGCAGCCTCCCATCACGCACAAGCGGGAGTGCGGAGGTAGAGGTATCAAACATCAACTGGATCTCATTGGCCAATAGAGCCTGGGTGGCTGGTGCAGTCGAACGGAAGGGTACCATCAGAATATCTATGCTCGCTGCCGCCTTGAACATCTCACCGGCAAGATGGGTTGAGGTGCCGTTGCCACCATGGCCGTAAGCAAGTGCGCCTGGGCGAGCCTTGGCAATGGCGACGAGTTCCTGCACGTTCCGCGCAGCGACATCTGGATGAACCACCAATACGTTGTAGCCGGTTGCCACGCGCGTAACCGGCGCGAAGTCGCGGAGCGGATTATAGCTCAACCGCGCGCCATACATCGGCACATTCACCGCATGTGTTGTCACTGATCCCATAAGCAGCGTGTAACCATCTGCCGGCGCGCGGGCGACAAGCTCGGCGCCAATGATTCCTGACGCGCCCGCGCGGTTCTCCACCACCATCGGTTGGCCGAGTTCCTGCTGCATGCGTGCCGCCATGAGCCGTGCCATTACATCTGTTGCGCCGCCAGGTGCAAAAGGTACAACGAGGCGAATGGGACGGGTTGGGTAAGCGATCTGTGCGCTGACGGGGCGGATTGCAGCGCCGGCCGCAAATAGTCCAAGGAGGCCAAAATCACGGCGGGCGAATTGTTTGACCATGAACGCTTCCTCCGAAGTCCCCTTTTTTCCGGGGTCTTTCGTCAGGCTACACTTCACCTTTGTCTTTTAGCAACCCAGTGCCCGGCGCGCGGCGGGGGGATTTCGCGGACGCGTCGCTAGATACCAGCAGCATCGCCTTTGTGCTGGATTGCCATGTCTGGTCGAATGATAAGGTGCGCGTGACAGCGCGGAATGTGAGCCTGTCCACGGTGGATCTACCGGCGGCCCCGCTGCATGTGCAGGTGGTGAAGCGAAGGGTGGGGTGAGGTGAGGGGGCGCCATGAGCGCGCCCGGTGAGGACGCCGCCATCAGCCGGGACAGCCTGCCGTTGGCGTCGCGCGGGTTCAGGGTTGTGGAGAGGGTTTGAGGGGGGGCAGGACATCAAAATGGAGCAGGCTGGCTCATCTTCACTTTCCTTGGGTTTACGATGAACCAGAAATCCTCCGTTACTCAAATCGCCAGTTTGGTCCAATAGGTGCTGACGCTGGACTTCTTATTTTTTTGGTGCGCCATTAACCAATTCAACGGTCGCGCTTGAGATGCTGACAAGTGCGTCGGCTGTCTTAAGCATGGTAACGACGCCGCCGATTACCTTCGCCTCATCATCCATTTTCTTCGTCTGTTCCTTAAGACTGCCAACTAGATCGCCCAAATTGAGAATTTTTGCAACGTTAGCCAGCCACGCGTCCCGCAATTCGATGTTTTTCTCAGCGAGATTGTCGACCTTTACGTCGATCTTATCCTTTTGGTCCTGGCTTACCGAACCGCGTTTCGCCTGCATCCGTCCCATCTGCTGACTGTTGTATTGTAACTGATTATCGATCTCTGCCCGGGCCGCTACAAGCGCCTCGTTCACTGTGACCACGTCACTCATGCTCTTCCCTCCGTTCGGCGCCAATTATGCGCCCGCCTCCTTGATTGCGTCGCGAAGCTTCCCGACTGCGGTGAGGAAACTCAAGACTGCCTGCCCGACTTCTTCCGTCTGCCGGTTTCGATCGCTCAACGCCTCGCGGAGCGCACGATGTGCCTCTGCCATCTTTCGTGCCGGCTCAGCCGCATCTGCTCGCAGGAGAATCCGAATGGCTGCTACATTATCAATTACGCGACGGATCGCCTGCTCGTCCACGTCGCGGCGAACCGGATCGCGACCGGTACTTTCGTTCGCCGTTCTAAGGTCGCGGTCCAGGTTTTGCGAACGCGCAGTCAACCGCTGGCCGGTAACTTGCACAAGCTTCTCACCCAAATACGTCTGCGCCTTTGGCATCAAGCTGCTGTCCGCCTGTTCCACCGCGGTCCGAAGCACCTCGTAGCGTCTGTGATTGAGCCAACTTACCAAAGCGACACTGCTTAAACCACAAGCCGGACCAATGATGGCTGCTGGAACAGCAGAAACAATGGCCCCTAATGCCGTTGCGCTGCTGCAAAAGCTGGTTGCTGCGCCTTCGAGTTCCTTATTGTCGCCAGCATCAGTAATGCGGGCAAGCGAACTGCTATAACGTTCCAATTCACCCAGTACTTCTTCGGCTTCCCGGAAGCTTGTGGTCCCTGGGTAGATCACCGGCACGATTGGTGGTTGGCCAACACGTGCAGCTACTACGTTGCACTCAAGGTCAGGTTGCGGCCGCAACTCCGAGTTGCTGACCGCAGTCTTAAGTGCGTCAACGCAAGCTTGGTTCACCGAAATGGATCTGCGATCTTTGATTACCGAGTCTCGTAGCCGCGCCGATTGGAAAGCGCGAACGTCTGCGGTGTTAGAAGCCTGAGTCTCCCTGACGACTGTTCGCAGTCCTGTCAATCCGTCTCTAAACTCCTTAATTTCGCTACCGTAAATATAAGGTGAGCATCCGCCGAGCAGGACCACTGTTGCTAAAGCGTAGGGTCGGAATTTTGCAGGCTTCATGGCTGCATCCACAGGTTACTGTTCCACAATTGCCTATCAAGACCATGCCAGGCCGTCAACATTTATACGGGCAACGAGCGGACGAGCGCGCTCGATGCGATCGCCCTAGCACTGACTGATCTATTTTTGCGGCGGCTGTACAGACGTTATGGCTTGATAACTTACCTTTCCGGAGATTCCCCATGCTCACCCTCAATCTCCCCACTACCCCCTACTGGCTCACCTTCCGCGCGGCGTGCGCGTGGAAATCTGCCCCGTCACCACCGCCGTCATGGCCGCTGCCCAGGCAGCCTCAGCGCGTCGCCTCAGCGCGCTGCGTACGGCAGAACCTGAGCTAGACCCCGACATGGCCCGCGGCCTCGCCTTCACCTTCCTCGTCAAGGCCCTCGCGCGTTACGCCATCCTCGCCTGGGAAGGCATCGGCGACACCTCCGGCAAGCCCCTGCCGCTTTCCCCCGATGCGGTGGAACGCTTGATGGACCTTGACGACATCGCCGCCGCCTTCTGGGAGCGCGCAACCTCACCAGTCGCCACCGTGGTCGCCGAGGGAAACGCCTAAGGGCCCGCGCCGCATGGCATTTCGGCAACGGGCCCGAATATTGTCGTGGCTGCGCGGCCATTCAGCGCGATTGCGCCGATGCCTGCCCTTATGCCGCCAATGCCCCCACCAGCGTCGAAGCCCATGCCTGCTGGGCCGCTGGCACCGCCCGCGCCGAGACCAGCATGGCCGGTATCACGCTAACAACCGCAATCGCCATGTCTTTGACGCGCCAAATTTCGAGCTGCGCCAGCTTGACCCCAATGTCGCCATTCCCTTTTTGAATGAGACAAACGGCATGGCCATCATTGCGCGCAATATGCGGATGGAGGGCTGTTCCCCCTTTGCGGCACGCCACACGGCAGCCGCGACTGATTGCGAATATGATGTGGCCTGGGCACAAAGCTATGCGATTCGCGTGGACTATACCCCAAGCGCGACCCGCGCCGACAATGCCGTATTCAACCGCCACCGCGCCCCCACATCGCGGTTGACGCGGCTGCTGGCGCATATCCCGAATATCCGCGCCGGCGCCTTTTGGCAGAGCAGGACGGAGATTGGTGTGGAGGGCGCCTGCATCATGGCCAGACCGTCCCGGAGGCCTTTGAGGCGGGGTCATGGGGCCGGAAATATCCGGCCATTGCGCAAACTTGGCGCCGACACTGGGATCAGGTGATACCGTTCTCTGCCTTCAGCCCGCCGATACGCCGGATCATTTACACGACGAATGCGATCGAGGCCTTGAATTCGAAGCTCCGCCGGGCTGTGCGCATGCGAGGCCAACTCCCGGGTGACGAGGCAGCAATGAAGCTGAAACACCTTGTTCTCAATCGAGCGGTCGAAGCATGGAGCGGACCGCCGCGCGAGTGGTGCGAGGCCAAAACCCAGTTCGCCATCCTATTAGGCGATAGGTTCGTGGTCTGATGAACGAAACCGACTTCGTGCATAAAATTACTGATAGGCCCTGGGCAGCTATGGCAGCTGCAGCGCCGCAAGACTTGTATACATGATCTATATCTGATGTTCCCCAAAACACTAGAAAATTCGTAACGTATACCTCCCCTCCTGAAGCACACGTAATCAATTGTGCAACCGCCAATTTTCAAAGATTCGCGCATGACTTTGCCCGGGTAGAATTTCCAGAATTTGTACGCCGTAACGACCATCCAAGCGCGAGCCATCTCTTGAGGGCGCCGGTAGGGCCGAATCAGGTAATGGCGTTGACCGTGATACGGCCGCAACGATCTCTTCGGATGCTGGAACCGGCCCTGCAAGCCGAGTAAGGTGGAGAGCCAATTCAGCAGCCGCATGAATACGTCGTAGGAATTCCGGTCGTGCTGACAGTAGCTCCGGTGCCAGCCTTGCCAATTCCTCCCGCACCTGTGCAGGCATTGCTCTGCCTCTGGGATCCGCCAGAAGCAGCCGATATTGTCGAGCTGCTCCCGATTGCAATAACGCCGCAGCGTAATCAAGCGGCAGGGAAATGACGCCATCCTGAGCTAAGCCTCGCGTATCTTCCACGCGTGCTGCGCGTCCGATAATTCGTCGCGTGTCACCATGCTCGGCGCTACTACAGACGATGCCATTTAGCTCACCATTATCGCATATAAGTCGGAAATTTTCGCTTACCCCAGATGCCTCTTCAGTCAGCAGGAGGATTTGCTCTGCGAGGGGTGCTTCAGCAAGCAGAACGCCTGCGCGGCCCTGCATATAGCTATCAATAGGGGCAAGATGCAGCATTCCAAGGTTATGAAGCCTACTATCGAGCCATGGTACTCGGCGCCCCGGCCCGCCAACAGCTGCCAGAGCCGTCGGGATTTCACGAGGCTCACTCGCCGGGTCACGGGCGTCAATCATCATGGGGCGTACGCGTAAGCGCCTGCCCCATGCGCGTCTTTCGGGGTTTGCCCATAATGCATCGAGTAACTCGGGCACGATCTCCTCGCCCATCAAATAGGGCACGAGAAAATACAGCGCTTCATCAGTGACAGCAGGATGACTGCTGACCGACAAGGTTTCCAGAAACGCCTTCAATTGGCGCGCCTGAGCTTCGTTCATTTCATAGCGTGGCATGAGGGGGCTAAGCACCCGTCCGCCAGGGTCCCTTCCATCGCGCAGCGCGCGCAAAAAGCTTACCTCATCATAGGCTGGGCGATGCGCCGCAGCAGTACCAAGGCGGTGCCACTGAAGTGACGGGGCAGGAATGCCGCCATCCCCGGCACCAGCCGCGCGCGCCCCATGGCAACGGGCGCATGCCGCAGCCTCACCGGTCAAGCTTATACCAACAGCGGTCAGGCGACCCTGTAGATCCTTCCCCTGGTATAATGCGGCACCATCCTGAGCGTGACCACTTGAGGCGAAAAGAAAAGTTAGGATGGCTGCGACGAAAAGCCTCAACATGCTTTCAAAGCCGCGTCACGAATTGCCTTGTCAATTAGCGAACCATCAGCACTTGTGCCACGCGGTCCTTGCGCCGCTGCACGCATTACTGCTGCCAATTCACAAACCGGCGGCAAGGCAACAAGCCTGGTCAGGCTGCGCGCGCGACCATCACCAACAAAGAAGATGGCCGAATGATCATCCGGATGGCCAAAGCGCAACCGCAGGGCTGATAGCAGGCTCTGAACTTCTCTAGGCCTACCAGTCAGAAAAACCCAATCGCCCTTTTCCACTGCTGCGGCAAGTGAAGGTAAATCAGCCTTCGTGACGTAATTGCGTAGGGTTTCAGGCGTATCATTCGCTGGATCAAGTGTCAGTGACACGGAGAGTACATCATTCCCGATGCTCCCCAAAGCCTCTCGCGCCTCCGCCATAATACGGGTGGAGATCGGGCAGATGCTTTGGCAACCACCGAAAATCAGCTCAATCACCACAGCCCGCCGCTGCGCAAGGACATCGCTGAGGAAGCGGCGCGGCCGATTATTCTGATCCAAAAGACGTGCATCGGGCAGATCGTTCGCACGAAAGCCTGTCCAGGCAGACAGCTCACGGTCAGGTATGGTCAGGCCAAGCAGAAGTGCTCGTCGGGAGAGCCTTGTCATGAGCATCAACCTGGCACGACTTCAATGATTTTGCACATCGCAATCCCTGTTTCTGGCTGTGCCGCAAGCAGTCTCCACCTGCCGATACCAGGTGCCACGCTCGTCAGTTCCACGCGCGCCGGCATGGTGCGGGTCGCGATGCGGGCTACCGCTGCCAAGCCAATCACAGGCGAGCCACCCGCGGTAAAGACCGCCGTCGGCGCAGTCATTCCCGGCGTATGGACAAAGACGCGACCATCGCCTGGATTGGCGACAAGCAAACGCCCAGGTAAATTTGCCATGAGTGGCAGCGGAGCTTCACCAAAGGCATGCGTGCCGGCCTCAAGAAAAGCGGGGGCGGATTGGCGCGCAATCCCAGCCCCTGCTGGAAGTGACATCAACCGCGGCGACGCTGCGCTTCGCAAGAAGAACTGAGCACCAACAAGCGCCCCTTCCGCCAAGGCGGCATCAGGTGTGGCTATCGGCGCGCCCTTACCATTAGCCGCGTCAAGCCGGACCGCTCCGCCATCGGTACCGAGTATCAGTACCTCACCCGATCCGTGTCCCAGCATCTGCCGTGGAGGCGAAGGCAGGGCATAACGCGCAACTACCCGCTGTGTTGGTGCATCTATGGCATGAACGCGGGTATCATTGGCGGCAAAAACAATCCGGCCACTGACAGCCAAGGATTGCGCGGCTTCGGGTAGTACGCCGCGGCCTGAAAGGCTGGCCGGCTCCAGAAAAAGCAATTCCCGCTCTGTTGCGATCGCCAATAGGCGTTCCGGCACTAGCAGCGCCATCGCCTTCGGCGGTTCTTGCAGTGTTACACGCCCCCTGACCTCAAGACTTTCAGGATCAAGGCGCATAAGCATCCCGTCGCGAGTAAGCACAAAAAGCGTTTCCAGTATGGGATCCCATGCCAGGGCAAGGGCGGGCGCCGGCAGAGTAAGGGCGTGTTCAAGCCGGCGGTTGCCAAGGTCAATCAGAAGAAGCGCAGCGCTCGCACTTGTTGCGACAAATAGTCGCTGACCCAGTGGATCGGCCACAAAACTATCTACCCGGCCAGGCAGCGGTACCAGGCCCGCGATACCCCTGATGGAAGGGTCAACTATGGTTATTGTCTTATCTTCACCAAAAGCGGCGATAACAATGCCGCCTAGCTCTCGTTGTCCCGGCACGCGGCCAGCAGCAGCAATGTGGCGCCGCAAGCGAGCTAGGCATGCCGCATCACTTTCCTCCCCGCCATCATCGGGTTCAATGAATACACGAAAGGCGGAAGGGGGCGGTGCGGTGGAATTTATGGCCGATTGAAACCCGACGCGCATCGGTACGCCCGGCAAAATGGGCTGCACATTGGGAGCAATAGCAGAGGCGCGACCAGGTGCAGCAAAGAATTCCGCCCCTAGCGCGCTTCTACCGTCAAGCAAGAACCCCAGCGCAACCAGCGCCTTCAGGGGCGCACTTGGAGCCATCCCCAAACCCCTGAAGAAAACACATTTGCTGGCCCGTCCCGCCACAACCACTCGCCAGCCTCAGGGCATGGAATCAGCGCTGTTATTGCGCGCCCCGGCCCCAGCAACGAACTGCCTGGAGACCCATACCAGCCTAGAACATCCAAATTGGGATCAGGCGCGCAGGTCCGAGCTTGAATTCCCGGTAAGCCAGAAGTGAGATTGTTTGCAGATGGTACGCTTGTGTAGCGTCCATCGCGGTAATCATGCCCCAGAATAGTGAAGACCCTTTGCCGCGCACGGCCCGCCGGATGGCCGATGTGCAAGCGCAATTCAACATTCCTCTGTGCAGTGATCAAGGGAGTCTGCGGCATAGGTGAAAGCCAGAAATCCTGACGGAAGATCGCCTTATTTAGGTCGGTCCAGCGTGATTCTGTATCTTCTAGATCGTCATTTTCTTGTGGCCGACGCGGTACTAACCGGAGCTTCGGCTCAGTCTCATGAAGACTTTGAGTCTCATGGAGCCTTGCCCAGAACGGCTCAGCTCCCCAATCGGCAGCCCTTTCGCCTTTGTCGTAACTGTCTCCGCAGGTCCTGCAATCCGGGATTGGAAAGGCGGAAGCACTAAGTTCCTGCCAGTGATGATTGAGACCGTCACGATAGGCCATTACGGCATCCTGGTATGAACGGTCCAGACCATATCGTTTCAAGGCGACACGGATTTGCGATCTGGCCCAATCGCCGGCCTGATCCTGGCCACTGGGTTCGGGTATCTCAGCATCCGCCTCATGGATGACGAGCGTGCCAACAAGCCCGTGCATGGTTTGCACGAAGGGATCTGTTCCGGAAACGAGATTGATTGGGCCGTAATCCTCCGCGAAGCCGACAACATACCCGGATCGCCCGTTGGGCGACGCTAGTTCTGGTGGTTTTGTAATGTAACGGCCAGCGAACCAAGCATACTGGACCGTCTCGCCCGGCTCAGCCACCTGATCAAATTTTTCACGAAACTTTGCCTCTTCCGCTTCAGCATTTATGCCCGCCCTTATCCCGGAAAGGGTGGCCGTTTGATGCAAAAGTTGCGGTAGAAGAGAGACTGCATTTGCGCCACGCAAAAGCCCTTCGCTCGGCACATAACGAACACTATTGATTGAGGTGATTCCGGGAAGGCGCGCCTCGCCATCGGGCACTGGCGAGAAGTGATCCTTCGGCAATAAATTTTCCAGCTTGATATGAATGCATTCCCCGGCGCGCGCCCTGATTACCAACGGATGCTCTTCAGCGGGCGATGCTGCGAGTGGACGATAGACCGCATTTTCTGGGGGATTTAGTATAGGATTTTCAACGCTGGACAGGCCTAGCCAATCACTATGCCACATCCCAATGGCGCGAAAGCGTATCGGACGCGGGTCAATGATGCGCCCGGTATTATGTTCTCGAGCTGGCGGCCCGCCAGGCTCAGCGATTACGTGGTAACTCCTGAGCTTGATCGGATTCCAGGACCATCGTGTCGTCTCAGGATCATACCAAGCGACCCAGGCTGGACATCCATGGGTTTCATCCGGAGTTCTGAACCGATCATCTGTCCACTGCTGCCCCATAGGAGCTGGACGATCCAGGGACCATCCCAAGAAATTCACACGCGGGGTATTGGCACGAACTTCATTGCGTTGCCAGCGCATAGCATTTTCGGGCGCCCGTTGTTCCATTGCATAGCGCGCCGCCCCCATGCCCAACAGGCGAGATCTTACTGTCGGCCTTTGTGCTCCCGGATCGTCGCCGAAACATGCAGGCATGGGAAGTCCGCGCGCCGCCGCCTCTACAGCACGGGTAATGCAGGTCGCGTCCAGGGTTGCTTGACGGAACTCGCGACCCTGGGTGCCGTTATGAACACGAACTAAACCCCAGGCACCATTCCAAATCGCATCTGCTGAGCCAAAATGCCAAAAATGGTCCGTCGCACCAAGACGACCAACAGCATCCACACCGCGCGCGTAGAATTCGAAATGCTCGGAGATTCCCACTTCTTGCGCCGAAACCAGGGAGGAGGTGAGAAGATCACGATAGAATTGGTCGCGCAATTCGCTTTCACGTCGATTGGTCGGAGCTGCGTTGGGCACGGCCCTTTGCTGATCGGCCTGCGCACGTTGCGCACGTATCGCCACTTCCTGCCCAGTAGATTGGCCCAGACTTACATTGGGATCCCTCTGCCAACGAAGGCTGGGGAGGTTGAATACGTGCTGTACTTCCTGGGCGCCCTGAATCAGACGGATTTGCATCGTCTCGCCCTCATAGGCTTCGAAAATCTCTGCGAAGGGATCGCCGTGGCAGAAACTGTCGAAAGCCCGCGCAAGATCACCCGCTTCGCCGCTACGCTGCCGTGATGGCGATACCTGCTCAGAAGGTGACACCCAATTGCAGCTTGCGCGCAGGTCCGCAGGACCGCCCGCTACGCTAACACTCGCAAGAGGGCTATTCTCAGTGGCGCTTTGAGAGGCACCGATTCGTAGCGGTACCGGGTCTTGCGCATAATTCACCAGATAAGGATTATGATGGTGCTGGCTTATCGCTTCTGGGGCCACTGGTGGTTCAATCGGGAAACCATTTTGGTGGCGCCATTCAGCCAGAAGGCGAAGTGCAGTATCATGCAACCTCTCGCGCTGCTTGCCGATTTCCGCAGACGCGGCGTCATTGCCGGCACGCCCATCATAAAGCAGCGCAAAATCAGCAATCGCGAGCGGGAATTCGCGAAATTGAGGTTCCTGCCTTGACCCGACCTGACGCGCTGCATTGCGCGCACGATAGCCTTCATCATGCAGGATCAACGCCTGCGCATTCGGGCGCCAAATGTCTCGCCACACCGCGAATTGAGGACCGTCGGTCGCCAAATCCAGCACCGTAACCGGCATGAGGCAGCCATCCTGCGCTTGGCCGCCCCGCATCTCATCAGCTGCGCTGCACATTACGCGGCCATCGGCTGAAAACCAGCGTGTGAATTCGGGTTCAATCAACAACGCATTGTAGAAACCGTGCTGTTGGATTGAAGACGGACCGAAATGATCATGGGTGAAGACAGTGCCAAGCGTGGCATCGCGGCAATCGGCAGAATAGACTTGTCCATCAAAGCGCCAGCGCTGTTTGCCGTCCTGATCGCACCAAGTCTGCGCGCGCACCTCATCGAATTGACGCCGTTTACTGGCATCTTGTGGGGTAGCGGGCTGTGCTTCAACCTGGGGATCTGGGATCCAGGTTCGGTCTGCATACCAGCGCTGGATGGTGGCTTGGTATTTCCGTCTCTCGGTGCTTCCCGGCTCGCAGTATTTGGGCACTGGTGGCGATGTGCCACCAGTACGACGTGCAAGGGCGTCCGCAGCGTTCAGGCGTTCACAAACTGCCTCCCACGCGAAGGTTCCATCCTCATAATTCCAGCCATTAGCCGAGCCGTCCGAAGAGAGTACGTCGAATTTCACGAGGTGGATATGCTGCCCGATCGTATCGGTGGGTGTTGCCACCTGGAAGTCGTCAAGCCTGAGGTCTTTTGCAACACGATTTTCGTGCCGGAAGGTGATGCAATCACCAGAATGGGCGCGGAAATAGAACGGGGCCGCCCGGCGACGACGCCCTTCGATATCTGGCGCCAATTCAGTCAAAACATTGATATGTGCCTGCGGGTCATGCCAGCCTTGTTCATTGACCACCATTTCAAGCTTGATAACGGAAACCCGGTATTCGCGATCCGGTGTGGCGAAATCATCAACCCTGACGCAAGGGTCAGCAAAGGGCGCACCTGGCGCAGGGTCACGGCCATTCACGCGGAATGGCGCAACGCCAGAAGGCAGGCCGGATGGCCCTGCGAGTGGGGTGCTTCCATCGGGTGTTGGCAGAGCAAAAAACGCCACCTGGCCAATACCTGGTATCCGATCCGAACGGCGCGCCGCAACCGGCGTCGCGCTGGGAGCGGTCCTCACTGGTGAATCGACGCTACCTTGCCCAGCATGGAACTGCATGGCTCGGCTTTCCCGCGCCGTACCGTTTTCAGGCAGAATGTGCAGGGCAAGTTCCGAGATTTCAAAGCGAAAATCAACTTCTGCAATCACACGGGCAACTTCCGCTAATGGTGAGGCCTCAGGCGCGCGGCCGATTGGGTGGCGCTGGCCCTGCCCCTTTGCGACATGGCGCGGTAGGCCAGATTGGTCATCGGAAGCGCGGTCCATGGGCGGTTGCGGCGCTCTTCTTCCGGTTTCGCCCGGGATAAAGAAGGGAAAACCAGGCATTTGCTCCGCTTCATTGGCGCTATAGATGGGCGCGGGTGGCATTGCCTGCCCAGGTAGCGGAACAACAGCAGGTATCGGTGCGCCAGTACGGGCATTACCATTGGTCGGATCGGTACCGGGGCCATAAATACCATCCGGTAGAGTACGCGACCCATCCTCAAAAACATCATGGTTACGCCAAAGTCCCCACATGCCTTGCGCAAAATGCGGATATAGATGGCAGTGGAATATGGAGTCACCGGGTCCGAGATTCAGATTGCCGCCGCCGCCATGGTCAATTTCGTAGGTGATCGCCTGTAGGGGCGCGATGGTTTGGCTATCCCGATAGGCACCTTGGCCGCCACTCCCGGCACGCCATTGATGCGCGTGCAAGTGGAAAACATGGGTTTCCTTGGGGCCCGCATGAAGATTATGGAAAACGACGCGATCACCAATGTAGCTGTGGTGGGTGTTTGACGGGTCATCCTTATAGAAGCGCGCCCCCCGCAACACATCCTGATTGAGTAGTCCTCTGGCTTCCCGTGGAAGTGCATCATTCCATGTTGTGGTGTTGTAAAGCTGTCTGACCTCATCGGTCAGCAATGCTGGGTCACCATTCGCCCAGGAACCCAGGAAAAACTCCTCATAGGCACATTCAACGCAACTGGCCGAAGGGCCAGTACCCAAACGGTTGGCCAGCAGAATGGTACCCATGCCCGAAGCACCATAATTGATCGCAAAGCCATCGCGGACGCCATCCAGCATGGCTCCCTGCTTCTGACCATAATGCGCCTGAATGGAACGCTGATACTTTTCATCAAGGTTGCGAAAGGGCGGCGCATAACGCGTGTGCAATTCATCGTGGAAGACCACAGAAAATGAGCGATGCGCCGGGTTGGCCCGCCACCATTCTCCACTCACCAATCCCCCACCAGCGGCTTACCGCATGGCGGCATTCGCGCAATGTCGAGCGATTCTTGCGTGCTCTGGGTGGTCAGTTCTGTTCGCTTCAGGATTACGCCGCTCCTCAAGGGGGCAATAGCTTATGCTGTTCAAGTCGCCGTGAATCAGCTCTAATTCAAGCGGTTGCCGGGCTGCGCTTGTTTGGCGCGCCATGGCAAGAAGCGGTACGCCATTTTGCATCGCTTCGTAATTAAGGAACCCGCCCGTGCCGACATTCGCGCGCGCTGCGGCCATGATCTCTGCCGTCACTTGGCTGCGATACCAGCGGCTGCCAGCCCGTTCCACGACAACCACGCCGAACAAGCCATGGGTAAGCTGCCCGCCATCGCCCTCTCCGCCGGCCGGCGCGCCATGGGAAAGGATCAGATGCGCGCCCGGACGATCAGGGCGGAACCGGTAAACGCGGCATTCCTTGGGTCTGAGCGACACGAGACCTTGGCGCGCTAATTGCTCTTTACGCGCCTCGGCTCTGTCTGTGAAGCAGCCCGCGGCGTCCTGCTCCGCAACGTTTTTTTCAGGCTCCGCAAGGGGGAGCCCAACCACTGAAATTGCAGCGCAAACCGTTCTAGGCGCGCCATTTTCCGCGGAAGCATCTGACGCACCCTGGCGGGCGCAGTGTCCGTCCGCCTCTGGTTCCAATAGGTTTTCGTTCGCCGCTGGCCCCAGCAAATTAGTAAAGCGAATTTCGAGCGTGTCGCCCACATTCGCTCGCAGCACAAGTGGCCGCGGTCGCAAATCCTCCCGCAGGCGCGCACGCCCCGGTTCTGTGCCGTGGGAGGTGCTGAGGTCACGCTTCAGCGCAAAGACCATCCCATGGGGATCATGAGACCCGAATCGATTATAAATGATCGGCTGCTGTATCGCGACCACTTCCGCCCTGACAGTCGCGGGAGGCCGGTGGCTGTCATCGATCTGCGCTTGAGCTGCAAAAATCGGAATGCCCGATAAAATAACCGCAGCAAGGACGTGACGCATCGAACGTTGCTCCTCTTACCCTTCTTACTCGTAACCATTCTGAATAAAAAATGAATGATGAGTCAATCGGGTAGTCTTCCGTATCTCAATTCCTGACCTCTTTAGAGCCAAGATCTCAAATGATCTCTTCTTTCCGCACTCCATGCGACGGCTACGCCCCCACCCTATGTCCCTCGTCAGCACCTATGAGACCAAAACGGCGCGTTGATTAACGGAGGATTTCTGGCTCATCGTAACCCTAAGAAGGGTGATTATGAGCCAGAACTTCTCTGCCCAACCCACGCGGGTGCCAGCCGACAAGCTTGTCCGCGATATTCGCCGTGCCACCACCAAGCACCATTCTGCCGAGGACAAGTTCCGTAACTTCCTGGCTGGGCTCGGCTCCCAGGAAAGCATTGAAAAAACTGAAAAATAGAGGCCAGAGAGTTTCGCTTTCTCAGCCCCCTTTGCTACGCCACGACCTTCACCAAGAACCGCGACCGCCTTTTGCAAGGCGACGTGGCCTCGGAGTTCATGCGCGCGTTGCTGGCGCAGCCGAAGGTAAAGGTCCTGCTTTCAAGTGAGCATTTCTCGGTCGACGGCACGCTGCTGGAAGCCTGGGCCAGCACCAAAAGCTTCCGGCCGAAGGACGGCTCTGGCCCGCCGCCCGGCACGGGCCGCAACGGGGAGCAAAACTTCCACGGCCAGAAGCGCAGCAACGAGACCCATGCATCAACCACCGACCCCGATGCGAGGCTTTACCGCAAGGGACGCGGCAAGGAAGCCAAACTGGCCT
>Ga0315900_10000979_pt1 | contig 45969 bp, 47 predicted proteins | sample LakEriMetagenome_FD_203521 | JGI IMG/M metagenome (GOLD analysis project Ga0315900, IMG submission 203521) | Freshwater fungal communities from buoy surface, Lake Erie, Ohio, United States - Buoy 12 MA114 | ecosystem: Environmental > Aquatic > Freshwater > Lake > Lake biofilm | place: USA: Lake... | reverse complement strand
TTTAATACAAATGAATCCTGCTTGGCTTGCCCATTGCCATTTTTATATATTTTCATCTTTTTTTAATTAATCCAAACTGGTCTAGGTATCTTTGAATAGTCATTACAGATACATTACATTCTTTAGCTATTTCTGTTACTGTCTTTTTTTGAACTATGTATCTTCTATATAGCCAATCCTTACTTTGGTAAAATTTCATCTCTCTGTTAACACCTTATTAGCATAGTGTGCAATACCAAAACTATCTGCAACATCAAAATCATTTAAAGACAGATCATACTTTTTATTAAAGTAATCCACAGTCCTCTGCTTTCTCATATTTCTTATCTGATTTTTATACCATGAATCTGCATATCCTGGATGTTTTAGCCTTATAGCCGCTTTTTCATCTTTATTAGGATTTTTATTTCCTATATAAGCTTGCCATGCAGTAGGGCTAATGGTAATTACTTTTGCACCTGTAGACATAAGCTCAGCAATTACTACTCCGTACACATAAGATAATTTTATCACAGCATCTGGTGATCTGACAAGTACCGCACCCTCTACTACAATATAATCTGACTTTAATTCATTCAACATAACAGACATTTTTTTCTTTGCGTCATGTATTTTTTCATAAATGTCATTGCCGTATAGATCTATTTTTCCCCATTTAAGAGGAATATCATTTTCCATAAGGCAAAATGCTATTGAGTTTGTAGAGGCATCTATACCCAATACTCTATGTGCTTTAACTTTTATAAGGTCAGCTAATTTCATTTATCCGACCCAATATATTTTTTTTATTATTTAGGCTACCAATTTTTTCACATGAAGCACAAATATTGCTCTTATTATATCTACTTAGTCTGCTGCCACACTTTTTACAACCCCTAAATGCGCCATTTTTAATGGCCTTCTTTTCATAATACTTTTCCATGATTCTGCGATTAGTTGCAACTCTGCAACATTCATCGCAACAATACTTTTGATTATGTGTTTTAGAATCAAATTCTTTAGCACATTCTTTATTGCTGCATATCATATTACTGGCACCTCAAATAATTCTATCTGTACTGTACCAAGCTTGGCATCTTTTGCAAAACACTCTTTCTTTACTGGACAGTATGTACACGGCATTTTTGATTTTGTGGCACCTGAAGGTCTCATTGGAAGATCACCGCTCTGAAAATTATCCCAAACTTCTTGCATCCAAATAAATGTATCCTCAATAATTTTTTTATTTTTATCATTCATTGATACTGGTATTATTAAAATTTCTTGTGTATTTTTATTTTCATAAAGAAAGAATCCTTCTTTAGCATTCTTTAATTTCATATAAGTCAAAAGCTGAAGCATATGATTGGGTGAGGATTTCATTTCAGCCTGCCTAGCATCCCATACTTCTTGCTTAGCTGTTTTAATTTCTCCGATTACGGTCTCTCCATCATAGCTCATAATTAGATCTATGAATCCCCTGATTGGAGGATAATCATTAATTATTTCTTCTTCTTCTGATACAAACTCTGGCATTGTTGCTATAAGCTTTTGCAGTCTTTCATGAGCTTGGGTCCCTTGTGCCATATTAGCAACTGCGACAGCATCGTTATCATCAATAAACATAGCACCACTAAATGCCATATACCAATATCTGGGGCATCTTCCGTGTCCATAACCAAGCGAGCTTGGGCTAAAAGATTTTTTAGTCATCTCTCCATCTGCACGTTTTGTATTTCGATATGACTCATCGAGCAACTCGGCAAATCTTTCTGGGTCAAAGTGTTTCCCTGTGTGCTTTTTAAATTTAAGATTCTTGACTATATCTCTACCCATTATGAATTATACCTAACGACATACTTGAGTGCATCTACAAGTTTGTCTATAGACTCCTTTAGAGAATAGTACACATTCTTTTTATTGTTATTTATAGTTCCAGCCTTATCTTTAGCTATTGTAGAATAATATGAGGCAAGTACGGCAAATTTTGTAGACATTGCCTGCAACTCCATTATAAGCATTGGAGATTTAGCGGAGGGAACATCGGGATTCATAAGTAATTTTACAACAATAGCCAGAGCTTTATCTAAGTGTTCGTCCTTCATAAACTCATGAAGATCATTGAACTCTGTGATGTCGCTAATAAGCTCTAATGTATTTTTATCTTCTATCATTTTTTATCCCTCTGCCTATTTTGTCTACAAAAGCTCTCAGTGCGTATCCTGTTGCAATTCCCACAATAATACTCATCATAAATACTTCTATCATAAATCTCTGCCATCTATATATATATCTTGATTTTCATTAATGTACAGTGGAAAAAGGTTTTTGCCTTCTATTGGCTTTTGTCCAGCCCTTACAACTTGTCTACCTACCTCACCAGAATCTACTGTTTTTTTAATTCTATCCAGCTCCATATTATTCCATTTTTCTTCACCATGCTCTAGCACACCTTTTTGCCAGGCTTCTGATCCTTTATAATAATGTATGGCAAATGTTCTAAAAAATATTTTATTATTACCAGATCTAACTGCCTTTGCAGAATGCCAATAAGGTTTTCCAGAAGGGAAAATTGTAATATCCCCAGCTTTTGGCTTATATGTTATAAGTTTATTTTCTCTTTCATCTATAAACTCAATTTCGCCACCTTCATAGTCATCATTTAGATAAACTGTAAAAGTTATAATCTGTTTTCCTCCTGAAGACTCTATTTTATGTTCATGAAAATCAGTATGATATCCAATAGCTAACTCATTATCAATAACTATATTATGTTTTAAAATTTCAATTACACCTAATCCAAGAGAATCATAGATGTCGTCAGTTAGTTCTGTGCTTTTTATTCCATAAGGCCAGCCGTCAATATGATCTTCGTCAGACATATAATCCTCATGAACTTTGCGTAATAGATTTACTATTTTTTGTTTCATTATAAATTCTTTTTTATTATCTGAATTTTCTGTAACTATTAGCCCTCTATTATTTAAAATACTTTTTGAACCATAGGTGTACCATGGCGTCCAACTATTAATTATACTTATGTCATCTTTTTCCATTGGCTGAATGCCGTGTTTATCTCTATAAGAAGACTCTTCTGGAGGTATTGCATAGTAGCTCTCAATACTATTTTCTGAATCTTTAATTATTTTTAGCATTTCATCAACTTCTTCAGACGAAAGCATATCTTTGTATACAACAACTTTAGGCATTATCTTAATTTTTTTCATGATTTTTCTCCCAACACTCTATTAGATCTTCTAATATCGACCACTCTATTATACCAAGCCTAACTCTGGATTCATTTCCTATAATAATTTTTAACGCTGGGTGCATATCTCTATCCACCCTAAAGGTATCTGTGCATATCTTTGACCATACATCTTTATTTAAAGTAAATGATCTGCTTGCCTCTTTATAGTCTACTAAAAAGCTTTTCCACTTAGCGTCACCCTTTTGATAATCACCACGGCCACTATTTTTTTGTGCCTTGGCCCCATCTCTTTTTACTTCTGATCTTTCTGACATTACTGAACCCTATACTGGTTATCATGTCCTTCTGGACATTTCCAAGTCATTGTTAATGTATTAGGGTCCCAGAATGCTTCTTCTGCATCTTTATCACATTTAGAGCATGGCTTTAACCCACTTATTTTTTCCAAACCTTCCTTATGAATAATTTCTGTTCTATTAAAAAATTCATTAAGATTTGGCATTTATTTCTCCAATCAAGCTGTCTACAACATTTGGATTTTCTCTTAAATATGCGACAGCCTTTGCACGTCCTTGAAAACGTTCGCCATTGATTGTATACCATGCTCCCCCCTTTTCAACAATACCGTACATCTCTGCAACATCTAGGGTTTCTCCCACTCTATCTACCCCCAAGAATTCTCCTTGGTAGTAGAAGTCATATTGTCCAGATAAATTTGGGGGGCTTGTCTTGCTGTAATCAACAATCCAATTAACTGGTCTTCCGACTCTTTGTTCGATAATTTTGTCGCCAACCTTAATGCCAGCTTTAATAGCATTAGCCTCAGCCTCAGAAGACCAAAGCTTAACGACTGTTGAGGAGAAGAACTTGACAGCCATTCCACCTGTGGGGATGTGACTAGCATGCATAGATCCAAATTGATTTCGTTGTTGTGAGATGAGAACAAGTAGTGTGTTTTTGTTTGCATAGTTTAACATTTTGACTGCGTGGGTCATATCCTTTGCTTCAGCGCCGATTTGCTTAGTGTCCTGCAAATCCTTCATTTCATTTCCGTCTTTTTCAAAATATATTGCTGGGAGTAATGCTGATATAGAATCAACCACTATTAGGTCAACTCCAGCATCCATAAGTTTAGTTGCAACATCTACCATATCATTAACTGTTTTTGCTGGAGAATAAATTAGCTTAGAGGAGTCTACTCCTAATGCCTCTGCCCAAGACTGATCATAGGAAGCTTCAGAATCTATCCACGCACATGTTTTGCCATCTTTTTGTGCCAGAGCTATCATCTGTAAGCAGAAAGAAGATTTTCCTGCAGACTTATTGCCCCAAACAAGAACTTGCCTGCCATAAGCAAACCCGCCCTTTAGGGCATCAGTTAGACCTATGCTAGGAGTTAATTGTTTTTCAATATGTATGTCCTGTGCAGACTGGACCCTAGCTCTTGTTTTTGGATCTAGCTTTGCTAAAATATTATCTATATCTATTGTCATATAATTACTTTCTATAATGTGGGCTGTTATAATCTATAAAGCCTACTTCTAAGTTACCTCTTGTGCATTGAAAGCCTATAGCATTTTCTGGTTTGTACCCATCGTCTTCGTACATAAGCTCAAAACCAAACTCTTTTTTATTAAAATCATATGTAACGCACATAGCACTACCGTTATTTGTAATAAAGTCATTAGGCCAAGACTGCTCATTTAAAAGATCTGTTAATAATTCTTCTGGAACAGAAATTTTTCCTTGATGCTTTAATATTGCAACAAAGGCGCTGGTGGCTCTAAGATTTTCAAATATAGTTTTAAGACTTTCATTATCCATCATATCAGTATACCATTAAAACAAATTGCCGTGAAGTAGTGGTCTATTGTTATTTACTTCCATTTTTTGATAAAGCATTTCATCTAAGCTATCTTCAATAAATGTAGCGTTCATCATTGCTGCATATAAATCTAATAGTCTAATAATAATGTCTGCCATTTCCTCTACGACTTCTTGGCTACCTTTATTTTTTCTAATAGCTTCTAAGACTTCAGTAACTTCAGAATGAATTAAAGCTAATTTATTTCCAATTTTGTCGTGATTAATTGGCCCATCCCAAAATCCTTTTTTAATTGCTGTTTCATGTAGTACCGCAGACAATGCATCTAAGCCATACTGAGAAACTAACCTATCTTCATTATTCGAAATCATTTACTAATTCCTTTTCTTCTAAGTCTTTATCTCTAAGCCTAAACGTAAAAGATTCTGTATCAGAATCATATGTTACTTTCATTTCTCTATTTTCTTGATTTGAATCTAAAAATGTAATTACTGGTACATTTATCTCTTTAAGGGTTGCTAAAATAGAAACCAATATATTACTGAGATTCATTCCTTCTATAAGTTGCTCTGGGTTATTGCTTGTCATATTATCTCCTTTATATTTAATGTGCCATCATCTAATTTAGATAGCACTACCTTACACTTCATTCCTTCACGCAATTTAGCAAGTGTCATCTTGTACATGGTAGGGAAGGCAATTGCTCTAATTAATTCTTTATCCTTATTTGCAAATACTATGTGGCTCATCATTTTACCCGCCTTTGTTTTAAATGGGGTAAAGTTAATAACCATATATTCATCTTCTTCTAAGTCATATTCTTTTCTGTAAAGATAATCCACAAAAAGATCTGAGCCGTTTGGATCTATATCTTTTACATTTATATATCTAGCAATTCTATTATCTCCTACAAGAATAAAATACATCTGGTTTGACTCAATTTGAGTATCTTCATGATGGAATAGACCAATTGTTCCAGTCTCGTCAACTAGCTCAACTCTTGCCCAACCAGTTCCACGTTTAATATTTTTAACCATACCAAACATTACAAATGAGCCTAGGTCATCAAAATCTTCAATTGGTCTTGCCTGTGCTTTAATTCTTGGGGGTATGCCCTCTAGATTAAATGTTGGTATCCCAAGATACTCATAGTAATTATCTTTTTCGTTTCCAGATCTTGGGTTATCCTCAAAAGCTGCTCCTCCGATTGCATTAAGTGCATCTATCGCCCTGCTATTAATACCACTTCCCTTTTTAGAAGCTTTAGAAATTAAATCAGCATAGTCTTTAAATGGACGTTGTGCCATAAGCTTATTTGCAATATTATCTGATATGAATTTAACTTCCGCTAAACCAAATCTAATTCCCTCATCTTGCAAGGAAAAGTATATGTCTGACTCGTTGACGTGTGGCAGCATTATTCGAAGCCCAAGTCTTTTTGCTTCGATTAAGTATTCAGTCCTAGCATCTTTATCATTTTCGTTTTTAAGGATCGAAAACATAAACTCAAGAGGATAATAAGTCTTAAGCCAAGCAGTATAATAAGAAAGCATGGAGTAAGCAACAGCATGAGAGCGATTAAAAGAATACCCAGCATGCGCTTCAAAATCATGCCAAAGCTCCGCCGCTTTCTTTTCTGAGATATGCTCAGAAGCCCCGCTAATAAACTTATCCTTGAACTGGTCGAACTCTTTTGCATCTTTCTTTTTACCAATGATCTTGCGAACCTTATCGGCTTCTGACCAAGACATCCCTCCTAGATATACACAGGCTTGCATAACCTGCTCCTGATAAATAATAACACCATATGTATTCTCGGTAAAGTCTTTCATTAATACATGGCTATAGTCTACTGCTTCTCTACCATTTTTACGATCAATATACGAAGCACCTACAGTATTCATTGCTCCTGGTCTTACTAAGGCATTTGAGGCAACCAAATCTTCAAACTTATCTACACCCATTTTCATAAGAAGATTTGTATATGGAGTTGCTTCCGCCTGGAATACACCCTTAGTATATCCTTCGCTTAACATTTGATAAACTTTTGGATCGTCCATAGTTAATTCTGAAAGATTAATCTGCTTTCCAGATCTATTTTTAATCGACCCCAATGTATCTGATATAACAGAAAGTGTTTTTAATCCTAGCGCATCAAGCTTAATCAAACCAATATCTGCAACAGTATCCATATCGTATGCTACAACTGGAATACGTCCAGAGACTTTATCTTGTGCGTCTTCACGAGATTCAACTGGAGCATACTTTCTTAGATCATCTTTTGCCACAACAACTCCTGCAGCATGAACACCTACAGATCTAATTCTGCCACGCAGTCTTTCTGCTAGCCATACAACTTCTGGGTACTTAGCTCTGAATTCTTTTGTATTCGGCGAACTTAAAAAGTCTTCGAATGTGTCAATTTGTTTTGTTGCACGATTTACTTCTTGAAGGGGAACCATAAATACACGAGCAGCATCTCTAATTACACCCTTATCTTTAAAGTATGTGTATGTAGAAATAGAAGCAACATGCTTAAACTTACCCTTTAAGTAATCTTTTACTTCCTTACGGCGTCTATCCTCAAAGTCTGTGTCAATATCTGGAAAATCATTTCGCTCTGGATTAATAAATCTAAAAAACAATAGGTTGTATTTAATTGGGTCTACATCTGTAATTCCTAGGGCATAGCAAACTAATGATCCCGCTGCAGAACCACGTCCTGGACCAACTCTAATTCCAGATTCTTTTGCCCAATTAATCATATCACCAACAACTAAAAAGTATGAGGCAAAGTTTTTAGAAGCAATAACCGATAACTCTTCTTCTAGCCTATCCATATAAATTGGGTCTGAAGCCTTCTGAAGGCTCTCTAAGCCCTTTACGGCCAGTGATCTTAGTCTTTCATCAGCATCTGTTTTTGGAACTGGCAGAAGGTCAAGGCCCTGATTAAAATCATAATCTCCAACCTTATTAGCAATCTCCATTGTATTTTCATATATATCAGTTCTATTTATATTAGATTTGTTAAAGTCTGACTCAATCTCAGATCTAGTTTGAATAAACAAATTGTAGTCTTGAAAAGATATTCTTCTGTCTGGGTATAAATAATTAAACCTGTCCAGCATATTCTTCATATTCTTAGACATATCAAAATCTATATCCTTATCAGCCTTGGGTGATGTAGATAAGATTAATAATGCTTCCTCAAGGATTCGATCTTCTTCTTTGGCAAAGTGTGCGTCTCCCGTTGCCACCGCTTTGATTCCAAGCTCATCAGCCAGCTCTAGTAATTTTGAGTTTATTTCTGCTGGGTTGTGAGATTGAACCTCAACATAAAAATCTTCGTGAAAAGTTTGCTTAAAGTCTTTGAGTATAAGCTTTGCTTCTGAGAATTCCTGACGTTCAATAGATTTGCTAATAAGCCCATTGAGACATCCAGACAATACAATGATGCCTTCCGCATATTCTTTTAACACCTCTCTGTCAATACGTGGCTTATGATAAAAGCCTTCGTTCCATGCAATTTCTTGCAGGGCATTTATATTTTCTAAACCCTTTTTATTTTTAGCCAAAAGAATGATGTGGTTGTAGGCCTGAATAGATTTATCTGTTTTAGACGACCTATCAAATCTGTCTGTCGGAGATATGTACGCCTCAACTCCTAAAATTGGCTTAATTCCTAATTCTTTTGCTGCGATCTGCATTTCACGATGTGAAGAAAGTGTTCCATGATCTGTGATTGCAATCGCCGTTTGTCCAGCATCTAATGCTGCTTGGCATAGCTCGGCAGGAGAATTAAGGCCATCCATCAATGAGTAGTATGAATGAACATGCAAATGTGTGAATGACATTAATTCTCCGCCTTAACTATTCTTTACCAGTCTAAGCTGCTGCTAGTTGCAGAGTTAGATTCTTCTTGGCTTCCGCCTTCTCCCATATAAAAAGCTTCTTGCTCTGCATACGGTACATGACGAACTGCTGTCTTTTCAAGATCAAAGAGTTCTAGTGATGAGAAGTCAAATGCTGACTCGTCTTTTGCTAATGGAATGATTGTATAGCTTGTATCGGTCTTTGTTCCGTTTCGCTTAATTCTCCACATTAGATTTGTGATTGATCCCATTTCACCAGCATACTCAATAAGTGTTGGTGTAATTGTTTTACCACTTGTACCTTGAGAAAGAATTGCAACATATGGCTCTTCTTTTCCATCATCCACCAAAACATTGATGTATAGACGTGTCTTTGCCTTCCAACCAGCCTTTGGATCCTTACGATGTTGTTCCTGTGCCCAATCACGGCCTTCTGACTCCATTGAATCTAGAGCTTTACGACGGTAGTCCTTTGGGTTTGTGTGCTCAAGAGCAATGAATCCGCATCCGAGCTTATCATTATATGTAGGTGAGTCTGGATCAAGCTCTTGGAGGAAGCGAATCTTAACACTTTCTCCATCTTCAATCTTCAGCCAGCGACCTTTATTTTCATCGCCACCACTATATGTTGGCTTATCTAGTGCCTTATTTAAGTCTTTTAGACCCTTTACTATACTCATTTATTTCTCCTTATAGTTGATGATATATATTCATCTGTTTAACTATTATATCATTAATGCCAAGATCTGTATTCTATGTCTGACACAGCATTTTTAATACAGTGTTTAATCTCTGCATCAGTCATATCACCAGCATCTTTTGCATCGTGTGGGTATATCTTACCATATTCATTGGATGCCCACAAGATGTCTTTCATTCTTAATTTATTAGATATACTCTTTCCTAATTCTCTACCAGCTAAATCTGCATCTGTCATTATTGTTATTCTATTAAAATGCCTATTTAATATTTGTTGCTGCTCTGTAGATAAAAATCCTCCTAGTGTAGCAACTACGTTTGGAAAACCTGCCTGATGAACACGAATAGCATCAAAGCTGGATTCCACAATTATGACATGATCCCCAATCTTTTTGGCACGATGTATATTAAATAATGTTTTGCTCTTAGGAAGATTAGTACTATTCTTAAAAGATTTTCCTTCTATTGACCTTCCAACAATTCCTATTGGCATACCATCTGGGCTGTGGACGGGAACGGTAACCATATCCATATTTTCAGAATATCCTAGACCAAAATAATCCATAGCCTCATGATTTATTCCACGAGAAATAAAATAGTCACAAGCCTTTAAACTATTAGATCTATCTTTAGATAGCTTATCCAGAATATCTTTACTAAACTCCTCAAACATGGGCTTCTCTTCCATTGCCTCTGCCAGTAGCTCATCAAAATTTTCTAGGGATTCCGTCTCTTTGGCAGATATAAATCGCAGTGATTCAAAGTCATTCTTCTGCATTGTGCGTTTAACTAGATCCAATAGGGTACCAGACTCTCCACATGAAGGGTTAAAGCAGATGAATGCACCTTTTTCACGGCTTACACTAAAGCTTGATGTATGTCTATTAGAATGAAATGGGCAGTAGCATAGAAAGTCATTAGATGTCTCTCCAACAATAGTAAGTCCTATTTCTTTTATAATTGACTTAATGTGTGCTGGCGAGTACTGCGTGGGATCAATTTCCCTTGTGTTATACCCTCTGATTGCCATGCCTTCTTCTTTCCTACGTATACGCCATATAGTGTCATTAAAAACACCCAGGTCTCTCCTGTGAATTCTACCGAAAAGTTAGTATCTATGTCAAGTACTCTTGCGTATCCTTTTGACCTCATATCTTGTGACAATAAGGATTCGTATTGAGCTTTTATTCTTATCATATCTGAATCGTCTTTAAATTCAACCGTAACTTGAAATCTTTTAATTGGTTTATGATTCATCCTTAGACTTTCTAGGGTCCTCAAAGATTTCTTTAATAATACCTCTATTAATATCCCAGTCTAAATAAACTCCAAAATCATGTCCATGTCTATTCTTTCTAGAAACAACTTCAATCAAATTAGAGTCTGGATATCTGTGAATAGCCATAGCCATATCAGCATCGTACTCAATAGCCTTTGACCACGCAACCTGACTCATCATTGGTGGATTATCTCTATCAGAAATATCGTCTCCAGTTGCTGCAGTAATATCAATTACTGGTATATTGTTTCTAGTTGCTAAGTTTTTAAACTCACGAGACAAGTTCATATTACGCTCCGTGGGAGCCTTTGAATTATTGTTATCTGTAAACAACTGATGGTAATCAAGAATAACTAGGTCTGGCTTATGCTGATCAATTTTTGCCTGTACAGCATTAGGTGTTACCTGATTAAATCCCTCATTAGATACAAGAATAAATCCATTCTTATCCTGAAACTTTTTGCTAGACCAAGATCTGAAGTCATCTATATTGATGTCTCCCTTAGAGAAATCTGATGCTCTAAACAATCCAGAACCCAGCATTGTATAAATTCGATCACGCATATTCTCTGGAGTCATTTCAAGAGATATGATCATTGGCTTGAATCCCTGTTCCCAAGCCTTGCATGCTAGATAGGATGTAAACCATGTCTTACCTTTACCTGGCCAACCAATTGCAACAATTAAATGTCCTGGTGCCATTCCAGTTGGATAGGCTAAATCAATTGAGTCAAAGCCAGTTTTGATTCCTGGAGAACCACCCATTTCTGCAGAACGAATCTTTAGCGCCTCAATGTGCTTAATTGCACTTTCTGCATCAATAACATCTAGGTCACGAATATTACTAGTAAACTTATTTAGTGCTGATAGCTCTGACTGAAGATCTGCCAACACACGTGATGCAGCATCTTCTTTAAGCATTGAGCCACCACGAATAAGTATTCCCTTAAGTTTATTAGAAAGAAATTCATTCTTTAGTTTATCTAGATAATATCCAGTCTCCGCACTTGCCTTTGTATCTGGATCAAAGTCTTTGAAGCGTTCTTGTAGTACTCCAACTTCTGGAACAGCTTTAAACTTATAGTAATAGTTCTTTAAGGCATCCCATATGTCCCTATGTGATGTAAATAGATCATCTACGTTATCCGCAAGGAGTGTGCTAATATCTTTGTTCTTACATACAGCTGAAATTAATGTCGCTTCTGTATTCATTTGCTTTCTCCTTCCACCATCTTTTTAGTTGCTTCTCTAAGTAATCGTCTGCGTTCTACATCTTGATCTATATCATTTTTAACTTTTTCTATCTTATCAAAGTTTAAATAAAAGAATTGAAGCGGATGACCTTGCTTAGATAAAGTAAAGTAGTAGCTGAGCAACTTATAGGCATCATCAAATCCTACACTATCTATGACATCCTGCATAGCCCATTTTTCACGAAACTTATTTACCCTGATCTCTTGACCATACTTCTGCTTATATAAATTTTGGTATAAAGTGATAAGAATATAGGGCTGTCTATTATTTGACACTCTTAAGCTCTTCTTCTACTTCACGAGTCTTTTCAATAAGCTTATTCTCAACAAATGCATAAACTCTTTCTGTGGCAGCATCTACTGTTTCGCCATGCCTAATATCATCTTCAACCCCAATACCTATCTTGATACTTTCGTAGTTGCCAAGATTTCGTGTAAAAGATAGATCGACCTTAACCCTTGTTGTCATTACTCCGCCTTCCATACAGGGACATACTTACCGTCATTGGTCTTAGTATACAATATAACATTACTTTTGAGAAGGGCTAAAAGCTCTGCCTTAGATGGCAAATCTTTAGTGTGTCCTGCCTCTAAAATAAATTCATGTATCTGAACTATATCAGATTCGCTAAGCATATATTTAAACCAGGTACTATCTGGGTTTCCAATAGGGTATACCTTTTGCGGCGACTTTATTTTGCCAACCAAAATATACTCTTCAAGCGTGACCTTATGTCTATTTAAAATTCTACCAGCTTGCACTAGTGTATACGCATTTTCCATGCCTTTTGATACTAAGCTATAAGAATAAAGAACTCTTTTTTTATCTGGATAACACCAAGCAATTAGCTCGTCTTTTGCCCTAGACGACTTTAATACTTTATGAATTTTCCCATTTAAGAAGAAATAGAGAAATCTTTTTTGTATTCCGACTCTTTTTGATCTAGCCATTTTCCTAGTTTACTCGATTCCCTATTAATCATCCAGCGCTTTCCACACATCACACAATATAATTCTATATGTAGCTTCTGAGAAAAAACTCTATCTATGAATACTCTTCCATTACATTTTTTGCACCACATTATACTTTAAAAACCTTTCCATCTACAACGCATGAATAGTCTGGTGAAACATGAATCATTTGAATGTGAGGATAGTCATTTACAATATGAGCAATAGCAAAACCCTTTTGCCAGTCATGATGCTGACTATACTTCATTCCGTCACTCTTTTCATCACACATGTGACCAATTTCATATCCACGCAATGTTTCTCCTTCTCCATTATTTCGCAACTCATATGTTACCATATGTGAAGCAATTCTATGAGAGTGTCCACGAATTAACGATACCTGTAGATCTTCCATATCTTTTCTTACAGCTCCTGTGGCTGATACAGATAATCCATGGTGCACATGGATATCTCCAAAGCGTCGCTTTGGCAACTCATTATAATAAATATATTCATATCCTAATGAATCTAAACTCCATAAAGATTCTGGTGTTACTTCGCTAATATATTCTGGAAGTTTTGCGTCTACATAATTAAATACTCTAATGTCATGATTACCTAATGCTGAAAAAAGTTGTGCATCTGGAAGCATGTCTCTAGTCTTTGCGTAGAAATCTCTAGCACCCTTAGCTTCATGTCGCATCATTGGAACAATTAAGTCTCCGCTTTCAGTCTTATGATAATTTAAAAACTCTGCAGATCTACCCTCAGTATATTTACTATAGCATGCCTGATCATCTGTATCGCCTAAGTAATCTACTACATCTGGCTTAAACCATTTCATAACCTTAAACCAAAGCTCGATCATCTTATCATCCTGATACGGGAACTGCTGATCTGACGATAACATCCATTTTAAATCGTTTGACATTCATCTACCTTTATACGAAAAAAGTCACGGGATCGTGACTTTGAGGCTACAATATAATTGTAACATATTACATAGTACTGTCAATACTATTCTGTTTTCTCTTTTGAAACCAATAAGTAATTAATCCTAAAATTGCTTCTATCAATTGCTGGAGATGTTGAAACCCTGATTTGCGGCTTAGTTGTTGAACCCACAATAGAAAGAGTTGCTTGTACTCCTGCCTTTAATTCCGAACCGATACTTGTAACTATATATGCATTGGGCAATGTGCCTAGGCTAATTTCTGTTGATAGCCCAACGCCTTTCTTTATATCTACAAGTACAAACCCAGAATCAAATCGGGTTACTTGGCCAGTGTCTGATGTATTCTTCACTGCCTCTTCATACGCTACGATAATATTATGCTTAAGATCATTTAGCTTATTTGGGTCTAGAGGTTCGCCTTCATTGAACTCTACTGCTCTTAATTGCTGTGCCATTATAAGTTATCTCCTTGATCATGCATATTTGTTTCCATTTCGCTAACTTCTATAATCATATTTCTATCTAAACCATATGCATTAAATACATCTGGACTAACAATATGACGTCTTTTATTTTGTGATATTAAATATATTTTACCATCCGCTATATTCTTTATCAAGGTGCCGTCTCTAAATCCTAGCTTTCCCGCAATCTTCATTCCAGAAAGAGCTGACTCTTCTGCTAACACTGTAGGAAAGGACCAAGACTTCTCTGCCCTATCTGATACTAGCTTAAATAACTTTCCGTCTTTAACCCAATAGCATGCTTTCTTAGTCTTTACTGCAATGCCTGATGGGAAATTAGTCGGTAAGCTTACTGAGTGAATCTGAGTATTCTTGAAGAGCTTCATTTTTAGCCTTATCCATGAGTTGTGTAATATCTGCCCGTAAAATTGCAATCTGAGTTTCATAATTAGAAACTAGTTCTCCAATTCTTTGTTGTAGGGCGGTTATTACTAATTCCGCTTTATCCATTTTATTCCTGTTCTAAAGTAGTTTTTTCTGTTTCTAGAACACTAATCTTATCATCAAGATCGGAAATTTGCAATATCATTTCATTAATAGTTGCCTGATTTGGACTTGATACAGCATTTAGCTCTAATATTGTAAGATTCAAATTATACTTATTATAATTTAATGTCTTAATATGTTGATTTACAATTCCTATTTTTTCTTCATTAGTTAACTCTGATGTCATTTTTACCCTCCTTATTCATTATAGCATATTATTTCTTTTATTTAAATCCGTCCAGAATATTGAAACTGTATATCTGGTTCCACTTATAACTGCTTTTACTCCGTGTAGAGTATTTTCGTCACCCTTAAATGTCACTAACATTCCTGGCTCTGGCTTTATAGAAAAATTGTTATATTGAGGAAACCAAAGCTCTCCGCCTTCATAATCATTATTTAAGTATATTAAAGAAGAAAAATGTTTTGTTTGGAACCTTCCCTCAAATGACTCAAGGTACGTCTTAGATATATTATTTTCTGCTAGCATATCGTAATCGTGGTGACCTTCATTTGATATAAAATAATCTAGGTGTGGGGCTTGCTCCCTTCCAACCCTCCATCTATTGACAAGATACTGCTCTGTTTTTACCTTAACACCAAACTTGTCTTCGGTAACCAATTTAGTTTTATTCTCAATATCTTTATAAAAATCTCTATCTAGTGGATATCTGCCATAAAATTCTTCATGTGTAAAGTTAATGCACATTCCGTCCCACTGTTTAATAGATGGCCATAAAATTTTATCAACATTTTCTTCTTTTGGATAATTAACTTTAAAATCAAGTCCCCACAGATCTTCTGAAAAATTTTTTGTTTCTAAAATTTTATCAATATCTGACTTATTAATAAAATTTTTTACTATTCTAATGTTTGGCTTTTCTAGGTCTATGTATCTCATGTCTATCCTATACACCTGTCGCAGTCCCAATATGTTCCAGTTGGACAGTTGAATGTAGGCTCAAAGCAATTAGAAGGTGGGCTTGCTGGTGGGCTTGGTGGATTTACTGGTGGGCTTGGTGGATTTACTGGTGGGCTTGGTGGATTTACTGGTGGAGTTGGCGGATCTACTGGTGGACTTGATGCTGGTGGAGTTGATGATGCTGGGGTTGCCGAAATTGTTCCAGAAGAAACAACTAAGGAGCTTCCAGCTGAATTAGATGCTGTTGCAAAAGCTTTAAATATATTTACTGGTGCAGTAGCATCATATGTAGTTATTGTATATGTGCATTCTGATGCTCCTCCCACTGAAAATGATACTATGTCACTAGTTGCAGTAGGAATAGATGGATGAATAGCGGTTCTTATAACTACGCTATATGATGTAGGAGACCCCGACCAGCCTGAAGTTGAAGCTGTAATTACGCTACCTGGTGTGCTGCCTCCTGTAAGAGAAACGGATCCACCTGTAGGAACTACTACTGCTGCCGTCCAAATAGCATAAAGAGTAAAGCTTTCTGTTGGAGTAAATACAGCCCCTGCTTGATAAGTATAGTATAAATCTCCAGAAATTGGATTTCTCCAATTACTAAATGTGTATCCATCCCTTGTTGGAGTTGGTGCTGTAACAGATTGTCCAGAATTAACTGTTGTTGATGTAGGTGATACAGTGCCACCATTTGCATTCCATGTAATTGTATATTGTACTACTGGCGGCTCAAGAACTATAGTATTTGAATTAGCTGATGCAGATCCCCCAGCATTACTTGCAGTAACTGCAACATAATATTCTCTTAGATATGATCCTGAATAGGCGTCTGAAGTATCTGCTTTTGTAACATCCCTTAAAAGAGTAATTGGCTGAGGGTCTGTTTGATACCATCTATATCTATAGGATGTTGGGCTGTTATTCCATGATCCTGATGTCACTGACATATTGTTGTTTGAAGAAATTGATAGCACTGGTGCAGATATATTAGAAGGCGGAGAAATTGCAGCACTTGTTGTAAGGCTATAGTTTGCAGATGCTGTATTTCCAGTAGAAGATGTTACCGTTACCGTTCCAGTATAAGTAGTTCCTGCAGTAAGCCCCGTTTTTGAAACAGATGTTTCATTAGTTCCAGATCCACTAAATGTACCCGTTGATGACCAAGAGCTCTGATTTGTTGAGGTCCAATTAATCGTTCCTGCTGTCTGAGAAACTCCAGTATTTGAACCCATTGTAATTGTTGGAGTTACTGGGGATACAACATTTTGTATAGTTACAGTACTACTTGTAGAAACAGTCTGTAGCGATGGAGATACATTAGTATTTGTTGCAGTCACAACAAATCTAAATGATCCTGTTGATGTTGCTGAAGAAGATGGAAAATCTCCTATAATTGGTGTATATGTTTTTGTATTAGAGGAGCCAACAGAAGGATTGGTTATAGTTCCAGTTGCATTAGATCCATTTCCATCTAACCATTGAAAGCCGTTATAGTATTGAAATTTATATGTTAGTACTGTAGCATTTGTCCATCTATAATTAGTTCCAGTAAGAGTGGCTGGCATAGTTGAAGAGCTTGTTGTTAATGTTACTGTTTGTGCTATTGATGGTTCATTTGAAGGTGCAAGAAAACCAAAGATGCTTTTCCATACTCCGCCGCTTCTTATATAAGCTTTAGTTATAGTCTTCCATGCTCCGCCTGATCTAAGGTATGCTTTATTAACATTTTTCCATTGAGATCCAGATCTTAATTTAATTGACATATAAACCTAAGAATTCTGATCCCAGACTAAAAGCACTGCCCCATTTTCTGCAGATGTATAATATATATTTTTGCTTGCTTCTGCGAAGTTTCCTTCTGATATAGTAAACATATTTCTAAGTCCGCCAGAATTTGTAGTTTCTGTTCCAGCAACCTGAGCAGATTTTCTTACCTGAACTTGTCTAGAGTTTAATCCATCTTCATATCCTAAAAATATTCTACCATTGCTTCCAGCGTTATCTGTCTCTATAATTTTTCTTGTTGTTCCAGATTCTGTTAAAACTAAAACAGTACCAGATGCAGTTAAAGAAAAATCTCCTAGCTCAAGTGCGCCTGTTGTTCCCATGTCTATTAATGCGTTCCCAGTTGCTGTTATTCCAGAAGAACCTATTTCCCATTTTGTAGTTGAGGATCCAAATGATCCTCCTGTGGCATTTACTACTCCTTTAACAGATAATGCGGTGCCGTCCCAACGAACATAATTATCTGTGCTTCCGATATCTATTACTGGTGTTGTTCCGTTGTAGCCGAGATACCATCCAGTATTTGAGCTTTCCCAGCTTGGCTTATTTGAATAAATTGCACCTAATCCAGAAGCAAGCTGTACTGCTCTGTTTATTGCAGACCCATCAGAATTAAATGTATTCTTAGTTCTATCATTTGCTGTTCCAGCTAGGGTAAGCGCCTCTCCCGCCGTTGATGCAGCTCCTGTTGCTGTTGATTGTGCTCCTGATGCTGTTGATGATATAGAATCTATGTCTCCTGGAGTGTATCCTCCAAATGCTACGTTACCAGCTAGGTCTGCTCTAAATACTGGAGAGTTTGCACTGTTGTAAACAGTAAGGCCAGAAAGAACTGCATATCCACCAGCTTCTGTAGAATTTACATTTGCGGATGAAAGCTCTATTCTAGAAGATCCTGCAGTTCCAGTTCTTAGCCATGACTGAAATTGTCCATTACCAGCCACTAAGTTTTCTATTGATATAAGTCCGTTTGTTAAGTCTATAAGATTGGCTTTTGTTGGGGCAATGGCAGTTGAATTTATTCTGGTGTAAGTTGTTGTACCGCTAACCTGATAGGGAATACCATTAGCATTTACTGCTAAATAATAAAGATATATTGAGGAGTCATATGCTTGTTGAGATGTTAAAGATAATACTTGTTTTAGTACGTCAAGCCCTATCGTTATTTTATTAGATGTTTGATCTACCGTCATTGATCCAACAAGCTTAGTGGATAAATTTGTAGTGGTATTAGAGCCTAGATCTGTTGTGCTTGCATATATATTTATTGCTTTAAATCCAGAAAATGTTTGGCTAGCATATGCCCCTGTCCACGCAACAGTTAATGCAAACGGTGCGGCTGAAGCAGAAAGTCCTGTAGGTAATGTAGGTGCTTCTATTGGTGTTCCATCTTCTACAGTTAATGTGACTGGTGATGTAGAGTTAGATAAGGTTCCTCTTGTGGTTACAGATCTTAGAGTAACATTGTATGTTCCAGCGGGAACCGCAATAGATACTGTTCCCTTTACTTTAAAAAATGCAACTGGATCTGATCCATCTCCAAAGGTGTCGTCTGCATCCTCTAGATATATATTAACACGGTCTACTCCAACCATGTCTACGTTATTAGAATCTTTACCATTCCAATAAATTATTATTTTGCCTGGTGCTGTTTTAAAGTCACCGCTAAATATATAAGGAACTGGAACTCCAGATTCTCCTGGAAGAACTAACTTTTTAACAGATGACCATTCACTAAAAGTTTTATCTTTATACTGCCATCTAAATTGTATTGGATAAGTTTCTGCTGGCTCAAGATCTGTGACGGTAACCAGAAAGTAATTTCCGTCTTCCTTGATTTCTGAAGTATCTTTAAGTAGATCTTGATATGCCATTTTAGAAGCTCAAATCCAGCTTATATTCTATATCTACCTGTCTACCGTTTAATTTTGTTAACGGAGTTGAAAGTATAGATCTGCTTATCAAACCGTATATTGGGTCAAATGTATCTTCGTCATTTATTCTTATTCCATCAAAAAAGACTTGTGATATCCCACTGGACGGCGTTATTAGGATTCCTATCTTAGTAATGTTATTTTTTTGTGGACTACCAACCGCATTTGAAAATAATGTATTCATTGATACTTCTGCAATTTTATCTCCAGTTGTAGAGCTAGAAATTTGTGCATAGTAATAGTCTGTATCAGTAGTATAAAACTTAATTCTAAAAGATGAAAGATTTGAATCATATTGTCTATATGCAACTGTAAGCGTATCAGCAGAGCTATATCCTGAAAAGTCTAATAGTGCATTTGTCTTGTATTCATTAGCAGCGCTATTATTGGAAGACATTCCTACTAAGAAGTCTCCAATTCTTGCATTAGAGGTAACCTCTTGCGCTGGTGAGCCAAGGGTGTCTACCCAGTCTGCTGGATTAGAAAAGTCAGATATAAATCTACTATCATAATTATTGGTTCCAGTTTTTGTTGAGGGATAAAGACCAATCTCTTTAATAATTCCAGATATATCTTGTGGTATAGTGGTTTTAAATATAGCAGAGTATGTAAATATTGGCTGACTATTTGAGTCCAATCCGTCTTGCTGTATATCAGTGCTTGAAAGAGTTACTTCAGTTCTATAAAACTCAAATCCTAATCTAGAGTCATTTGCTGTTGCTGCAGTAGAATCTATTCCTATTGCAACCTCTTTTGATATAGCATTTACATTTCCAGCTATAACATTGGTCAGGTATCGCTTGCCAAATTTAGTTAGTATGTTTTTAGATCGGCATATCTCTTGACCGTCCTCATAGAATATATATGTACCCTTTATCATTTATGCTCCGCCAGGATTATATATCCTTGCGTCAACCCCCCGTACATTAGACTTATCAGAACTTGAATTTCTAATTTTAATTACCGCCTTATATTTTGTTGCCTTTGTCACAGAATCATAATACTTTGTATATGTTATATTTTCAATATCCGTCAAATCCACCTTATCTTTGTCGTCATCATCTGGGTCAGTCTCTGGGTCTGAGGCTGTTGAGTATTTTTCTGTTCCAATAAATGGGGCAGATAAATAATTATCTATGTCCGTAGCTTCTCCAATTAGAACTTCCCTTGGATTAAGCCACAATAAGTCGGGGTTGTTTTTTGGAAGGACAACTGGAAACCCACGGGTTACTTGTTCTGACGGGATATTTTTTACCATTTTTTTATTATACCATTTGATCAACTACAATGATCTACAAAGTATGGTGGTCTCCAATCCTTGGTCGAATGACTGCGTTATATTAGTTATTATAAATTTCTTTGCTGCTGTTCCATCGAGACCTTCATAAGGGTATTTTATAGTAACTATATCCCCTATAGATAGAATAGGATTTCCAAATACAGACATGCTAATAATTTGTCCTCTATTAATAAATTTAGATTTAATCCACTCAGCTATATTCTTAGCATCCGTTTTATTTTGAATCCACCTAGAAGTAAATACTAATGGCTCTGTTGTTGTATATAAATCTGTATCGTCTGTGGTATATTCTACTTGACCAGATGAGCTTAGCTTACTTCCAAATAAATAGAATGAATCTCCCTTGCTTGACTGCAATGGTATTGATGTAGAGGCCGTATTAAGAACGTATGCCTCTGCAGAAAAATTAGATGTTTTGCTTGCAATAATTTTAGCAAACTTATTCGATCCTACTGACCATCTTATTGGGAATGAAGGCCTAGCGGAGAATTTTGTTTTAACATAAGCAATTTCTCTAACAACCTTGCCAAATTCTTCTACTGAATCTTCGCTTTTAGCATAATCATCATCATCAGAATTAAAATTGTAAAATGTTTCTCCGAAATTAATATCAAGCAGATCGTTAGAAAATTGCCCAGCATAATAGTTAACGTTTGACTTTATTTGATTATACTGTTTTTCAGTAATACTTTTAGCATATACATAGTCAAAAAATGTCTTGCCTTGTTCAGAAAAAATTCCAGTATGATTTGAAACAAGGTTCTTCCAGGCTGTTGCGCTTGAGATTGTGTGAGTTGCAGATACTTTAAATCCATTTATATAAGCATCAATAAATACTTTATAGTTTGCATAATCAACTTTAACCTTTATATCTATACAATAAAATTTTCCTCCTAGAACCTTATCTAGCCTTGTTACTGGATCCATTTGTGAGTCTGCTATTTTATTAAGCTTTGTTCCGTCGGCAAAATATATATTAATAGTATTTCTATCTCCAGATGCGGCGGATCCAGTTGATTCTACCTTAAGATAATATCCCGATTTTGCAGTAGCGTTTAAAAAGAATCCAATACCTGATGATTGATGTGGAGCTTCATTTACTGGCTCCATAAAAAGAGCTGTTCCAAATACATAATATTTATTACTAGATGTTGGATAAGTGCCTCCTGGGTATACTTCGCCTGCAAAAAATCCAGCTGGTGTTGGGGTTGAATCAAATTGTCTAGTCGCTACCACAAACTTATTTATCTTAGCAGATGCGCTACTAAGCTCAAAATATGATTTATTTGGAGATACTTGAGTTGGATCAGTTGGCTTTGCAACATAAGATCCATCTGCTGAAACGGTAGACATTGTAAAATAATATTGTATGGATATACTTTGAACAGAACTCCCATTTACCTTTTGAAATGTTATATTATAAACTCCGCCAGCCATTAATCCAGAAAAAGTTTTAACTCCCGTCAGAGGTATTATGTCTACTATAATTTGACTACCTACATTTTCATAATATGCATTTCTTTCGCTTATTGCAACCCTCTTCTGTCTTTGAAAAATTACTCTATATTTTTCTGGTACGGTTCCTCCGTCAAATACGGAAAGCTGAACAGATGTATCTGCTGTTTGAGAAACGGTTAAATAAATTTCTGGGTCTCCAGGAGCTCCACCGCCGTCTATTACGTTTTGTGTATAAGCCATTAGAATGTAACCTCTCTTACGGTCCAAGAGTTTGCTTTGGATTCTTCAGATGTATAGTGTGCTACTGCTTTTGTACCTAAAGCACCTCTGCCAACTAGCTTGCCATAGTTATCTTTTTTAATTCTATACTTGCCATTGGGTTTGAAGAATGCTGTTTCCTGATACTTAGTAGAGTCTGCTGCGCCAGGCTTTGAGTCATAACGATATTGATTTAAATCAGAAGCAGAAGTTATCCACACATTATCGACAAAATCTCCATTCTTTTTTACATACTGATATCCAATTGCATCATATTCTATTATCTCAGAATCAATTAAAACAAATCCGTTATAGCTATAGAAAGATTCTATCTTAGAATATGGGTCTATAGTTTCTAGGTTTATTAAGAACTCTTCGCTTTCATCTGTTACTCCAGCCGCTGTTATACTTTCCCCTAGTCCTCCTGCACCAAGAGAGTAGGCGGGGGACGTCCAAAGTGGAGCAGAGTCTCCAATATAAGTGCTTGATATTGGAGTCTGCCATAAAACCTTTACTGAGTTTGCAGAAGGAATTTCATTCTTTGCAAATGACATAATGTTTGGAAGTGCGCTTCCTTCTTGTGATTGGAAAAACTCCCAATTAATTTCTCTTGATGTATCATAAATTGCATTTCTGGTATAAATCTGAAGTACGCCATTCTTGTCAAAGAATGCGTTTGTCTGACTATCTTTACATAAATCCTGTAGTGCTTCCCAAACTGTTTGTGTATCTTCAGTCCACCAGTGGTTTAAATTAATTATAGAATCATCTATATCATTAGTTTTTTTAATATTAAAGTTATATTTTGTAAAACCTATTGAGTCAAGTAATCTCATCATAACCGTAATAGAAGGGTAGTCTGTGCAAAGTATATCTGGGCAAAATGTTTCCATTAATTGTTTTGAGCCATCTAGGGCAGTTATCCTATAGTCTCCATGTTCTGAAATTTCATAGGTATCTATATAAAATTCTCCCTGTAAAATTTTATCATATGGATCATATGTTGGACTTATGATGCCATTAGCATGGTATACCTTAAAAAACGGTGTCAGCTTTGCATTCTTAACCATATATAATTTAGTTGCGTCAAAGCTAGATGATGTTCTTTCGTAAACTTGAGTTGCTAATGCTACCTGATTATAGTTTGCTAAAAGCATGTCAAGGGTGTTTGAATTTACTATTCCAACTGGTAGCATTGCTCCATCTTCTGCAGATGAGGATTGATTAATTGACATTGATATAATGTCGGAGGATATATCCTTTACCCATCTTGCAGATATTTCAATTACCCCTATATCAGCACTTGGTGTTATTCCTTGAGGAACTAAGGCATTAACTTGTATAGACTTTATTTCTTGTGTATTTAAATAAGATGTTGGCTCATTCTTACTCCATGCCGTCCCATTATAATAAAGAATTAATTCTCCATTCCATTCAGAACCATAATCGTTAACTGGTAGCGCAACATTAGGAAGAACTTCTCCATTTGATTTAGTTATAGATACCCATGCAGTAATTGGCTTAGAGTGATATTTTTCAAACTTAACAACTATTTTATTGGCTAAAGCATGCTTGTTGCCAGTAGGAATTGAACCGCTTTTTTTGCTTGCAGCCCATGACACAGAATCGTGCTTATATGTTACCTTTAATGCAATGTTTTTATTTTTTGCTCCGACCCAATACTTATAAGCATTAGATATTCCTGGATAATAGATTCTTGGTTTATTTGTAGGGTATGGAATGGTATTATACGCCTCTATAACATCTCCTCCAGTTCCAACGGACTGGTTATCTCCGATTCCAGGTATTGAATATTTTATTCCACAGGATGACGGTCTAAATGGCTGGACAACAGATTCTAGAGGAAATAATTTTTTAAATGGTATGGGCCCATCAGTCTCATAAGATACATCTGATCCATGAGGGAATGTAGAATAATCTTCGTGAGTAATTTGTGATCTATATGCAGAGTCTGAAGTGTATCCAGAATCTACTGTAACGTTTGATACAGATATTCCATCAATCAAAGCATTCATATTATATTCAATCATGCATCCAGGATTAATTCTTACTGCATGGTCTTGATAAAAAACATGTTCTAAAGCTGTAGGCATTTATTATACCTCTTCCAAAGATAAGGATACCGTCCAAAATTCCTGCGGCAAAGCAACAGTTTTTGCATATGCAGTATAGTTAACATGTTTGTTTACAGTTACTGCAGATAATCCAGTTACAGGATATCCCGCTGCTGAAGTAAATGGCACAGTAAATGTGTCCTTAGTAACTGCAGATACAACAACATTGGATAAATTAAATATGCTTAGTGCTGAACCAGATTTTCTATATTTGACTGATATGTCTCCTGGGACAAGGAAATACGAAGATGTCGCATAAGCTACTCTAGCAGAAGAATTATTATACTCGGAAGGAGTTATTCCAGAAATTGAAATTATATCGTTCTTTGCAAATGTATTTGTGGCTGTATACTTTATCATTCCAGAAGACCATGTATTGTTTACTGCAGACCCAGTTGCGGATGAGTCTAAGGCTATATCTGTATTAGTTTTTGCAAATGAGACTGAACTAGCGGAAGGAACAGCACTTACCGTATAGGTTCCATTAAATACTGAATTGCTACATCCAGATATAGTAATTGAATCGCCAATATTCCATGAGTATGTACTAAATGATGTATCCGAAAAAGATATTGTAGCAACGTTGTTTAATAGATTTACTGAATTTATTGTACCATTTGGAGAGATTACATCATCTCCTGCAAGCTTGGCTGCAGATGTGATTGTAGCAGTTGATCTAATTCCAGATATACTTACAGTATCTCCAACCTCAAGATCATGGTTTGCCGCCGTATATTTAACGCTTGTACCAACCGTTGGCTCAAATCCTGTCACAGGGAATTGTGTTGATTCTGAATAAAGTGTCGCTGTTCCACTTGTTGTTAAAACTACCGTTGGTGGATTTGATGTATCTGCCACAGTAAAATAATAATCCGTTGCTGAAACAATATCTACATTTGTTTTATTATAAACAATTGATGCGGCTGCGCCAACAAATGTCGGTGTTCCTGTTCCAACAGCAGATATAGAAAATGTATTATCTGTTTTATTGGTAATTACTGCATTAGATTTATTATAAGAATCTTCTGAGATACCAGTAACATTAATTACATCATTTACTGCAAATCCATGTCCTGCTGCAGTATAAGTTATTTTACCTGCTGCAGTTGTTGCGGCAGTAATAGTAGCAGTTTTAAATCCAGATATACTTACCACATCTCCCGCCGAGAATGTATTACTTGCATAATATGTAAATGCTGTTAAGCTGGAAGATGCCTCTGTTACTGAGGCGGTGGTGCCAGATTTTGCAACAGTAAATGAAGTGCTATTTCTTGATGTTACTGTAGCATTAGAAACATTGTAGGCTTCTGTGTCTAATCCTGTTACTGTCACCACATCATTTACCGCAAAAGAATTTGCGGCAGTATATGTGATAGAGGAGCCATTATGTGTTACGGCAGTAATTGTTGCTGGCTTAGAATCCATATCAGAATAAACATTTCTTTTCATAAGCTCGCATGAGAATGATGAAAATACCATAGTAGTATTCAGAAATCCAGTATCGGTGCCTGTTTTTAATTTAACATTAAATGTAGACTGTGCAGCGCTTTCATAAAATGCTTTGAGATCTAGCGCTCCATATCCACCATCTACTGTATAATTTGCATATGATGGAAGCATGTTCCAAGAAACGCTTATGGTCTTCTTATCTGCAATAAAGAATCTACGCAGGGTTCCGTTACTCATTCTTTGAGACTTTTCAATTCTATTATAGCCTATTCCGACTGGATTTCTATTATGCTCAGAAAGGGCAACATCGTTAAATTTAATAAGTGAGCCAACTGGCAATGTTATAAATGTCATTTAATATTTTCTCCTATGTAACATTGTATCATTTGTTGCCCACAACTCTCATACCTTGTCTTCCTATTGAAGCAGTATTTCTAGAATCGATTGCTTTTATTTCCGCCAAAACTTGTCGTGTTGCCATATTTGCAATTGCCTGCTCATCCATTCCTGGGGCGGCATTAATTACTGGTGCAATATTATATGAAATTGAAGGTTGTGAATATGATTGTGCATTAGGATTAAACGGATTCATATTAGCTGGAACTACCGCTTCATTTTTATGAAGCATTGCTAACATATCTGCTGGAACCATATTAATACCCTTTTCAAACTTAGGTATATTCATTTGCATACCACCAGCATATTTATCAGCATTAGTAACAATACCACCGTTTGCTCGCATAACTCTTTTATAGCCGAGCTTTGGAGATAGACCAATTAACCAATTAGTTGCTGCAGTTAAAGCATTTTCATCCATACCATGCGTGTATCCAATGTAGCCTTTGCTCATAAGGAATTTAATAAGTGGATGATCATAAGCAATAGCTCCAGATAGTCCGCCCTGAACTGTTGCAGCAAAACCTGTCTCTGGCTGAATTGCCTGGGCTGCTGCTGTAGCATTATATTCTTCTATAAGAGCATTAAGCTGAGGTGTTCCCTTTATATACCCTTGGCTTTTAAAAAGAGCCTTTAACATTGTTAAGTTTAGTTTTGGCCTATAAACATTAGGTCCAAAATCATAAAATTCTTTTGACAGCCTTGGAGTTACCCCAAAGTACATTCCTGGACCTCTAGTTCTTCCAGTTACTACTTTTGTTTCAGAAGGATGTACTGGAACTTTTGGAAGCTTTCCAGCTGGGTTTTCGGGAGTAGGAACCACTCTGTGTCTCATATAGAAAGTTTCAAGTATGGCCTTGAGTCCTGGATGATCGATATGCTTTATAAATGATGGGGTTGTCATTTTCCCAGCTCCAGGAATCAAATAAGGTATTGTGCCTGCTGCTGACAACTTCTTCTTTATCGAACCTAGTTTTGTTCTTCCAGAACTCATTATATTTTTTACATTAAGTAAATATAATGATTGTAAGTTTTTCTCAACAAATCTTTCTGCACCAGGATTTGCTTTATTTATTACATTTTGTCTAAAATTTCTATCAAAAAAAACATTTCTTGACAGATCGGCGACATCGTATGCATGTCCTGTACGATACATAAATGATATAGCGTCTGCTATTTTTTTAGGAGTCCAGCCCATCATAGTATTTTTTGCACTAGACTTTATTCCTGGCCAAGTCCCAGGATTTAAAAAGTGTATAAATTTCATATACTGCTCTACAAATCTTTCTGCACCAAATGAGGCTTCGTCAATATAAGCTTGTCTTATTGTTTTGTTTCTTCCGCCAGCCCTTGCACTCATGTGTTTTGCTCCAGAACCTGGAGGAATAAATGCCCATTTAGACTCTGGGTCAAATGAATGTCCTGTGCGATACATGGAAAGCAAAGAATCTTTTATGACAGATGGTCTGGCGTTAGTAGATAAAGTATCTTGTAGGCCAAGCAAACCATCTAAAACAGATGCTGCTTTTCTAGAAAACGGAACGGTATCGTCCCAGTTTTTAAAATTCATTACGGCGTTTCTTCCCCTATCTAAGGGGGTGAGAACGGTTTTGGCAATCTGTTTTAATATAGGGGTAGCCTCTACGTCTTGTCTAAACTGAGATCCTTGCCAAGTCTCTCTTTTAAAATAAGGCAATCCTTCGCTTTTCATTCCAGTTGCTATTTTAGAAAGTCCTGGCTTCATAGAAGTTCCAGCTGTAATTGATGCCCTTCCCGCTACTGGTAGTGCAAATCCTGCTACTGTAAACCAATCTAAAAATTTTTGCGCCTTTAGATTTTCTTGGCCCATCGGTCCTTCTGCTGACTTATTTGTAAGCGCTCTATAAACTCCAGGAATTCCTGTAAATTCTTGAAAATCTTTATCTTGCTGTTTAGTTGGCTTAGGAATTATTCCTTTTGATGCACTACTTAGTGTTGTTTGTCCAATATAGCCTGCTTGCTCTAACATGCCCATGATCATAGCTGAGCCTTGATTCTGTCCATTGTACATTGAATCTCTAAAGAAACGGTATCCTCCCCTAATTTGATCCATGAGTCCGCCGCCATTACTTCTGTTATCGGCTGGGAAAGACGGTACATATGGGCCGTATGGACCCATGGTCTGCGGAGCATTTCTTCCATGTCTATGTCCTACTGGTCCGCCTTTGTGATATCCTGGAATTTCTCCGCCCATATTCATATAATAAGGAACGGAAGGTGTTATAAGTGCTGAAGTATTTACTGGTCCGCCATCTGCATAGCCCATCATTTTTAGTCTATTAAGTAACTCTTTATGAGTTTCTTGTGGCATAATAAAATCATTATACTTTTTGCGTTGTGTAAGGAATCTTTCACGGCTTGCTCTATAATTAGCATCACGTTCTTCACGTGACATCCTACGAGCTTCAGTACCATCTGGAAGATAAACTTTATTAGGATCTTGAGCTAAACCGCCATCTGCAAATCTTCCAGCATTAAGTGCTTCAAATGTTTCTGTTCCATATTTCTTAACTGAGGATGCTCTTATTACATACTCACCATTTGAAAGCAGGGCGGGAATAGAATCAGATGTTGAAGTTCCTGGACCTGTAACATTTCCGCCTGGCATAAAGTTTTTAATCACGCCTCCTGCTGCAAATTTTCTTTCTACAATAAAGTCACCATCTTCTTGTTTTCCAACAATTTGAAATCTGCGACCAAGGTAGTCTACGAATGTTTTCTTCATTGCTACTGGGTTTTCGCCCTCAACATACATTCCTGAATTAACGTATTGATCTGGGGTTATTGTATAGACAGTTTTTGTGCCCATACCACTTCTTTCTGTTGTTGCTTTAGGCGTAAATTGTGTTGTTGAGTCACCAGTTTTACCAGTAGCAAGTGCTTTTATGTACTTGCTTAGCTCTGTATCCTCAACTTGTAATTTACCAGCTATTACTGAGAAAGAGGCAGCACCAAGGGATTCAAGTGCGCCAAATCCCATTGGTTGCATTGAACCTACATAATTTCCAGTAGGTGACATTTTTAGATACTTATCTGCTAAATCAACAAATTGTTTTATTCCACTATCTCTTAATGTTTTAGCTATATCTCCAATAATTAACTTCTCACTATCCGTTACTCCACCCATTCCAAGTGTGACGGCCTGCATAAATAAGTCATAGAGGCCTTGCATGTCTGCCTTTTTAGCCTGCTCATTACCCGCTGCAGAAATTTGTTTTTCTAAAGCTTTGGATAGGCCATCTAATGCCTTAGTTAAATTATCTATTAAGTCTTGTTGCTTTTTAATATCTCTGTCTGCTTTATTATCAATTGCAGTTTTGGCAAGATCCAACTGTCTTGCCCCAGTCATTGACTGTATGTCTAATTGAGCTTGTGCAGCTCTTGCCATGTCTCCAGAAGCCAGGGCTTCTGAGTACTCTATTTGTTTTTTCTGAATCTGTAGGAGAAAATCTTCCGCCTCTGTTTCTTCGTCCAATGCCTTTTTCTTAGCAGCGGCTTCATCTTTAATTCTTTGAATATTTTTTTGTCTTAGCTCTATTTCTTTTTGAATGCTTTCTTTTGTTTTGTTTGCATTCTTGATTAATTGATTAGCAGTAATATTTCCAGTTTTTGCAATTAAGTCTGCTGCAGAACCAATTAAAGAATCGTTTGATCTTAAGTAATCTTTTTGCTGCTCTAGCAAAAGAGATATGGCTGTGGCTGTTTCCGAAGACATATCCTTTAGGTTAAATGTTATACCAGATGTAGAAAGTTTAATTTTTGCCCATATGCCTGCAAGTGTGTCGGTGGAATCAATTACATCTCTTAGTCCTTCATTTTGTGCAAGTATCTCCTCAAGACCCTTTTCGCCTATTTGTTTATTGGCGGTACCAGATATTTGACTTAATACTTTCTCATATGCCTGTGATGATGTGACTGCCTTTTTTGTATTAGCATCTATTTTAATAAATGACTGCTGTAAATTATCTAGAGCGTTAACCGAGGTTTGTAACGCAATTGGAAGTTGGTCAAAATTTCCTTCTTTTATAATATTAGAAAATGTTTTTATAGTTGAATTTGTTGCAGAAATTTTTCCTTGTATCTTACCAAAGCCTCTGTCACCTAGTATATCTAGTGCGTATGCAGATTTATTAGAATTCATGATCATTGCTAATATAATTTCATTAGCTTCTTCTACTGATTTACCAGCAGCAACCATTCCTGCCTTTAAGTTGGTAGCCCTTTCTATGGCCTCTTCATTTGTGGCTTTATCAAACATCTTAATTTCATCTGGGAAATCTTTTGCGACCTGTTTTTTAAGTTTTTCTAGCTCTGGAACAGTTATATTAATTCCTTTGCCTTCTGCTTTTGTTTGGTTAAATCTATTTGCAGCTGCTTTAGCAAGCATTAGATCATATTTTTGTTGGTAGGTATCTATCTCAGATCCAAGCTTTTTATATTGAAGGCCTAATTTTTTAGCAGACTCTTCGCTTATCCCAAAACCAGAGCTTACTATTCTTCTGTGTTCTGAAATTTTGTTGTTAATTGTTTCTATTGCTACACCAACTCCAACAATTGCAGCTAAAAGTTTAAGTGGTCCAGGCAATTTTATAAAAAAGTTAAAGGCTTTAGTTAAAAGGGAGGTTTTACCTGCTGCTGATCCTGCTGCATTTCCAAGACCTAATACCTTATTGGTAATACTTGTAATGCCTGCATCGGCTAATGCACTGCCACCCATAAATCCTAAAATATTTCCAACCATACTGCCACCAGTTAATTGGGTTCCAACCATAGATCCTAGGGTTCCTCCGCCAAGGCTTCCAAGCATTCTTAGGGCACCTAGTCCTCTTGGGCCCTTTGGCGTTTCTAAAGCCTGTGGTGTTTGAAGGGGAGGGAGCTGTCCAGAAGCCCTCATTTGTGTAGCTAGTGTTGGTTGTGCAAGCGCTTGTTCCCAACCTGGAGGAAGCTCTCCATAATTTATTTTTCCGCCCTTTACAATTCCTCCCAATGCGTAGCTAGGTATTATTCCACCACTATTCTTTGGTACGAATAACTCTGGCCCTCTTTCTCCGACTACATAAGGCGTTCCTCCACTAACTGGTCCGCCCATTGCTCTTCCTTCAACAATAAGCTTTTTACCATCAAAACCAGTAATTGTAAATCTTCCGCCTACCAAAGATTCCTGTTCTGACCTGTATCTTCTGCTGGAAAGCCCTTTACTCCAGTCTTGCCCATAAGGAGCCTGGAATTTTTTATCAGGGAAAATCTCTGAAGTAGGAGTAACTTTTCTTCCAGACAAGGATGCTTGTAATACTAATCCTCCACTACCAGGCGCAAAGAACTGTGCTATACCTGGATCAGATGTAAATGACGCCCTTCTCATTATAAAGGCTCTACCTATTAATGCAGAAAAATCTCCTGTTGCTTTAGCCTTTTCAATAGCTTCAACTATATGCTTTGGAAGTGTATCTGCTACAGATTGAGGGGTCATTCCTCTATATAGAGTACCTCTAAAAGGCCTAGCCAATAATCTAAATAAGGACTGAATGCTTAACGGATGAGTATTTAATCCGTTACGGCTTTCATACTGCATTCTGGCAAGTACCGACTTATCTCCCGCCATATATCTTTCAATTAGATATCTAGGGTCATTAGACATCATTGGTGAAATTCCTACTAATTGCTTGCCTTCTCGTCCTTGGACTACACGACCTGAAGGTATGCTGTATGAAAGGCTTCTGCGTACTCCATCTGATCCAATATCTGCTCTACCAATAAATAGTGGACCATGTAAAGGATCTGTATTTGTCCAATCATGTTTTTGAGTTGCAGGAGAATATGGGTTTGGCTTTTTCCATTTTGAAGTTAGTCTTGCTATGACAGATCCAGCTAATGCTGGTATTCCATAACCAAATCTATTTCGTGAAACCATTCCTCCAGGAACAATTCCTCCAGCATTAAGAGAATGCATCGATCCTTTTGTGTAAGAACGAGAAAGTGCAGATATCTCTGCCTGCATAGAAGAGTCTACTATATTGCCCCATTTTGTTTCGGTAAGATTAGTATCCTTGAGCCTATACATGGCTTTATTTATTCTGTCTAATGTTCTGCCAGCTGTTCTGTAAGCAACCTTATAAGGAACTCCAGAATTTAATAGGTGAGAAAGCAAAGATATGAAGTGCTGAGGCTGTCTGCTTGAGCTAAGCCACATTGACCCAGTTGCGCTGCCATTAATTAGGGCGGCATTAAAATCTTTTGTAATCGTAATTAAATTGTCTGGTAGTACTTGATAAACCTTTGATGGTGTTGCCCCACCTGGCATTGATCCGAATCTTGACTCAAACTGAGAACCAGTTAATACTCTGCTAGAACCCTGCTCAGGTAAACCTTTAAACTGTCTTAAGAATTTGCTTGTGATGACATGTCCAAGAACTTCATCAGCACCTCTTTCTCCGTGTCTTAGAGCACCTCCATGCACACCCCATGTAGCACTTGATCTTCTAAATAAAGAATGATATGTTTCTGGACCAAATTGAGATCCTGGGTCAAAGGTTCTTGGAGAATTGCTTGCTCTAGATCCAGATGCTCTTGTCTCATATACTCTTCTGGCACCTCTGGCCATGTTAGGATTCCATCTTCCTAATTTAGACAAAATATCTACTGGAGAAATCCTAATTCCATAGTTAAGTTTTTTATTTGATACTCTTCCGCCTAATATTCCTCCAGCATTTAATAATTTAACTACACTACCAGAGTTTGCTTTTTCCAGAGTTGGCATTATTTCTTGTGCTATCTCTGGTGGGAAATATGTTTCTCCTGGGGTTAAGATGGCTGGAACAATTTTACCGCCTGCATTTTTTGAATTTTTAGCCAGCTTAACTAGATCTGGATTTACTCTAGAAGAGCTTTGATTTAATATAAATCCACCTTCACGTAAAACTGCTGGTGTATTATCATAATTAATTGAGGTGTCGCCTGGTACAACATTCCCATGAACTTCTGGGTTATATACTTTACCTCCCATGTTTAATCTAATAGGTCTTGTTGTATGTGTTGAATATCCTGCTCCCCATGTTCTAACGCCCATGAGTCTTGCAAGGTCATCTACGAATGATCTTGTTTTTCCTTTTTTAAATAATTCTCGCATATTTGACTTGCCAGTTTTTGGATCTACTACTGGCTGATCTAATGTAGGAACTGCAGTAATAACCGCTGTTCTACCAAGTGATGTTGCTGTTCCCATGGTTGCTTGAGCCATCAATTGTTCTACTTGAATATTTAATGCAATAATTCTTTGTCTTGCTGTTTGAACAGATATAGTTCCAGCTTTTGCTTCAGCAACAATAACAGCAGATTGTTGTGCCGCATTTTCTGCAATAGATGTCATCTGTGGTAGAAGTGATCCGAATGCTTGAGTAAATTCTGAGCTTACAGTACCAGTTGTACGTAGCTGTGTTCTCATTTGAGCAACTTCAGTCTTTGTCATCATTGATAGTGCTCCTACCATTGTGTGCCACTTAGCTGCTTCTGATGATACAACTCCAGTTGATACTGCACCAGACTTTCCTGTAATTGTTGTTAGTCCAGGTACTGCTGGTAAATCTCCTGATGCAAAAATTTGTGGGTTTGCACCAACTGCTTGATTAACTGGTATTGGTGCTGGCAAGAAACTGTGAATTGTTTGTGCCGCACGTTCTTCTTGAGTCATGCCAGATCTTGGAACCATGTGTGCACTTGCACGTGTTCCAGCTGGACCAACTAATGGATTTCTTGGATCTACTATTCTTGGTATTCCACCACCGCCACCACCGCCACCACCGTCTCCTGGAGGCTTTATTATACTTCCAGCAACAGTTGAAAGCATCGGCTGTACAGAAACAACTCCTTGAGTCATCTTTGACTGAATAGAAGTCATTCCAGCAGACAGAACTTGAAGTGCCTCAGCAAGCGCTAGGGCTGCTTTAGCATCGCTATAAAATGTTTTTTCTATTAAGCTTCCAGCTTGGTTAGCTGCAAGTATTTCTGGAGTAAGCATTCTCCAGCCTTCTCCACCTTTAAATAATGCTTTAAGATGGAATGCACCTTTTATTACATAGCCCAGGAAGTTTGCAAGAACACCAGTAAGCATAATTAAAGGTCCAGTTACGGCTGTTAGACCTGCCAAGAATGTGAGTATTGTCTTTATTGGTCCTGGTAGATTATTTACAAACTTAACAATTCCGTCTACGAGATTTATAAAGAAAGTAGAAACCTTTAAAAATTCTTCTCCTATTCCAGCTAAATCTGCTTTTAATCCTTCTACTGCTCTTTTATATTTACCAGAAGCAGATTCTGTAACCATACTTAATTCTCGACTTGCAATGGTTGCTAGTTCTTTTGAGCTTGCCTTCATAAGGTCCATTACCTGAAGTGTTTGGCTTCCTTGCTTTCCTAAGTTTTCAAACAATGCAGATAGTCTAGCAAATTGGAATTTACCAAAAAGCTGTTCGATTGCCTGTGATTTTTGTAGCGGGTTCAAATTATCTAAAGCCGATTGTAGGGCAAACAGAGTCTTTGTTACATCTCCAGCATTGTTATTTACAATGCCCATCAAGTCTATTCCGAATCCCTCAAACTTTTGAACTGCAACATCTGTAGGGTTAATTAATGATGCTAATGCAGATTTGAGTGCATTTGCACCTTCGGAAGCATTTATTCCACCTTCTCTCATTGCTGTAAGATAAAGTGCTAAATCTTGTACATCTCCGCCCAAGCCTTTAATAACTGGTCCAGCTTTTGGAATTGCTTCCACTAAATCGTTAAGGGTTGTAGACGTTTGGTTTTCTACTGCGTTAAGGAAGTTAATTGATTCTGCAAGCTCGTCCGTGTCTTGTTTAAATGCTGACTGAATGGCAAGAGTTGCCTTCATAGCATCTTGTCTATCTACTTCACCGAGTACCGCAAGACGTGTTGTTTCTCTAATTGAGCCAAGAAGCTCTGCTCCCTGTTTACCACTTGCTGCAATATCTGCGGAAAGTGCTAGTGTTTCTTTAAAAGATGCTCCATAGCCTCTGGCTAACTCATTAGCAACTGCAGTAACATCTCTTCTTACTTTTTGAAGCTCTGCAGAAGATGTTGCGGCTAGTCCGCCATAAACCTTAGTTAATCTTGTTAGCTCTTGATCTGCTTCTCTAAATGCTTTTGCTGCAGCCGCTCCAAATGCTGCTATAGGAACGGTTAATCCTACTGTTAACTGACGACCAGCCCACTGAGTATTCTTACCCCAGTTAATAAGCTGACCAGCGCCTTCCTGCATAACCTTATTAAGGATTTGCATTTCTTGTCTTGCAATGGCGCCTTTATTCTTTATTTCATCTAGGCCTTGTGGCACATGTACATTAAATTGCATGAGCCCTTGAGCATTTCTGCCCAAGGGTTGCAATATAGCATTTTGTAGTTGAACCTGCTGCCTAGCAAGGTCTCTTATAAGTCCGCCAGATGTTCTAGTATGTGTTTGAAGGGTAGAGAAATAATCTCTTAACTTAAGTTTACCACCGTCTAATCTTTTACCAAATACATCGACATCATTTGCTAAAGAAACAAAGTGTGATGAGAATTGTCCAGTAGACCTTAAGGTTTCTCCAAAGCTTCTGTTAACAGCATTTATCTGTGAAGAAAGTACTTTATTAGAAGAACCAATTTGCTGCTGCATTGCAGCAAGAGAGGTGGTAACTTTTCGTACATTTGCGATAAGGTCAGAAAAATCAGCCCGAGCAACTATATTAGTTACGACTTGATCATCAGCCATTTATCACTCCCTAAAGTATCCCAGTCCTTCTCCAATACCAAAGCCAGCTTGCGCTGCAAAAGAACCTTGTAATGAAACTACATCATCTCCTGATGCATCTATTCCAAGTGCCCTTCTTTGTATATCATCGAAGGTGGTAACCTTTTCTTCTACTTCATCATTTAAGTCAATACCCTGTATCGAAGCCAAGAACTTTCTTCTTTCCGATTCAGTCTTTTGCATTGCCTTAAAAGTCTGGATTAATTCCGCCATTGAAAGATTTTCTTCTAGTTCTTCGTAATTTTTCCAATTACCTAAAAGAAAAACTTCCCCTTCTAATGACGCAAGATCTAGATCTGACCAGCCAGAGCCGCTTGCGCTAGAAGGTTTGGGTCGTCCATCTTAATTCCACCGCATACTTCAAGGATTCTATTGATGGTTGGAACATCTAATACATCTTCGAATGCGTCGCGGTCCGCTACCAAATCTGGTAACTGCTTCTCTAGTGCTACTGCACATGCATCAATTAAAAGATCCAAAGTTTCATCTTCGGTTTTTACTTCAGCTGTCTTCTGAATTACTGCCATGAATTTGCGTAGTTCTTTAATTGTAAGCGGCTTCAACTTTACTGTTGCGCCATTTTGTAGTTTAACTTCTTCTACGTCGTATACTGTAGTTGCCAATTTATCCTCCTTGGATAGTGTCTATATGATTATAGCAAAAGGGTTTTAATAACACAAACAGAGGGCCCCCATTTCTGGGAGCCCTCCTTAATTTAAATTAAATTAAATTATGCTGTTACTGTTAGAAGACGGTCAATAATCTTTCCATATTCCTGTCCAGCATATGCTGACTCTCCTGATGGTAGAAGTCTGAATGTTACTGGGAATGTGGTTGGGTTATTACGTGCAAGTGAGAACTGTGACTGTTGTACAGAAAGAACTCTACGTGCATAATATACACGCTCTGCTGAAACAATCTTAGCATTTGATCCTGTTGGACCCTGACCTACTGCAATAAGTTGACGCTCAACTGGTGCTACACCAAGTGCTCCTGCTGCAAGACCAAGTGTCTTGAGTCCAGCAGTTGTTGGTGATGCCTGTGAGTAATCTGCATTTGTTGTAAGTGTATTTGTTGCTGTAATAGCGGTTGAGTGAGTATTTGTTCCACCCTGACCAAAGACTGCAAGAGTATTCTCAAGCGTTCCTTCTGCCATTTCTGTTGCAATCATAACTTCCATTGACTCCTTGAAAAGCTTTGCTGTATCAAGAAGCTGATCTACTGTTACTGAACCGTATGTTGGGTTGTAAGTAATCTGAAGACCGTTGTTTGTGTAACCTACGTTACGGTATAGTGCTGTAGAAATATCTACTGCATTAAGTGTATCTGTAAAAGATGTTCCGTTTACGAATGCTACACCTGTTGAAGCGTTTGGCTCCATGTTCTCTACGTAACCTGATTGTGTTGAATCTTTTACTGAAAGAAATAGTGGTGAAGCGCCGACTAGAATATTCTTTGCATTACCTGTGGCTTGTGTTGCCATAGTTTAAACCTCCTGTGAAAATTTATTGTATTAAATTGTAAAATTGTTGGCTGGCTAGGCCCTTTCCTCTAAGGATAATGATACGGTATTATACGCTATAAGGCAAATTAAGCAAATCTGCCGTTTACATCTAGTATTCGACTATACTTAATCTCTAATATTACGTCCGAGGATAGGAATCCTTGGAGCTCCTTTGAAGGAGTAGTTGGAGATATATCGGCAACGTATGTATTGTGAAATTTAAATTGAGGGCTAGATTGATCTGATAAATTAATGTCTTTAGCAGAATCATCCATTCTTCTAAATAGGTCTACCATAAAGTTTGTTATCTCATTTATATCTGCGACGTCTATTGCGTAAATAGTAAATAGTATCTGTTCATTGCAAATCATCCAATTCTCATCATATGAGATGTTGATCTTATCATATACAATATGTTTTTTTCCGCTTAAAAATTGGTTAAATTCAGCAGGCTGTTGAACTGGAATTATAGGATTTAATATATTGCCAGTGCCAGTAGTATCATAGTCATTTGGATCAAATATATCGGCATCCTGTAATTCTTGCCATAAGTATTTTCTTAGATCTAACATTGCGTCTAATTTATAATTTACCATTATGATACCCCTCCAAATGCATTCTCTACTGCCTGCTTTGCTTCCGCCCTTAACATTCTACCAGAAAATACATATTTTACTTTCCTGACTTCTCTTGGTACTCTTAGTATATCTTTCATCTTATATGTAAATATCTTCTGAAATCCAGATTTTTTAATAGATAGATTAACTAAATTACTTGTAAAAAATCTTTTATAAGCTACTTCAAAGGACTGCTTTGCAGCCACTCCACCAGGCCTTGTAACGGTCACAGAGGCCCCTTTGGGCATGAAAACAGTATATCCTAACCCTGAATCAAAAACTAGTCTCTCAGCAAAACGTGGGGATACTACAACGGGTATACCCTTTTCCATTATTTCAGCTTTATTTTTAAATACATGCTTTCTTTTTGAATATTTATTTGGGACTGCAGACCTAGATTCATTAAACTGATATGAGACTCTAAAGCCTAGGTCTTCGCTATCTAACCTTTTTAATTTAAATAGTCTTGCTTCTTTCATTCCAGTTTTTTGCCATTCGTAAACATGGTGAAGAGTTTTTGGTTTAATTCTAGATTGAGAGTCAACATAGCTTCCAAAATCTTCATTGATCTGATCAAATATGACTTTATTAAATTTAGCCTTAAATGATTTGCTTGTTGGTAGCTCTGCCATAACCATAGACTTATAATAAATAACAGCGGAAACCTGTGCAACCAAGGTTTCTTGAATTGGGTACTTTGAGCTTGGCTTAGATCCGACTGTTTCTAAAGCAGATGCTGTTGCAACCAATAACTCACTAGACGCCAATTACCTGGTTCTCCGATCTTTTAACAATTGTGCTAAATGCCAAAGTGTTTCCAAATGGGTCTGTCACGGGTGTGCTTCCAACCACTTCAAATACAGTCGGTGTATCTTCTGGGAAGTTGAGCTCTGTCCATATATAATTTCCACCAGCATCTCTAATGTTAGAAATCTTTTGCCTTAATGTTAACTTGTCGTGTGTTCTAATTTCAAGCATCTGAGTATTTTCATAGATATTCCCAAAGGTCTGTCTATCTCCAGTTCTTGAGGTTGAAGAGTTTGATATAAATGCTTTAGCATGGCAGTCTATAGTTTTTGTATACTGCCAGCTTTTTTTAATTAATCCAGTATCTTCATCCTGAACATCTGACTGAGTATAAACATCTAAACTCATGCTAAATATAGCATCTACCAAATCAAACATTAGATTACTACCATTTGAGTTAGTACATAGGAAGAAAGTATTTGATCTACATATAGATTTCCTGTTCCACGGTAAGAATCGTTATTATATTCAAACTGCCAATCGAATGACTGAACGTTTTGAATATATTTATTTCTCCATGCTCTATCCTTTGAGAAGTAATCTTTAATTAAATGAATTGTTGCTTCTTCTACTTCATCTGGTATAGAGTCCCAGCCATATCTTCCTTGAACTTTATAGACATAATCTTTTTTGAATGCCCCGCCAAATGTATCATTATATGAAGGTGGAACTAGGCCGTTTGCAGAATAAACTGTGTTATCAAGCAAATTAGAACGATTAATTCTAATGCCAAAACCGCTTTCAGATATTTGAGTATCATATATCCAATTATTTTCATTATTAATAGCGTCTATAATTAAAACATCATTTTCATAAAGCTCATGCAGAGTGTTTATCTTAAACTGAAGTCTTAAAGAGTCTGATCCGTCTCCGTAGACTACGTGTACATCATCGTATAAATAAAATGTTTGTCCAGTATAATTTTCAATTATCTTTCTAGCCCATTTTTCTGCCATCTGAAGATCATGATATGTTTTAGCATTAATATCGCCTGGGTCTGTTCCATATCCTAGATCATCCATAATATCGAACATGCTAGCATACGGAGTGACCACATCAATATATGAGAAATGCGATCCACTAATTGTACTAATTTGATAGTTCCATTGAATCTTAAACTTTTTATTTCTGCGAACTAATCCTAATGGCAGGATTATTTGATATGTTCCAGCATCAACTTCTGATTTTGTTGCTGTTGCGGTATATACTGCTGTAGTTGGATTTACCAATGGAGCAGCTGTAGGATCTTCTGTTATATCATAAACAATGGCTGTTACATCGCCATCAGCATCTATAATATTACCGCCCCAGAATATCTTAGTTTTAATTGGTGCTGTTTGATCTACATATATCTCTGCCATTATTTTAGGCTTGTTTAGCTATAAAACTCTTGCGCTTCTCTTGGTGTCGCTAAACGAAAACCTTCCTCCACATCAAAAATTTTTTGAGCATCTTCTTCTTTCATTGCTATAAATGGATGTTCCTTTGTAAAGGTATAACCAATAATATCATATCGGAAGTTTTCTCTTGTCATTCTAACCAAAACATTGTCCTTTGGCTGATCCTTTTTTGGATCAAACTTGGGCAATACTTCTTGCGATTCTACATCAGATTCATCTTCAATAGCCTCGATTGTCTTAGCATAAACTGAATAGGTTACGCCTTCTTCTGCAAGTGCTGCAATTATATCTGCCTTATTCTTTAAGCCCTCTGTGTCGACTGCAAAATCTTCTGCAATCTTTTTAAGCTCTGCTACTTTTAATGTCTCAAATGACATATATTTCTCCTTAGTCTAGGTAAAACAATTATATCATTACTAATTTACAATGAAAAGCCCCCATATATAAATATGGGGGCCTTTAGGCTAACCTAAATAATTAGGAAGCAACCTTAACGTTCTTAACTACGACCCAAGCGTCTGCTTGTTCGATCTGGACGCCAACACGAGTATACATTGTGTACTCAATTGAGTCCTTACGTGGCCAGAAGAAGCGGTAAACAGTTACATCACGCTTGATACCAATAACAACGTTATTTGGGAATGTCAAGTGGACGTCTCCGTGTGAACCTGTCTCTCCTGAGTAGTCACCGTCTTGTGTCTCTGGAAGAAGTGGAACTTCAACGATTGGAATACCAAATGCGTATGGAGCTACATATCCTGCTGGACCTGAAACTGGTGCAACCTCACCACGGATGATGCCAGAAGCAATATCCTGTGGGTTGACGTTCTGAATGTTTTGTGAAGTTGCATATAGGTAATCCTGGATCAAGTTTGATCCTGCAAGGAAGCGGAGGTCTGTGCGACGCTGCTTGTACTTACGTGGAAGTGCCTTAAGAGCTGAGTTAAATACGGCTCTTGTGATGTTTGCTCCACCAGCATCGACAACGTGACCGTATGTCTTTGCCTTCTTAACTACACCGTTGAATGCCTTATAAAGTGCATCTCCTGTGAGTGCTGTGTTACCGTTTAGGATAACATCTTCAATGTCATTTCCAGCCTGTGTTGCAAGAAGTCTTGCAATGTGATCTTCTAGATCTGGACCTTCAATGTTGTCTTCTAGAGACTCTGTTGAGAGTTCCCAGTCAAGACGAAGCTTCTTTGTTGTCAAAGAAATCTTTGAGAATGTAACTGCTGAGTTTGTTGCAGTATCTGAACCTTCGGTTGCTAGCTTCATAAGCTTCTCACCAACGCCAATACGGTCAATCTCAGTTGTGTCTGACTTCATACGGACTGTACGTGCGACTTTACCTATTACGGTTGCATCGAACATATAATCAAGGAAGCGAGCAGACTGTTCTGGATTAAGCAGACCACCGTTACCATTTTCTGATGCGGTGTGGATACCTGATCCACCTGATGTGGAAGCAAATGTACCTGTAGCTGTTGTTCCAGCTGCAATATCTTTTAATAATTCATTGCTCATATTTTATTTCACCTACCCTTATTTGATTAAATCTGATACGGAACCGAGGAAAGAACCGTTCCATTTTGATTTTTTGATTGTTACTTCCTGAGATCCGCCAAGATCCGAGGACTTCTTAATTGCAGTCTCACCTTCTACTGCATCGACACGCTTTTCAACGCCGTCAATTGTGTTCTTTATGTCTTCTACAGCTTTGCTTAAAATAGCATGCTGTTCTGCCAACTCTGAAATTCTTACATCTACGCTCTTGCTGAATGACTCAACAGTATCTTGAATAGATGAAACTTGAGCTGCGTTTGTCTGTGCAGCTTTATTTAGAGTTTCTGAGAAAAAGCCCTTTAGGTCACCAAGCATCTTTGCAAAATCAGGTTCATCAACCATAACTTCTGATACGTCGGCTGCTTTCTCCAGAGATTCGGCAGGAGCGTCTGCAACTGCATCTTCTGCAGGAGCTTCTTCAGCTGCTGGTGTTTCTTCAACGGCAACTGTTTCTTCAACAGCGGTCTCTTCAACCACTGCGTTTTCTGTGTTTTCTGACACTTCATTACCTCCTTCTGCGTTTGCCTGTTTTGCAATTGTTTGTGTATCAGGCAACGTAAATCTTGATTTCTTAAATGAATCAAGAATCTTCTGTACTTCGTTAGACTTATTAATGTCTGACTTTTCTACCCATCCAATAATAGATGCTGGCTTACCAGTAATTGGTGAATCAAATGTTTTTTCTGTAGAAAGAAATACTGAATTGCTTTCTTCACAATAAAAAATGTTTTCTGTTACAATCTCTGCTGCCATTCCCTTAAAGACCATAGCCCCATTTGATTTCTCAATTGAAAAAATATTGCATAGTTCATTAGCTGGAGAGTCGACAATAGATAGTTCAACTAGATCATAGTCTTTAATAAATCTTACTGTTTCTCCTGTAGACTTGTTAACTTCATTATCAGAATCTTTAATTTTTCCGCCGATTGAAAATCCAGTAAGAGTTCCATCGAGAACCTTTTCCCAAGTGTCCTGTGCGCCCTTTGAAATGTATGATGTTACATAAACTCCATTATAAAACTTTTGTGAATCTTGATCGTAGTATGTCTCTGGTTTAAAAGAAACAACCTTACCCACAGCAATTGGCTGATGCATTTCTCTAAGATTACCTCTAAAGTTTTCAAACGCCTTTAGGCTTGCATCTGCTGTTACAACGTCTCCTGTCTGGTCAACGTTATCTAGTGTCGCAAAACCAGACACTGTTCTTTTTTCTATGTTGACCTTTGTGAAAGGAACTGATAAATGAAGGTTCTCTCCATTTGATGACCAGTAAGATTTTTCGATATTCATATGCTTAATTTTATAGGCATATATGTAAAAAGGCAAATAACAGTCGAGTAGATTATTCTACCTGACTTCCGTCACCTTTTGGATTCCTGGCTTCCCCAGAAATATCTGGAGAATTATTTTGTCTTTCTTGATCCCTAGTTCTTGTCTGTCCAGCCTGGGCTCTAATTTCTGCCTGCTGCTGAGGCTTTAATTGAATAATTTCATCTCCGCCTTCAATTGGAATTTTGCCCATTCTTAGTCGAACTTCGTTAGGGGTAATAACCTGCATTCTTAAATATCTCTCATCAATCTTTGACTGAGTATCTTCATCTGTAAGGCTAAGTTCATTAAATTTAATTTGAACGGCATCTGTTTTTTCAGCAATAATTAAATTAATTTTTTTCTCTAATCTCATTTGTGCTGGGCGACAAACCTGCTCTTTAAATGTTTTATCCGCATCTCTTGCTGCAGCTAAATTAATTCCTTCTGGAATACCAATTTTAGAAATTGGGGTTCTGTGTGCTAAAAGAATTTCATCTCTATTTGCTTTACGATAAACATTAAATGATGATTCCTGTGCTCCAGCCTCAATTGGCTCCATTTTAAATTCAACCTTTGAGTCAGGCGTATCTGGTGGAAGAGGGACATAAAGAGATCTATGGTTTTTGCCCTTTAGTCCAACCTGGAAAAACTCAAGCAATTTTCTTTCTGACTCTGGTGAAAGCTTGGCACCCTTAACAGTAATAATATATCTTGGAACAGCCTTGTTCTGGAAATAATCAAGGTTGTACTGACCAGAAAATTCATTTCCTGCAAGGGCTACTTGTGCAGCAATAATATCTGGAATACCGTAGTAATTGTCCATAGGAGTATATTTCTTTAAATGAATAATTTCGTTTGGTCTATCTAGTCCGCCAGCAATTGGATTCGGTGTATCTTGATCGCCAAAGTTTCTGAAGAAGACAGCCTTTCCGTAAAGCAACTGAATAAAGCCATCACGTAATCTTCTTACACGCATTGTCTTTGCTGGAATATGTCCAATATATCCAATATCTCCACGAGTTGTTCTGCCTATTTCAATAAAGCCATTTCCAGTTGCTTCTAAATCTGTGTATGCCTTAATAAGTGTTTCTGTAAATGTTTCTTCATCATTTACATCTTCTAACCACTGCTCTAAATCTTGTCTTAATTTACCGAGCTTTTTTCTGGCTCTCTGTAATTGTTTTTCATCTGTAATTCCGTCCAGCGCATCGTTTGTTTTTCTTGTCTCATCAAATTGATATCCTAGACCTACAATGTTTGCAACTTTTGCATTTATTGCTGCGTAGTTATATGTTGAAACTTCATAAATTTTTGATAGATACTCTAAGTTATATATTGGCTGAACCAGATCAAACATAGCGTAACCAGTTATTGCCTGTGCTAGCAAGTTTTGCTGTGTTGATGTACTATCTATTCCAGTAAAAGCCTTAGAAAATTCTCTGCCTATTTTTCTGCGAAATGCTGGGCTTAATCCGTTTAGTTTTCTAATGTCATCTAATTGAATATTAAATGGATCATCATGCTCTGTTTCTTTCTTGAAAGAAAACCAATCAGCAGCACTAGATAACTGAATTTCTTCATTTACTTCTGGGGTTTCATCAACATGTTCCATTTTTATCTCCCTGGCACAGTGAGCTTTTTCATCTCATCCTTATAGTTTCCTACATCTAGTGGGTCTGGCACTAAACCTAAATTAAGTCTTGACTGCTGATACTGATATTCTTCATCATCAATCTTGCGTCTTCCTGACAAAAATAATGGCTGCCCTCTGTCTATACCATAGCCAGAAACAGCTTTTCTCAAGGCTTCGATTCTTTCTTTGTTATCTTTCATTGATGTTATTGATAGGTAGTTTCCTTCGTCGTCTCCGACCCATTTTCCATCAATTTCCCATACGTAAATTCCGAGTGTTGTTTCCTCGTCTAAAACTTTGGTGCCGATCTTATTGAAGTCCATAGACACTTATTCTACCATTATATTTTGTTTAAGTCCAGCTTTTGTCACGATTGATGACAGAATTAAACGTTTTGGATCACAATCCAGTCGTTATCGAATACTTCTGCTGCATTTTCTGTCAGGGAAAATGACGGTTCAGATATAACAGTAGGGTCTCCGTTTATATAAATTTGATAATGATCAGCAACTGTTGCAGAATCTAGCTCATAGCCGTATGTAGATATATATTGATATGAAGACTCTGAAGCCCCATCAAGGGAATACCCTAGCTTAACTGAGTTTATTATTTG
>Ga0315900_10000978_pt1 | contig 45980 bp, 49 predicted proteins | sample LakEriMetagenome_FD_203521 | JGI IMG/M metagenome (GOLD analysis project Ga0315900, IMG submission 203521) | Freshwater fungal communities from buoy surface, Lake Erie, Ohio, United States - Buoy 12 MA114 | ecosystem: Environmental > Aquatic > Freshwater > Lake > Lake biofilm | place: USA: Lake... | reverse complement strand
GAAGTTAAGCCTCTCAGCGTCGATGGTACTGCACGGGTGACCTTGTGGGAGAGTAGAACGTCGCCGGACTTCTTTTATAAAAGGGGGCACTTTCATTAGTGCCCCCTTTTTAATTGTCTATGCGATTATGTTTACTATATTTAAATAGATATCTAATGAATTGGAGGTTATATGAACGGTCGAGATAAAAAACCGTATTCAGATAAACCTTCACGTTCTTCTGCGCCATCAACTAAACGAGCTGGTTCACCATCTCGCGCCGGTGCTCCTCGTCAGGATTCACGAGGTTCACGTCCTGCGCCAGTTGATCGAGATATGACACGTTTGCGTCCACGAATTTTTGAACCAGATATTCCTGAAGAAGTAACTGGTGAAGAGTTAGAAAAATCTGTTCGTGCAGAGTTGTTAAGTTTGTCAGCAGAAAATGCAAAGGTCGTGGCACGTCACTTAGTTTGTATAAATCTGAATATGGATAGTGATCCTGAATTGGCTCACAAACACGGTATAGCCGCAGCTCATCATGCTGGTCGTCTAGCTGTCGTTCGTGAGAGTGCTGGATACGCTGCTTATCGCGCGGGACACTACGAAATCGCACTCAAAGAGTTACGGGCTGCACATCGAATTTCCGGTGATGTTTCTATGTGGCCTGTTATGGCTGATTGTGAACGAGGGCTTGGAAAGCCTTTAAAAGCACTGGCTTTAGCGGGTTCACCGGAAGTTAATCGCTTAGAAAAAGCTGAAGAAATTGAAATGCGAATTGTTGCATCTGGTGCTCGTTGTGATCTTCAAGAGTTCGATGCTGCTGTGATCACTCTGACGTGCAAGGAATTAAAGAGTGAATCTGAAGAGTGGGCGGTGCGCCTTCGTTATGCCTACGCAGATGCATTGGATAAAGCAGGCCGTATAGAAGAATCAAAAAAATGGTTTCAGGAGTGCGCAAAGATAGATCTCAATGGTTTCACTGACGCAGCAGAACGTGCATAGTTCTTAAACTTCTATCCACAAGCACCCACATCTTCTATGTAAGTGTCAGAGCCTTTAACAATGATGGGCGCTATCTGAAACTCTCAGAAAATCGTGAAGATGGGGTAGCCATGACATCCACAACCAAGAAAAAAAGCGCTAGTACAAAAGAGAAGATTGAATACGAGGAGCCAGATTATTCGCTCAACGATGTAATGCTCCGTGGCAGGGTTTCAGATATAGCCATCGAAAAAGTATTACCAAGTGGAGATAAGGTCGTTGAGTTTCGTTTAATTGTTTCGCGTCTAGAACTCTCAGGTGTTGATACGTTAGATATTGCTGCATGGAGTGCGAAGTCTCGCCGAAGTGCGTTATCTCTCAAACCAGATGAATGGATAGAGATTTCTGGTGCCATTCATAGGCGTTTCTGGAAAGCTCCAACAGGCCTAGCCAGTAGATGGCAAGTTGAAGCAGCCGAGATTTCACGAATTTAGGTACGCTAGAGCCATATCTGTACCCAGTTATTGAAAGCGGTAATCATGGCTAATGATCTCTTCGCATCTCTTCGCACTTACCTCAATAAGGTAAGTGAAGGCGAGCGAACACCGGCTGAGCTTGCTAACGCTCTAAATACTTGGGTTAAACAAAGCGGGGATGTACTCAAGTCAAAGATTGACGAAGAAGTCCATAACACCGTGACACGAATGGGATTTATCAAACGAGAAGAGTTTGACGAACTCAAAGCAGAGTTCGAACATTTCAAAAAATCTCAAACATCCCAAAGTGTTCAAGCATCGCGCGCGCCTAAAAAGACCACCACGACGACTAAAAAGAAACCTGTTGTTAAGAAGAGTACTTCCCAGAAAAAGAGCACACGATGAACGAGAACACTCAGCAGGAATCTTCAGATTCAACAATTGTTGATAGCGTTAAAAGCGAGCTCAATGCGATCGATGCCATGGATGTTTCTGAGCACGGAGCGCGATATGAAGAGTTGCATCAGAAATTGCAAGAAACACTCTCAGGTATCGACGGCCTTTAAGTAAATCAATGAAAACTCGTTTGGACGCCGAACTAGTTCGCCGTGAACTCGCGCGCTCCAGAGAGGCGGCAGCGGATTTAATCGAATCGCGTAGCGTTTTGGTAAATGGAATTCCGGCTACCAAACCTGCAACTCAAGTGGATGCAGAGACGTCAATTACTCTCCAAGGAAATCGAGATGATTTCGTATCGCGTGGCGGCCACAAACTAGCTGGCGCACTCGATGCATTCCCAGAAATTAACGTTGAAGGCACAAGAGCACTTGATGCTGGTGCATCAACTGGCGGGTTTACAGATGTTTTGCTCCGTCGCGGTGCTAGAGAAGTAGTAGCTGTAGATGTTGGTTATGGTCAGTTAGCGTGGGAACTCCGACAGGATCCTCGAGTGCTTGTTTTGGACCGAACAAATATACGTCACCTCACAGGTGATGTTGTTGGCGAGCCAACTGATTTAGTTGTTGCCGATCTCTCGTTTATCTCTCTTACGTTGGTATTGCCTGCGCTATCTGCAGTTTCAAAACCTGATGCTGATTTCTTGTTAATGGTAAAGCCTCAATTTGAAGTTGGTCGTGAGAAGTTAGGCGCCGGTGGGGTAGTTAGAGATCCAGCTTTACGTAAGTCCGCTGTAATGGATGTTGCTATGAGTGCATACGATGTAGGACTTGGTACAAAAGGTGTTGTTGCTAGTTCATTACCTGGTCCTGCAGGAAATGTTGAGTATTTTCTCTGGCTCAAAAGAGGAACCGGTGAAATTTCAGAGAGTGCTTTAGAAGAAGCGATCCAGATTGGGCCCCAGTGATGAGTCAACGTAACGTACTAATTTTTGTTAACTCTGCGCGTGCAGAAGCCAAGAACGCTTCAGAAACAATTATTTCTAAGTTAAGTAAAGCAAACATAAAGGCTTTCTCATCAACTGATTCGTCTATTCCCGCTGTAGAGCTCGTACTGGTTCTAGGTGGCGATGGAACCATTTTGCGTGGCGCCGAATATGCGGTTGCCCACAATGTTCCACTGCTAGGCATCAACTTGGGTCACGTTGGTTTCATGGCTGAAGTTGAAGCATTCACGTATGAAGATGTGGCAGAGGCTGTTATCAATAAGGATTATGTTTCAGATGAGCGAATGATATTATCTTTCGAGGTTAAACGTAACGGCTCGATAATTGAAAGCGGCTGGGCTCTTAACGAAGTAAGCATTGAACGCAAAAGCACGACGATGGTCGAACTCTTTGTTCAAATAGATAACAGACCTTTATCCAGATGGGGCTGCGATGGAATTATCTGTGCCACACCTACCGGTTCAACTGCTTATGCATTCTCAGCGGGAGGCCCTGTTCTCTGGCCTGAAGTTCAAGCTCTTGTTCTCTTACCTATAGCCGCTCATGCTCTATTCGCCAAGCCTATGGTTATCGCTCCTTCTTCCACAATTGGAATAGCCATTGAATCATCCGATGCATCGTTATCCGCAGACGCTCTTCGAAAAATTGAACTTAAAAAAGATGATGAGGTCGCTATAACTAAGAGCGGTACCCAAATTACTTTGGCTCACCTTAAATCCACTATTTTCACCGACAGGCTTGTCGCAAAATTTAAATTACCAGTTGAAGGATGGCGCGGTGAGTGATCGCACTTTTCTTGAAGAGATTCATATAAAAAATATCGGGGTTATTACCCAGGCTAGTTTGGAGTTCAATAAAGGTTTAACTGTTCTTACTGGTGAAACCGGTGCAGGCAAAACAATGGTTCTTACTGCTTTGAATCTCGTTCTTGGTGGAAAATCAGAGAGTTCGTTAGTGCGAAGCGGCGAAGAGAGACTAACGGCTAGCGCTCTTTTTAGTATTCCAAAGAAAAAATTGGATGCTTTCGAAAATTTGGGTATTGAAGTTGAAGAGGGTTCGTTAACTATTTCGAGAAGTGTGACGCGAGATGGAAAGAGCAAGGCGATTGCCAGCGGTGTTAGCGTAAGTGCGAGTACGCTATCGGATGCAAGTGATTATCTCGTTGAAATTCATGGACAAAGTTCAGGGATGAACATCACCAAAGGTTCCCGGCAAAGAGAGTTGTTAGATCGATACGCCGGTAAACCTTTAACTTCTTCGTTGACTCTTTACCAAAATCATCTCAATGAGTACCAGCAAGTTAGGAGCAGAATTAGTGATCTAAAGAAGAGCGCAGCGAGCCGTGAAGAGTCTTTAGCTGCTCTCAAGGCTTTTAGCGAAGCTTTTTCTAAACTAAAACCATTAGCAAGCGAATTATCGAGTATCGAAGATGAAGTACGACGGTTATCTTCCGTTGAAGAACTTCGCGTAGCGGTCACCCAAGCTCTTGTCTCTTTGGAGAATGAAGACGCCGGTGTATTAAACGCCCTAGGGCAAGCAAAGAAATCACTTGATTCAGTCAAAGAAAAAGATTCCAAATTAGAGAAGTTCTCGGATGACTTTAATGATGCATTCTTCATCTTGGCTGACATATTGCCAAGTTTGAATTCTTATCTCCAAAGTTTAGAAGCTGATCCAGAGAGATTAGATTTCTTACAGGAGAGAAAGTCAGCTCTAACTTCTTTTGTGAAGAAGTGGAGCCCAGAAGTTAATGGCGATGAAGGTTTAGTCGTTTTGATTGATCGTAGTAAAAGTGTTTCGTCCCAGCTAGATGATTTAAGTGGTGGTGATGAGCGAATACAAGCTCTTGAAAATGAATTATCAGCAATCAAGAAGAATTTACTTCTGGCGGCATCTGATTTAAGTAAGGCTCGAATGATTGCAGCCGATGATCTTTCTAAAAAGGTATCCGCAGAAATGCATTTATTGTCAATGCCGCATACAAATCTAGTTATAGAGGTTCTTGCACCAAGTTACGAGGGGCCTCTGAAGGAAAGCGATTTTTCTTCTCACGGTTGTGACACCGTAAGCATGTTCCTTCAAACACACAAGGATGCACCTTTGGTGTCCCTGGCTAAAGGCGTTTCAGGCGGAGAAATGTCACGCGTTATGTTGGCACTTGAAGTTGTGCTTGCTGCATCTAATCCAGTTGGTACATATATTTTCGATGAAGTTGATGCTGGCGTCGGGGGAGCCGCCGCAATTGAAGTAGGACGTCGATTGCATACGTTATCTAAGAACGCTCAAGTAATTGTTGTTACGCATCTACCTCAAGTAGCGGCATGGGGAGATCAACACTATGTTGTTGAAAAAAGTATTGATGGAACAGTTGTTTCAAGTGGTGTGACGCAAGTTGAAGGTGAGGCTCGAATTTCTGAAATTGCTCGAATGCTTGCTGGTTTACAAGAATCCTCCAGCGCTAAGGAACACGCGAGCGAACTGCTCAATATGCGACTTATAGGATAAAACCTTTAATCAATGATAGGTTGTCCTTCCATGGGCCAACCTCATGTAACCAAGCATTTATTCGTAACAGGCGGTGTCGCCTCTAGTCTTGGTAAAGGTCTCACAGCATCAAGCCTTGGCAGACTATTAATCTCTCGCGGTTTGCGCGTAACAATGCAAAAACTGGATCCCTATCTCAATGTTGATCCAGGCACTATGAATCCGTTCCAACATGGCGAAGTGTTTGTTACAGATGATGGTTCTGAAACCGATTTGGATATCGGTCACTATGAACGTTTTCTCGATAGAAATTTACACGGTTCAGCAAATGTGACTACCGGACAGGTGTATTCGCGTGTGATTAGCCGTGAACGACGCGGTGAATACTTAGGCGAAACAGTTCAAGTGATTCCACATATTACAAATGAAATAAAAGAACGCATTCGTGCAATGGCAGCTCCTGATATTGACATAGTTATTACGGAGATTGGTGGAACGGTTGGAGATATTGAATCTCAGCCTTTTCTTGAATCAGCTAGGCAAATTAGACAAGAAGTAGGAAGAGATAATGTCTTCTACTTACACATCTCACTAGTGCCCTATATAGGGCCGTCTGGAGAGTTAAAGACAAAACCCACGCAACATAGCGTTGCCGCTTTACGCAGTATTGGTATTGCCCCTGATGCAGTTGTATTGCGATCAGATCGCCCAATACCTGATGGAATCAAGAGAAAAATTTCTTTGATGTGTGACGTAGATTTAGAGGCTGTTGTTGCTGCGGTAGATGCGCCATCAATTTATGACATCCCAAAGGTTTTGTATGCTGAAGGATTAGATGCATACGTTGTCCAAAGATTAGGTTTGAAGTCTCATGATGTTAAGTGGGGCGAATGGGATGACTTATTGGAAATCGTTCATAATCCGAAGCATCACATCAAAGTTGCACTTGTTGGCAAATACATCGATCTTCCGGATGCGTATCTATCAGTTTCAGAAGCTTTACGAGCAGGCGGTTTTGCCAATAATGCGAAAGTTGAATTGAAGTGGATTGCCAGTGATGACTGCGCAACTCCTGAAGACGCGCGCAACGCTTTGGGTGATGTTGATGCAATATGCGTGCCTGGAGGATTTGGAGTACGAGGCATTGATGGCAAACTGGGCGCTCTTACATTTGCTCGTGAAAACAGGATTCCGACTTTAGGTCTATGTTTAGGATTGCAATGCATGGTCATAGAAGCTGCACGTAATTTAGCGGGAATAAAGGATGCTAACTCTTCAGAGTTTTCTCCAGATAGCGGAACGCATGTAATTGCCACTATGGAAGACCAGAAGTCAATTGTTTCAGGAAGCGGAGATATGGGAGCGACCATGAGACTTGGTTTATACAAAGCAGATTTGCTAGCCGGATCACTAGTTGCGCAAATGTATGCAAGTAAAGAGGCATCAGAGCGACATCGCCATCGATATGAAGTAAATAACTCTTTTAGAGACAAAATTTCTGCTGCTGGGTTGGTTTTTTCAGGAGTTTATAAGGATCAAGATCTCGTGGAGTTTGTTGAACTTCCTCGAGAAGTTCATCCTTTCTATGTTGGCACTCAAGCTCATCCAGAACTTAAATCTCGACCAACACGACCACACCCTCTGTTTATCGGATTAATTGCAGCAGCCTTGAATCGGAAGAGTTCGTAATGATTGTTGGAGTGCCTCGCGAGATTAAAGTTCAGGAATACCGAGTTGCGCTGACCCCTGAAGGCGTTACCGAGCTAGTTAAGAATGGTCACACAGTTCTTATTGAAAGTGATGCTGGCATGGGTTCAAGTATCACAAATGAAGATTACGTAAGCGCAGGGGCGCAAATCAAAGGCACTGCAGAGCAAGTTTGGCAAGAGTCAGAAATGATTATGAAGGTGAAGGAACCAATCGAAGCTGAGTATTCGAGAATGAGACAAGGTCAGATTCTCTTTACGTATTTACATTTAGCAGCTTCAAAACCATGTACTGACGCGCTGATTAAATCTAAAATTACTTCAATCGCATATGAAACTGTTGAGGTATCTGGATCGCTACCTTTACTAGTTCCCATGAGTGAGGTTGCTGGACGTATGGCTACACAAGTTGGAGCCGATGTTTTACTTAAACCAAAAGGCGGTCGTGGAGTTTTGCTCGCGGGAGTACCTGGTGTTTCACCCGGAAGAGTTGTTGTTATCGGTGGCGGTATCGCTGGTCTTAACTCCGCTATTATTGCAATGGGTATGGGCGCAGAGGTTGTTGTTATTGATCGTTCTGCTCAAAGATTGGCTCAGATTGATCAGATTTATAACGGACGCATTAAGACTTTGATGTCTAGTACCGCAAGTATTCAAAAATCAATCTATGAGGCGGATTTGGTTATTGGTGCGGTTCTGATTCCCGGAGCTCGCGCTCCAAAGTTGGTGACAAATGATGATGTATCCAAGATGAAGCCTGGTTCGGTACTTGTAGATATTGCGATCGACCAAGGTGGTTGTTTTGAAGATTCGAAGCCAACAACTCATGAAAACCCTACGTATAGCGTTCATAATTCAATTTTTTACTGTGTCGCGAATATGCCCGGTGCGGTCCCGGTGACTTCGACGTATGCGTTAACGAATGTGACTCTTCCGTTCGCTTTGCAGATTGCAAATCACGGTTGGGAAAAAGCTTTGAAAAATAATCCCGATCTAGCAAAAGGGTTGAATACGCATGAAGGCAAAGTCACTTATAAGGCCGTAGCAGAAGCACACGGTTATGAATTCTCGCCAGTATTTTGATCAGTTCCTAAACTTTCAGCGGATTGAACGTGGTTTGTCCACCAACACGTTAGCTGCTTACTCGCGCGACCTAGAACGATTTTTTGTCTTTCTTGATAAAAACAATATACAAGTTGCGAATTTAACTGAAGCTAAAGCTCAGGAGTTCGTTGTTTACTTAGATTCGATGAAGTTATCACTTAGTTCTACCAATCGCGTGCTATCCACGATTCGTTCTTTCTACGCTTATCTAGAGAGAGATCACCAAATAGATAATCCCATGAAGGAGATATTCTCCAGAAAAGTGCCTTTGCGTTTGCCCAAGGCGCTAACAATTACTCAGGTAACTAGCTTAATTGAGGCCGCTCTTGTTAACGACAAAGTTGTAAGTTTAAGAGACAAAGCGATTCTCGAGATTTTGTACAGCTCAGGAGCTCGAGTTTCTGAAGTGATTGCAATAAATGTAAATGATGTGGCTGTTGTTGCTACCGGAAGCGAAGAAATTCGCATAGTTAAATTAAGGGGAAAAGGAGGCAAAGAGCGTGTGGTGCCACTGGGAAGTTATTCCGTAAAAGCCGTAGATGATTATTTGGTTCGAGTAAGGCCTTTGCTGGCGTCGAAAGGTTCAACCGGTAAAAGTGAGGCTTTGTTTCTGAATCAGCGTGGTTCGCGAATGTCTCGCCAAGGTACATGGCAGATAGTTGTTGATGCAGCAAAACACATTGGATTAGCCGAAGGCATTTCGCCCCATGTTCTCAGGCATTCTTTTGCTACTCATTTGTTAGATGGCGGGGCTGATATTCGCGTAGTACAAGAGTTGTTGGGACATTCATCGGTAACAACCACGCAGATTTACACGTTGATTACGATCGACAAGATTCGAGAATCTTACGCAACGGCTCATCCAAGAGCTATGAACTAATTACTGTCCTCTTAAACGACGTGCAAGAATACTTTGATCGCCCTTGGCTTCGAGATCAGCAATGATGACAGCAATTGATTCACGGACTATTCGACCACGATCTACACCTAAGCCAAGATCTCCACGTAACTGTAAGCGTGCTTGATCTAAGTCATAGAGCTCATCAGGTGAGAGATAAACAGTAATTTTCTCGTCGTGTTTTTCGCGACCTGATGGAGAGCGATCAACACTTGTTACGCGTCGACGTTGAATAGCGCGAACACCTTTTTTAGATGGTGAAACAACTGGCGCAGATATTGCTGGTGCAACGAGAGGCTTTGCTGGTTCAACATCGGGCTGCTTTACCGAGCTAAGTGAAGGTGATGTAGATCGAAATAACTCATCTGCACCTGGAAGACTTGCTCTGCGTGTCATTTTGCGCCTCCTCTGGCAATTAATTCACGTGCTAAGCGACGGTATGAAGCAGCTCCACCTGATGATGAAGCGTAAGAAGTTATAGGTTCACCAACAACTGTGGTTTCTGGGAATCGAATTGTTTTTGCAATGATCGTTTCAAAAACATCTTCTGGGTATTTCTCGAGTATTGCGCCCAGAACTTCCCGGTTGTGCAGCGTTTTACGGTCATACATGGTGGCAAGAATTCCAATTAATTTTAGATCTGGGTTCAAGAAACTCTTGACCTTGTCTAGGTTTCCTTTGAGTTCGATAAATCCATGTAGTGCAAAATATTCGCATTGCAACGGAACAATAACTTCATCTGATGCGACAAGCGCGTTAATTGTTAGTTGTCCCATGGTTGGCTGACAATCAATCAAAATGACATCGTAGAATTCTTTAAGTGGCGCAAGCGCACGCTTGAGGTATTGCTGCCCACCAATTTCAGCACCCAATGTAGTTTCAGCAGTTCCAAGATCACGGTTTGCTGGAAGAAAATCCAAACCCGCGACACTTGATTTTAGAACTATCTGGTCAATGTCGGCCGTAGGAGTCATCAATGCGTAATAAACCGTCTGTTCAAGAGGTAGCGAGTGTGCGTTAACGCCGAGACCTAAAGAGAGACCGCCTTGTGGGTCAAAATCTACGAGAAGTACTCGTCGACCAAGTTCGGCAAGACTGGCTCCTAAGTTGATAGTGGAGGTTGTTTTGCCTACGCCACCTTTTTGATTAAAAATGGCAATAATTTTTGCACCGCCGTGTTCGGACAAAGCGGCAGGTGTCTTGAAGTTCAATGGTTCTTTATTGAGGAGTGCAGAGGTTGTTGCGACATCGTCGTCAATTGTCGATTTAACGTTCAAACGAGAAACCTCTTTCTTCTGATTCGCGTGACTCTACGCATTAGCCACCGACTAGGCAAGTGGGCCCCTTAAGTTACTTGCTCGCTAAATTGAAGTACGGTTCGCTCGTGGATACCCAATTGAGCAATGGTGATGAAGTAATCACGCCTGAAAACCCTGGGTTCTCCGTTCATTTAACCAACTTTGATGGCCCCTTTGATCTACTGCTTCAATTGATTTCTCGCCACAAAATGGACATTACGGAAGTGGCTTTGAGTGCGGTAACCGATGAGTTCATCTCATTTATTCGATCTCTCGAACTGTCGGGAGAAGGTTGGCGCTTAGATCAAGCTACTGAATTTCTGGTTATCGCCGCCACGCTGCTCGATCTCAAAGCAGCAAAATTGCTACCTAGTGGTGAGATAGAAGATGAAGAGGATTTGGCCCTTCTTGAGGCGCGCGACCTTCTCTTTGCTCGTCTTCTTCAGTACAGGGCGTTCAAGGAAATTGCAGCCACATTCAATGCCCGCATAGAAACATTCGATAAAACCTTTGCCAGAGTTGTTTCCTTAGATCCCGCTCTCTCTTCCTTGTTACCAGAGGTGCTGATTGGGGTCGGCCCAGCTCGCTTTGCCGCGATTGCCGAACGTGTTCTGACTCCAAAGAGCGCTCCGGTAGTAGCGATTGAGCATCTGCACTCTGCTTTGGTAAGCGTTACTGAAGAGTCTAAAGTGGTGGTTGAGGCTTTGCGCAGAGGTCGAACAGTAAGTTTTCGTTCATTGATAGCTGATGCCTCTTCAACGCTGGTAGTTGTGGCCCGTTTTTTAGCGCTTTTGGATCTTTATCGACAAGGCGCTTTACGTTTCAATCAGGTTATTGCGTTGGGGGATCTGCAGATTAGTTGGACTGGATCTGAAACAGGGGAGATTGAAACTACTGATGAATTCGATATTCCAGTAGTTTTAGGCCAAGAGACGGCTAATGATGATGGTATCGAGGAGCAGCGTGGAAATTAGAGATATCCATAGACACATTGAGGCCATTTTGATGGTGGTAGACGAGCCTGTTTCAGAGTTGACCCTGGCCACAGTTCTAGAAGTACCCCAAGAAGAGATTTCCCAGGCTCTGGCTGAACTCACAGAGAGTTATGGTGAGCGAGGTTTTGCCTTGAAGAGCGTCGCTGGAGGTTGGCGCTTCTATAGTCACCCAGATAGTGCTGCAGTGGTCGAAAAGTTCGTTCTAGATGGTCAGCAATCCCGATTGACCCAGGCAGCTTTGGAGACTCTGGCCGTAATTGCCTATCGCCAGCCTGTTTCCAGAGCGCGGGTATCGGCCATTAGAGGCGTTAATGTGGAAGCGGTCATGAAGACTTTGGTGACCCGCGGATTGGTTGAGGAGTACGGTCTAGAACCGGAAACTGGGGCTATCTTGTACAAGACCACCAATTACTTCCTCGAGCGTCTTGGCCTAAATTCACTCGAAGATTTGCCTGCTTTGGCGCCGTATCTGCCGGATCTCGAGCATTTGGATGAAATTCTAGATTCCCTTGTAGATTAAATTCGATCCCTTCTGCCTTCCAGTAGGTAACCCTTAACTTCTGCTGTAGAGTTCTCTGAATATCGCCTATTCTTTAGGCACTTCGTTGACTGTCGGGAATGGATAGCCACACATGAGTGAAAAACGCCTAAACAAGATCATTGCCGATGCGGGCATAACAAGCCGCAGGGGAGCCGATGAACTTATTGCATCTGGCCGCGTAAGCGTTGATGGAATAGTCATTAGAGAGCTCGGAGCCAAGTTTGATCCTTCGAAGTCTGATGTAATGGTTGATGGTGAGACAATTACACAATCATTGACCAAAACTTATCTTGCACTTCATAAGCCCAAAGGTGTTTTGTCAACGATGTTTGATCCGGAAGGACGACCTTGTTTGAGCGATTTTATTGACTTAAGAACGGAGCGTTTGTTTCATGTCGGGCGCTTAGATAAGGATTCAGAAGGGTTGATTCTGCTTACAAATGATGGGGATCTGACTTTTAGAGCTACGCATCCTTCATATGGTTTAGAAAAAACCTACATTATTCAATTTGAAGGCAAGCTACCGGTTGGAGTTGAAAAAACCCTTCTCAAAGGGGTAGAACTCGAAGATGGAATTGGGCGGGTTTTGACCTTTAAAGAACTTTCTCCGACGTGGTTGGAAGTGAGTATTCATGAAGGTCGTTATCACATCATCCGACGACTAATGGCTGCGGTGGGTATTGATGTTCTCCGTTTGATCCGAACTAAGTTTGGACCTATATCCCTGGGGGAGACAGCTGAAGGACGCTGGCGGGATCTGAACTCTGGAGAATTGCTAAACATACAAAAGGCTTTGCGGTTTTAACCACATAACCTTTTATCTATTTTATAGAATTAATGGTTTTATCACTTTAACGATATTTTTGTGGGAAGTATAGTTTTGTCGATAATTAGGCAGACGTTTACGCACACTTATATAGATATATCGATATTCATGGTAGTTCACTAAAAGTCAGATCCTTACTAGGGGATTCATCCACAAGTATTGCTGATGATATACATATAAACGTATAAATCGTTTTAACTGTATTACCTTCCCACCGCAAACAAGAGCGAAGCGTTACTCTTTACCTATGAATGTGCGCGCAATTAGGGGAGCAATCCAAGTAACGGCCAATGATCCTGTGGCTATCGGGGAGGGATCTAAGGAGCTGTTGTCTGCAATTTTGAAGGCAAATTCACTCGAAATATCAGATGTGATTTCGGTATTACTCACTGCTTCACCAGATCTCAATGCCGCATTTCCAGCTAGCGCTGCTCGTGAAATTGGCTTTGCTTCGGTCCCTCTTCTTTGCGCTCAGGAGATCGATGTACCCCAAGCTCTACCTCGAACAATTCGTGTGATGCTGCACTGCAATACCGATCGTTCGGCGTCTGAAATAGAGCACATCTACCTGCATGGAGCCACAGTTTTACGTAAAGATTTAGCGCAGTAGAGGTCTGTGATGGCTCTTTCATCTGTAAAAATCGTAGGTTCTGGGCTCATAGGAACTTCTATTGGCCTGGCTTTGGCTTCGCACAATGTGCGAGTTTTGATGGCCGATCACAGGGCACAAGCTAAAGAATTAGCCCAATCTTTGGTTAATCGCGCCCCATCTTTTGAACCGAACCACGTTTTTGACGTTGTAATACTTGCTGTACCCCCGAGTGCTTTTGCTGCGGTCCTGAAAGAGGAAAGCGCACTCAATTCTGTATCTACATTTGTAGATGTCATGAGTATAAAAACTAAACCTCTACAACAAGTTAAAGGTTTGGACGGAGTTTTGCCGCGCTACGTTGGAACCCATCCCATGGCAGGTCGAGAAGTTTCGGGTGCGCAATCAGCTCGTGGAGATCTCTTTCGAGGGCGCCCGTGGATAGTTTCGGTAAATGAGGTTTCAAGTAAAGCAAGTGTTGATTTAACGCTGGAGCTCATAAACCTCTGCGGTGCTATTCCGATTCACATGGATGCAAAAGAGCATGATCAGGCGATGGCTTTGATCTCTCATGTGCCTCAATTACTAGCCAGCGTGCTGGCAGGTGAACTAGTTGAAAGTGATCCGAAATGGCTCGGACTGATTGGCCAAGGTTTCAAAGACCTGACACGTATTGCCGACTCAGATTCACTATTGTGGAAAGAGATTATTAGCGAAAACTCGTCGAACATCGCAACCGTTCTGAGTGGACTACGAGTCAAGATCTCAGAATTAGAAGCGACACTAAACGAACCTGCAGTAGCTCAATCTGTCATTGAATCAGGCAATAAAGGTCGAGCGCTGATTCCCGGAAAGCATGGAAGTTCAGTTCGAAGTTACGTTTTCTTGCATATTGTAATTGATGACAAAGCGGGTCAACTTGCAGCAATTTTCAATGATTGTGCCGCCGCAGATGTCAACATTGAAGATGTTTCAATTGAACACACACCTGGTCAAAATACAGGTTTGGTAACTTTATCGATTCTGGATGTAGTAAAAGCTAGCCATTTAGAGCAGTTCTTGGGTACTAAAGGCTGGAAAGTACATTCAACTTGTAATTAATTCCTAGCATTGGTCGTAGAATTACACCATGGGAATCGTTGTAGCAATAGATGGTCCCAGTGGAGCCGGCAAATCTAGTACTTCCAAATTAGTCGCCCATCGTGCTGGTTGGAATTATTTAGACACGGGTGCTCTCTATCGCGGAGTAACTTGGTTAAGTATTGAAAAAAACGAACAAGACCCGCGCAAATTGTTGGAACTACTGAAGTTATTCCCTCTTCGATTTAATTGCGACCCACTCACACCAGTTTTATTTGTTGGAGATACCGATGTTAATGTCTCAATTCGATCTCAAGAAGTCACTGACCGAGTAAGTTTCATAGCGGCTATTCCCGAAATCAGAAATGAATTGTTATCCATCCAACGTCAGTACATCAAAAATGCTTCACGAGGAATCGTTGTTGAAGGAAGAGATATTGGAAGTGTGGTTGCTCCTGAATCTGCTTTAAAACTTTATTTGACTGCTGATCTAGCAGCCCGCGCACTACGCAGAGAAGCTGAAATAGGTGCACAAACCTCGACACAAGAGGTAAAAGAGTCTTTAGACGGTCGCGATCAAATTGATACTACGCGCAAGGTTTCACCCTTACAGATGGCACCGGACGCGGTTCTTATTGATTCCACGCAACTAAATCTAGAGGAAACCGTTGAAAGAGTATGGGAACTCTTGCGCGAAAGAAATCTTCTAGGTTTACCAATCGTTGGAATACTTGGCAGACCAAACGTTGGAAAGTCCACATTAATAAATCGATTTATAGGCAGACGTGAAGCTATCGTCGAAGATACTCCAGGTGTTACGCGTGATCGTGTTCAGTACGAATGCGAATGGGGTGGACGTAGATTCATTGTGATGGACACAGGTGGTTGGGAATCTAAACCTGATGGAATCTCTGTTGCAGTAAGCGCTGGTGCAGAAATCGCGATGGAGCAATCAGATGTTATTTGTTTCGTTGTTGATGCACAAATAGGTTCATTGGATGAAGATGATGTACTGGTTCAAGATTTGAGAAAAGCAAAGAAACCAATCCTACTTATTGCAAACAAAGTGGATAGCGAACGTGAAGAATCCGATGCGCACTCTCTGTGGAATTTAGGATTAGGGGAGCCGTATTTCGTATCCGCTTTACATGGTCGCGGCAGTGGCGATCTTCTAGATAAAATTGTTGCACATCTTCCTGAAGTTGGACGGGCGCAAGTACAAGATGGATATCGCAGAGTTGCTTTGATTGGACGACCAAATGTTGGCAAATCATCTTTGCTCAATGCTTTGGCTGGAGAAGAGCGTTCAATCGTCTCTGAAATAGCAGGAACCACTCGTGATCCAGTCGATGAATTGATTTCCTTTGGTGGTTCTACCTGGAGATTTATTGATACAGCAGGATTGCGAAAGCGTTCGAATCAAGCAAGTGGTACGGATTACTACGCTTCGTTGCGCACACAAGCTGCGATTGAACGCTGTGAAGTTGCGGTAATTGTTTTAGATGCCAGTGAGGCCATTTCAGAACAAGATTTGCGAATTCTGACAATGGCTGAAGAAGCCGGTAAGGCAATGGTTATTGTCATGAATAAGTGGGATCTAGTAGATGAAGATCGCAGAGACCAATTAGACCGAGAGATCGATCGTCACTTGGATCAAATCGAATGGGCCCAGAGAGTCAATGTTGCTGCCAAAACTGGATGGCACAGAGATCGATTGGCCCCGGCGCTTCGTACAGCCATCGATTCTTGGGAGAAGCGTGTTCCAACCTCTAAGTTGAACTCTTTCCTGGGTGCTCTTATCGGTGCAACACCACCTCCTGTTCGCGGAGGCAAGCAACCAAAGATTTTCTATGCAACCCAAGCTGGTATCGCTCCGCCAAAATTCGTTATTTTCTCTAGCGGTTGGATCGAAGCGTCTTATCGCAGGTTCATCGAGCGTCGTTTGAGAGAAGAATTCTCTTTCCCCAGCACTCCAGTTCAAGTTGCTATACGAGTGAAAGAACGCGACAAGAGTTAACTCTGATTATGAATAAGAATGTTAACGTTCCAAACGCGCTGAGTGTTTTGCGGTTATTGGGAGTCCCCGTTTTCATTTATTTCGCACTTGTCAGCGAGCAGGATTTTCTCGCCATTCTTACTCTCATGATTGCGGGTGCTACAGATTATTTTGATGGAAAAATCGCTAGAGCGTGGAATCAAACATCAACTATTGGGGCGATGCTTGATCCGGCGGCGGATCGATTCTATATCGTCGCAACTCTGGTCGTTCTTTACCTAAGGCAAGCTATTCCGCTGTGGGTGGTCTTTGTTCTGCTCGGTAGAGACTTTGTTCTTGCTCTTGTAACGCTGGTTATGAAGATTCGGAAAATTGAGCTTTTGGAAGTATCGTTCCTAGGAAAAGCTGCCACATTTAATCTTCTCTACGCATTTCCTCTCTTGTTGTTAGCAACTCACCAATCATTGATTGGAGACATTGCCTTCGCCCTTGGATGGAGTTTTGCTACGTGGGGGGTGGTTCTCTACATTTATACCGGTTTGACCTATTTCCAAAGTGCCGTAAAAAGTATTAGAGTTACATCTACTCACTCATAGAAGCGGAAGTTACATGTCTAATATTCCTGATTCACTTCGTTACACCAAAGAACACGAGTGGGTAGCAGTAACCGGTACTGATTTAGTCTTGCGTGTTGGTATTACTGATTACGCCCAGAGTGCATTGGGAGACATTGTTTATGTGCAATTACCAAAGATTGGTCAAGAACTCGGTGCAGATAAGGTTTGTGGGGAAGTTGAATCAACAAAGAGCGTTTCTGAAATCTTTTCTCCGGTAACGGGCAAAGTAAGCGCCATAAATTCAGAGTTAAATACAGCTCCTGAAACAATCAATAGTGATCCTTACGGATCGGGATGGCTCTTTGAGATAACTGTTGAAACTGCTCCTCAGAACCTGCTTTCAGCGGCAGATTACGCTGGTATCACCGCTTGACCCGCAGGGTGACATCCCCCTAGTGTCACCCTTAAGTTCAAGGTGAGCCCGTGGATGCGCGTGAGAGGGGTCGTTCGTGGCAGCAGTTGAAAATGAACGCGAACTAACCTCAACCCTTCATCTGGGCTTACGTAGTGTCGATGGAGTTGGCGAAACATCTGCGTCTCAGCTTTTTTTACAACAAGTGGACGCATCTGTAAAAGCGATTATTGATGAAGTGTGTCAACAAGGTTCAAAGAAGGCCATGCTGGTAATTCATAGAGGACCATCTCAAGGATCTCGATTTTTACTAGATGCTGATAGCACGTCTATCGGACGTTCCCCTGAAAGTGATATTTTCTTTGATGATGTAACCGTCTCACGAAAGCACGCGTTTATTGAGCGTAATGGAGATGGGTTTACCATAACCGATTCCCAGAGTTTGAACGGTACCTACGTCAATTCGCTTTCAATTAACAAGCAAGTTTTGAAAATGGGAGACCAGTTACAAATTGGTAAGTTTCATGCATTATTTTTTGGAAATTCACATGTTAAATCTCAAGGGGAGAAGTAATGAGCGTTCCAGCACGCGCGTATTTGAGTATCGGCGAAGTTCTCACAAAATTGCGAGGAGACTTTCCTGACATCACTATCTCAAAGATTCGATTCCTTGAGTCAGAAGGTTTAATTGATCCACAAAGAACTCCATCTGGTTATCGCAAATTTACTGGTTCAGATTTAGAACGCTTGAGATATGTCTTGCTGGCTCAGCGTGATCAATACTTACCTCTGCGAGTAATTAAAGAGAACCTTGACGCACTTGATCGCGGATTGCAGCCTGCTGCTACCTCTGGTGGAGTAGCTGTTCCAAGACCATCACTTGCAACAGTTGATGGCGAAATGGCACCTTCAGCATTTTCTGAATCTAGCGAAATGCGTCTTTCACGTGATGAATTGCTCAAAGCCAGCGGCCTTACTGAGTCAGCATTAGTTGAACTTGAATCATTTGGTCTCATAGCACCCCGTGGTCGTCACTACGATGGCGATGCTTTGGCCGTTGCAAGGGCTGTCACCGAAATGGGTACTTTTGGCATAGAGCCACGTCACTTACGATCATTTAAATCCGCCGCCGATCGTGAAATTGGTTTGATTGAACAAGTAATTACTCCATTGACACGTCAGAAAAACACTGAGTCAAAAGCTCGTGCGCAAGAAGTTCAAAAGGAGATCGCTTCACTTTCAATTCGCCTTCACGCATCTTTGGTGCGCGGTGGATTAAATCGCCTTCGATAGATCTGCATAAAAATGAGCATGGTTGCTATGCAAGTTGTGGGCGTTCGTATTGAAATGCCATCTAATCAACCGATAGTTCTGCTCAAAGAAATTGATGGCGTCCGTTTTTTGCCGATTTGGGTTGGAGCGGTAGAAGCAACTGCGATTGCTTTTGCCCAACAGGGGGTTATCCCTCCTAGACCTTTAACTCACGACCTCATGCAAGACATAGTTGAATCTCTCGATGCCACACTTACAGCAGTTCAAGTGACGGCTATTGAAGATGGTGTCTTCCTGGCTTCATTACTTTTAAGGGATCCAGAAGGTAAAGCAGTCAGTGTTTCATCCAGACCATCTGATGCCATTGCTCTAGCTCTTCGAACTCACAGCAATATTCTCGCTGATTCAGATCTGCTTGATAACGTTGGGATAGAAATACCGGATGATGTTGCCGAAGATGCCGCTAAGGCTTCTGGGCAGAGCTCCGAACTAGAGCGCTTTAGAGAATTCCTCGATCAGATCAATCCTGAAGACTTTGCTGGATAGGCATCTAGCCCCATGAAACCCTCAACCTTAAGTATAGGTTTTGGGAGTGTCGGAACCTGGACGCAGGGCGTTCTCGTTCTATCCTTAGATACTCCCCAAGAGAATTGAGATTCCCCTCATGGCGCCAACTTCGGACTTCGAACTCATCGGCTATCGCGGCGCTACCGCTTGTTCAGCAGCGGGAATTAGTTATCGCCAATTAGATTATTGGGCTCGCACAGGATTAGTTGAACCGAGCATCCGACCTGCCGGGGGATCAGGATCAACTCGTCTTTACGGGTTCCGTGACATTCTTGTTTTGAAAATTGTTAAACGCTTACTCGATGCCGGCGTCTCTCTTCAAAATATTCGTACAGCCGTTAATCACCTACGTGATCGAGGTGTAACTGAACTCGAACGAATTACCCTGATGAGTGATGGAGCTTCGATTTATGAGTGCGCTAGCGCCGATGAGGTCATCGATCTATTAGCAGGCGGTCAGGGTGTCTTTGGTATTGCCGTAGGCAAGGTGTGGCACGAAGTTGAAGGCTCGCTCTCAACTCTTTCCGGTGAATTAGATGGTCACACGGTGGGTGGCGAAAGTAACGATGAATTATCACTTCGTAGAAAGCGCAAAGGCGCCTAAACAGGCATATTCTTCCCTTATAGCTTCTTACTTTCACGCTAGGGGATAGTGCAATGTCACGGGTTGAGCACTTCGGTTCTTACAACGAATATGCCGCTTTCGAGCGTCGACACATAGGACCTACTTCTACAGAAGAAAATACAATACTTAAAGCCCTCGGTTACTCCGATATGCAATCTTTTATCGCAGATGTTGTTCCAAGCAATATCGCAATGTCAAAGAAACTTAGCGACGCATTACCCGAAGCGTTAACAGAAGTCCAAGCTATTGAAGAACTCCGCAAAATGGCAGATAAGAACCAACTATTCACTTCTTTTATTGGCTGCGGATACTACGGAACGATTACTCCACCCGTAATTCTTAGAAATGTTTTAGAAAATCCGGCTTGGTACACCGCGTATACCCCTTATCAACCAGAGATCTCTCAAGGGCGACTTGAAGCGCTCTTTGCATTTCAAACAGCTGTCTGTGATCTAACAGCGTTACCAATAGCGAATGCTTCGATGCTAGATGAAGGAACCTCTGCCGCAGAAGCTATGACGCTAGCAAAGCGAGTATTTAATGGAAGCGATGATGCTGTTTTCTTAATTGACAAGCATGTTCATCCGCAAACTAAGGCAGTTATCCAAACGCGCGCTAAGCCAATTAACATCATTATCGAAGAGTTTGATTCATCAATTGGCATCACAACACAATCACCTTATTTTGGCGTGTTAGTTCAATATCCAAATACACGTGGAGATATTCAAGATTTCAAAGAATTAACAGCGGTCGTTCATGCAAATGATGCGCTACTCATTGCTGCTACTGATTTACTGGCACTAACGCTGCTCAAACCTCCAGGGGAGTGGGGAGCCGATGTCGCAGTTGGATCCGCACAACGATTTGGTGTTCCTATGGGATTCGGCGGACCACACGCAGGTTTTATTGCGGTCAGAAATGGATTGGAACGTTCTTTACCTGGTCGATTAATTGGTCAGAGCGTTGATGCGCACGGCAATCCAGCGTTTAGATTAGCTTTACAAACACGTGAACAACACATTCGCAGAGATAAGGCAACAAGCAACATCTGTACTGCGCAAGTTCTACTAGCTGTGATGAGTGCCTTCTATGCAATGTGGCACGGACCTGTTGGTTTAAGAATGCTAGCCGAACGAATTAGTAACCAGACTTCGTCATTAGCTTCTGCACTAAAGAAAGCTGGATACGTTGTCGTTAATGATTCGCACTTCGATACGTTAACCATCAAGGTTGATAACGCGGATGCTATTCACAAAAAAGCTCATGAGAATCAGATTAATCTGCGCCATTTTGATAGCACGCATGTGTCGGTTTCATTAGATGAAACCACAACAGTTGAGTCACTCAAGCTTCTTGATAAAGTTTTTGGTATCACAATTGATGACGAACTTAGTGATTCGGGGATTAGCAAAGGTTTAATCAGAGAATCCGCTTATCTACAACATCCAGTCTTTAACTCTAATCACTCAGAGACAGCGATGTTGCGATACATACGTATGTTATCCGATAGAGATTTGGCGCTCGATCGCACAATGATTCCGCTGGGTTCATGCACGATGAAACTCAATGCCACAACAGAGATGGAATCCGTTACGTGGCCTGAGTTCTCGCATTTGCATCCATTTGCGCCTACAAAACAAAGTGTTGGATCACGTCAACTAATTGATGAGTTATCGCAGTGGTTAATCGCTATAACTGGCTACGATGCTGTTTCCTTGCAACCAAACGCCGGCAGCCAAGGAGAGTTCGCAGGATTGTTGGCTATTAGAAATTATCATGATAGTCGCGCAGATCAAGGGCGAACAATCTGTTTAATTCCATCTAGCGCGCACGGCACGAATGCCGCTAGTGCTGTGATGGCTGGCATGCAGGTTGTTGTCGTTGCCTGTGATGATCACGGAAATGTGAGTCTCGAAGATTTGAAAGAGAAAATTTCCGAACACGGTTCTAAGTTGGCCGCATTAATGGTGACATATCCTTCAACTCACGGTGTCTTTGAAAGCGCAATTTCCGAAATCTGCGAACTAATCCATAATGCCGGTGGACAAGTTTACGTTGATGGAGCGAATCTAAATGCATTGGTTGGTTTGGCTCAGCCAGGTAAATTTGGCGCAGATGTTTCGCATTTGAATCTACATAAAACATTTTGTATCCCGCATGGCGGTGGGGGACCTGGTGTTGGTCCAGTAATTTCCAAATCACACCTTGCTCCTTTCCTGCCTAATCATCCACTCGATGTCCTGGCTGGACCTGCTACTGGGCCTGGTCCTGTTAGTTCTGCGCCTTATGGTTCAGCAAGTATCTTGCCTATTTCATGGGCTTACATACGGATGATGGGGGGAGCAGGGCTCACTCACGCAACACAAATTGCAATTTTGTCTGCTAATTACATAGCTATGAAATTAAATCCTTACTATCCGGTTTTGTATACCGGCAATAACGGACGTGTTGCACACGAATGTATTTTGGATCTTCGTGAAATCACTAAAACTTCTGGAGTTACAGTTGATGATGTTGCTAAGAGATTAATGGATTACGGTTTTCATGCTCCGACAATGAGCTTTCCAGTAGCTGGAACCTTAATGATTGAACCAACTGAGAGTGAAGATATTGCAGAGATAGAACGATTCATTTCGGCCATGATTTCTATCCATGGCGAGATCATGGATGTACAAAACGGCGTTATTTCACACGAAGAATCTCCGTTAGCTCACGCGCCTCACACAGCTGGAGATGTTGTTTCTAGCCAATGGGATCGAAAGTATCCACGTGAAGTCGCAGCTTTTCCTGAGTATCTAGATGGCTTTATTCCAGGAGAAATCATTGGTATGCGAGGGAAGTATTGGCCAACTACTGGACGAATAGATGGGGCATTCGGGGATAGGAACTTGATCTGTTCTTGCCCTCCAATTTCAGAGTTTGCCCAGTAATTAGAATTACTTTACATAATGTAACTTATCGGCGTTAATCCGAAGCATACGTTGAACGCCCCAGAGGCTAACTCTGGAAAATGCCTCTAGAACTATGGCTTTACTCATCTTGGATACTCCACCTTGGCGTTCTATGAAATGTATTGGTACTTCCTTGATGATTGCGCCATGTGCGTGCAAACTCTTAATCATTTCAATTTGAAAACAATATCCGTTTGAACTGATGTGGTCCAGATTAATGCTTTCTAAAGCGTTTTTACCATAAATGCGCAAACCACCCGTTAGATCTTTGTACGGTAATCCTAAGCATTTTCTTGCATACCAGGTACCGAATTTTGAAAGACTTTTTCGACCATTAGACCAATTAGTAACTAAACCTCCAGGTATCCATCTACTTCCCATAACAACATCAATTTTCGGGCCTAAATCCAACATAACTGCTAAATCATCAACTAAATGGGAACCATCAGCATCCATGGTAGCGATCTTGTCATATCCACCTTTGATCGCCTTCTGCATTGCAAAAACGTAGGCAGGCCCAATTCCAGCCTTTCGACCGTGATCTATAACGTGCACATGGGATAGTTCAAGATTCCTGACAATTTGTGCAGTTCCATCTGGAGAAGCATCGTCAACTACAAAGATATCAACGTTAAGAAGGGATAACTCAAAAATTAACTGAGAAATTGTTGCTGCTTCATTGTATGTAGGAATTAGAACCGCGGTGCTATGCATTCATTTTCCTCTTGCGTAGATAAATCACAACGGAAAGCACAACGATAAAGATTGCATTGTAACCATTCAATCTTTGGGCCAAAGATGCACCTTGAATTAACAGGACTTCAGAGTCTATGAAATCAGATTGATTCTGTTTTGTAATAGCTCTCACGACTCCCTGATTATCGATAATTGCCGAAACTCCGGTGGTTGAAACACTCACAACCCATCTGTTGTATTCGATTGCGCGAATGCGACTTATGTCCAGTTGCTGAATACTCTGACCACTGTCGGCAAAAGTCGCATTATTTGTCTGAACAACCACTAGATTTGAATCAGCTACATTGGAATTAACATTTGAATCATTGATTAGCTCATAACAGATGACGGGTGCAACATTTGCATCATTTATCTTGTGTCGAATTGATACTGTGCCAGGAATAAAATCCGTAACACTTTCTGCGAATGGCGACACCGCTTCTGATAATGATCGTAGAGGTATGTACTCGCCAAAAGGAGTCAATGTCCTTTTCACATAGATTGATTCAACATCTCCACCTGAATTCCACATAATAGAGGCATTCTTTGGTTGATTCGAATCGCGTAAAACCGCTCCAACAATAATCGGAGTACTGAGAGAGCGAGCAAAAGCAGATATCTGCTCTCCCACCTCTTTATTGAGAAATGGATCAACATCAACGGCGTTTTCGGGCCAAACAATGAAGTCGGGCTTTCTTTCAATCTGTTTTAGAGCTTTCTTTGTCTGCTCAAGATGCATGTTAAAAACTTCTTCTGCTCGAGAGTTGAAATCTAAACCTAATCGCGGCACATTTCCCTGGACGGCTAATACGCGAGCACTCCCCTGTCCGGAACTTTGCACTGGAACGAACAGAGTAGCTGTGCAGACAAAGGCCACTACAGCAATTGATGTCAGTTGCGCTCGTGCAAAGAGAAGATAGAAGGCAATACCTAGTGATACGGATAGAAAAGTTAAGGATGAATCGCCTAAATATGAAGCGATAATCCGGAAAGGTGAATCCGCCTGGCTAAAGGACAACCGATTCCATCCAAAACCTTTAAATGGAAAAACAGATCGCACTTCGTCAGCAATCAGAATAATCGGCAAAGCGAGCCAAATCCGCGAATATCTGTTTCGTTTAAATGAAATAAAGCCAAGGGGTATGTAAAACACAGATTGCAAAAGAACTAAGAACAAAACAGGGACTAGACCAACAAACTGTCCGCTCCACTCTAACGTAAAATAGTTAAAAACCGTCGCGAATATGAAGGCATTGAGAAAAGGGTGTCGTGTCTTTGTTACGGCATAAAGAAAAACTGCGATGGCAACAGGTACCGCAAACCAGAAACCAATGGGCGCAAAAGCTGTTGATAGAAGAAAACCAGCGAGAACAGAAAGAACCACACTCACCATCGAAGAGCTGCAATCATTCGATCAATGCTTGCACCCAAACCATAATCTTTCTGCAATTTGTAGATATGCGAGAGATCTGAAGGTTTCTGAGGTAGTGCAAGATCTATAACTGGAAGGCTCACATCTCTTGCACAAAGAACCAAAGTAGGAGCGATACGCAAATAATCCTTGCCTGCGATAATCTTCTTAATCAGATTCGGCGTCAATGCTGAGTGATCAGATTCCGCTGCCGCGATAACTTCATCAACTGTTGCAAAGTGATTTGCGATCAGAGCTGCTCCTTTTTCACCGATACCTTTAACGCCCGGTAAACCGTCGGAGGGATCTCCTCGAAATATGGCAAAAAGTGAATACCTATCCCCTGGAATTTCATATCTTTTGGAAACCCACGAAATATCAACTAAGTCATGTTGCGAAATACCTTTAGCTAAATAAACTACTTTCACATCTTTTTTATCATCGACTAACTGAAACATGTCACGGTCACCGGTCACAATTCTGATGGGACCATTTTCTCGTTCGGCATATGACGCCATAACGTCATCGGCTTCGTAATCATCTGCTCCCACGATAGCGATACCAAAAGCATCCAAAACATCCATCAAGATGGGTATTTGCGGTGCCAGTAAATCCGGTTCCTCTTCCGCGCCTTCTTCATCTAATCGATTAGCTTTGTACTCTGGAAAAAGTTCGACTCTCCAAGAAGGTCTCCAATCTCCTTCAATGCAGGCAACTAATCTGTTGGGTTTGTAAGTTGTTATCAAACGCGCACTCATGTCTAAATAGCCACGTATCGCATTTACAGGGGTGCCATCAGGAGATAAAAGTGAATCCGGCATTCCGTAGAAAGCTCGATACCAAAGGGATGCTGAATCCAAGAGCATTAAACTCATACATCTCCCAATAAATAAGTCACAACTCCGCGATCAATCGACCTCACTGCTTGTCTGCACTTTGAATTGAGCTCTGGTGAAGCATTTGCAATTTGTCCAAGTAAATCCACTAGCTGTTTAGTTGATCGAACAAAATCTCCAACCGACATATCTGAACCTTTGAGCACATGACTAAGACTCGAACCATTTGCCCATCTAAAAATCATGTAACAAAACCCAAGATCTGGGGCTCTTTGTGTCTTTACTCCAGCCTCTATTTCCATATCCTCTATCTCCGCCCAGATTCGAGTTATTGCGGCGAGAGCGTTTGCAACCGAGTCATTTGGAATTTTAGGTGATAGATCTTCTTGACTTCTTGATTCAAAAATCATTGCCGAAGCAACACTGACAATTTCTGCTGGTTGTAACTCTGCAAAGATACCTCGTCTGATGCTTTCAGTTAGCAAAAGATCTGATTCTGCATAAATTTTGGAGAGAATTAAGCCCTGAGGCAAGAGCTTCTCCCCTTCAATGTATCCAAGCAACGTCAGCACGTTGCATATCTTGTCAAAAGTTTTCGCAATGACGTGCGTGCGATTCATGACCCGATTATTTAAACCCTCTTTTTCACGCTGTAAACGGTCGGATCTCTCGGCGAATCGAGCATGCGATTCTCGGTCGTTACAACTGTGGCAAGAATGATTCTTCATCCTTTTACGTAAATCATCTATCTCAGACTCCATGTGCAATCTCTGCTTAGAATCAAAGGTTTTACGACCGCCTCGTTTGCTTAATAGAACTTCGAGATCTTTAATCTCTCTACGAAAACTGGCGTACTCTTCAAAATTACCAAGGTGACAGGTTGCTTGTTCTAATAATTGATTGATCGCTTCTTGATTGCGTTTTTGCTGTTTAACCAGACCAACAACAGCTCTGTCGGCTTGAAATTGAGCAAAGGATGACTCTAAAGAACCACGTGCGCGTTCTCGACCAAAACGCGAAATCAGATTAACTGCCATGTTATAGGTTGGTGAGAAAGAAGAACGCAATGGATACGTTCGGGTGGAGGCTAAACCAGCAGCTGTAGCCGAATCAATACTAGGAGACCACTGAATCACTGCATTACCTTCAATATCTATGCCTCGACGACCAGCGCGGCCAGTTAGTTGGGTGTATTCGCCAGGAGTGATCGGAACATGAGCTTCACCGTTGTACTTAACCAATTTTTCAAGAACTACTGTGCGCGCCGGCATGTTTATACCTAATGCAAGAGTTTCAGTTGCAAAAACCGCTTTAACTAATCCCCTTTGAAATAGATCCTCCACTGCCGACTTAAAACTCGGAATCAAACCGGCGTGATGCGCTGCGATACCTCGCTCTAGTGCCGTAATCCAATCTGAATGATTTAGTACTTCAAGATCTTCTTGAGCCAGATTCTGTGTGTATCTATTGGCTGTCTCGATAATCTCCTTGCGCTCGTCCGGAGTCGTTAGTTTGATACCAGCCTGTAAGCATTGCTTAACCGCTGCATCACATCCAACTCGAGAGAAAATGAAAGTAATCGCTGGCAATAAGGACATGCGCTGCAATTTTTCAATTATTTCTGCTCTAGATAAACGATTCGAATCATCAATCCAGCGAGAATTTCGACCAGCCCTCGATTTAACTCGTCGTAATGCTTCATTTTCTAGCTTGAGTATCTCTGGATTTACTTGTCCTGGCTTTGTGAACAGATCAACTAGCTTATTGCCGATCAGAACGTGCTGGTATAACGGAATGGGTCTGACTTCGCTGACAATGACATCTATCGTTCCACGAACTTCTCCGAGCCATTCACCAAACTCTTCGGCATTAGAAACGGTTGCCGAAAGCGATATAACTTGCACACTTTCCATCAGGTGAATGAGAACTTCTTCCCAAACCGCTCCCCTGAACTTATCGGCTAAGTAATGAACTTCATCCATTACTACTGAACCTAAATTTATAAGTGTGCTTGAGCCTTGATAGAGCATATTTCTAAGAACTTCTGTTGTCATGACCAGAATTGGAGCTTCACTATTTATGTTTGTATCCCCCGTTAACAAACCTACGTTCTCGGAGCCAAACTTTTCTACAAACTCTTGATACTTCTGATTCGATAAAGCCTTGATGGGGGTTGTATAGAAACATTTCTTCTTTTGCTTCAACGCGATAAAGGCTGCGAATTCTCCTACAACAGTTTTACCGGCCCCGGTGGGTGCAGCTACTAAAACTCCGTTGCCATCCTCAACGCTTTGGCACGCTGCAATCTGAAAGCTATCGAAGGCAAAACCAAATGAATCAATAAACTCTTGCGTCAAAGGATGGTTAGTTCTTGACCGGGCAGCGGCAAATTTCTCTGCCGGGGTTATCAGTTCAGCCACGTTAATCCAGCTCCAGCAACGCATTCAGCACTCACAGGAAGTGCACCAATACGTTCACCATCAGCGTATGCAACTGCTTGAGAATTAATTCGCACTTTTTTGGTTCGATATACATTGACCTCTGGATGATTTATATGGGTTCCTGAATACACAGTTGGAAAAACACGAACAAATTCGAGTTTCGATATAGGACTAAGAACCATCACGTCAAATAAACCATCAGTAAGGGATGCTTGAGGACACACCTGCATTCCCCCTCCATAACTGGATCCATTTCCAACAGCGATAAGCATTGCCTCTGTACTGATAGTCCTGTCATCTAATTCAATCTCAAAATGCGAGGGTTTAAAGAGAGGAAGTTCCAGTGCTATTGCTAGATTGTATTTTGATCGACCTTTTGGCCACGATAAAGCATTAGCTTTTTCATTAACCGTTGAATCAAATCCCGAAGAAAGTACCGCACCGAACCACTCACCATCTACCAAACCAAGATCTATAACCTGAGGTATGGTGGTGGTTACACGATCGAGAAGTTCATTAATCTCACCAAGAGGCCACTTCAATGCACGAACAAAATCATTTCCAGTACCTGCTGGAATTGCTGCGAAAGCTATTTTCTTAGGCACAACAACTTGCAGAACCAAGTGAACCAGACCGTCTCCTCCAACAGCGATTACACCAGGACAATCGTGGTTTTCGTTGATAAATTTGAGTAAATCACTCTGAACACTTTGAGCTGAGATCCCGGTTATCAATTGATAATTCAGATCATGCTTAGAAAAGTATCCGGCAACCAACTTACCTAATACCGCACCCTTGCCTTGCCCAGAAGTTGGATTAACAACTATGGCCCAGCGAGGGTCAGACACGGTCAGGATTCTTTCGATCTCGCCGTTTATCGTTTAGTAATGCGAATGTACCTGAAGCGAAATACAAAAGAATTAGCGGTACTGCCAGAGCCGCCATCGATAACGGATCAGCTGTAGGTGTAAAAGCTGCAACGAATAGAACTATAGAGAAAACCCATATTCGCCAAGGCTTCAAAATCGTTTTTCCGCTAAGAAAACCAATGAGATTAAGACTGATCAAAAACACTGGTAATTCAAAAGCTAATCCAAAGAGCAGAATGATTCGAAGGACAAAATCAATGTAATCGTCAAAACGTACAAGGTTATTAAGGGCGTCTGGAGTGAAGCCAAAGAGAATTCGCACAGCCGCCGGCAATATTGAATATCCAAGGGAAGCGCCAGCTGCGAAAAAAGGTGTTGCAGCGATAATGAAGAAAATAGAATTCTTCTTCTCTCGTCTATGTAACGCAGGCGCAATAAACGCCCACAATTGGAAAAGCCATGCGGGTGCTGCAAGTATCAATCCAGTAAGTATCGCAACCTTTATCTGTAAATTTAAAGGCCCCAACACACCGCTGATGTAAAGAGCGCCGCAGTTTGCATCTCCCGATTCTTGAGCCGCTCTTAAATCACATACTGGTTTGGCAAGTTCGATGATTATGTCATTGTAAAAATACCAACCAAGTGCGGCTGCGATAAGAATAAATATTGCGGATCGAATAATGCGTTTGCGTAACTCACGAAGATGATCTAGCAAGGGCATTCGACCACCAGTTGAGGTCGACACAAAACTACTTCTCAGTTGACTCGTCGGTATCCGGTTTCTTATCGTCTTGCTTCATTTCCTTGATTTCGCTCTTGAAAATTCTCATGCTTTTACCGAGAGAGCGAGCTGAATCAGGAAGACGTTTTGCACCGAAGAGAACTAATACGACCAACAGCAGAATAAGAATGTGGCTTGGTTCGCGCAAAAACATAACTTCTCGCTTTCTAAACGTAAGAATCTACGATTAACTTTATCTCAAATAGCCTCAGAACGCACAGATGAGGCGCTTACCCGTACTGATTCAGGGCTTTCTGAGCCCTACTTAATACCAATTCTCGTATGTCCAAAGGCTCAAGAACCTCTGCTGTTCCTAGAAGGCTACAAATTGTACGGATAGCCCATTCGGTACTGAATACATTGCTAACGACCTCATCTTCCGGTTTCAGTTCCATGTGATCCTTAAGATTAAATGTTTCAGATATTTCCCGTAAGTTGCTATGAACTTTCAAGCGCAACTCCTCATTAGTTTCGGGCGCAGATTCAGGTAACGGTAAAACCCTCTTGGTACCTGTCGATTCCGCTTGTGATATTCGGTCTAAGCGGAACACTCTGAAATCCTTGGAAGATTCACAAAAAGAGTAAACATGCTCTGTATTGCCCTCGTTGAAAACTCTTAATGGAGTGATGTTTCTCGAACTCACTTCATCACGCGAAATAGAGTGATACGAAATCTTTACACTTTCGCCGGTCTTAACCGATGAAAATATAACTTCCCTAACTTCAGGCAACACATTGACAGAAATATTCTTCGGAGCAACAACTCTTGTCTTAACCGAGAGTTTCTGAACAAGATCATCGATTAAAAGGGCGTGCTCACTTGAAGAAGGTAGCGAACCACGAATAATGCTTAAGCCGAGAATTAATGCTGCAGTTTCTGAATCGCTCAGTTTGCGTGGACTACTTAAAACATCGGCATTACGTATCGAAACATAACCAGTTTCGAAGGAAAGATCGATGAGCTCCAGCGGTGTATACCCCGGTAATCCACACATCCATAAAGTATTCAAATCATCTAGAACAGCTGATTTGGTTGTATTGAAATCGCTCGCAATCTTCTCCAACGCCACCCCTTGATTCAGGGTTAAATACGGGACGAGGTCCAAGAGCCGAGAAACCTGATTATCAGCCAGCTTCTTAACCATGAACCATCACCACGTTTTTCAGGGACTTGATCACGCTATCTCTTAAAACAGAAGGAGCAAGTACCTGTACATCATCTAGATGCCAAAGAACTAAAGATAACAATTCATTTTCCGAAGAATACGGAACATCAACAGCGTCAAAATCTTCGGCAGTAACTATTTTTGATGCTCTATTTCGTAGTTGAGAACCACGTCCTTTACGAACGAGAAGTTGAGCCGTTAGTTCGTAGGTGTTTTCTTCTGATTCAGTGCTCGAAATGTATTTTTCAGGAATTTCATACGTTTTGGAACCTTTAGATAATGACACATCTCCTACAATTCGATCACATTTAAAGGTGCGAATCTCTGCCTTACGGAGGTCAAGTCCACTGAAATACCAGTTACCTTTAAATGAAAAATAAGAGTAGACATTGACCTGTCTGGATTGAGTTTTCATCTCTGAATCTAAATAGATAAATTCAATTGTTCTACGTTTACTTATGCAATCAATAATCTCATTGAGAAATTTTGGGGCATTAATAAGTACAGGGGCGATGGCAGGAATTTCAGAGATATCAATCGGGCTAGCCAACCCAGCTAACTTTCTCATCGCATGCTGCGCGATTTCACTCAATGCTTCTTCTTTCCACACTTGGGCGGCCAAGGACATGTATGCAATCTCGTTAGTTGTGAAACCACTGTGATCCATCACGTAGTTTTCAAATCGAATCCGATATCCAATCTCATCGTCAAATAAGGGATCTAGCGCAGATACTTCGATTTCAATTCCTAGCGCCCGCAGCTCATCCTTATCGCGCTCAAACATTCGCTCCATAGATTCACTTGAACCTTCATAACCTTCAATAGTTCGAAAGATTTCGGATTTAGTGAGATATCTTTTTGTAGCTAGTAAAGCAATAACTAAGTTAACTAAACGTTCACTCTTCCGGGACACCGTATGCACCTTTTGAAGGACGTCTACGCCGTGCTAATACATTTACACCGGGAGCCATTCGACGAGTAACAATAAGAAAACCTGTATGTCCGATCATCCTTTGCATTGGCCGCACTGCTAAACCTTCGTGGTGCCAATCGCGAACAATGGTTTCTGAACTAAGGGGTTCGGTAAAATGACCATCTTCCTTAATTGCTTCAGCTGTCATTGATAATTGTGTCGTTGTGGCAACGTAAGCGAGAAAAACTCCACCTGGGCGTAATACTTCAGCTGCAAAAGAAATGCACTCCCACGGAGCGAGCATGTCAAGGATTACGCGGTCGTACTTCTTATCTGTGGAAGACTCTTGAACCGAACCAATGTTCAGGCTCCAGTTTGTTGGAACTGCGCCAAAGTACGTACGAACATTCTCTCTTGCTATATCAGCAAAATCTTCTCGTCTTTCAAAACTGGTAAGTTCACCAGTTGGTCCAATAGCTCTTAACAGTGAGATGCTTAATGCTGCGCTTCCAACTCCAGCTTCAATAACTTTAGCCCCCGGGAATACATCAGCTACGCCAATAATCATCGCTGCATCTTTTGGATAAACAATCGTTGCGCCGCGAGGCATAGACAAAACAAAATCCCCAAGCAACGGCTTAAATGCCGTGAATTGCAAACCTGCGCTGGTGCTGACAACGCTTCCTTCTGGCAGGCCAATTAAATCGTCATGAACAATCCAGCCTTTATGGGTATGCCATTCTTTGCCTGGAGTTATCGTAAATGTGTACATCTTCCCTTTGGGATCTGTCAGTTGAATTCGATCACCAGCAGAGAAAAAACCATCATTAGACATGGGAGTATCTTATGCGTGCGGGTCCGCAAATATCAGAGTATCTTCACGCAAGTGCAGCAATTAAGACTTTCTCCAAGCAGGGTTAATGACTTCTCTAATTGTCCATTGCTCTATAAATATCGTGTGATTGATCAACTGCCTGAAACCCCGAGTTTGGATGCCGAACGCGGCACCCTCGTTCATACAGTTTTGCATGATCTATTCGAATCACCTGCGCCGTCACGAACTATTGAAACCGCCATGGACTTGCTACCCAGCCGTTGGAAAGAACAGTTATCACTGAAACCAGAACTGGCAAATATGATCACAAGTGAAAAAGAGTGGTTGGATAGAGCGAAATCGCTACTCGAAACCTACTTCAATCTAGAAAACCCAACTAGCTTTGAACCTACCTACCGTGAACTTCACCTAGAACAGAATTTATCGGAGCAAACATATCTTCACGGATATGTTGATCGATTAGATGTAGCACCTACCGGTGAAGTTCGAATCATCGACTATAAAACTGGCAAGTCTCCTAAACCTGGATGGGAAGATAAAGCGCTCTTTCAACTCAGAGTGTATGCACTTCTTTATTGGAAAGAGCACAATGTCATCCCCAAACTTCTGCAGTTAATATACTTGGGAGATTCTAACGTTCTGAAAAACACTCCTTCTATGGAAGATCTAGATTCAACTGAAAAAACGCTTCTTAAGATTGCATCGTCAATAATGGAGGCAACGGAAACATCCACGTGGACACCTAGAAAAAGTAGATTGTGTGATTGGTGTTCCTTTAAACCGATTTGTCCTGCTCATAACTAATAAATAGATTTAAGTAATTTAGCTCTTCTAGTGATTTAATAACGCGAAGACGCGGACGGGGTTGGATCGCAACAAAATGCGGCACCGCTATCGTCATAGCCCCACTGGAAGTAGCAGCAGTAACCCCATTAGGAGAATCTTCAAGAATCAGACAATTAGAAATATCCACTTCCAATCGGCTGGCAGCTGCCAAATATGCTTCTGGATTTGGTTTTGGGTGTTGTACGTCATCAGCTGATATCGAGAATTCAAAAGTGTGTTGTGAATATCGATTGAGCACAGCGTCAACTAACACTCGTGGGCTCGCAGATACCAGTGCCGTCTTGATTCCGTTACTTTTAAGCGAACTCAACAATTCAAGAGCTCCAGGCATCGCGGGAACTCCGTCTGCTAGTTTCCTGCTCATTAAATTGATGATTTCATTTGTGAAGTATTGCGGACTCTCTTTGCCGCCGGATTTCTCAAACATGTATTCACCTACTCGGCTAAGTGGTCCGCCAAGACATGTATTTTGATCATCGGAAGTCCATTCATAACCATACCTAGCCATAAGCTCTGTCTCGGCAATAAGCCAAACTGGTTCAGAATTAACAAACAATCCGTCCATATCGAAGAAAACGGCGCTATAGAAAACCGACATCTTAGATTGCAATTCCAAGTAAGGCATCTAACGCTCGAGATAATTCGCCTGGATGCCCACCTAAAAATCCGGATCTAGAATCTTTAATCCATTGATTCAACAAAGAAAAAACTCTTTCAGTATCCAAGTTAGATGACAACGCATTTACGATTGCCTGAATCACTTCCTGCGTAGGTGCACAATCAGGTTGAGATAGATACAGAATTAACTCATCCAGAAACTTTGAGGCTTCTTCTAGTAAATCATCACTCCACATGCGATCACGGGAATAGTTCTGCATCAAAAGGGCACAGCGGATGGCCATCGGATGAGCACCGGAATTAATTAATGATGAAACAAATTTCAAATTTCCTAAGCTTTTACTCATCTTCTGGCCATCTAGACCGATCATGCCCGTATGAACATACATGCGAGCGAAGTTTCTACCGGTCGAAACTTTTGCTTGCGCAGCGCTCATCTCGTGATGAGGAAAAATTAGATCACTTCCGCCACCTTGAATATCAATGAGGTATTCACTGGAAGAATCAGGTTCTAGATACTGCAGTGCGATCGCACAGCATTCAATATGCCAGCCAGGTCGACCTTGTCCATAAATGCTTGGCCAAGCAGGTTCATCAGGTCTCTGAGATAACCAAACCAAAGAATCTAAGGGATGTTCCTTTCCTAAACGATTTGGATCTCCCCCTCGTTCTGCAAATATCTTCCGCTGTTCTTCTTCGCTGAGGTGGCTGCGACTGCCAAAATCAGGATCTGCATGCACACGGAAATAGAGATCTTCTTCAACGCCGTAAATCGACTCTGCTGATTGCAATTCATGAATCTTCCTTGTTACTAGCGGAATAGCTTCAACTGCTCCTATGTAATATTTGGGTGGAATTACATGCAGAGCAGTCATGTCGTTTCTAAAAAGATCTACTTGTGATTCTGCTAGTTCCTGCCAATCCACACCATCACGATTCGCTCGCTCAAGTAACGGGTCATCGATATCAGTGATGTTCTGAACATAATCAACGGCATTTCCAGTTGCTCGTAAGTATCTATTTATTAAATCAAAAGAAATATAAGTAGCGGCATGACCTAGGTGCGTAGAATCGTACGGCGTGATACCACAGACATACATTCGATATTGCTTTTGAACAGGCACCTGCTGCACGGATTGTGACGCAGAATTAAAGAGTGATAGCGCAGGAAAATCGAACCTTGAATCAATGGATGGAATATATACCTCTGGCCACGATCTCATCTTCTTATACTAATGCATCAATTTTACGAAACATTATTAAAACGCTGGCCATGGAATTGCGGGCCACTCCGGATTAGGCATAGGAAAAGACTTCTGATCCATTAAGTTCATGATCCTGGATCGAAGGGCGAAAATTTCATCTGTTGTAAGTAATGTATTGAAAATCTCACCTTGATGTGAATCTAACTTCAACATTAATTCAGTCAAAGAGTTTAATTCATCGACAGAAAGATCCTGTCCCGCCCATTGCCACAAAACGGTACGTAACTTATTCTCTTCGTGAAAAGTAACTCCATGATCACATCCATAAAGTTTCCCATCTTCTCGAGGGAGTAGATGGCCAATCTTACGATCCGTATTGTTAATCACAGCGTCAAAAAGAGCTAGAGCCCTTAACTGAGCATGGTCTTGTCTGAAGTATTCGGCAAGATCAATACTTGTATCTATTTCGATCCACTCCTGAACCATTCCCATTCCATATGGACCGTCTCGAAGAATCGTAGTAGGGACAATATGCAATTGCATAAGTTCACTAATCAAAAAAGCTGCATACTCTCGTGACGCAAGATTGCCATCTTGAAAATCCCATAGCGGTCGCTCCCCTGCTATAGGCTTATAAATGCACTTAATAGATTCGTCGCCCACAATACAATTTGCCAACAAAGTGGCGTTAGACGCATCGATGAGACGGCCCGTGACTGTTAATTCTCCTTCACGTAATTTTCTTTCAGATTCATTCATCTTCGATATCCATTCGAACGAGGACAGAGATGCCCGCTGGGATCAATAGGAATTCCACAGAAAGGACATGGAGTGCGGCCGGCACTAGCCAGAGATAAACAACGTTTAGAAAATGACGCAGCTTGCGTGGGTGAAGCGTGAACACGCAATAGATCTACAGAGAGACCACGTTCATCGAAAACAACTTCTTCTTCTGAATCTGCATCGGATCCCGCCATGTCACGAAGTTCGTAAACAATCTTCGAATTTTCGGCATCCCAAGCCATAGCAATCACTCCTGCTCGGAACTCTTCAAATATAGGTTGTTCAAGAGGTGCATCATCTATTTCAAAACTTTTTACAACAATCGTAGGATCCGTCTTTTTTATCTCGCGAAGCATTATTTTCGTACGTTCACCGAGAGCGATTACCTGAGATTTATCAACCACAACTGATACGACCCTAGTACCTGTACGTGCTTGAATAAAGAAAGTTCGTTCTCCAGGAGCACCTACCGTTCCGGCTACGAAACGTTCCACTGGATTGAACTCATATATTATCGGCGTCATTTGCTTCCCGATCCCCCACCAACGAGGGCCTTCTTTGAACGCTTACTATCTGAAAGAAAATCAAAACACGTGGTGGAGTCATTGATATGTAATAAGCGAAAATTACCTTTGCTGTAATCCAGAACTGATATCGATGCCGGATCTATAACAATTTTCTGGAACTTATCAAGATCCAGCTCAAGTGCTGAAGCGATAAGACTCTTGATTACATCGCCATGGCTGACGATTAGAACAGATCCATTGCCAGCCTTTTTGATTGAATTCAACAGAGACTTCTTAGCTCTACTTTGAACTCCGGCTAGAGCTTCCCCGTCAGGAAATACCATTTGACTTGGAGTCTTTTGAACAACACGCCACTCTTTCTTAAGAGATAAAGCCGATAGTTTCTTACCTGTCCAACTTCCGTAATCAACCTCTATAAAACCTTCATCAACATGGATGTTTTTGGCTGATATACCCGTTGCCTTTATCCAAGGTTGAATGGTTGCCAAACAACGTTCCAGCGGGCTAATGCTGATGTACTTAAACTTTAAATCACCCAGCCGTTTTTTTAAATCAATCGCTTGCTTATTTCCTGATTTACTCAAAAGCACACCTGGTAATCGACCTGCCAAAATGCCCTTTTCATTGGCGACAGAATGGGCATGTCGGATCAAAATTACTGTGGTCACAACGCAAGGTTATCGGGATTTACGAATACACACTTGCTAGGGTCTCTCCATGCAACTTCGACGTGCGGGTAAAAGCGGCCTCATGCTATCCAGGGTTGGTTTGGGCACCATGACGTGGGGGCGAGATACCGATGAGCACGAAGCTGCCGATCAATGTCGAGCATTTCTTGATGCCGGAGGTAACTTCATTGATACCGCTGCAGTTTATGGAGACGGTGATAGCGAGCGAGTTATCGGTGGACTGATTGGAACGTTGTTTAACCGTAATGAAATCGTGATTGCATCTAAAGCAGGATTGAGTTTTCCTGGTGGAATACGAACCATAGATAACTCACGCACGGCGCTCATTGCGCAATTAGATGCGTCATTACAACGTTTGCAGTCAGATTACTTAGATTTATGGCAAGTTCATACGTGGGATGTCAATACTCCACTCGATGATACTTTGTCGGCCCTGGATTATGCATATACAAGTGGAAAAGCAAGATACGTTGGAGTATCAAACTTTTCAGGATGGCAGAGTGCGCGTGCCATCACTAGACAAGAAGTTATTGCTAACAAAGCGCCTATAACAACTTTGCAGAATGAATACTCACTTCTAAATCGCAAAGTTGAAGATGACTTAATAGATGCTGTGAGCAATCTAGATGTTGGTTTCCTAGCATGGTCTCCTTTAGGCCGAGGAGTTCTCACAGGCAAGTATCGAAAAGGTATTCCGAGTGATTCAAGAGCTGCAACTCCACATTTTTCTTCTTTTGTCGAACCATATTTAACGGAGAAGCAGTCACAAATCGTTGAAGCAGTATGTGTTGCTGCAGAAGGACTTGGATACTCACCCCTTGAAGTGGCTTTGGCATGGGTCAGGGATGCCCCATCTGTAACCAGTGTGATTCTTGGAGCACGCACCGGAGCACAGTTGCGCGGTGCTCTATCGAGCGAAGAAGTTACGCTTCCAGATGTCGTGCGCACTGCTCTTGATGAAGTATCAGGCGTTTCTTAAAAAATTCTCAAGAACATCTGCGCCAAACTTCAAACCATCAACAGGCACTCTTTCATCTACACCATGAAAAAGCGCCATAAAATCCAAATCCGCAGGCAACTTCAATGGTGAAAAACCGAAGCCAACTATTCCTAAATCACTAAGAGCTTTATTGTCAGTTCCTCCGCTCATTAAGTACGGAACAGGAATGCCTTCTGGATCAAATGCGAGAATCGATTGAATCATGGCCTCAACTAAATCTCCTTCAAAATCCACTTCCAAGGCAATGTCATGCGTGATCGTTTGGATAGTGATATCCGGACCAACAATCTCACGGATGGTTTCATTCAACTCATTTTCTAATCCAGGAAGAAAACGACCATCAATTACAGCATGCGCACTCTGCGGAATAACATTGGCCTTATATCCAGCTTCTAACATAGTTGGATTCGAGGTGTTTTGAAGTGTTGCACCGATCATCCTTGCCATGGAACCAATTTCTGGAAGTAATGGCCTTAAATCTTTTTCATCATAATTCTTACCGGTAACTTCTGCTATTTTCTTAAAGAGTGTTTTGACTGTCTTGGTATATCTCTGAGGCCACGAGTAGTTACCGATTGCTGAAACTGCCTCGCTTATTCGTGTGAGTGCATTTTCGGGATTCATCATCGAACCATGGCCAGCTCGTCCTTCAGCGCTTAAGCGAATCCAATGAATTCCTTTTTGAGCAGCTTCAATGAAGTACAAACGCTTGTTATTTGAAAGTGCAACAGAAAAACCACCCACTTCAGAAATGGCTTCCGAACAGTTATCGAATACTTCTGGGTGATTGGCAACCATCCAACGAGACCCAAAAAGGGAACCTGCTTCTTCGTCAGCGAAAAAAGCAAGCACAATATCCCGTGGTGGTGTGATTCCCTTTCTTGCCCATAAACGAAATACTGCAATGATCATCGCAACCATATTCTTCATATCTATGGCTCCGCGACCCCAAATCATTCCATCTTTGATTTCTGCGGCGAATGGATCAACGCTCCAATCATCTGCATTGACCGGAACAACATCCAAATGTCCGTGTACAACTAATCCTGGTCGGTGCGAATCTTGACCAGCAATCTTTGCGATTACATTGCAACGGCCTGGAGATGATTCGTAAATAGAAGCATGAATGCCTACCTCTTCAAGTAGTTCGACAACTTTATTTGCGATTGCGGCTTCATCGCCTTTACCTTCACCATAATTAACACTTGGGATTCGGATGAGTTGTTGGCAAATTTCAACCACTTCAGCATGCAATTCTTCACGATCGAGAGGCGTTAACGCCGTAGTGCTCATGGACACATTCTCTCGTAGATGCTTCTCTTTTGCTTACCTTTAAAGGCATTGCTATCGTTCTGGTTGCACTCGTCCGGGTGGCGGAATTGGCAGACGCGCTAGCTTGAGGTGTTAGTGCCCGCAAGGGCTTAGGGGTTCAAGTCCCCTCTCGGACACAAAAATGTGAAACTATGAGCACCGTGAATGTAAAGGATGCTTTAGAACTAATCCGCGAAGTTCCAGATTTCCCTAAACCAGGAATCCTCTTTCAAGACATCACACCTTTACTCTCTCATCCTGAGGCTTTTTCTCTTGTTATACAGAACATGTTCAGCGAGAAATCAGTATTTGATTATGTGGCAGGAATGGAAGCACGTGGATTTATCTTTGCTTCGGCTATCGCCAATTACAGTTCGAAAGGGTTTATACCCATTCGCAAATCTGGAAAGCTACCGCATGACACATACAGCGAAAATTATGGCTTGGAATATGGCACCGATACTTTAGAAATCCATAAGGATGCGTGCTCTAGTGGTAACAATGTTTTGGTTGTCGATGACGTTCTGGCCACAGGCGGCACAGCTTGTGCGGCAATTCGACTGATCGAGAAAACCGGAGCGAGCGTCACAAGCATTGCTTTTGTTATCGAAATAAGCGCGCTTAATGGACGCGCGAAAATTCAGGAACACTTTCCTGGCATGCAAATAACATCGTTGAAAATAATCTGATGACAACTCATTCAACGCCGAAGATAACCCAGATTCAGGGTCTTAGAGCTCTTGCTGCAATATTAGTTACTTTGTTTCATGCTAAGTGGATAAGCGGCGGCTTCATTGGTGTGGACATCTTCTACGTGATCAGTGGTTTCTTGATTACCGGTCTACTGATGAGAGAAATAGATCGCACAGGAACAATTAGCTTTAAAGAGTTCTATGCCCGACGTTTTAGGAGATTGCTACCTACATCCTTCTTTGTATTGGTCGTAACCGCGGTATTGGCTTGGTTCTTACTACCCGGCATAACCCGTGCCACTCTGGGCCGAGATGTAATCGCAGCTAGTTTGTACGTTTCTAACTACTTGTTTGCATGGTGGCAAACGGATTATCAGAACTTGGATGCTACGCCATCACCCGTAATCCACTATTGGTCCCTTGCTGTGGAAGAACAGTTCTATCTCGTATGGCCAATTCTTATCCTTTCGTTCTTCATTCTTGCGAGGAAATTGAAATCTAAGAATGCTATTGCGTGGATGGTCGCCTCAGTAACTTTAATCTCTTTCATCTATTCAACATATCTAACTGAGAATTCTCCGATCTGGGCTTTTTACTCATTACCAACCCGAGCATGGGAACTAGGTATTGGTGCTCTGATAGTGCTTCTTCCGCAGATGAAAATGAAACGTGTATTCGGACTCGTTGGTTTCGTATTTCTCATCATTAGCTCCTTTCTCTTCAATGAATCAACAGCATTTCCTGGCATAAATGCTCTCCTGCCAGTTCTCGGAACTGCAATGTTGATCGCAACAGTTCATTTATGGCCACCCTTTCTCAACGATGTTGCCAACAACAGAATTTCACAATGGCTCGGTAGGATTTCTTATCCACTGTATTTATGGCATTGGCCTCTACTGGTTCTTCCTAGTTCCTATTTTGCACGTCCACTAGAAGTGTATGAACGCCTCATTGCCATTGCTGCAACTCTGGTTTTCGCGGATCTCACGCACAGATTCATCGAAGAACCTTTCCGGCGAAGCAACTCCCCTGCTCTCTTAATCTACAAAAAATCCGCTGTAGTAACTATTGCATCCGTGCTTCTGGGTACTGCAATCATGTTTACAAATACAAATAAAATTGATGTATCGGGAATTAATGGCGCAGTATCCCTTGCTCAAATCAAAGCACGTCCCTTGATTTATGACGATGGGTGTCACGCGAATTACAATCAAACGGAGTCTGGAAAATGTGAGTATGGTGATTTACAGTCAAATAAAACCATGGTTTTATACGGCGATTCTCACGCAGCTCAATGGTTCCCTACAGTTGTTGAAATAGCGCAACGATCTGGATACAAGTTGATCTCACTCACAAAATCAGCTTGCTCATCTGTTGAAGTTATAAGACAAGATCGAGGCGCATTCAATATGTCGCGTTGTAGCAAATGGCGTGAAAAATCAATTGAACGCATACAGCAGATTAAACCTGATGTTCTGATTATGAGCAGTTTTCAGTATTTTGCTATGCCACCACAATTTCGAGATCGAGAGCAGTGGTGGAATGAAGGTCAAAAGAAACTATTGGCCGGCGTAAAAGATTCAGCCACTCATCTGATTTATCTGACAGATACACCGCATCCAGAAAAAGACATACCTTCATGTCTAGCAACTAGTTCGATTGCAGATTGCGATGACATTACGCGAAGTGAAAATCTCTCCATCAATGGTTTCAAAGTGGTCGATCCGAATCCATGGCTCTGTTCGGACATGTGCTCTTCCGTCAAAGATGGGGTTGTCGCCTACCGGGATCAATCACACATATCCGTCGATATTGCTCGGGCACTAATTCCACGATTAACACAAGCCCTGCGAGACCAAGGTGTAAATCTCTGAATTAGACATTTGCTCAATAGAAGAAAAATTCGCTCTCCAATGGCAAGATTCACCCGTGGCCGAACTCATTTATTACTGCGGAACGATGGATAGCGGAAAATCAACGCTTGCACTTCAAACCGCTCATAACCACCAGAGTCGCGGACGCACAGGACTTATTTTCACATCACAAGATCGAGCTGGTTCTGGCGTCATTTCTTCACGTCTAGGACTGCAAAGTCCGGCGATTGAAGTATCTACGGATTTAGACATACACAAATTTGTTGTTGATAAATTGTCACAAGGTTCACGAATTGATTACATCATTTGTGATGAAGCGCAGTTTTACCAACCGAAACAGATAGAAGAATTAGCAAAAATCGTGGATGGGTTAGGTATTGATGTTTACGCGTTCGGTATTTTGTCCGATTTTCGCACAAAGCTTTTCCCTGGGTCAGCCCGGTTAGTAGAACTTGCTGACCGTGTAAACACCCTGCAAGTTGAAGCCTTGTGTTGGTGCGGATCTCGAGCTACGCATAACGCCAGAACCGTGGGTGGCACTATGGTTACTCAAGGAGAACAAGTGGTTGTTGGCGATGTAGCCCCTGATCAAGAAGTAGCATATGAAGTCTTATGCCGCAGGCATCATATGCGTGAGGTAACCGCTCGCTCTTCCAAGGCGGCACATGTATCAACAGAACCACTTCCATTCACATAAGAACAGAGGAAAAAAAATGAAAACACGTGGCCTAGCAGTAGATAACGCAACATCGCCATTAAAGGCTTTTGAATTTGATCGCCGAGAAGTTGGAGCACATGATGTTGCACTAGATGTGAAGTTCTCAGGAATTTGTCACTCAGATATTCACACTGCACGTGGCGAGTGGGGTTCTGTCCTTTACCCATTGGTACCAGGACACGAAGTTGCGGGAGTAGTAACAGCTATTGGATCATCCGTAAGTAAGTTCAAAGTTGGCGATCTCATTGGTGTTGGAGTTTTCGTTGATTCGTGCCGCAAGTGCCCTAACTGTCTTCAAGGATTACAGAACTACTGCCTTGAAGGTATGACTGGAACTTATAACAGCATGGAGCGAGATGGAAAGAACGAAACAAGAGGCGGTTACTCAAATAAGTTTGTCATCAATGAAGATTACGCAGTACATATTCCTTCCAATCTTCCGCTGGAGGGTGTAGCTCCCCTGCTTTGCGCAGGAATAACTCTCTACTCTCCAATTAAGCATTGGAATGTTGGACCGAAAACTAAAGTAGCTGTAATGGGTCTAGGTGGACTCGGACATATGGGCGTTAAGTTTGCGGTAGCGATGGGAGCAGAAGTTACGGTTCTCTCGCACTCTCCATCTAAGGAGAGCGATGCAAAGAAGATGGGTGCGCATCACTTTGTTAGCACGAAGGATCCAAGCGCATTAGATAAATTGAAAAAATCTTTTGACATCATCTTAAATACAGTAAGTGCTGAGTTGGATATAAATGCTTATTTGCAATGTTTAAAACTAGACGGAACTCTCGTCGTTATTGGTCTTCCTGGTAAGGCGTATGCGCTTAATCCAGCTGTAATGCTAGATGGTCGTCGTTCTCTGACGGGATCCATGATTGGTGGAATGCCAGAGCTTCAAGAAATGCTTAACTTCTGTGGCGAAAAGAACATCGTCAGTGATGTTGAAGTCATCAAAGCAGATTACGCCAATACCGCGTACGAGCGCACTGTCGCTAGTGATGTGAAATATCGATTCGTTATCGACGCAAGCACTTTCTAAGCTAAGAAAGTATTGAGTACGTAAACGAAAACTGGAGCAATAGCTAGCGCTGGAAGCAGATTGCCGACAGCAACTTCTTTAACGCGCAGCAAACGCAATCCAATGGACAGAAGTAGCAATCCCCCTACGATTGTCATGGCATCTATTTGATACTGCGCCAAAACACTTCCAAGGAATAAGCCGATAAGGGTCCAAACTCCTTGGTAGATACCCACTGGAATCGCTGACGCAGCAACTCCCCAACCGAGAGATGCGGCAAATGCAATTGCTGCAAAAAAGTCGAGAATTGATTTAAGCGAAAGCTGATCTATGCCAGTTCCCATTCCATCGCTAATGCTTCCCAAAATAGCTAGCGGGCCAATAACAAAGAGTAAAGAGGATGAAACAAATCCTTCAACAAAGGTTCCTTCTTTATTTGCACCGAATTTACGACGCAAATTCTCGCCCAACATTTCCAATCGGTCCTCCAACTTAAGAGCAGAACCAATCAATCCCCCGATTAACAACGATCCCAAAATGCTCAGCAACGTCCAACCCTTAGGAAGTGAGGAAGCAAAATCGCTGCTAAATAATGGGATAACAGCGCCAGCAGCGGCAAGAATTGTGATCAAACCTAAAACATCTGTAATCAAATCTCTGGTTTTGACAGCTAAACGTGATCCGGCAAGAACGCCAACCGTTGAACCCGCAATAATGCCAACGATATTAATCAAAGTGCCTAAACCAATAATCACGATATGAGCCTCATGCACACAGTCTATCCCGTAGTATTGCGCAATGAGCTCGGATGCTTCGAAGAATTTTTTCCTAGAGTTTTTGCGTCCACATCGCACCATTCCTCACACGTCTTGGGCAGGCCGTCATCGTTGGGACTTGTCACCAAAGCGAACATCTATTCTCTGCTTCGGTTTATTAATATTCGGTCTCGGCGACTCACTCTTTGTACAAAGTGGAACTGGAAATGCTCCATGGACTGTTCTCGCCGAAGGAGTTTCAAAGAGACTGGACATCTCCCTAGGTTTTTCAACTTTTACTATTAGCACTGTTGTATTACTTTTATGGATTCCGTTGCGTGAAAAACCAGGTTTTGGAACTATCGCTAATATCGTAATCATTGCTAGTTCGATTCAATTGGGTGTAACTATTTTTCCGAGAGCTAATAACTATTTCACCGGAGTTGCTATGGACATTATCGGCATAGCAATGGTTGGAATGGGATCTGCTCTTTATATTACGTGCGCACTCGGTCAAGGTCCGCGAGATGGGCTCATGACAGCTCTTCATCACCGAACCGGCGTTCGAGTAGGACGAGTGCGACTCGGAATTGAATCAACCGTTCTGATCCTCGGAACACTCCTAGGAGGCACAGTGGGGCTCGGAACTGCGCTCTTTGCCCTTCTTATTGGGCAATCTATTGCTATTTCTTTGGGTGTTGTTTCCAGACTAACCACCGCTTCGTAGATAGCGTTCACCTATCTTCCTTCGGCCCTGCGAGCCGTGATTTCGCACGGGGTCGCAAACACCCCCGATACCAAAATCAGGAAGGTCGTTCATGCTCGATACATACTTCAAAATATCTCAACGAGGATCGACACTTGGTCGTGAAATTCGCGGCGGAGTTGTCACATTCTTCACAATGGCATACATCGTGGCCCTCAATCCACTTATCTTGGCAACAACCGATGGAACTGGCGCTTTCATCGGCGGTGGCGATAGAACAAATGCAATCATTATCGTTGCTGCAGGTACCGCATTAGTTGCTGGCGTGTTAACAATTCTCATGGGAGCCGTTGCTAACTTTCCGTTGGCACTCGCTACTGGACTTGGACTTAACACTTTCGTTGCAGTATCAATTGCAAAGAATTCAACTTGGGCGCAAGCGATGGGATTGGTTGTTCTAGAAGGAATAATTATTCTCATTCTTGTTCTGACAGGATTTCGTATTGCGGTAT